>Ga0268254_10000097_pt1 | contig 91453 bp, 76 predicted proteins | sample AgamicOrSfrz_FD_200251 | JGI IMG/M metagenome (GOLD analysis project Ga0268254, IMG submission 200251) | Agave microbial communities from Guanajuato, Mexico - Or.Sf.rz (v2) (version 3) | ecosystem: Host-associated > Plants > Phyllosphere > Phylloplane/Leaf | place: Guanajuato, Mexico...
CTCTGATCGGGATGCACGATAAAGACGATTTCATAATGACGCATACACACTCCTTGTGCTGACTTTTGGATAGAAGCCACCCGGGCGTCGAACCGGTGTGGCAAGTGAGAAGCCGAAGATTGTAGCCTGATTGGGGCCGGGTTGCAACACATAGCTCCGCATCCGCAGACGAATCAGGCGTGTTTTCAACCATTTAGCGAGCCGCCCGCCTTCCGGCGGCAGGCCGCGCGCCGCCAGATCTTCCGCAGGCCGCGAATAGCCGGCCCGCCCGCCGGCCCCCCTTGAACCACCCGCAGAACACCCGGCTAATACGCCGGCTGGTTCCAGTAGTCCTCGCTGGCGTAAATCTGCTTCAGATAATCGATGAAATAGCGCACCTTGGCCGGCACGTAACGCTGCTGCGGGTAGACCGCGAGAATGTCGTAATCGGGCAGCGCGAACTCGTCGAGCACGGTTTCGAGTTCGCCGCGCGCAAGCTGCTGCTGGATTTCCCACGTGGAGCGCCAGCCGAGGCCGAGCCCTTCCGACACCCAGCGGTGCAGCAGTTCGCCGTCGTTGCAGTCGAGGCTGCCGCCCACCCGCACCGTGACGAGCTTGCCGTTGCGGCGGAAATACCAGCCGCGGTTCTGGCCGCCTTGCAGATTGAACGCGAGACAGTTGTGCCGCGGCAGGTCTTCGAGCGTTTTCGGCTTGCCGTGCCGGCGGAAATACTCGGGCGTGCCGCAGACTACCCGCCGGTTCGACGCCAGCTTCACTGCGACGAAGTTCGGATCGACCGCGCCGCCGATGCGGATCGACAGATCGTAGCCCTCGCGCACCAGGTCCACCACCCGGTCCGTCAGGTTGAACGACACCTGCAGTTCCGGTTTGTCCGCAAGAAAAGCCGGCGCGAGCGGCGCGACGTGCTTGCGGCCAAACGCAGCGGGCGCCGACACGATCAGGTGGCCGTTCACTGCCCGGCGACCCGCGCTCAGCTCGTTTTCCGCCTGGTCCCATTCGCTCAGCAGACCGCGGCAGCGCTCGAGGAACGCCGCGCCGTCCTCACTGACGACGAGCCGCCGCGTCGAGCGGTACATGAGCTTGACGCCGAGGCGCTTTTCGAGCGCGTCGATGCGCCGCCCGAGTATCACCGGCGACACGCCCTCCTCCAGCGCCGCGGCTGCGAGACTGCCGGCGTCCGCGACACGTACAAAAGTTTCGATCTGTTTGAAGCGGTCCATGCCTGTCTCCTTCTTGCCGCTGCCGGTGCTGCCGCTGCCGGTGCTGCCGCGTGCCATGGCATTCCGTACTTTTTGTTTCGAAATAAGCGACGCGGACTGATCTTATCAAACCTTTAGGTCGAGCCTAAAGTGCGTTCAACAGCCTTATTCGCCAATTTTCAGGATACAGAGGAGACATTCATGGCCAAGATGAGAGCCGTCGACGCCGCCGTGCTGGTGCTCGAAAAAGAAGGTATCGACACCGCCTTCGGCGTGCCGGGCGCCGCGATCAACCCGTTCTACTCGGCCATGCGCCGCGCGGGCAACATCAGCCACGTGCTCGCGCGCCACGTCGAAGGCGCCTCGCACATGGCCGAAGGCTATACCCGCGCGCAACCGGGCAATATCGGCGTATGTATCGGCACGTCGGGGCCCGCCGGCACGGACATGATCACGGGTCTCTACTCCGCCCAGGCCGACTCCATTCCCATTCTGGCTATCACGGGCCAAGCGCCGCGTGCGCGCTTGTACAAGGAAGACTTTCAGGCCGTCGATATCGAGTCGATTGCGAAGCCCGTCACCAAGTGGGCGGTGACCGTGCGCGAACCGGCGCTCGTGCCGCGCGTATTCCAGCAGGCATTTCACCTCATGCGCTCCGGCCGTCCCGGTCCCGTGCTGGTCGATCTGCCGATCGACGTGCAGGTCGCCGAAATCGAATTCGACATCGACACCTACGAACCGTTGCCGGTCTATAAGCCGAAGGCCACGCGCAAGCAGATCGAAGCGGCCCTCACGCTGCTCAACGAGTCGGACAAGCCGCTGATCGTCTCGGGCGGCGGCGTGCTGAACGCAGCCGCCGAGGACCTGCTCGTGACGTTCGCCGAAACCGTGGGCGTGCCGGTGATTCCCACGCTCATGTCGTGGGGCGCGATTGCCGACGACCATCCGCTGATGGCCGGCATGGTCGGTCTGCAAACCTCGCACCGCTACGGCAACGCAACGATGCTCGCCGCCGATTTCGTGCTCGGCATCGGCAACCGCTGGGCGAACCGTCACACGGGCAGCATCGACGTCTACACGAAAGGCCGCAAGTTCGTGCACGTGGATATCGAACCGACGCAGATTGGCCGCGTCTTCGGCCCGGATCTTGGCATCGTGTCGGACGCCAAGGCCGCGCTCGAACTGTTCGTCGAAGTGGCGAGCGAATGGAAAGCCGCCGGCAAGCTGAAGGACCGCAGCGCATGGGTCGCCGATTGCCAGCAGCGCAAGCAGACCATGCATCGCAAGACGCACTTCGACAATGTGCCGATGAAGCCGCAGCGCGTCTACGAAGAGATGAACCAGGTGTTCGGCCGCGACACCTGCTACGTGAGCACAATCGGTCTTTCGCAGATTGCAGGCGCGCAATTCCTGCATGTCTACAAGGCGCGCAACTGGATCAACTGCGGCCAGGCGGGCCCGCTCGGCTGGACGATTCCCGCTGCGCTCGGCGTGCGTGCAGCCGATCCGCAACGCCCCATCGTCGCGCTCTCCGGCGACTACGACTTCCAGTTCATGATCGAGGAACTCGCGGCCGGTGCGCAATTCAAGCTGCCCTATGTGCATGTGGTCGTGAACAACTCGTACCTTGGCCTCATCCGCCAGGCGCAGCGCGCGTTCGACATGGATTTCTGCGTGCAGCTCGGCTTCGAGAACATCAATTCGCCGGAAACGAACGGCTACGGCGTGGATCACGTCGCGGTGGCCGAAGGTCTCGGCTGCAAGGCCATTCGCGTGTTCAAGCCAGAGGAACTGAAGCCGGCGCTGCAAAAAGCGCAGTCGATGCTCTCCGAGTTCAACGTCCCCGTGATCGTCGAGGTGATTCTGGAGCGCGTGACCAACATTTCGATGGGCACCGAGATAGACGCGATCAACGAGTTCGAAGAGCTTGCCGTAACACGCGAGGACGCGCCCACCGCGATCAGCATCGCCGACTGAGCTTACGAAGGGCGCGGGCGCACTCTGCGCGCGCCCTCACCCACTGACCGACCAACGAGAACATTCAACATGCCGAAATTTGCAGCGAATCTCACGATGCTCTTTAACGAAGTCCCGTTCCTTGACCGCTTTGCGGCGGCTGCGGACGCGGGCTTTCACGCGGTCGAATTCCTGTTTCCGTATCCATACAGGATCGCCGAGTTAAGCGAGCGTCTTCAGCAGAACCGTCTCAAGCTGGTCTTGCACAACCTGCCCGCGGGCAATTGGGAAGCCGGTGAACGCGGCATTGCATGCCTGCCCGATCGCGTGACCGAGTTTCAGGAAGGCGTGGGCCGTGCAATCGAATATGCGAGCGCGCTGAAGGTGCCGCAGTTGAACTGTCTGGTCGGCATTCCGACTGCAGACGTGGACGCCGACAAGGCCCGCGCGACCATCGTCGATAACCTGCGTTTTGCAGCCGCCGAACTGAAAAAGGCCGGCATCCGGCTGCTGGTCGAGCCGTGCAACTCGTACGACATTCCGGGCTTCGCACTGAACCGCTCGAATGAGGGTCTCGACGTCATCCGCGCAGTGGGTTCGGACAATCTGTTCCTGCAATACGACATCTATCACATGCAACGGATGGAAGGCGAACTCGCCGCGACGATCAAAAAGAACCTGCCGCAGATCGCGCATATCCAGCTTGCCGATAACCCCGGCCGCCACGAACCCGGCACCGGCGAAATCAACTACCCGTTCCTGTTCGAACTGCTCGACTCGATCGGCTACGAGGGCTGGGTCGGCTGCGAGTACAAGCCCCGAACCACCACCACGGCCGGCCTCGTATGGGTGCAGAGCGTGGCGGGACAAACGCGCGGCGCGGCGCACGCGGCGGCCTGAGTGCGGTTGCATGCGCGGCGTTGCCGGCGTTTCATGAGCGAGCTTCAATAAGCAAGTCGAGCAGGCAACGCGCCGCGCACTGCATCGCTCGAACCGGGCGCAGTGCGCCCACGAACACAGTCCCTCGCCGGGACAGCCAACAACACAGGAGAGTCACACACATGGCAAAGATCGGTTTCATCGGGCTCGGCATCATGGGTGCGCACATGGCGCGCAACCTTCTCAAGGGCGGTCATACGCTGTTCGTGAACGGCGCCTACCCCGTGCCCGACGACCTTGGCAAGAGCACGAACGTCGTGGCCAATTCCACCGCCGTCGCGCAAGCCGCCGATATCGTCATCATCATGGTGCCCGATACGCCTGACGTGGCCAACGTTCTGTTCGCCGACGACGGCGTCGCCGCCGGTCTTACCGCAGGCAAGCTCGTCATCGACATGAGCTCGATCTCGCCGCTCGACACGCAGGCGTTCGCAAAGAAAATCAATGCGCTCGGCGTCGACTACCTCGACGCGCCGGTGTCCGGTGGCGAAGTCGGCGCGCGCGAGGCGACGCTCACGATCATGGTCGGCGGCCCTGAGAGAGCCTTCGCGCAGGCCAAGCCGCTGTTCGAACTGATGGGCAAAAACATCTCGCTGATCGGCGAGAACGGCGCGGGACAAACCTGCAAAGTCGCGAATCAGATCATCGTCGCACTGAATATCGAGGCCGTGGCCGAAGCGCTGTTATTTGCATCGCGCTCGGGCGCCGATCCCGAACGCGTGCGCAAGGCGTTGATGGGCGGCTTCGCGTCGTCGCGCATTCTCGAGGTACATGGCGAGCGGATGACCAAGCGCACATTCAATCCTGGCTTTCGCATCGAGCTGCACCAGAAAGATCTGAACCTCGCGCTCGACGGCGCACGCAAGCTCGGCATCGCGCTGCCGCATACCGCAAGCGCACAGCAGCTATTCAGCGTGTGCGCGGCGAACGGCGGCAAGGCGTGGGATCACTCGGCGATGGTTCGCGCGCTCGAAATCATGGCGAATTACGAAGTCGCGCAGGCGCCGGACAGCGAAGCAAAAGCAGCTTGATGGCGCGGCGTTGCTGCGCGGTTGGCGGATTCGCAGCCGGAATCACGCGAGCTTGCTTACATCGTTTCACTGCAGAAGCGGCCGCGAGCAAAGACAAACGCAGATTGCGCAGTGAGTAATACCGGTTGCCGCCGGCGTCGTTTCATTCACGTCACGGCAATCGCATGTGGGGCGCCCGGTTCGTCGCGCGGCATCGCGGCGGAACGGGCAAATCGAGCCGCTCTGGGCTGAGAGCGGCAAAGTGGGGTCCGCAGCGGCACCCGGCGGCGCCGGGGAAGCCTTGGTCGGTCAGACGTCGTCGTCGGGTGTCCGGCTGTCGGATTCTTTATCGCGTTGCGCGTTGCATGCTCGCTTGCAGCGAGCGCCATCAGGTACCGCCGATTTGCACGCGCGCTTGCATTTGCTTGCAACTTAGCGCGCTTTTCCCCACCTTTCTTGACACTTCGCTGTCCGCTTTTCTCCTACACTCGTGAGTCCGTTGCCCGCGTATGCGCGGCAACGGCTGCTTAACCCGTACGCACAGCATGCTGGCGTACCAACACGAGGAGTGTGATCCATGGGTATTCTCAGCTTCATCAAGGAAGCCGGCGAAAAACTGTTCAGCGCGGCGTCCACGTCCGCCCACGCCGAAGCCTCTGCGGCGACACCCGACCTGGCGGCGCTGAACCGGACAGCAGGCGACGCGATCGCCACTTACATCCGCAGCCAGGGTCTGGACGCAACCAACCTGCAGGTCACGTACGACGGCGTGAGCCATACGGTGACCGTTTCCGGCGAGGCGGCGGACCAGCCGACCAAAGACAGGATCCTGGTCGCAGCCGGCAACGTGCAGAACGTCGACAAGGTCGACGACCAGTTGAGCGTCACGGCGCCGGCCGCGGCGCCCACGCAGTTCCATACGGTTGTCGCGGGCGACAATCTGTGGAAGATCGCAGAGAAGTACTACGGCAGCGGCGCGAAGAACGACGCAATCTTCCAGGCCAACACGCCGATGCTCAAGAGCCCGGACAAGATCTACCCGGGCCAGGTGCTGGTGATTCCGCCGCTGCAATAAGGGGCTTGCGCGCGCTCGCTTCAGCTGTACGCGCGCAGCGGCACATAAAAACGCGGCGCCCGGCTTTACCGCCGGGCGCCGCGTTTTTTTGCTTCACCTCATCATCGCTTCGCGAAAAGCCGCGTCAATAGGTGTCGAACGCCTTTTGCAGCGTGACGGGGCCCGCGCCGCCCGCGGCCAGCGCGAGCATCAGCAGCACCCGCGCCTTGTAGGGATTGAGCGAGCCAGCGCTGACAAAGCCGAGCGCGTCGTCGGCAGCCGCGCCATTGCGCATCACATGTCCCGAGCCCACACGCGAAGAGCGCACCACGGCAACGCCTTGTGACGCGGCATCGGCCAATGCGTGTGCGAGCGACGCGTGCATCGAACCGTTGCCCGTACCGGCCACGACGATGCCGCGCACGCCCGCTGTGACGAGCGCATCTACGGCGATGCGCGACACGCCGGCATAGCTCGACACGATTTCCACATGCGGCCAGTTCGCGCCGATCACGAACTCGGTGGCGCGCGTATGAGGACGCACCACGCTGCGCTGGAAATCCACCCGTCCGTCCTGCACCCAGCCGAGCGCGCCGATTTCCGGCGAGTGGAACGCGTCCACCGCATACGTGCTCGTCTTGACCACGTCGCGCGCGCTATGAATCCTGTTGTTGAACGCAACCAGCACGCCCTGCCCGCGTGCGGCCGCATGCGCGGCGACGGTCACCGCATTCAGCAGATTGAGCGGGCCGTCCGCCGACAACGCCGACGCCGGACGCATCGCGGCCGTCAGCACCACCGGCTTGTCCGACTTGACCGTCAGATGCAGCAGATAGGCGGTTTCCTCGAGCGTGTCGGTGCCGTGCGTGATCACCACGCCGTCTATGTCGTCGGCGGCAAGCAGCGTGTTGATACGCTGCGCGAGGGTGGTCCACAGCGCCGTGGACATGTCCTTGCTGTCGATGCTCGCAATCTGTTCGGGCGCAATGCGCGCCACCGTGGACAAGGCAGGCACGACCGAGAGCAGTTGCTCGACACCGACCACACCGGCCTGATAACCGGCTGTGTTGGTCGCGTCGGCAGCCGCGCCGGCAATGGTGCCGCCGGTGGCGAGCACGGCGATGCGCGGCAACGGCGCCGCGGCTTCGGACGAAGAGAGAGTCTGTGTATTCATGGCGGCGATTGTAAGCGATCGTGCGCAGCCCTCGCGCGCATTCTATGTCTCCATCAACCCTTCGACCGTTCGTTCAGACCGTCAAAGCGCTCACACGGCCTCGCGCAACTGCGCGGCGATTTCGGCTTCGGTCAATTGCGGCGCGAACATTTCGATCAGCCGGTACGCGTACGCGCGCAGGAACGCGCCCTTGCGCAAGCCGACGCGCGTCGTGCTCGCTTCGAACAGATGCTGCGTGTCGAGCGCCACGAGTTCCGTGTCGCGCTTCGGATCGTAGGCCATTGCCGCGACTACCCCGATGCCCATGCCGAGCTCCACGTAGGTCTTGATCACGTCGGCGTCGATCGCGGTCAGCACCACGTCGGGCAAAGCGCCCGCTTTCGCGAACGCCTGGTCGATATGCGAGCGCCCCGTGAAATCCTGGTCGTAGGTGACGATCGGGAATTCGGCAATTTCGTCGAGCGTCAGATTCGGCCGGCCAACGAGCGGATGATCTTTCGGCACGACCACCACGTGATGCCACGAATAGCAGGCAAACGTGACGATGTCCGGAAAACGGTCGAGTGCCTCGGTCGAGATGCCAATATCCGCCTCGCCGTTGATGATCATCTGCGCGATCTGCTGCGGGCTGCCCTGGCGCAGTGCGAGGTGCACCTTCGGAAACACCTCGGTGAACTGGCGGATCACTTTGGGCAGCGCGTAGCGCGCCTGAGTGTGGGTCGTCGCCACGACCAGGTGGCCACTGTCCTGATCGGCGAACTGGCGTGCGACGCGGCGCAGATTCTCTGCATCGAGCAGCATCCGCTCAATCAGTTGATGCACCGCCTTGCCCGGTTCGGTGAGTCCTGTGAGCCGCTTGCCGCGCCGAATGAAGATGTCGACGCCGAGCTCGTCCTCGAGATCCTTGATCTGTTTGGACACGCCCGACTGCGACGTGTACAGCACGTTCGCCACTTCGGTCAGGTTCATGTTCTGACGCACGGCCTCGCGCACGAAGCGCAATTGCTGGAAATTCATCTTGAAGTGTCCGGTTCAGCGAAAGTTGAATGTGGAGACTGCGTCGCGCGCGATCGAATCGGCTTGCGCGAGGCCGCGCGGGTTCACTGCGCAGGGAACACTCGCAGCGCGCGCGGCACGGCGGTCACGCCGTCGCCGACCGCGAGCTGCAGGTCGCGCCATGCTTCGCGGTCGAGTTCGGCTTCGAGCAGGTTGCCCTCGCGGCCCGCAAGCTCGACCCGCACAGAGCCGCCCAGCGTCACGACGCGCCGCACGTCCACGACGATGCCCTCGCGGTGCCCCGCCGACTGCGGATACAACTGCAGGTCGTGCGGACGCACGTAAGCGAAAGCCGGACCGCTGAAGTCGCTCGTGATCGCCACCGGCAAAGCCGCGCCGTCCATCACGAAGCCGCCCGCATCCACCTTGCCGTGCAGACGGTTTGCCGCGCCGAGAAATTCGTACACAAACGAAGTTTGCGGGTGGTCATACACGTCCTGCGGACTGCCGACCTGTTCCACGTGTCCGCGATTGAGCACGACAATGCGGTCGGCCACTTCGAGCGCCTCTTCCTGATCGTGCGTGACGAAGATCGTCGAGATATGCAGGTCGTCGTGCAGGCGCCGCAGCCAGCTGCGCAACTCCTTGCGCACCTTGGCATCGAGCGCGCCGAACGGTTCGTCGAGCAGCAGCACTTTAGGCTCGACGGCGAGCGCGCGCGCCAGTGCTATCCGCTGGCGCTGGCCGCCCGACAACTCGGACGGATAACGTTGCGCGAGCCAGTCCAGTTGCACGAGCTTGAGCAACTCGTGCACCTTCTCGCGAATCACCGCTTCGGACGGACGCTCCTTGCGCGGCTTCACGCGCAGACCGAAGGCCACGTTCTCGAACACCGTCATATGGCGGAACAGCGCGTAATGCTGGAATACGAAGCCCACTTCGCGTTCGCGCGCGCCGACCGTCGCCACGTCCTGGCCTTGCAGCACGACCTGGCCGCCGTCCGCGTACTCGAGTCCTGCGATCACGCGCAGCAAGGTGGTCTTGCCACATCCGGAGGGGCCGAGCAGCGCAACCAGTTCACCCGGCGGAAAATCGAGCGAGACGTCATCGAGCGCGACGAAATCGCCGAAGCGCTTCTCCAGGTTACGTACGGTGATACCCATTACAGCTCTCCTTGCTTGAGCGGGTGTTGCTGCGAGACCGATGTCTTGTGCGGCATTGCCGAGGCCGGCAACGCGGCCGGGCCCGCGTGCGCGGGCACGTCGCTCGAGTGCGACAGTTCCGCGGACAGATGACGCTCGGCGAGCAGCTTGAGCGCAAGCGTCACGAGCGCGAGCAGCGCAAGTACCGACGCCACGGCAAACGCCGCCGAGAAGTTGTATTCGTTATAGAGAATCTCGACGTGCAGCGGCATCGTGTCCGTCTGCCCGCGAATGTGGCCCGACACCACCGACACCGCGCCGAATTCACCCATCGCCCGCGCGTTGCACAGAATCACACCGTACAGCAGGCCCCATTTCACATTGGGCAGCGTGACGCGGCGAAAAATCTGCCAGCCGGACGCGCCGAGCACATGCGCGGCTTCTTCCTCGTCGTTGCCCTGCGCCTGCATCAGAGGAATCAGCTCGCGCGCGACGAACGGGAACGTGACGAAGATCGTCGCGAGCACGATGCCGGGCACCGCGAAAATGATCTGCACGTTGTGCGCCTGCAGCCACGGACCGAACCACCCTTGCGCACCGAACATCAAGACGTAGATCAGACCCGAGATCACCGGCGAAACGGAAAACGGCAGATCGATCAGCGTGGTCAGCAGCGCCTTGCCGCGAAACTCGAACTTGGCGATGCACCACGAAGCCGCCAGGCCGAACGCGAGGTTAAGCGGCACCGCGATCGCGGCGGTAGTTGCCGTGAGCTTGATGGCGGCGAGCGCATCCGGGTCCGCGAGCGATTCCAGGTAGAAGCCGAGCCCCTTGCTGAGCGCCTGATAAAACACCGCGACAAGCGGCACGACCAGAAAGAGCGCGAGAAACAGCAACGCAATGCCGGTCAGGAGCCAGCGCACCGCGGGCGGCTCCGTCACGGGATCGGGCCGGCGCGCCACGTTCAGCGGTGCGCGCGGGGCCGCAGCACGTGCGTCGATGCTGCCGGCGGTTTTGATGCTGTCGACGGAATGGCGGCTCATTGCGCACCTCCGCCTACGCCCGCCGCGCTCACCGCGGCCGGCGCTGGACCCGCGCTGCCGCGGCTCGTGCGGCGCTGCAAATACCACTGCAACGTGTTGATGAAAAGCAGCATGACGAATGAGACGACGAGCATCACCACCGCGAGCGCGGTGGCGCCCGCGTAGTCGTATTGCTCGAGCTTGGTGATGATGAGGAGCGACGTGATCTCCGACTTCATCGGCACATTGCCGGCAATGAAAATGACCGAGCCGTATTCGCCGAGAGCGCGCGCAAAGGCGAGTGCAAAACCGGTGAGCAGCGCGGGAAATACCGCCGGCAGCACCACGCGGCGAAACGTCAGCCAGCGCGACGCGCCGAGGCAGGCCGCAGCCTCTTCCTGTTCGCGCTCGAACTCCTCGAGCACCGGTTGCACCGTGCGCACGACGAACGGCAAGCCGATGAAGGTCAGCGCAACCAGCACGCCCAGCGGCGTGAAGGCCACCTTCAGCCCCATGGGTTCGAGAAACTGACCGATCCAGCCATTGCCTGCATAGACGGCCGCCAGCGAAATGCCGGCTACCGAGGTGGGCAGCGCGAACGGCAGGTCGACCACGGCGTCGACAATGCGCTTGAACGGAAACCTGTACCGCACGAGCACCCACGCGACCAGAAAGCCGAACACCGCGTTGATCAACGCGCCGCCGAGCGCCGCAAAGAAAGTGAGCCGGTAGGAGGCGAGCACGCGCGGCGAGCTGACCGCGCGTACGAACTGACTCCAGTCGAGCGTCGCCGTCTTGAGAAAGGTCGCCGCAAGCGGAATCAGCACCACGAGGCTCAGATAAGCCACCGTGATGCCTAGAGTCAGGCCAAAACCGGGCAACGCGCTCGGTTTGCGGAAGGTCAACGTGATCATGCTCGTTACTCTTTCAGTTGATGCTCGTGTTGCAGGCCGCCGGGTCCTGATCGGCCAGAAGCGCGCCAGAGGCGCGCTGCACAACGACGCGCAAGCGCGCGTCGGATTGCCTTGCCCGCGCCGGCTGCGACGCAGGCATCGGCAGTGTTACTGCGGCGTCACTGCGGCTGGTAGATCGAATCGAACACCCCGCCGTCGGCGAAATGCGTTTTCTGCGCATTCGTCCAGCCACCGAACGTATCGTCGACGGTGTACAGCTTCAGCTTCGGAAACTTCGCGGTGAGCTCGGCCGGCACCTTGTTCGAGCGCGGCCGGTAGAAGTTCTTCGCGGCGATCTCCTGACCCTGCTGGCTATACAGGAAGTTCAGGTATGCCTCGGCGAGCTTGCGCGTGCCGTGCCGCTCGACCACCTTGTCCACCACCGCCACCGGCGGCTCGGCCAGAATGCTGACCGACGGCACCACGATCTCGAACTTGTCCGTGCCGAATTCCTTGACCGACAGGAAGGCCTCGTTTTCCCACGCGATCAGCACGTCGCCGATGCCGCGCTGCACGAAGCTGGTGGTTGCGCCGCGCGCGCCCGAATCGAGCACGCCGGCATTCTTGTAGAGCTTCGCGACGAACTCCTTCGCCTTCTGGTCGTTGCCGCCCGGCTGGTGCGCGGCATACGCCCACGCGGCAAGGTAGTTCCAGCGCGCGCCGCCCGAAGTCTTCGGATTCGGCGTGACGATCGACACGCCCGGCTTGGTGAGATCGTCCCAATCCTTGATGTGCTTGGGATTGCCCTTGCGCACCAGGAACACGATGGTCGACGTGTACGGCGACGCGTTGTCCGGCAGGCGCTTCTGCCAGTTCCTGTCGATCAAGCCCTTGTTCGCGAGGGCGTCGATGTCATAGGCGAGCGCGAGCGTCACGACATCCGCCTGCAGGCCGTCGAGCACCGAGCGAGCCTGCGCGCCGGAGCCGCCGTGCGACTGCTTGAAGGTGACGCTCTCGCCGGTCTGCGCCTTCCATTCCTTGCCGAAAGCCTGATTCACGTCCTGGTAGAGCTCGCGCGTCGGGTCGTACGAGACGTTCAGAAGCGTCGTGTCGGCGGCCTGCGCCTGCGTGATCACGCCGAGCGCGGCTGCCGCGCCCAGCGCAAGGGTTGCAATGAGTGTCCGGGTTCTGCTTGCCCGCCCCGTGTTGCGATGGTTCATGCCGGTTCTCCGCGTATTGGTTCGCTCAAAGCGAGTGATGTTGTTCTGGGTCGGGTCACGTGCACATGAGCGCGACTGGGAAGCCAGTCTAGCGAACGCCTTTCATCATTAAAAATAATGTTTGTTCATTTTTTAATACGCAAAAGTGGTAATGACAGCCGGATAAGGCGTTGCGGCGTGAAAACCGCTGTGACAACGTCGCTGGCCGACGCTTGAGCGAGGGGGCCAGGGCACAAAGTTAAAGTAAAGCTTGAATTGCGCCGGATACTGTATAAAAATACAGCTACCTGTTCATCCATACAGTGGCGCTATGACAAAACTCACCGCACGACAGCAGCAGGTCTTCGATCTGATCCGCCGGGCCATCGAACGTACCGGCTTTCCGCCCACCCGCGCCGAAATTGCCGCCGAGCTCGGCTTCAGCTCGGCCAACTCGGCTGAGGAGCATTTGCGGGCGCTCGCCCGCAAGGGCGTGATCGAGCTTGCGGCGGGTGCGTCGCGCGGCATCCGGCTGGTGCCGCCGCAGGAATTCGGCCAGGACGGGGGGCAGCACCAGTTCACGCTGCCGCATCCGGCCCTGATGCAGCTGTCGTTGCCGCTTGTGGGCCGGGTTGCGGCAGGTAGTCCGATCCTCGCGCAGGAACATATTGCCCAGCACTATGCGTGCGACCCTGCGCTTTTCTCGAGCAAGCCCGACTACCTGCTCAAGGTACGCGGGCTCTCCATGCGCGACGCGGGCATTTTCGACGGCGACCTGCTCGCGGTGCAAAAGCGAAGCGAAGCTAAAGACGGCCAGATCATCATTGCGCGGCTCGGCGACGACGTCACGGTCAAGCGTTTGAAGCGCCGGCCCAACGGTATTGAGCTGATTGCCGAGAACCCCGATTACGAGAACATCTTTGTCGAGACAGGCAGTGCGGACTTTGCGCTGGAAGGCATCGCTGTGGGCCTTATCCGCCCCGGCGAATTCTGATCGCGCGCCGGGGCTGGCGGCTCTGCGTCGTACCGCACGCCAGCCCTAGCCTGCCACCGACTAACCCAGCATTCACGTTGTATCGCCCGGAGAGCCTCATGGAACGCCTTGCCCGCCTGTTGCCGTTTCGCCAGTTCGGCCGTCTGCGCCATTTGCGCAAGCTGGTGCCTTGCTCACTGATCGAAGCATCCACGGCTACCACGGCCTCGCTCTTCGATTCGCCGGCGAGCGGCTCCGGCATGCATGCTGCACGGCCGTCCTCGTTGCCCTCCTCACTGCCTGCATTTGCGCGCGTGTCGCTCAATTCGGGGCTCAATATGGCAGAGCCGGGGCGCCGCGCGCCGGTGCGGGTCTATCACGGGCCGTCGCGGCTCATCATGGTCGGCACCGTAGACGCGGTGTGCAGAATGATCGACCGTTGTATCGCCGAAGAAACCAACGTTCACGGTGCGGTGTTCGAAGCTTGAGGCGTCGGCAGGCGAGAAGAGCATTGCGGACAACGTCGTACAGGGGAGCCGCTGTCGGGTTTGCTGCGATGTTTGCTGCGATGTTTGCTGCTCTCTCCGCTGCTACGTCCGCTGCCATGTCCACTCTCATGCCTGTCGAAAGCTTCACTGCGACGCTTATCGAAGCGTTCATCGCTTCTCCCGCCGCACCGAAAGGGATCGTTTCAGCGCCACGCCGGTCCACTCTGGACCACACCTGATGGAGAAATCCGGCCAATGGCAGTTTCAACTCGCACGACGCGCGGCCCCCGCCCGCTGATCGCCACGCTCATCGTTATCGCGGTGATTACGGGCCTAGGCTTCGCCTATGCGTCGCCGTATATCGCCCTTAACAACCTCAAACGCGCCGCCGACGCGCGTGACGCGCAGACAGTCAATCAGTACGTCGATTTCCCCGCGTTGCGCGAAAGCCTGAAGCAGCAGGTCACGGGTCTGTTGACGCGACGTCTCGACTCGCATGGAAACGGTAATCCGTTGGCCGCGATTGGCGCGATGATCGGGGTCGCATTGATTGGTCCGCTCGTCGACGCTTACGCGACGCCGGACGGCGTGGCCGCATTGCTGAACGGCATGCCCCCACGCGGCGAACCCGGCGAGCGGCCGCCCGCGCCGCCGACTGCGCACAACCCGTCCGCCGCAAACGGCTCTGCACCTGCAACGCCCGGCACGTCTGATCGTGCGGATCAAAGTGCAAACAATAGCGGGAACCCTGGAGTCGCGAGCAATGCGGACCGCAACTTCACGCCGCCGCAGCCGCCACAGACCACGGCCGGCTATCGCGGCCTCAACGAGTTCGCCGTCACGTATCAACACGGCGCCGGTGACGCGCGTTACTCCGCAATTTTTCTGCGCGAGGGCCTATTCACGTGGAAACTGGCCGCCGTCAACCTCGACGAGTGACTACGAGCGCGGCCCCTCCACGTGAGTTTGCGACGCCGGGCGGCTCGCTCAGGCCGCCTCTTGCTGCTGCTCCTGCGCGGACGAACACGCGACCAGAATGCTGCACGACACGCGGTCGAGCAGCGGCGTGTTGCCCGCACCCATCCACCATCGTGACAGACCGGTGCGGCAGCGGTGGCCGACCACCACGAGGTCCACGTGCAGTTCGTTGGCCAGATTGGCGATCTCGTCGATCGGATGGCCGAATGCAAAGTGTCCCTGCGCCTTCACGCCGCGCTCGGTCAGCCAGTCCACGCCTTCTTGCAGAATGTCCCGCGCGGTCTTTTCGAAACTGCCGCACGCGACGTCGGTCAGCAGGCCCGCGCTTTGCGCAATGCTCGAACGCATGTCCACGACCGAGAGCAGATGCGTGTCCGCCTTGAGATCCAGCGCGAGATCGGCGCCGCAACGTAGCGCTTTGCGGCCTTCACGCGAGCCGTCATAGCACAGCAGGATTTTCTGGTAGCTCGCCATCGTTTTCCCCTTTCCGCACAAGCGCGGTCTAAGTCAATCATGGTGCGCCGCAATTCAGCTTGCAAGGGATGGAAAACGCTAAGTGCTAGTCAGCTTCGCCCCTGCCTTGTGCATGCGGGGCGCGGGCAAATGCGGCGGCGTCGGCGCCGCCCATGCGGCGGTGCAAGAAGCCGCCCAGATGCAGCGCCCGCGCACCAACATTTAGTAGCCGATGGCCTAGAATGAGCAGCCTTCCCGGTCATTCGCGACTTTTCCCGGAGCCTCGATTTCATCCATGCCTGACACCGCCATCGAATTCCATCGGGTCCAAAAAAGCTACGGCGAAAAGAAAGTGGTCGACGGTCTCTCGTTTCATGTCGAGACCGGCGAGTGTTTCGGGCTGCTCGGGCCGAACGGGGCGGGCAAGACCACCACGTTGCGCATGCTGCTGGGCATCGCCGCGCCGGACGCCGGCGCAATCCATCTCTGCGGCGAGCCGATTCCCGGCCGCGCGCGGCTCGCGCGGGCACGCGTCGGTGTCGTGCCGCAGTTCGACAACCTCGATCCGGACTTCACGGTCCGCGAGAATCTGCTGGTGTTCGGGCGGTACTTTGGCTTGAGCGGCGCGCAATGCCGCGCGATGGTGCCGTCGCTGCTCGAATTCGCGCGTCTGGAAAGCAAAGCCGACGCGCGGGTGAGCGAGCTGTCGGGCGGCATGAAGCGGCGCCTCACGCTTGCACGCGCGCTCCTCAACGATCCCGACGTGCTGATCATGGACGAGCCCACAACCGGTCTCGATCCGCAGGCGCGGCATCTGATCTGGGAGCGGCTGCGTTCCCTGCTCGGGCGCGGCAAGACAATTCTGCTGACCACGCATTTCATGGAGGAAGCCGAGCGGCTGTGCGACCGGCTGTGTGTGATCGAGGAAGGACGCAAGATCGCGGAAGGCGCGCCGCGCGCGCTGATCGAATCGGAAATCGGCTGCGATGTGATCGAGATTTTCGGCCCTGATCCGCTCGCGCTGCGCGACGAACTCGCGCCGCTTGCGCAGCGGACCGAGATCAGCGGCGAAACGCTTTTCTGTTATGTGAACGACGCCGAACCGGTGCACGCCCGGCTCAAGCAGCGCACGGATCTGCGCTATTTGCACCGGCCGGCGAACCTCGAGGATGTGTTTCTGCGGCTGACGGGACGCGAGATGCAGGACTGAGCGCGCCCGGTGCTCGCACGGCGGATGCACGAAACGTCACACGAAACACCACGCGAAATTCACGCGAAAATCCCGCGAATGCGAAACACCACGCTAACAGCGCCGCAAACATCGCACGGAACATCGCCTTAAACATCGCCGCAAACATCGCCCCAAACATCGCCCCAAAACATCGCCCGAAACACGCACGAGACCCACAATGGACGCACGCACCTACCGAAGCAACGAAGCCGCGCCCGCGCAGGCGCCGCTCGCCGCCTTGCCCGCGAACGCCGTCAACTGGATCGCCGTGTGGCGCCGCAACTATCTCGTGTGGAAGAAGCTGGCGCTTGCCTCGATGTTCGGTAATCTCGCCGATCCGATGATCTATCTGTTCGGCCTGGGCTTCGGCCTGGGACTGATGGTCGGCCGTGTCGACGGTGTGTCGTATATCGCGTTTCTCGCCGCGGGCACGGTGGCTTCGAGCGTGATGATGTCGGCGAGCTTCGAGTCGATGTATTCCGGTTTCTCGCGCATGCACGTGCAGCGCACGTGGGAAGCCATCATGCACACGCCGTTGACGCTCGGTGACATTGTGCTCGGCGAAGTGATCTGGGCGGCCAGCAAATCGGTGCTCTCCGGGGCGGCAATCATGCTGGTGGCGGGCGCGCTCGGCTACGCCAGCTTCCCGTCCATGCTGCTGGCGCTGCCCGTCATCGTCCTGACGGGACTTGCATTTGCCAGCGTCGCGATGGTCGTGACCGCGCTCGCGCCGTCGTACGACTTTTTCATGTTTTATCAGACGCTGGTGTTGACGCCGATGCTGCTGCTCTCCGGCGTGTTCTTTCCGATCTCGCAGTTGCCTGCCGCCGCGCGCGGCGCAGCAGAAGTACTGCCTCTGGCACACGCCGTCGATCTGATCCGGCCGGCGATGCTGGCGCGGCCGCTGGAGGACGCCGCCGCCCATGTCCTCGTACTGGCGGTTTATGCAGTAGGCGGCTTTATCGTTTCGGCCGTGCTGTTCCGGCGCAGGATGATGAAGTAACCCGTAACTTCGCGGGCGTTAGACCGAGGCGGTCAACGCCCGCCTGTAAAGCAGTGCGAACGGCGCTCGCTCAGTCCTCGTCGTCGGTCCACGGAATGTCGACGTCCGAGATGAACGCGACCGTCGCGAACGGGCCGCCTTCGTGTCGCCCGATCTTGCCGTCTGCCCGCTGCCATTCGACGCGGAACACCGTGCCCGGGTCGTCGGCAATCAGGCGCACCGTGCGGATCTCGTCAGGATCGGCATCTTCCACCGGACCGTCGAGCGAGATCTGCAGCTCTTGTGGCCAAAGACCGTCAGCGGGATCGTAAATCTTGTCGCCGTCCGGGATCAGCGTGAAAGCTTCCACGCCGATGGTCGCCGACGCATCCACGATCATTTTGGCCAGCGCGCGCAGCAACGCGGTGGCCCGCGCCGAATTCGCCTGACGGATCGCAAGGTCCCCGCGCGTGAGCGCCTGCTCGAGTTTTGGGTTTGTTTTCTGTTGCGCCATTCGATGTCCTAGGTCCTATCGCTGTGTTGGACAGCGCGGCGGACGAGCCGCCGCCCTGCCGTTTTTGGGCTGCATCGTACCATTCGCGCACCTGCCAACGCCATGATGCGCGCGGCGCCGACGGCAGGAATGCGACGAGTGGCGAAGCCCGACCTGCTCACCACAGTTTAGGTCGTGATTTGCCGACAGGCAGGCACATTTGCCTTTCGTTGCAAGCGGTGGCGGCTCGATGGGGCCCGCACGAGCGCCTGGCGAGTGCGCGGCGGCTGGTTCGAGGCCAGCGGGCAGTCGCCGAGTGGCCACTCGCTCGGCGCCTGGCACACCCTCTCGACCCGCGCCTCGCCGTCTCGGGGCTTTCTCAAGGCGCCGGGTTCGGCTGCAACTGGTGCAGTGCGTCGATTTCATCGAGCACGTCTTGCGGCAGCTTCACGTCGACGCTCGCAATGTTTTCCTTCAACTGATCGAGCGAGGTTGCGCCGATCAGATTGCTCGTCACGAACGGCCGGCTATTGACGAAGGCGAGCGCAAACTGGGCCGGTGACAGTCCGTGGCGCTTCGCCAGTTCGACGTAGCGCGACGTGGCCTGAATCGCTTGCGGCTTGCTGTAGCGCTGAAAGCGCTCGAACAGCGAAATGCGCGCGCCGGCCGGGCGCGCCCCGCCCTCGTATTTGCCCGTCAACCAGCCGAATGCGAGCGGCGAATACGCGAGCAGGCCGATGTTGTCGCGATGCGCGAATTCTGAGAGCCCGGCTTCGTAAGTGCGATTGAGCACACTGTACGGGTTCTGGACACTGACGATGCGTGGCAAGCCGAGCTTCTCCGACGCACGCAGAAACTGCGCGACGCCCCACGGCGTTTCGTTGGAGACGCCCACATGGCGCACCTTGCCCGCCTTCACGAAATCGCCGAGCACCGAGAGCGTTTCTTCAATCGGCACCGTGTATTCGTCGTCGACCCACGGATACGCCGGGCGGCCGAATGTCATCGTGTTGCGGTCCGGCCAGTGCAGTTGGTAAAGATCGACGTAATCCGTTTGCAGACGCTTGAGGCTGCCTTCGAGCGCCTCGGTGAGATTCTTGCGGTCGAACTGGTTGGTTTCGCCGCGGATATGACGCGGGTTGTGCGGCTGACGCGCGGGCCCGGCAATCTTGGTGGCCAGCACGATTTTTTCGCGCGCGCTGCGATGCTGTGCGAGCCATGTGCCGATGAAACGCTCGGTCGAACCCTGCGTCTCCGCGCGCGGCGGGACGGGGTACATCTCCGCGGTATCGATCAGGTTGATGCCGTGATCGAGCGCGTAGTCTATCTGCGCGTGCGCCTCCTGCTCGGTGTTCTGCTCGCCCCACGTCATGGTGCCGAGCCCGATCAGGCTGACCTGCACATTCGAATCGCCGAGTCTGCGGTATTCCATGGAAGCTGTCCTATCGTTGTATGAACATAAACCGCCGACGTTACCACGCCGCCGCGATGCCTGCAGCGAGGCTAGAATGCCGTGCTGGCCGGCGTCCAGGGGCGCTGCACTCAACCCTTTCTCGCGTGGCTCACCATCGTGAATCCCGAACACCTCGAACTGCTGGTCACGCGCACGATGCCCTTCGGCAAGTACAAAGGCCGCCTCATTGCTGATCTGCCCGGCCATTACCTGAACTGGTTCGCAAATCAGGGCTTTCCACCGGGCGAGATCGGACGGTTGCTTGCGCTGATGCACGAGATCGATCACAACGGCTTGTCGTCGCTGATCGAGCCTTTGCGGCAACGCCAGCGTTCGTCTTCTGCCCGATGACGAGGGCTCGCGTAGCAGCTTGGCGTGGCGTGGCGAGGCCCAGCAACGAACCCGGTGTTATCGCCTGGCCCTCGCGAGCGCGGCTCGCGGCCGCAGCAATCCCCACATATGACGGCGTGACAATGCGGCCAGAGAGGACCGGCCGCCAGCGCAGCCGCACGCGGTAACGCGCGGACACAAATATGGCTGAACTCCTTCGCGCGCGGCCTTTCTCATTCTCTATATGAGGACGGGGAGACGATCGTGAGCAGGCTCTTGGCATCGGTGGCATTGCTGGCCCTGGCGACAGCCGTTGGCGGATGCGCTGTTGCGCCGGCGTATGACTACGGCTACGCGCAACCTTATTACCCTGACTATGGCTATGCGTACGGCGCACCGTATGCGCCGGTGTACGGCACGGTCGGCATCTGGGGCGGCTGGGGTGGGCGCTGCTGCTACGGCGGCGACCACTGGCGCGGCGGCGGTTGGCATGGCGGCCACGGCGGTAACTGGCACGGCGGCGGCTATGGCGGATCGCGAGGCGGCAGTTCGTGGAGCGGCGGCGGCTGGCACGGCGGAGGACGCAGCCATTGATGTTGATGTGCGGCGGTCCGCTGAAAGAAAGCGGAGACATACACGGGGTTGCGATTTAGTCACATTGATCACGGCGCGACTGCTGCACGCAGCGAGGATCGGCACGAAGGCTGGGGCGACGCGTAAGGGCCTGGGATACATCGACTTGCCTCCGCAAAGAAGGCGCTCGACGCATCGGCTCGTTTATCAATGAGCACGTTGAGTGACCGCTCTCTAGACCCGTGACTGTCGCGTCAGGGTCGGGAGTACACACTGACGACAGTCCGTTTCCGCGCGGCGAAATTTCACTGGCAGCTTTCCAGCAATGAAGTTGAAGAGCGGGCTGACGCAGTGCGACGCACTCCGGTCAGTCGACCTTCTCCAGACCGGCCAGTCCGCCGAATCCAGGTTTTGCGAACGCGAGTGCCACTAAGCGGGCGTTGGCAATTTCAACCGGATGAATGCACGGAACTACGTGCTATGGCGTATGAGCGAGGGGTGCCGCTCGATTCCCCAAATGGGAATTTTCACGGGAATCACAAACAAAAACGGCACTGTGTTTTCACAGTGCCGTCGCTTGAAGCTTTAATTTACCGCGGAATTCTTTGGGGTGGCTGATGGGGCTCGAACCCACGACAACAGGAATCACAATCCTGGACTCTACCAACTGAGCTACAGCCACCACTGATATCTGCTTTGACTCGCCGAACACTGCTCACATAACTGCAAAAAACTGCACAAAACAGCTTGAAAACCCGGCTCACCAACGAAGAAACGAGATTATACGAACACGAACGCCGTTTGCCTAGTCCTTTATTCAAAAATTTCGACCGGCTCACGCAGATGTTGTCGCGCCTCGTCGAAGATCGCGAGGTCGCGCGCAGCGAGCCGTTTGCTGTCGGACAGCACACGCCGCCAGCCGCGCGCACCGGCTTCTCCGCGGTAAAGCCCGAGCGCGTGTCGCGTGATCGCGCCGAGATACGTGCCGCGCGCCATCTCCACGCCACAGTATTCGATCAGTTTTGCTTCCACCTGCTCGCGCGTGAGCGGCGCCTCGGCCGAGCCATAGAAACGCTGGTCGACATCGGCGAGCAGATACGGGTTGTGATAAGCCTCGCGGCCGAGCATCACACCATCCACATACTGAAGATGCGCCTCGACTTCATCGAGCGTCTTGATGCCGCCGTTAATGACGATCTCCAGTTGCGGGAAGTCACGCTTTAACCGATACGCGTAGTCGTACTTGAGCGGTGGAATCTCCCGATTCTCTTTCGGGCTCAGGCCTTTGAGAATCGCATTGCGCGCATGCACGATGAAGACCTCGCAGCCGGCCTCTGCAATCGTGCCGACGAAGTCCCGCACGAAGCTGTAGTCCTCGACCGCATCCACGCCGATCCGGTGCTTGACTGTCACCGGCACGCTAACGGCGTCGCGCATCGCCTTCACGCAGTCCGCGACCAGTTGTGGCTCGTTCATCAGACACGCACCGAACGCGCCCCGCTGCACGCGCTCCGACGGGCAGCCGCAGTTCAGATTGATCTCGTCGTAACCCCACTGTTCGCCAAGCTTCGCCGAGCGCGCAAGATCGTCAGGCTCGCTGCCGCCGAGTTGCAGCGCAACAGGCGCCTCGTCCGGCGTGAACGCGAGGTGACGCGGCACGTCGCCATGCAGCAGCGCGCCAGTCGTGACCATTTCCGTGTAAAGCCACGTATGGCGCGAAATCATGCGATGAAGCGAGCGGCAATGGCGATCGGTCCAGTCCATCATGGGTGCGACGCTGACGCGGCGCGGACTGGCAGGCAGAGGTGCAGACATGAGTGGCCAAACGGCTTGAATCGAAACAGCGATTTTACCGCAATGCCGGATACGGCTGCCTTAAGCGTTCTCCTCGCATGATTTCCCTGTGCCGATCAGGGCTATCGAATGGGTTTGTCATCGCGAAACGAGGGCCGAACCACCGCAGTCGCCCGCCGGCCAAGGCTTTCAGCCATTATTTCAGGAATGAGAACAGTAATTTCAGATTATCGGTACAAATTTTCGATAGTAGGGGTATACACTGCCTTCCATCGACGTTGCAGACGCACCCACCGGTCCCTGCAACGCCACCCCGAAAATCGAAATATCTGGAGGTACATCATGAAGACCAAGTTTATCGCCGCCCTGCTCGTCGCAGTTTCCGCTTCCGTCGCCGCACCGGCTTTCGCTAGCGGCTACGGCCCGGCACCGTTCTATCGCCCGTCCGTCGGCGCACCGGCCTCGCAACAAGGCCAGAATGCGCAAACCGTCGCGGCCGAGCGTGCCAACGCCGAAGCCAACGCTTACGGCGGCGTGAACAACGTGTCGTCGCAATCGGGCACCCGTGAGCCGGTTTCCGGTCCGCAGTCGGTGTTCTTCGGCCACTAAGCATTCGCGGTCTGTCATGCTGCCCCTCAAGGCAGCATGCGAACTGGGCGCCCCATCGGATAGCGGTGCGGCGCCCAGTTTCGTTTACCTGGGTCGCCAGCGGCAACGGGCAACCGCAGCCGAGGCGCATGCTGCGCCCCTACGCGGCAAGACCCGCATCGATCACCTCGCGCGCGGCGCGAAAGCCCGCCTCGGCGGCGGCATGCTCGGTGGGCCAAAGACTGTCGATATGCACGAGCCGCCAGTCGACCACCACCGCGTTCTCGCGAAGCACCCGGAAATGCGCCTTGACGCCGGTTAGCACCTGTTCGACGGCGACCTCGATGTCATAGTCCAGATAGCGCTCCTGGTAGTCGCCCATGTCGAGGCCCTTCGGCTCCATCTTCACCTCCTTGCTTTGGCCGAGTTGCGGCTTGCAATCGGATCTGCCGTGTGCAAACGTCGCCCGCCGCGCCAGCCTTGACGCTGCGCGTGACGGCCTGGCCCGCCAACCGGGCAACTCCTGCTGCGCGCGTCACTAGTCGACATCGCGTGAGACGCCCCTCGGCGCGCTCAGTCGCAATCGCCGGAAAGGTATTGCCTGCCGTTGCAGGTGATTTCGACCTCGTCGCCATTCGCTTCGGCGACGAGACCGCACGCCAGCAGCTGCGCGGTCACGGACTGCGGAAACTTCGGCACCGGCTGCCCGACGCCTACTTCGTTCAGGCGCCGCAACGCTTCTATCGCTTCGGGACTCAGTGGCTTGGACATGGCGGTCTCCGGTCTGCGTCGATGACAAATTCATCCTAGCAAGTTTCGACAGCGGATGTCGCGCGGCGGCGGATCGTCATGCACGAATGGCTTTCGCGTGAATTTTCGCGCCAGCCGCAGGTCTACCGGGAAACCTCATGCAACCCGCGCGAAGGCGGGGCACGCAAAAGGAGAATGAGATGAAGCGAAGCACTTTTGCCGCGCTGGGCGCAGCCGCCGCGCTCCTGGCGGCAGGCGCAACCCAGGCGGCGGCATGGGCAAAAACGGACATGGCCGCACCGAAGCACCCGGCGCAGGCCGCGCAGACCGCACAGACTGCACAACCCGCCGACGCTGCGTCGTCGATGGTCAAGCCGCCGGAGTCGGCCTCCGGTGCGACCGGCTCGAGCAATCCGGACAATATGCCGATCAAGCGTCCGCGCAAACCCACAAACGACAAAATGATGCACGAGCCGCCCGCGAGCGGCGCGAACGCGAAGTGAGCGCGGCGCTTATAGGCGCGCGATCGACACCTCCGTCGACTTGACGAGCGCCACCACTTCCGAGCCCACCTGCAGCTCGAGCTCGTCGATGGAGCGCGTGGTGATGACCGAGGTCACGACGCCGAATGCGGTGTCGACATCCACTTCGGACACGACGGGTCCGCGGATGATTTCCTTGACCTTGCCCTTGAACTGATTGCGTACGTTGATGGCGGAAATGCTCATTTCGAGTGGCTCCAGAAAAGCGGTTAAATTCAGTCAGTCAAGGAATGTCAGACAGCCCAGCGAACCTCTGTGGGCCGCCTGAATGGGCCCGCGCCGGCTGTATCGCGCGTAGTGCGTGCGTCTTGCGCGCCGTGGGACTCGTCCGACCATGCGTCGTCGTTCGGCGCATTCTTCAGCACGCGCTGCAGCACATGCTCTTCGAGCGCGGCGAAGCCCGCCGACGCACGCGCCCGCGGGCGCTCGAGCGGCACCGGCTGATCGAGTGCGATGCGCCCTTCTTCGATCAGCAGGATGCGATCGCCCAACGCAACGGCTTCGTGCACGTCGTGGGTGACGAGCAACGCGGTGAACCGGTGCTCGCGCCACAGACGCTCGATGAGTGCATGCATTTCGATGCGCGTCAACGCGTCGAGCGCGCCGAGCGGCTCGTCGAGCAGCAGCAATTGCGGACGATGCACGAGCGCCCGCGCCAGCGCTACCCGCTGGCGCTGACCGCCGGAGAGCTGCGCGGGCCAGTCGTTGGCGCGCTCGAGCAGACCGACTTCTGCGAGCACCGCGCGGGCGTCGTCGCGCGCGCTGCGCGGCAGCCCCAGCATGACGTTCTGCAGCACCGTCTTCCATGGCAGCAGCCGCGCGTCCTGGAACATGATTCGCGTATCGAGCGGGCGGCCGTCTTCGGCGCGCTTCTGGACCACGCCCGTGGTGGTTTGCTCGAGACCGGCGACGAGCCGCAGCAGCGTCGATTTTCCGCAACCGCTGCGGCCGACGATCGCGACGAAACTGCCGCGCTCGATCGACAGATCGAAGTCCGTCAGAACCTTGCGCTCGCCATACTGCTTGCCGACGCTGCGCAACTCGACTGAGTAGTCGGCTGTCCTGCTCGCGCCGTGGGGACCATTGGCGCGGTTGCCGCCGCTGGCACCATCAGTGCTGCGAGGATTGCGGGCGTTGTGATCGCGCCTATCGAGAGCAGCGGCCTGATCCGCATCGCGATCCGCGACGCGCGCCTGCGCCAGCTCCGCCTCCAGATCGCCGCCTGCGATGCCGCCGAACGACCCCGAGAGTGTCGTTGCGCTCATGCCTTACCTCCACGTTGATAGGCCGGGTGCCAGCGCAGCGACACGCGCTCCAGACTCTTTGCCAGCACGTCGGCGATCTTGCCGAGCGCGGCATATAGGAGAATGCCGACCACCACGACATCGGTTTGCAGGAACTCGCGGGCGTTCATCGTCATATAGCCAATGCCCGATTGCGCCGAAATGGTTTCCGCGACGATCAGCGTCACCCACATCAGCCCCAACGCGAAGCGCACGCCGACGAGAATGGACGGCAACGCACCCGGCAGAATCACATGGCGGTACAGCGCGAAACCCTTCAGGCCGTAGCTGCGCGCCATCTCAATCAGGTTCTGGTCGACCGAACGGATGCCGTGGAAGGTGTTCACGTAGAGCGGGAAAAACACACCGAGCGCGACGAGGAACACCTTTGCCTGCTCCTCGATGCCGAACCACAAAATGACCAGCGGGATCATCGCGAGTGCGGGAATATTGCGGATCATCTGCACGGTCGAATCGAGTGCGGTTTCCACCGGTTTGAAGAGACCGGTTGCGAGCCCGAGTACGAGCCCCATGCCGCCGCCAATCGCAAAACCGGACACGGCGCGCCATGTGCTGACCTTGACGTCCGCCCACATTTCGCCCGACTGGATCAGCGACCAGGCCGCCTTCACGACAGCGAGCGGTTCGGGCAAGACGCGCGTGGAAAGCACGCCGCTGCGCGCGGCCGCTTCCCAGGCGAGCAGGATGAGAAGGGGCGCGACCCAAGGCGCAAGCGAGGCGCCGATCTGCCGCAGCGACCCGAAAGCGGACGCGCGCACAAAGCCGAACGCCGCGCCGCCGCGCACCACTTCGTCGCGCTGCGCACTCACGGTGGATTGAGCCATGATGACTTCCCTGATTGACTGTCGAAGCTGTGGGAACCGGACGGCTGCACTCAGCTCGCGCTCGCTGCCTTCGGCAGATAGTGATTGCCGACGATCTCGCCGAACGGTCCAGACAGCGGCCCGTCCGAAACCTTGCTCTGGCGATTCGGCAGCAACGGAAACACGAGTTCCGCAAACCGATACGACTCTTCCAGGTGCGGATAGCCGGACAGAATGAACGTCTCGATCCCGAGCTCGGCATATTCCTTCATGCGCGCCGCCACTTGTTCAGGATTGCCGACGAGCGCGGTGCCCGCGCCGCCGCGCACGAGGCCCACGCCCGCCCACAGGTTCGGATAGACCTCCAGTTCCGCGCGGCTCCCGCGTCTGCCGCCGTGCAGCGCGGCCATGCGGCGCTGGCCCTCGGAGTCCATCTTCCCGAACGACGCCTGGGCGCGCGCAATGGTTTCGTCGTCGAGCTTGCTGATCAGCTTGTCGGCGGCGGCCCACGCTTCTTCTTCCGTCTCGCGCACGATCACGTGCAGGCGAATGCCGAAGCGGACCGTCCTGCCATGCGCGGCAGCGCGGGCGCGAATGTCGGCGATTTTCTTCGCGACCGACGCGGGCGGCTCGCCCCAGGTGAGATAGGTGTCGATATGCTCGCCCGCCATCGCATGCGCGGCCGGCGACGAACCGCCGAACCACAGCGGCGGATGCGGCTTCTGCACAGGCGGATACAACGCCTTGCCGCCCTTCGACTTCAGATGCTTGCCGTCGAAGTCGATTGCCTCGTTGGTGTGCGCGGCCGTGAGCAGCTTGCGCCAGATATGCAGGAAGTCGTCGGTGATTTCGTAGCGCGTGTCATGGTCGACGAATACGCCGTCGCCCTCGAGTTCGGCCGCGTCGCCGCCCGTCACCACGTTGATCAGTAGCCGCCCGTTCGACAGACGGTCGAACGTCGCGGCCATGCGTGCCGCCTGCCCCGGCGATGAGATGCCCGGCCGGATCGCGACCAGAAACTTCAGGCGTTTCGTCGCGGCAATCAGACTCGATGCGACGACCCACGCGTCCTCGCATGAGCGGCCGGTCGGCAGCAGCACGCCTTCGTAGCCGAGCGTATCGGCGGCCACCGCGATCTGCTGGAAATAATCGTAATCGGCAGCGCGCGCGCCTTGCGACGTACCGAGATAACGGCTGTCGCCGTGAGTCGGGATGAACCAGAACACATTCATTTGCTGCTCCCCGCTTATGGCAGAACTGGATTGAGTCAGGACAGCGCCCGCCGTGCCCGCCGTGCTCGCCGTATGTGTCAGCGCAGGGCCGGCGCATTGCAGGTGCCGCCGCGCCTGCACGTAGACCATACGAACACGCATACGCACACGCCGGCCGCGCGCATCCGGCCGGTGACCGGAGACGAACCGGCGGCGCATCGCGAAACAGCGGAAGGTTGCGGTATCGACGCTAAGCGCAACGGTGCGATGCACCGTTTGCATGGAGAAACAGTCTATGGACCGGGGTGCGGCTTTTGAACGATTTTTTTGAGCTTAGGTTTTCCACTTGCGTGATTAGCCCGACGCTACAACATACAAACACGACCGGACAGGCAGCGGAAAAGCCGCTAGCGCTGGATATAATGGCGCACGTTTCCAATAATCCGGTGCAGGCATTGCAAATCACGCGCCTGTGCCCTGGCGGTGCAATGCATGCAAAAACTCATCCTGCCGTTTGTCGCCGGTTTTCTGGCATCGCTGTTCTTTCATGATTCCACGCTCGCGTTGCTGCATGCAGCGGGCGTCGTCGAGCAAAGCGGTTTTTCCACTGCCCCATTCCTGCCGCTCGGTTTGCCAGAGTTCATTGCCAATGCAATCTGGAGTGCGTTCTGGGCCGTGCTGATGGCATGGCTGCTGCGCGTCGCGCCCGAGCGGCGCGCGCCGTGGCTGCCGGCTTTCGTCTTCGGCGGCATTGTATTGACGGCGGCGAGCGTCTTCGTGGTGGATCCGATTCGCGGCATCTGGCCAAGCGGCAACATGCTGCCGCGCCTTGCGATGGGTTTTGCGGCGAACGCCATGTGGGGCTGGGGCGCGCTCGTCTTCATGCGCGCCTTCATGGCCAACGAAGACGGGGATTGAACCCGCGCCACGCCCGGCGAGCGGCTCACTGCGGGGCCAATTGCCGGGCTAACTGCCGGGCCAACTGCGGGGTTAATTGCCGAGCGAACTGCAGGGCTAATTGCAGGGCTAATTGCAGGGCTAATTGCAGGGCTAACTGCAGGGCTAACTGCGGGGCTAACTGCGCAGATCGAGCAGCGGATGCTCGCTCGCCGGCCACGGGCTTTCGAACATCTTCGCCACCTCGGCGGCACTCACGTCCTCGATGCGCGCAAAGCGCCAGCGCGGCGCGTTGTCCTTGTCGACGATACGCGCGCGAATGCCTTCCACTGCGTCGCCGTGCAGAAAGCTCGAACGCGTGAGATCCAGATCGCCGCGCAGCACGTCCGCCATCGAGCCTTCCGCGCGTGTCACCACCTCGAGCGATACCGCCATCGAAAGCGGCGAGCGCTCGCGCAATACGGCGATGGTCTGCTCGGCCCAGTCGGCGGCATCCCTGTCGCACTTCTGCGCGAGCGAAGCGAGAATGCGCGGCACGTCCGGTAGCGCGAAATGCCGGTCGATCAGCGCTCGCGCACGAGCGAGCGGCGCTTCGTCCGGCGGCGGTGCGACCTGGTACGCACGGCATTCGCGCTCCACACACGCGACCACGTCCGCGCCGCGCTCGAACAGTTCGCAGCGCAGTGTGTCGATGAGCGCCGGCAGCGCGGCGTCTTCCATGTAGAGGTCGGCGAGACCGGCGTACAGCGCGTCGGCCGCGCCGATCGTTTCGCCCGTTACCGCGAGATAACGGCCGATCGCGCCTGGCGTGCGCGCGAGAAACCAGCTTGCGCCGACATCGGGAAAGAGCCCGATGCGCGTTTCAGGCATGGCCATTTTCGTGGACTGCGTGACCACCCGCAGTCCGCCGGTGCGATGCGCGCCCTGCGAAATGCCCATGCCGCCGCCCATCACCACGCCGTTCATCAGCGCGATGTAGGGCTTCGGATAAGTGAAGATTGCGTGATTGAGCCGGTATTCCTCGATGAAAAACTCATCGCGGGCCTGCTGGTCGCCGCGCTGCGCCGACTCGTACAGAAAGCGGATGTCGCCCCCCGCGCAGAACGCGCGCGGATGCTGGCTGCGCACCACGACCGCGAGCACGTCCGGGTTCGCGGACCAGGCGTCGAGCGCGGCGTGCATCGCGCGGATCATGCCGATTGACAGCGCGTTGAGCGCCTGAGGCCTTTCGAGCTCGATGAAGCCAATGCGGTTGGCTACGTAAGTCGCGACTTCGTCGCTGGCTGCGGGCGAGGCGGAAAGAGACATGGAATGCGAGCGCGACGGCGCAGAGTCATCGGAACCTTAACGGTATCACGTGGCCGATGCGTGGGCGTATTTGCGCTGGCGAGCGGCGAGAGGGGAAACGTTGCGCGGAGGGTTGCGTGCCCGGCCGGAGCTGGGGCGGGTGAGGCTGAGGGTGAGGCTGAAGCTGCCGGAGCGAGGACCCAGGCAGCCTGAGTCTGTTGTGGCCGCAGGAGCCCGGAGCCGAACCAGCCGCAGCAGCGGAAGCGGACGCAGTCAAAGCTGTCAACCCGGTGGAACCAGCCGAGCCGCCCTACCCCTGACGACGCAGCCAACGGCTGCATGTCCCGAGCTTTACGCCGCGCGCTAAGGTTTGCTCAGCCCGCGACATTTCCCGGCGGGAAGTGACCGCTTTTGAGCAGCACAGGTGTGCCGTTGCTGATCTGTAGGTGCTCGCGCGCGACGGCCTCGATGCGTGGACGTCCGGCGTCGAACGCGCGCATCCATGCTTCTTCGTCTTCCGAGCATGCGCCGAAATGGTCTTCGAGCGCCTCGACGGAGATCGCGCAGGGAACGGGCTCACCGTCCACCAGCGCCGAAAAGACAACGGTCAGATTGGAGTCGCGGTAGGCTGGCGCGCCCGCGGGAAACCTGATTTCCATAGCCGCCTCATCAGAAATATCCGGCACAGAACCGGAGCCCCGCAAAACCGGCCGGCCCCGGACAACCAGAATATGGTACTCGCGGGGCCGGACCGCGGTCCACCCCGCCGCCGCGGTGCGTGGCGCGCCGGGATCATTGGAACGAGCAAAAGTTGGCGGCTGTCCTTGCCCCTGCCCTTGCCCCTGCCCCTCCCGCTGTCCTTGCGCCTGCTCCCGCGTATGCCCCCGCCGGTGCCCCCGCATCGGCTTTTCCGCCGCCGCGCCTGCGCATCCCCGCGATTCGCGTGCCGTCATGGGCGGCTTCCGAGCAGACGGTCGACGTAATCGCGCGCGGCCTGTTCGACAAACGCGAGCGCCTCCTCTTCGTTGCTGAAGCGCTGCTCTGTACCGAGGTCGAGCAAGGTTTCCATCCGGTGCGGATCGTCGGGACCGAGCTCGGCGAGACTCACGGAACCCACGTAATTGCCAGGCGCGCCGTGCGCGTCGCTTGCCGGCACAAGGCGCGCCGCGGCGCTGATGTAATAGCCGCGATAAGGGCCGCTGACCCGCTCAGCCATGTTCGTTCTCCTCGTTGCAATGATTCAGGTAAGGCGCACGGCAAGGCAATTAGTTCTGTGCAGTCGCACTTAACCCGCGCCTGTCGTGTACTTGCCCGATTTTGCAGCGCCTTTCGCCGCGCCCGCACTTCTGCGTTCGGCGCCGGTCGAACAGATCCGTCCGGCATACTCCGTGCTCACGCACTGGCGCCGTTTCAAGTCCAGCGAGTGCAATATGGGAAAATATTTTCTGCACGACCACGAACTGCCTGAGCCCGATGCTGCGAACCGATGGTTCGCGTATGCCGAAAGTCACGGCATCGACATTGCCAAAGCCATCAGCATCTGGGAAGACGCGGCCACCGAAAGCGGCACGGACAGCCGCCGGGCGGTCAGCGCGGCAGGCATCACAATCGAAACACCTTGAGCTTGCGCACGTTGCAAGCGCCGATCATCAAAGGAAGCAAACACGATGCATTTCATGACGCAATTGCTGCGCGCCAGCCACGCTCACCGTGGCTTCGCGCGGACGCTGCTGCGCCGCACGCGGCCGAGGACCTCGCTGTTGGCCCCGCTGTTGACCACGTTACCGGCCGCGCTCCTCGTGGGCGCGGGCGTCGCCGGCTGCGCGTCGTCCAACACCACGTCGCTGATCAATCTGCCTAACGGCCAGACAGGCTTTGCGGTGAACTGCAGCGGAGCCGGCGCCGATTCGAGCTGGGCCTCGTGCTATGTGCAAGCGGGCAAGGCATGCGGTGCGACGGGCTACGACATCGTGTCGAAAGACAATGACGAAGGCGGCACCGCCGGCGGCAGCGTGACGAACGTGGTGTCGGCCAACGTCAAGAACCGCTCGATGATCGTGCGTTGCAAATAAGCGCCTTTAAAGCGCCAAGCGCTAAGCGTTGAGCGCAGGCCGCGCCGTGCAGCCGTCAGAACCCGCGCCTCGCGCAACGCACCTCCTGTACGTTCTAATGCGCCTGCATCTTCGAGAACACGTTCAGCACGGTGACGCCCGCGATAATCAGCCCGAGCCCGACGACGGCCGGCACGTCCGGCACCTGCCCGTACAGCAGCAGCGCAACCAGCGTGATCAGCACGATACCGGCGCCCGACCACACCGCGTAGACGATGCCGACCGGAAGTGTTCGCAACGTCAGCGAGAGGCAGTAAAAGGCGACGGCGTAGCCGAGCACCACCACCGCCGAAGGCACGAGCCGCGAGAAACCGTCCGACGCCCGCATTGCCGAAGTCGCGATGACTTCGGCCACGATCGCAACGCCGAGCAACGCATAAGGCGGCACCCGCATGGGCTCAGGCCTTTGCAAGCGCAAGCTTGCTGTAGTCGTGACCGAGGTGCGCGCACAGCGCCTCCACCACGAACTCATGATCCGCGCGCTGCGGCAGCCCGGACACGGTGATCGAGCCGATCACGCCCGCGCCGGCCACGGTCAATGGAAACGCGCCGCCGTGCGACGCATACTCGGTCGCGGGAAGACCGTGCTTGTCGGCGAGCGTGCTGCCGGCCTGCTGCATCTTCAGGCCGATCGCGTAAGAACTGCGCCGGAAATGCGCGACCGTGTTGCCCTTGCGGCGCGCCCAATCGACGTTGTCCGGCGTCGCGCCCGCAAGCAGACTGAAGAAGAGAGGTTGACCGAAGGTGCGCACGTCGATGGCGGCCGCGATGCCGCGCGCCTTCGCGACCTCATGCAGATAGGCGCCGATTTGCCAGGCGCGGTCGGCATCGAATTGAGGGAACACGAGTGCGTGTTCCTGAGCGGCAATGACCTGCAGATCGTGAGCGATATCCATGAAACTCCGGGGGCGAGTGAAAAGGCGGGCGCGCCGACGTCATGCATTGCCGCCGGCACTTGGCCTGCGGTGAGTTGCGCGCTTCACGGTGAAACCGCGCAAAGCCTGACCAAGCATGACGGCGCGCCGGAAGATTCCGATTCTAGCGCAGCGCGTTTCGCGGGCCTTGCGCGATGCGACGCCGGCCACGCATCGCGCGACCTTCCCGCAAAACGAGTGCCTCGTGCCGTCAACATGCAGGCAACCAGGCAGATTCTTAGCTGGCTATTGCATCGGCGCCTTCGTTGTTCTATAATCTTTTCTTCGACGGACGCGGGGTGGAGCAGTCTGGCAGCTCGTCGGGCTCATAACCCGAAGGTCGTAGGTTCAAATCCTACCCCCGCAACCAATAGCAGCAATGCATGTAGTCGGTTCTGTATTCAGAGTGATTGCCCGATTTCGCTGTTAGGGCATTCTCAGGACAATCGGCGCGGACTTGATGGCCACATGCACGAAAATGAACCCGCCTTGAGCGGGTTTTTTTACGTCTGTCTATTTGTTTGAGTCGCTGCGCGGGTCTGATCGGTCAGGGCCGGCGTTCGCTAACCTTGTGCGCAATTTGGCATCGCTTTTGGCGAGGTTTTGGCAGCCTCGTGCGCGCGAGACTCGCCGGCTTGGTCATTGCTGCTGTAGGCGCTCACCGCTAGTGAAGCGTCTCGCATGTCCATTCACGCTGCGGGCGGTTAGATTTCGAGTCGACTATCGCCCTCACCTATCGTCACGCCTCGCAGCCCAGCGGCCAGATCTGGCATGGTGCAATGCCCGGAGCCGTTTCTCAGCCATACATGCGCTGCGCAACATCGGACGGTCGCGGCCGTGGTGCTATGAATGGCTGCTCCATGTTTTTTCTCGATCTTCGGCCGCTCAGCGAACATCATCTCCGCGCGCTCGGCCCGACTGATGGACCCAACGCCTGCCTTACCGCACCGCTCCTCCCTTGTCCAAGGCAACCGGGCCTAGAACGCTGCTGTCATCTGAAACCCGATCGTCCATCGTGTGGTCGGGAAACCTGACGGCTTGTAGATAGGCGTGCCTGCAAAAAGGTCGTAAGACATACCCATGTATTTCGCCGGCACGCCGCCGCGAATGCCTATCACCGCACCTGCCAGTTGCGTTCCCGCCAGTGCCGCCGTGTTCGGCCCGAACACGCGTCCGTAGTCGATCCCCGCATACAGCGTCTGTGCTGTCTGGAATATCGGCCATTGCAGTTCGTTGCGCCAGTAGAAGCCACGTTCGGCCGCGAGCATCGTTTCGCCGTCGAATCCGCGGACCGTGTAGCGGCTGCCGATGGTCAGGTCGTCGATGTAGAACAGCGTGTCGTTGGTGAACTGGCCGTGTACTGTCGTCACGTAGCGAAGCGGCTGCGTCCCGATGTTAAACGGGACCAAAAGGTTCGCATCCAGAACGGCCATGTGAAATCGGTACGTTGGCCCCGCGGCATACGGGTCGGCCGTCGCGCCCAAACCACCGATGCCCTGACGGTAAGCGAGCGTACCGTCGAACTGCGCCGCGCCGAAGTAATGCCGGTCGGTCGCCCCCCATTCGAGGAACGTGTTATTGCGCGCCTGCGTCGGTATGGTTGTGTCGTCGATGAAGCTGTCGCCGAAGCGCCTGGATAGCTGCAGATACGCGCCGAGTACGTCGTTCTGGCTGCGCGACATAACGCGCGCAATGCGCAGCGCCGCGGTCTGCGAATTGCCGCTCGACACGAAGGTCTGGTTCACGCCCGCGATGCTCTGGTAGTAGGTGTTCGTGTTGCCAGACAGCGTCGCAGTCCAGTATCCCCAAGGCACGGAATAGGAGCCGTTGAAGCCGTGCGAGCCTAACGCCTTGTTACCGAACGACAGGTCCTGATTCGCGCCGAGCGAGAGGATATCGTTCAGACCGAGCGGGTTATTGAGGCCGAAGCTGAGGTTGCCTTGCCATTTGCCCGTCGCCTTCGTGCCCGAGTTGTCGACGGAAGCGACGAAGGTCCAGGGCTTCGCGCGCTTGACCGTGAGGACAACGTCACTTTCGCCCGGTACGTCAGTCGGCCGGATCTCCATGCTCACGTCCTGACTGCTGACGCGCTTCATCTGCTCCAGACCCTGTTCGAGATCGCGCAGGTTCAGCAGGTCGCCCCCGCGTGAAGCAAAGGCCGATTTCCATGTGCCTCGCGTGTCCGGATCGGCAAAGCGCAGCTTGCGAACGACGCCCGGCACGAGCGCGAATTTCAGTTCGCCCGTCGACAGATCCTGTTGAGGCAACAGCACGCGCGTGGTGATGTAGCCTTCACTCAGGATCGCCTGCTGCAATCCTTTCGCAAGCGTATTGAGTCCGGCCTTGCCGACACATTGCCCGCGGTAGTGGTCGAGCCATTCACGTGCAAATGCAAAACGGTCGAGCGGCCGTTCAGATGCGCCCTGACTGCGTACTGCGTCCGGGAGATTCGGCGGCACGTCGAGCGCGAAGGAGTCGATGCGAAAGCACGGTTTCTCTGTCGGCAGTTCGGGCCAGCGTTTGAGGCGTGGGACTTCCGAGCGCACGGCCGGCGCTTGCACGGCTGCGTCGCGTTGCTGCGCGTCGCGCTGCTGCTGGATCTGCTGGTTCTGTTCGGCATTGGCGCGTGCGGCGGCTGCGGTGTCCGCGGGAGTTGGCGCGTTCTGCGCCTGACCCGCAAGTGATACCAGAGCTGTGAGCGGCAGGGCCGCCAGCCCCTTGCGTATTTTCATGCTTTTCAAACTTCTCTCGCTACTATTTTCGGGCGGGTGTACCGGATAACTACGAAGATCGAGAAGACCACACCCAGAGAGGCGGCTCTAATCAGAATGGACCGCACATCGTCCTGGCCAAAAGGCGCGAGTTTGCCAGAAGACGCATTGCGCCCATCTCAATTACATCGGATCACGAAGCAAAGTGGTTAAGCGGGGTTTGATGGTGCACGCAACGGCGGCAAATCCGACGGGACAAGACCGTCCTACTGCATTGCCCCAGCATCGCGTAGATCTTCGCGCGCTAACGTGACGCCGAACGCGTGAAGGCTGGGCGCAAGCGCACTGAAACGCAGCCTCGGTGGACAAAGGTTCTAAGCTCGGCGGTGACGTGACGTGCAAGAAGATGCCGGCCGCTTGGACGGCATGCAAACCATGCATTTGCTCTTTGGCCTTGCTGTTCTCATGCAACTGCCGGTTTTACCTGTCCGGCCATTCGGCTGAATGGCACATATAGGAGAAGATTTTCGCTACGACGGCGGCCCAGAACTCAGTGTCAAAAGTCAACGAGGCCACGATCATTGATGTGTAAACTGCCGATACGTCTCTTGTATTTAAGGGCAAACGCCTTCTTCGGATCAACTCTCATCGTTGCTCCCGAACCACGGGCCGAACGTTGAGGGATCGGTGGTCATCACCATGTTGGCTCTACGTAAAGGCTCAGGTAAGCCTCTTATAAATATCGAAAACAGCACAATAAACAATGGAAGACCAATCGCCAGAATTGCTTCATTGTCCCCCAGCTTGAACGCTATCCGGCAAAGTCCTGCTACTACAAATGCCGGAAAGCCTGCGCTCAGGAAAGATGCTAGACATACCATGACCCAAAGGTCGACAGTAGCGAGGAGCCTTTTCCAGTTCATTTCGTCGTGCCAGTCTTTTTAATGTCGTTTATAACTGTTACCCCTGGCTTGGCGATCCCATAAAGCATGATGCCTCGATTGACTCCGTAGGGGAAAGGAACGCCACCGTAAAATGGAATCAGCTTTTTGTTGGAAAACTGAGAGACGGTTACGTCAAACGTCGAATCACGACGATTCAGACCATTCGCCGTACCCAACACGTTCTTCACGATCACATGCGCAATGAAGCCAATAATGGTCGTGAAGGCACACCTCCAGATGATCTTTTGCAAGCGCGTTTTTGGCGTTGAGGTAATCGACGGTCCCATATTGTTACCACTTGATTCCAGTCTTGTAACTGCCCACGAAGTAATCCACCTGGAAGTTCATGAAGTTCGGCGCGCGGACCAGCCCCAGATTAGAACCTGTGCTCGTGGCCTGATACGACAGGCCGCTGCCCCTGTGCACCCTTCACAATATACGCCTGCAAATCAGGATCGCCTAAAGCTGGGTTTGTTGTTTCTAACTAAAGAAGAATTCTTTTATTGCGAGACCACCAATAAGCGCAAACATGATTGCGACACAAATCCAATACATTGCCTTTTGCTTAGGAGTGAATTTTTCGTATTCTTCTTGAGTCGGTCCTCGAACCATGTTCTATCTCACTTAGTTGGCTGGGTAACTGGCACACCATGACTCCATGGTGGAATACCGAAGTTCAGTTCGCCCGGAGTGCTTACACCCAGTTCGAACGCAGTCGAGCCTCCATACGCGTGTGTAATCGCAGCAACCACGTTAGCCTTGAATGGAGTCGGGATAGAGATATAGGCCTGATTGCCATCACCGTCCAGGAAGTCATTGACCGACTTCGCATCGTTAGCCCCATAAACCCATCCGACAGTTGCCGTCAAACCAGGATTCCACGAAGCACCGGGGAATGGTTGCGAAACACCACCTGAGACACAGGTCGTGCCGTCATAGAGGTTCTTTGATACACCGGTTCAGCAATTCCTCGTCGAGGTCGATGGCCGTCGCCCACAGGCTTGTCATCACGGCGGATTAGACCACTCCACACACAGCAGACCCGGTCGCGGTCCGGTCTTTGTTATTGGATCTCTAACGCATTTAATGGTTCGTGAACTTCGACTTCGTGGACATCACCATCTGGCCAAACCCAAAGCTGCCAGTTATCAATTAGCCATCGAGTCGACACATGATATGGTGAGGTTCCCTTTGGAAACACCACATAACAGTTGATCCCAGCCTTATAGCCACTGATCGTTATCAGGCCCAGTCGATCTGACTTATCTGGGGCTTCGCAGACCATCATTACTACATGACTTTCGAATGGCTGCCCCGCAGCGAAACGAAGCAGCGTGCCTCGCTTTATTTCCGGGTCGGCGATCTCAATCAGCTTTTTCCAGGTCATCATTTCAATTTAAGGTCGTGTCGTCCGGACGTATCCGCGGGTTTGGTGGCTTGCAAATCAAGCATACTCACTTCTCCCATATGTGCGCCCGTTTTTCCGTTGACTTGCTCGAAGCGCCCATGCTGCGAATCAACAGCATATAAGGTTCCATCTTCTGCCCTATACACATCCCGGCCATTTATGCGACTGAGCTGCGAGTCCTTGGTCCAGCCATTGTCAGTAGCAACAGTTTGCGCAGTCTGTTTCACCTGTGCGACTCGCTCTCCGGGCGGCAGATTAACCAGAGACCTTTCAAACGCTTCCGCTTCCGAGAGGGCTTTTGCCTCAACAGCCGCCCCCTTTCCTGCCCCTCTCGTAGCCAGCGCCGCAGCGAGAAACTCCACGCCCGGCCCAACCTGATCGCCCGCCGTATAGGGCAAACGCAACCCATCCGCCGAGATATACCCGGGATCGCCGGGCGAAGCAAGCGGGCCGCCGTTCGGCGCATTTGCGATCATCTCGCCTATCGAAACGAGACCGTTCCAAACCCCGGCAGCGGAATTGCTGACAGTAGCCACAGCCGAATTCGCCGTGCTTCCCTGGCCATCACCATTGGCCGTGCTTCGATTGTAGAGGTCCGCATTGTTCGCCGTGAATGCGCCCGTGGTGCCGCCGATCAGGAACCCGCCCGCACCGGCCACGACATTGGACAGCACGTTGCCCGCCATCTGCGCTGCATCGCCACCACCCAGCGCGTCGCGCGTGCCGTTGGCCAGCCGGTTCAGATCGCCTGCTACCCACGCTGCGATACCCGCACCCGCCGCACCTTGCGCCGCACTTCCGATGCTGCCACCACCCAGACCCGCTGTGAGCGCTCCTCCCGCAAGGTGCAGCCCGATCCGGTAAGTCCCGCCTTCCTGCCACGCCGCATCCCCCGTTGCTTTAGCCTGCGCATCCGCATAATCGCCAATGCGCCGCGACACCGCCTCACCCGCCGCACTGGCTGCCGCCATCATGTCCGACTGCCGATCAAGCAGGTCATTGACGTCCGGCAACTTCGCCACTGTCCCGTTCGTGTACGTGGCGTCGCGGTTCAGGCTTGCGATGTCCTGCTTCTGGTTCGCCGCATCTGTGACGCTGATCGTGCCCGCGCTGATCCCGCTCTTCGTCGTCGCGCTGGCGCCGCCGCTATCGTTCTGGCTGAGCATCGGCGCGACGCCGCCCGCGTTTGGTCCGTTCGATGTCGAGGCCGGACCGTGCGTGCTGTAATTCGCCCCACCATCGCCCGCCGTCACGCCGCCGCCGATGCCGCCGGAATGCGCGTTATAGCTCGACAAGTTCTGGATATCGCTATAAGTGAGCGTGCCTGTCGACAGCGTATTTTTCGAAGCATCTGCCTCGCTCGCGATCACCGCTCCCTTCAGATCGGTATTACCAATGACCGAGACATGGAACCCACCACCACCCGCCTGGATACCAGCCTGTTCATTCACTCCGGCGTAGCTGCCGCTCGCGTTCGCATTTGTGTGGCTAAAGCTGGCGCTGCCGCCGCCCTGGCTGATGCTGAACCCGCCGCCGGTGCTTTCCTGATGCGCGCTGCTGGTCATCGTGTTCTGCACGCTCGCGATATTCAGGTTGCCGCCCACATTGGCGTTCACCTGACGGCCGTTGACATTCGAACCGATGATGTTCGTATCGCCGCCGGAGATGATCGTCGCGGTATTCGCTGCGCTCACATGCGTGTTGTTCTGCACGGTGGTGTCGCTATTCGCGTTGCCGTGCGCCTTGGATGCCGATGCGGATACGCCGAAGCCTTGCGTTCCGTACGAAACACCCACGCTCGCACTGCTCGAGCGGTTCGTGCTGCGCGTGGCATCCGTGTCCGTCGTGTTCACGAGATTGACCTGGTTGCTCGCCGCAAGAATGACGTCGTTCGCCTTCACGTTCGAACCGGCAATCGTCACGTTGCCGCTACCTGCGCCGTTGCCGGATGAACCGTTGCCCGTGGCAACCAATGCCACCGTGCCGCCCGCTGTCACGTTCGAGGCGCGGTTCGTCGCACTGACCTCGGAGTAGGTGTTCTCGCTGTGGCTGCTGCCGTAGCTGAGTTCTACCTTGACTTCCGGCGCCGCGCCGTTCGCGAGCGCGCCAGCCGCGCCGAGCGCATCCGCTGCGCTGCTCGCTGCCGCCATCCCATGCAAGGCCGCCGCGCGGTCGTCCTTGCTGTGACTTGCCGCATGCGCCTCACCGACCGTATTCGATACCGCGTCGATCACCGGCGACTTGATTGCGAGCGTAAAGCCACTCTTGCTGAGAGTCTGTTTTTCGTCGTGATGGTAGCTGTCGGTCGCCGAGTCGATGGTCACATTCGTGCCGGTGCCCGTGAGATTCTTCGCCGCAACCAGGTCGCTGCCGCCCACATGCAGATCCTTGCCCGCGACGATGTTCAGGTTGCCGTTGATCGAGCCGACCGTGCTGCCCGTGTTCGTCACCTGTGACGTGGCGGCCGTATTGGTCTGTGTCTGGCTGCCGACCGATATGCCGATACCGCCGCCCGTGCCGAAGCCCGATTCGTGCTTCTGGTAATAGCTCGACGTGGACAGGGTGTCCTGCGAGGTAGTGATAGCCACATTGCCGCCGGCCGCGAGATTCACGTCGTTCGTGCCAGCGACGGTCGAGCCTTTCACGCTCAGATCCTTACCCGCGCTTATGTTGACCGAGTCGCCCGACACGGTACTGGCGACGCCGATATTCGCCTGAGTGCTCTGACTCGTGTTCGTGGTGGAACCGTGGAACGCACTGCCGCGCTTCGACTCGGTTGCCGTGTAGCTGTCGTGTTCCTCCCGCGCTTCATTGATGTTCACATTGCCGGTGGCCGCGATGTTCGCCGCGCCGCTTCCCGTGGAAAGTGACGAACCGGTGAGCGTGACATTACCCTTCTCGGGGTCCGCACTGAGCGCGGCAAGCGTGCCACGGCCGCCGGCGGTAAAGGTCGTGCCGACTGCCTGTTCGTCATAACTGCGGTCTGCCTGCTTGCGCGTTTTGTCGTCGGCCGCAACGTTGTTATAGGTCGACGTGTTCGTGACTGCGGTCGCCGTCAGGTTGCCGCCCGCCGCCACGGTCATGTCGCCGCCTGCCGCGACCGTGGCGCCCTTGAACGTCGTGTCGTTACCGCTTTGCATCGCGAGGCTGCCGCCTGCACTGATGCCGCTCGTCTGGTTGAGCGTGCTGGTGGCTTCCCAATGGTGCTGGTCGTTCTTCGTCACGGACTGCGATGTCTCCGACTGCACCGTGTCGACGCTGATATCGTGCCCGGCGGCGATCTGTGCGTTACCGCCAGCCGCGATATTTGCGCCGTGAACCAGCAGGTCGTTGCCCGCCGCGATGACCATGTCGCCCGTGGATGCGATCGTGCCCTGCGCACCGACCAGTGTCTGACTGACCCGGCTCCTGCCGGCCGTTGAACTGACGCCCGCCGCATCCACCAGTGTTTCATTGACAATATCGTGGCCCGCCAGCACCGCCACCCGATTACCGGTGATGCGGCCCGACGCGTTGACCACATCGTTGGCCGCCGTGACCACCGTCGTACCGTTGGCTGCGCTGCTACCAATCGAGCCGCCGCGATTCACGATGTTCGTCGCGCTGATCACCGTCTGCGTGCCGCCCCGAATGATGCCCGAGTTCGCTGCGTTGCCGGTCGCGTGAATTTCGACATCGTCGGCGGCAATCAAGGCACCGGTCGGCTGCAGGTCGTTCGCGCGTGCATGCGCCAGATAGACCACGGGCGCGAGCACCGTCTGCGTGGTGCCGTCCGGCAAGGTCACGCTCTGGTTGACCATCCATACGATGTCGCTCGTCAGCGCATCCATCTGCGCCGCTGTAAGCGCCATGCCCGGAACGAGGCCGAACGCCTGCGCGGCATGCACGCCGCTTTCCATCAGCGCCCGATACTCGTCCTCGTTGCTCTGATAGCCTTGCAGGTAGACCCGGCCCGTGAGCTGCGTGATCTGGTTGCGCACGAGCTGTTCTTCATACAGGCCATCCCCCAGGCGCTTGATTACTTTCGAAGGATCGAGCCCGAGCTGACCCAGCATGTAATCGCTGGAGATGAATTTGGTGTAGCTCGTGAGCCGCGGATCGCTGACCACCAGATACGCCGCGCCAGGCGCCGCATGAATGGTGTAGAGCCCGCCCGTTGGCAACGTAATGCTCAGCGCGCCACTCGCGCCTGCCACGGACTGCGGTGCATTCACCGTCTGGGTCTGGCCGGTGGCGAGGTTCACGGCCTGCGCGCCGCCGCCCGTCACGCCGCCGACTGCGCCGTTCGTGCCCAGCGTGCCGCCCGTCGCGCCCGTCGCCGAATTCGCCGCCGCGACGTTGGTGTTGTTGACATCCGTCGCGCTGATCTGCACCGCGCGGTTCGCGATAATCGTGCCGCCCGTGCCGCCGACGGCAACCGGCGTCAGCACGACGGACGGCTCAACCACCGTTCCCACGTCGCGGCTGATGTCCTCGTTCCACGCGTAGGTCGAAACGATGTCCTGACGCTGGTACTGATAGAGCGTCTGCCCGGTGTTGTTCACCGTCGTGCCGCCGTAGCTGCCGCTGCCTGCATCGCCGCCCACCTGCGCGCTGCCGATCTGGATCGAACCGCCCGCGCCAATCGCGCTGTAGCTGTTGTTCAGCGTGCCGATGTTGGCGAGCACCAGGTTGCCGCCGGCCATGAGTTGCGCCTGCTGTGCCTGCGCTCCTGTCACCTGGTCCTGCTGCGTGGTGGTGGTCGTATCGCGTGCAATCTCGACGCGCTGATAGCCGTTGTGGGCGTCGCTGCGGGTCGCGTACTCCGTCGAGGGCACGTAGTTGACGTGCGGATCGTAGCCCTCCCAGTAGCTGACTGTGACGGTGCCGTCGGCGTTGCTCGTCGCGGTGTTGTAGTAGATGGTCCGCGGCTCGCCGTTGATGTTGACGACGAGCACCCTGTCGGTGGCATCCGGCCCGCTGGCCTGCGAGACGATATCCGTGGCCGACCACGTTGCGGTAATGGGCGCGATGTAGCCGTTGTCCCACATCGACTGCGTGCAGTAGCCCTTGTCGCTGTTGCCGGTGGCACACGCCATGTACTTCTCGCGCTTCGTCTGGTGAACGGTAGCCACGTCGGTCGTCACCGTCTCGACCGTGGGCGCGGGGCGCGTGTTGGTCAGCGTCTGCGCCGCGATCTCGATGTTGCCCTGCGCCTCGATGGTCGACTGGTCGTTCGTGACCGAGTTGCTGCGGTTCGCGAGCTGTCCGTTTGCGTCGCGCGTAGCGTCGGCCGCGATGCTGATGTCGCCGAGGCTGAACAGGTTCGCCCCGCCGCTGTTGGAGATGTCGCCCGGTGCATACAGGTTCAGTTGCGACGCGGCCGCCATCGCTGCTGCGCTACCCGTGTTCGCGATGGAACCTGCGTTCAGCGTCACGGTGTTGCCGACAATGGTTGCCGTGTTGAGCAGCGTGGCGCTGCGGGTCCTGACGCTGTCGCCTTCGATGCGGCCTGCGTTGGTCAGCACGCCCGCCGCAGTCACGGTCGTGCTGGCGGAATTCAGGTCGGCGCCGGCCTGGTTATCGACATTCGCTGCGCTCACCGTCAGCGCATTGACCGCGCCGAGCGTGCCCTGGTTCGTGAATGTGCCGGCGCTCGTAAAGCGCAGATCGTGGTTCGCCTGAATCTGGTTGGCGGCGTGGAGCGTGTAGTCGCCGTTGACAGTGACGACGCCGTCATGACCCGCGACGATCCGGCCGTCACCTGCGAGCTGGTTAGTCACGACGCTCAGATCCTGGTCGCTGCCAATGGCGCCGTTCTGGTTCGCGAGCGATCCGGTCGCAATGGCAATGGAACCGCCGCTTCCCGTATCGTTGCCGATGCGGCCGTTCGCATTGTCGAGCGTGGCGGTGCCAAGCGTGATCGCACCGTTGCCGTGAATCGAGCCGCCCGCGTTGACGAGCGCAGCATCGGGCGCCTCGAGCGTGAGGTTGTTTGCGCCCGAAAGCGTCGCATTGCTGTTGTCGACGCGTTGTGCAACGTTCATTGTCAGGTCATGGCCCGACACGAGTTGCGCGCCATTGGTGTTCGACAGCGTTTGCGCGTTGACCAGCACATCGCCATTGCCGCCGATGGTGCCCGCGCCCGCGACCCCGCCGCTGTTCGCGTTCGTGATGGTGGCTGCGCTGATCGTGGTCGCGCCGCTGCCTGTGTTTGCAATGCGTCCGTTGGTGTTATCGAGCGATGCACCGGTGACTGCGAGCGTTGCCTCGGGGTTATCCACGGCGGCATCGGCCTCTATCTGTCCGCCGGTATTGTCGATCGTGCCCTGCGCCGAAACGGCCACGCTGCCCGCGCCATGGATGAGGCCCACGCGGTTATCGAGCGTGGTAGCGGACTGCACGGTTGCCGTGCCGGCCGCCGTGATGGTGCCGCCTGCATTCGCAATGCTCCCGCCTGATACGCTTACGCCGCCATTGCCGCCGATCAGACCGTTCTGCGTGTTGGTCAGCGCGCCGTTGGCGCTCACGCTCGTCGTGCCTGTGCCGCCGTTCGCAATCGAGCCGCCATCGTTCGCGATGGACTGCGCGGCGACGGACAGTGCGTCGTTCGCCTGAATGGTGCCGCCCGCATTGTTCAGTGCGCCGGCGTCGGTCAACGATACGGTCCGTGCGCCGACATAACCGCCCGCGCCGTTGTCGAACGAGCCGAGCTTCAGCGCGGCAGCGGTTTGCGCCGCGAGCGTGCCGCCGCGGTTCGATGCCGTGCCCGCGCGCACATCGAGCGCGCCATTCGTCGCAATCGTGCCGCCGTTGTTCGAAAGCGAGCTGCTGTTCACTAGAAGCGTGCCGGTGCCGGCGACAGCAATCGTGCCGTTGTCGTTCACGACTGACGTAGAGCCGAGTGCGAGACTGTCAGCGTTGGTCTGAAGCGTACCGCCGCTGTTGTCGAGGGTGCCGGTTACGCCGATGGTCGTCGCGCCGTTTCCGCTCTGCGTAATACTGCCAGCGTGATTCAGCAGATTCGTTGCGTGCAGCGTGAACTGGCTCGCGCTGGCCGTGCCGTGGCTGTTGTCGAATGTCGGCGCTGAAAGCACAAGCGCGCCGCCTGCTCCTGTCTGGCCCGCGTTCGTCAGCACCGAACCCGCCGAGAGCGTCATGTTGGCATTGGCCGCTAATGTGCCGCTGTTGAAGAGCGCCCGCACCGCCGACGCAATCAGGCTCTGCACCGCCGTGATGGAGCCCGCGTTGGTCAGTTGTCCAGCCTGCAAGGCGACATTGCCATTGCCGCCTATGCTGCCGCCGGCGCCGTTGTTCAGCAAGCCGGTGGTCGCCACGCTCACGCCGCTCGCACCGAGCGACGCGATATGACCGCCCGTGTTGTCGAGCGCACCGGAGGCCGCCGAGAGCGCGCCGTTCGCCTGCATCGTGCCGCCCGCGTTGATCGTCGCGCCGTTGACGTTCTCCGCGAGTGTGCTGCCCGACACGATCCGGCCGGTGCGGTTCGTGAGCGCGCCGGCCGTGATGGTTTGCGCGCCGCCTGAGGTCATCGCGCCGTTGTCGTTGCTGAGCGTGCCGCCCGCGCGCGCGTCGAGGGTGGCCCCTGCGGTCGTGGTCGCGCCCGACAGGTTCAGGTCGCCGCTATTTGCCGCGAGCGTCATCGCGCCTTTGGCCCAGGTGCCGCTGCCAGCCAGATTCAGCCCTGCGCCGCTGACGGCCACATTGCCGCCCGCCGCGTTGCGGCCGGTCGCAGTGATGCTGCCGGACGCGCTTACATTCAGGTCGCCGGACTGCGCGAGCGAGCCGTCGGTGTTCACGCCCGCCGCGAGCGTGCCGCCCGAACTGACCGAGCCCGCACTGACTGACGTGTTCTGCTGCGCGGCAAGCGTGCCGCTGTTCGTCAACGTGCCGAACGTGCTCAGGCTGACGTTCTGCTGCGCGTAGGTCGTGCCGCTATTGTCGATGCCATCGCGCGCGTTCGCACTGATGTTGCCGCTTGCGTTCTGCGTGCCTGCGAGCACGAGACGGCCGTTCGACTGAAGCACCAGATCGCCGGCATTCGCCGCCACGACGCCCTTCACGGACACCCCGACGCCTGCCTCCGTGCCCACGAGGACGATGCGATTTGCGTACATGCCGCCGAGATTGCTCACGTCGATGGACACGCCCGGCGCGGCGCCCTCGCCGGCAATCGGCGTTGCCGCAAGTGTGTTGTGATCGACGCTGTTCGCGCCCGTGACGACGTTCAGGTTCCTGGCGTAGATCGCCGCGTTGGCTTGAACAGCGCGGGCCAGCAAGTCCACCTGGTCCACGTTGGATGCGTTCATGCCCGCGCCATTGATCGCGATGCTGCCGCCCGTGACGTTGAATCCCGAGACTGAACCGTCCGCTGCGTAGGTAGGCGTGCCGGTCGTCACGATGGCCCGGCTCGTATTGATGAAGCCGCCGCCGTTGATGGAAATGCCCGAGCCGTTCGCGAGAATCACTTCGGCTCTCTGGCCCGCGACTTCGACGTATCCGTTCAGCTGTGAGGCGGTTGGACTGTTGACCTGGTTGACGATAACCTTCGCGGCCTCGCCCGGCCCAAAGCTCGGATTGCCATTGATCAGGCCGCCTTGCTGCGACTGCACAATCGAGGGGGAATTGTTCAGGATCGCGCCGCGCGACTGCACGTCGAAGCGGCTGTAGGTATTCACCGATATTCCCGCAGCGGACGCACGGTTGACGTTGACCTGGTCGATGCCGTTTTGGGTCTGGATGACGCTTGGCGCGTGTGCTCCGCCCGCAACGATCTGCGCGAAGGCGAGCATCGGCAGAAGTGTCAGCAGCGCGGCCGGCGCGAGGCGGCGCAATGACAGGTCGATTCCTGGCCTGGCCGCAGCGCGCCCCGTTGCGCGCGTCTCTCCGGTTGTCCCCTCTGACGCAGCCGTCTCCTGCACCGCGACGAGCATTTTGCGCGAACGACTATAAACCAACCGGTAAAAACGATTCATCCACCCGATCCCGCCGTAAACAATCCGTCATTTTTTCCGTGCGGGTCTAAAAAGTGTGTCAAGAATCGTCAAGCGCGCGTCTTTCAGAATCGTCCTACGTGAAACGAAGCTGTGAATCGCACGTGCGGGGTGTTCAGCCAATGCGGGGAACAGAAGCTCGGAGTAGCCGGCTCGATCAACATGGCGTCTGGCACGACAAAGGTGAGCGCGCAAGACACTCGCTCCCCCTCCCCACGCGCCACGATAACGACGCCGCCCCAGTGATAAACTCCTAGCACTCTTTCTCGTCCCCTTCCTATGAAATTCTGTTCTGTCTGCGGCCACGGCGTCAGCCTGAGCATCCCGCCGGGCGACAACCGCGAGCGCTTCGTCTGCGGCAGTTGCGGCACGGTGCACTATCAGAATCCGCGCAACGTGGTCGGCACCGTTCCGGTCTGGGACGACAAGGTGCTGCTGTGCCGTCGCGCGATCGAACCGCGCTACGGCTACTGGACGCTGCCCGCGGGCTTCATGGAAATGGGCGAAACCACGGCCGAGGCCGCATCGCGCGAAACGCTCGAGGAAGCCGGCGCGCGCGTCGAAGTGCAAAGCCTGTTCTCGCTGCTGAACGTGCCGCACGTGCACCAGGTGCATCTCTTTTACATGGCGCGCCTGCTCGATCTGGACATTGCCGCGGGCGAGGAGAGTCTCGAAGTGAAGCTCTTCGAAGAAAGCGACATTCCGTGGGACGAGATTGCGTTTCCCACTGTCGGACAAACGCTGCGCTTCTTTTTCGCCGACCGCGCGGCCGGCAGCTTCGGCCTGCATACCGGCGACATCTTCCGCTCGCTGCGCGAAGGCTGAGCGCCCTGCATGGTTCCCTGGCTCGGACCCGACGATCCGTTTCCGCCCGTCGAGCGCGCGCTCGGCGCGGCGAGCGGCGCGCCCGGCCTGCTCGCCGCGAGCGGCGACCTGCTGCCGTCACGGCTTATCGACGCCTATCGGCACGGCATTTTCCCCTGGTATTCGGACGGCCAGCCCGTGCTGTGGTGGAGCCCCGATCCGCGCATGATCCTGCGTCCCGCGGAGTTCAAGGTCTCCCCGTCGCTGCGTAAAACGCTCAAGCGCGTGTTGCGCGACGACGCGTGGGAGATCCGTGTCGATCACGATTTTCCCGCCGTGATGCGCGCCTGCGCCCAGGCGCCGCGGCGCGGTCAACGCGGCACGTGGATCACCGCCGACGTGGTCGACGCGTACACATCGCTGCATCGCATGGGCGATGCGCACAGCATCGAAACATGGTTCGAGGGCGAACGCGTGGGCGGCTTGTATGGCGTCTCGCTCGGCAAAATGTTCTTCGGCGAATCCATGTTCGCGAACGTGACGGATGCCTCCAAAATGGCGCTGGCCGCCCTTGTCGGGCACTTGCGCCGTCATGAAATAGAAATGATAGACTGCCAGCAGAACACGTCGCATCTGGCGTCGCTCGGCGGTCGCGAGATAGCGCGCAAGACGTTCATCGCGCATGTTCGCGCGTCGGTCGACGCACCGCGCATTCCCTGGCGCTTCGACAAGACCGCGTTGCTCGATGTGCTCGCGCGAGCGGCGTAGGAAGAATCAGGCCGAATCCGGATCCGTTCATCGCCACGCGCGGATCGACGAGCTAGCCGCAACGCGCACCGGGTTTGCATTACCAGAGACGCTTTGAGAGCTGCCAACGTGACTCATCCCAACGAGCTGCCTCTTTCTCCGCTTTCGGCGCTGCAATTTTATGCAACGGCGCCCTACCCCTGCAGTTATCTGGACGGGCGCATCGCGCGTTCGCAGGTCGCCACGCCCAGTCACCTGATCAACTCGGACGTCTATACCGATCTCGTCAAGGCCGGCTTCCGGCGTTCCGGCGTGTTCACTTACCGGCCATACTGCGACGGGTGCCGTGCCTGCGTGCCGGTGCGCGTGCCGGTAGACCGCTTCGAGCCGAACCGCACGCAGCGTCGCGTGTGGAAAAAGCATGGCGACATGATCGCAACGGTCGCGCCGCTGCACTACGACGAAGAGCACTACGCGCTCTACATGCGCTATCAGTCGGCGCGACATGCGGGCGGCGGCATGGACCGTGACAGCCGCGATCAATACGAGCAGTTCCTGCTGCAAAGCCGGATCAATTCGCGGCTGGTCGAGTTTCGCGAACCGCTGCCGGAGCGTCCCGATTCGCCCGGCGTGCTGCGCATGATCAGCATGATCGACATACTCGGCGACGGGCTTTCGTCCGTGTACACCTTCTTCGAGCCGGGGCTGCCGCATACGAGCTTCGGCACCTACAACATCTACTGGCAGATCGAGCAGGCACGGAGCCTGAAGCTGCCGTACGTGTACCTCGGCTACTGGATCCGCGAAAGTCCGAAGATGGCCTACAAGGCCAATTTCCGGCCGCTCGAAGGCCTGATCGACGGCGCATGGCGCGTGCTCGATCCCACCTGCGTCGACCTCACGCCGCATGGCGGGGGCTTGCAGGGCAAGCGCGGCGGGCCGCTGCGGCCGTGAGCGCCTACCACGTCCTTCTTCTGCCCTATCTCATTGAAAGCGCAAAGCCGGTAAAATAGCGGGTTCTCATTTTTCGGCCGCCCGGCTTCGTCCCGTGTTCAGTTCCCTCTACCCGCTCATACGCGCCCAACTCTTTCGCATGGACGCGGAAGACGCTCATCACCTGACCTTGCGCGCGCTCGGCGCCGCCGGGCGCACCGGCCTCGCGGGCACGCTCGCCGCACGGGTGCCGGACGCGCCGCGTACGGTCATGGGGCTTACCTTCCGCAATCCGGTGGGGCTTGCCGCTGGGCTCGACAAGGACGGCGCCGCAATCGACGGCCTTGCCGCGCTCGGCTTCGGCTTTATTGAAGTGGGCACGGTCACGCCGCGCGCGCAGCCGGGCAACCCGCGCCCGCGCATGTTCCGGCTGCCGCAGGCGCAGGCCGTGATCAACCGCATGGGTTTCAACAATGCGGGCGTCGACCAGTTCGTGAAGAACGTGCAGGCCGCGCGCTATCGCGGCATTCTCGGCCTGAACATCGGCAAGAACGCCGACACGCCAATTGAGCGCGCCGCCGACGACTATCTCTACTGCCTCGAGCGGGTCTATCCGTTCGCGAGCTATGTGACGGTCAACATCTCGTCGCCGAATACGAAGAACCTGCGCCAACTGCAAGGCGCGGACGAACTCGACGCACTGCTCGCAGCCCTCAAGGACAAGCAGCAGCGCCTCGCCGACATGCACGGCAAGCTCGTGCCCCTCGCGTTGAAGATCGCGCCGGACCTCGACGACGAGCAGATCAAGTCGATCGCCGACACGCTGCTGCGTCACCGCTTCGAAGGCGTGATCGCGACCAACACCACGCTCTCGCGCACCGCCGTCGCGGGTATGCAATACGGCGACGAAGCCGGCGGCCTGTCGGGCAAGCCGGTGTTCGACGCGTCCAACGAAGTGATCCGCAAGCTGCGCGCGGAAGTCGGCGAGACGGTGCCCATCATCGGCGTCGGCGGCATCTTTTCCGGCGACGACGCGCGCGCCAAGCTCGCCGCGGGCGCTTCGCTCGTGCAGCTTTATACCGGCTTCATCTATCGCGGACCGGCGCTTATCGGCGAATGCGTGCAGGCGCTGCGCTAGCCGGGCCGGGTGGCGCGCGCAGGGACGCTTGGGCGGCTCGCCGCAGCACGGCAATGTGCGGGCCACAGGCGGCCCGGGTGGGGTCGGCAGGCGGGGCTGGTGCGGGCCGCAGGCGGGCAACATGCGGGGTTGGTTTGGGCACGTGCGAGCTTCGTGCGGGCCAGGTGTGGGACATGTGCCGGCTTCGTGTGGGACACATGCAAGCCTCCTGCGAGCCAGACTGCGCCTCACTCGGCCCGACCCGGGCCTCACGCTGCCCCGCATACGAGCCTCGACGCGCGACCCTCGTCATACACACATGAGCAATCGGTATTTAGCGTCGGACAGTCTGCTTTGTTAAGCTTCCGTCCGCTATAGCACACACCAACAAAAAAGGACCACGATGCAACTTCGCTTGTTGAAAAAGCTTTTTGCCGCCGCTCTGATCGGCGCTTCGTTCACCGCAGTCGCGGCCCACGCCGAAGACCTGCTCGACCAGGTCAAGCAGCGCGGCACCCTGCGCGTCGGCCTGGAAGGCACCTTCCCTCCGTTCAACTCCAAAGCGCCGTCGGGCGAACTGGTCGGCTACGACGTCGACATCGCCAAGGCGGTCGCCGCCAAACTCGGCGTGAAGCCGGAATTCGTCACGACCGAATGGAGCGGCATTATCGCCGGCCTGCAGGCCGGCAAGTTCGACGTGATCGTCAACCAGGTGGGCATAACGGACGCCCGCAAGCAGGCGCTCGACTTTTCGCCGGCCTACACGTATTCCGCCGCGCAGCTGATCCAGCGTAAGGACGACACGCGCCAGTTCAAGTCGCTCGACGATCTGAAAGGCAAGAAGCTCGGCGTCGGTCTCGGCACCAACTACATGGACATGGCGAAGTCGGTGCCGGGCATCGACGTGAAGACCTACCCGGGCGCACCCGAATATCTGCGCGATCTGGCCGCCGGCCGTCTCGACGCGGCTCTCAACGACCGCCTGATGCTCGCCTATCTGCTGAAAAACTCGCAGTTGCCGCTGCGCACCGGCGCGAACGTCGGGGCGGGCAACCCGTCGGGCATTCCGTTCAGAAAGAACAACCCGAAATTCGCCAAGGCAATCGACGACGCGATGACGCAGCTCGAAGCCGACGGCACGTTCGCAAAGATCTCCGACAAGTGGTTCGGTATCGACGTGAGCAAACCGCTCAAATAACCGGCTCGCGGTGAAACGAAGGGCGGCATGCGTCAAGCGCCGCCCTTCGCACTCCTGCAGCACGCGCTCTCACTGACACTGTGCGCCTTGCGCGCCAACCCGAGCACCGCTCATGTCCACCACTTCCCTGCTCGTCGAATCGCTGCCCGTGCTCGCGCAGGGCGCCGTCCTGACGGTGAAGTTCGCCGTTCTGTCGATGTTCTTCGGCCTGATCGCGGGCGCCGTGCTCGCGCTGATGGGCGTAAGCCACAGCCGCACCCTGAACCGGCTTGCGCGCATTTACGTGAGCGTGATGCGCGGCACGCCGCTGCTCGTGCAGATCTTCGTGATTTACTACGGCTTGCCGAGCTTCGGCATTTCGCTGGAGCCGACGCCGGCCGGCGTAATCGCGTTGTCGGCGAACGTGGCTGCGTATCTGTCGGAGAGCATGCGCGGCGCGATTCTCGGCATACACCAGGGACAATGGCTCGCCGCCTACAGCCTCGGACTTTCGCGGCGCCAGACACTGCGTTATGTGATCGCGCCGCAGGCGCTGCGCATCGCCGTGCCGAGTCTGTCGAACAGCCTCATCAGCCTCATCAAGGACACGTCGCTCGTGTCGGTCATTACCGTGACGGAACTGCTGCGCAGCGCGCAGGAAATCATCGCGTCGACCTATCAGCCGTTGCCTCTTTATCTGGCAGCCGCGGCTGCCTACTGGGTGCTCTGCCAGATACTGGAGCTGCTGCAACGCTGGTATGAGCGGCGCCTCGCGCTGCCCTCGCGGCACTGAACACGCGGGCGGCAGAGCGGGCTGCGCAGCACAGGCAACGCTCGCCACGCCATGTGCGCCAGGTGCGACGCTTACTCGTCACCGAACGCCGTGGCGCTCACGGTCATTCAACGCGGCGGCGCCCAGTCTGATTGAACGCGGTGCCGCTCGCTCCGATTGAACCCGGCGGCGCTCATTCACTCACCCGCGAATTTAAGCCCTAGCGCTGCACGCGCAGCGTCGGCCATCGCGATCATCTGCAACGACTTGATGTGCGGCATCAGGGGACTCTCGAGTTGCCCAGCGCGGATCAGCTCGCAGAAATGCGCGGTCTCGTAGTTCAGGCCCCCTCCTTCGAACGGTTCGTCCAGCTCGACCACGCGGCCGTCCGCATAACGGATCGTCGCGCGCGACGGGTTCCACCACGGCTCGTGAATCGTCACGTGGCCGCCCTTTGCCATCAGCAGCGCATCGCCCTTGCCGTGCAGGTCCAGGCCGCAGAAGAGCTGCGCGATGCCGCGCTCGTGCCGGCTATTGAGGCTTGCAAACGTATCGACGCCGGTCGGACCGAGGCGTCCCAGCGTTTGCACGTCAAGCGGCGCACCAAGCCAGTCCACGGAAAGGAACATCTCGTAGATGCCGATATCGAGCAACGCGCCGCCGGCATGCTCGAACGACAGCGACGGGTGATCGTCGGGCACGCCGGGAACCGAACAACCGGCCCGCACCAAACCCATTTCGCCGATCGGATCGGCATCTAGATGCGCGCGCAACTTTCTGTACAACGGATAGAACGGCGGCTTCATCGCCTCCATGAAGAGGCGTCGCGCGCTGCGCGCGGCGTCGAGCACGCGCTTGAGCTGCGGCCTGTTGATGGTCGCCGGCTTTTCGCAAAGCACGTGCAGGCCGGCTTGCAGAGCGGCAACTGCGTAATCGGCGTGGCTGTCCTGCACGGTGGCGATGTAGAGCGCGTCGATGCCGCTTGCCAGCAGCGCTTCGAAGCTCGCGGCAGGCTGCGCGCCGAACTCGTCGGCCAACGCCTGGGTGGGCTCGGGCCGCCGCGACCATAGCGCGGCGAGCCGCGCGTCCGGTACATAGGCGAGACCCTGCGCGAAGCGGCGCGCTATGCGACCGGCGCCGACAATGCCCCAGCGTATGGGGCGTCCGGGCACGGCCTGCTGGGTGGACGAGGTGGAGGCGGTTGTGACGGCTGATGCGCTTGCCGGTGTAGCCGGTGCGCTTTGTGCGGCCTGTGTGGTTTGTGCGGCCTGCGTGGCATTTGCGCCGGTGGTCTCTCCGGCGCGCTCTCCAACGGTTGCGCCGACGATTGGGGTGGCAGTGGTGTTGGCAGTGGTACTGGCAGTGAGGTTGGCGGTTGTCACGATCACACGGCGTCCCTGCGGTTAACGAAAGCCGCCATTGTCGCGCATGTGAGCGTCATGCGGGCCGCGTGCGCCGTTCGCGCGAGCACGTCACGTGTAGCGGCAAGTGCGCCGTTCGCCTGAACGCGCCGCGTGGTGCGTCAGACGACCGCGACGCAGTCGCGCAACCCACAAGCTGTCACAGGAACGCAGAAAGGCGCAAAGCGGCCCGCCGCTGCGCCCCTTCGCTCCCCCGAGCGCCCCGGCTACGCCTCAGCCGCGCGCGGGCGGAATCGGCGGCGCGCCGGCGAAGGTGCCGGCGATCTCTTCGGTCGTATAGTCGATCATCGCCATGGAAGCGAGCTCGGCTTCTTTCGGGTCGCGCCTTTCGATTGCCTCGACCACGCGCCGATGCGAGTTCACTGCCGATTCCCACATGCCCTCGCGCGCGGTGGCGATCGGATTGCCGGTCGACAGCGCGCCGCGAATGATCGCCGCCATCTGCTTGAAAAACTGGTTGCCGCTCGCGACGACGATGCGCGTATGGAACAGTTCGTCGGCTTCCTGATACCCAGGTTCCTCCGGACGGATCACACGGAACGCCTCGAACGCATCGCGTACGGCCGCAATATCGGCTGCGCTGCCGCGCAAAGCAGCCTGCGCCGACGCACGCGGTTCGATCAGGATGCGAAACTCGATGACGTCGCGCAGGAACAGCGGATCGGGCTTCGCGCGAAAACGCCAGTTCACGACGTCCTCGTCGATCATGCGCCAGTCGCTCATTGGCCGGATGCGGGTGCCGATCTTTGGGCGCACGTCGAGCATGTCGCGCGCGAGCAGCATCGAAAGCGCCTCGCGCATGACGGTGCGGCTCACGTCGAACTCTTTCGACAGCACGTCCTGCGGCGGCAATATCGCGCCGTATTTCTCCTCGACGATCCCTGTGACGAGCCCATCCATCACTTTGCTCACCAGCGATCGATCCTTGTTTGCCTGTTCCATGACCCTCTCCCCGAAGCGGTGTTCGCCCCCGCGTAGCCTGTTGATAAACCGCCGTTTTGTGTGTTTTATCTTTTCGTGGTGCTCATTCACGATACGTTGCTAGCTTCAAAAGCGTTGCGCCAGTTGGGACACTTCCTGACAGGGTTATCCCTCTGAAGAATTGTTTCGTTCGTGTAACGCGTTGAGTCTTCAGCGGCCATAAGCTTGCGTCTCAAGCATGCCTTTCGCACTGACTTTGCATCGTGCGAAGACGCACGTTGCAGGCCAAATTGTCTGAACGCAACACGACGCCGATTAATCATTTCGTGCCGCAAGAGCCGGGCCTGCACTAGAAGACGCTGCACCGCGCGCCGCCTCGAGCGACGCATAGCGCCCGCCGAAGAACAGCAACGGCGCGTGCTCGTCGAGTGAAAACACCAGCACCTCGCCGACGAACAGGGTGTGGTCGCCGCAAGGATGTCGATCCACCACACGCGCGGCGAAACGCGCGGCCGCATGTTGGAGCAGCACCACGTCCGCGAGTCCGTCGACGGGCGCGAAATGCGCCGTAAAGGGCGGCGTACACGGCGACGCGAGCGGGCTCTGCGACTCGCCCGCAAAGTGGCGGCTGTACGCTTCCTGCGCGTCCGAGAGCACGCTCACGCCAAACAGTGCACTCGCCATCAGCCGCTCGTGCATGCGCGCACGCTGCCCGACCGACACGACGATGAGCGGCGGCCTGAGCGAGCCCGACATGAACGCGTTGGCAGTCATCGCATGCAGGCGCTCGCCGCTGCCCGTCGAGATCACGACCACGCCGGTCGCAAAACGACCGAGCGCATGACGAAAGCGCCGTTCGTCGAAGAGGGCTGCGTTGGGCTCCTCAATTCGCCGTGCCTGGGCGTGCATGGCCGCTCTCCCCGTCAAAGCGATACACGGCACGCGGCTTGTGCGCGATGAAGTGGAACCACCACGCGTCGCTCTCGTCGATGTCGTCGGCAATACGGTTGCCCGTGCAACTATCGAACACCGCATCGCATTGCAAGCCGATTTGCGCCAGTTGCCGGCGCTGTTCGCCAAGCGTCGTGTAGACAATCACAATGCCGAAGTTGTGAGCCGCCGCTGTCTTGACCGCGTAGCCGCCATAGTCGCGATTGAGCTTGACGTTGCGCACGTAATTCAGCGTGCCGAGCTGGAAGCGGCGCATTGAACGCAGCGTGCGCCAGCCAAGCTTCAGCGGATTGAATGTGAACTGCGGCAACAGTTGCCAGATGTTCTCGCGATAGCCGGGGCCGCCGCGGTTGTGCGACGAGAAAAACACATAGCCGCCCGGGCGCACCACGCGATACATCTCCTCCAGAATCTGGACGCGGCCGGCGTAGTCGACGCAGTCAATGCCGTTCCAGCTGAACGCGGCGAGCCCGTAATGATCTGAGGGCAGCTCCGACATGTCGCGCGCATCCATATGCCGCAAGTCGCGTCCGGGATAGCGCGATCTCGCCATCTGCAGCAGCTTTGGCGTGTAGTCCACGCCGATGTAATCGTTTGAGATAGCGAGCATGAGCGGAATCGTGCGGCCGGTGCCTATGCCGATGTCGAGCAGCGGCGCTTGCGAACAGCGCGGCGCGAGCCACTTCAGAGCGGCCTCTTCGCCTGCATCGGAGAACGTCTTGTCGGCCGTGAAAACACGCGCGGCGTCGCGCGAATTCCACGCCACACGATTAATGCGGTCGAGCTCAGATTGACTATTCACAGCACGCCTCCGACGCAAAGAATGCGCGCCGCGCATGGGCGAAGGTGGGCTCGCCAGCGGCGCGCTGGCAGGCAGAGCGCAACGGCACGCAGGTTCGCGCGATGCGTAGCACGCGGCGCCGCGCAGCCATCACCCTTCTCCAGATAAGTGAAACGCGCGCGCGTGCCTCGCCAACCACCGCGCGGCGCGCGCGCTGCGACCGCGTCGATCTTGCGTTGCCGAGCCGCCCGCTTCGCCTGCCGCGGCGCCGAGCCGTCCGCCGAACTGACTGCGATAGAAGCCCTCGACATACGACATCACGTTTTCCTGCGCGCCGGCGGACAGAATCGCATGATCGGTGTGCTTGCAAAACGCGACGCGCACGCAGCTCAGCCGCTGCAAACGAGCGCCACGGACTCCGAAATATTTTTCGAGCTCCTCGACGCCGTCGTCGAGCACGCCATATAGCAGCCGCGTCTGCACGCCGCGCGCGTCAAGCGCCGCGAACGGGCGCCGTTCCTCGCTCGCGGCCAGCTCGAGTCCGCTAATGCGCTCGATGCGGTCGGCAAGCGTCGCCCACATACGCGACGCAAAACGGGCAGCCAGTTCCCGCGCGACTGGCCAGCCGCCCGTCTGCCCTTTCACCACACGCAGCCATTTGCGCGGCTCACAGAGGGAGCGCAAATAGCTGCGCGTCGAGCCGATCGCTGCCACCCGCACGGTCGGCTTGCCTTGTTCGTCGCAGATATTGCGCCACGTGAATTTCTGCAGGTTGACCAGCACCGCACCGGTCACCGCGGGTTCGCGCGACGCCGCATACAGACCGACGTAAGCGCCCGCGCAGATGCCGAGCAGCACCACACCAGCATGGCCGCGCGCCGCGAGCCAGCGCGCCGCGCACGCCGCGTCGTCGGCGCCGTCCTGCGCGTAGAGCGCATCGAGGGTGACTGCGTCGAGCGAAGGTTGGCTGTCGCCCAGTCCGCCAAGATCGACGCGCAGTGAGGCCACGCCCTGCCGCGCGAGACGCCGCGCGAAGCGCACGCCAAGCCGCGCGTTGCCGATTCTCGAGACGGCACCCGTGTTGACCATCAGCACGGCCGGCGCGAGCACGCCGCTCGACGCCTCGCCCTGTGCGCGAGGCGCGCAGTAGATGCCGAACATCCTGCCGCCGTCGAGCCACACTGGCGTTTCGGTCACGCCCGCTTCGACCGTATGCGCCGGCGGATCGTCAGAGTCGATGAGGGCGGCGGCCTTGCCATGCAGCGCAGCCGCCGCAACGTCAACGGATGGCGCTTGAAGCCAGTTTCCGACCAACTCGAGCGCCGCGCGCGGAATCTCGCTGTCGAGCGATTCCATCATGAACTTGCTGTACTCGTCGAAGCCGCGGCGCTCGACGTCGATGCCCTCCTCGCGATAATGCGCCACGAGCGCATCGACGCGTGAGGTGTCGAGCGAATCGAGTATCAGCACGCGCTTCGCGGGCGTGGGTGCATCGCGGCGCAGGTCGACCGCGCGCAGACTTTCGAGTGCGTCGCGATACAGGCGAAAGCCGTAGGCCTCGACGAACTCGTCGGTGTCGGGCTCGGGCAGGCAATCCATTGCCGCCGGCATGGAAAGCCACTGACGGTACCCCGCGCGCAGCTCGCGCTGATAGTTCTTGCCCGAGAGCACCGGAGAGAGCAGCACCAGCCCGTCGACATCGCCCAATTCCTGAGCCGCGAGCGCAGCAAGCGTGGCGCCGAGCCGCAAACCGCACAAGCTCACGCGCTCGACACCTGTCGACTGCCGCAGCAGCGCCACGGCTTGCCTGATGCTGTCGATCCACGCGCGCCAGCGGCCCGGCTCGCTCGCGTCGCCCGCCGAGTCGCCGGTGCCCGGATAGTCGAAGCGCAGTACCGCAATGCCGCGCTCAGCGAGGCCCTCTGCGAGCCGCCGCATGCCGCGATAGGTGCAAAGCGCGTCGTAGCCGAACGCATGGCAAAGCACCACGCCATGCGGCCCGGCTGCCGGATGCAACCAGCCGAACTGGCCATCGAAGACTACTGGCCTCACGCTACGCTCCTCACAAGTCTTCTTTGGGGCATTACAGCAAAGCGCGCTTCTCGCCTCTGTACGCGCCGCCACATTGTGTTCGGCTCACGTACGTGCACCTGCCGTGCGCAGCGCTGCACAGCGACGCCGCGCTCAACCGCCGGGCGGCGTGCGCGGCGCAAGCGTCGAGCGCGCGGCAAGCAATACATGATAAAGAAAGCGCGCGCGCAGACGGTCGCGCAACGCGTAGTGCTTCGACAACAGGACGCGCCACGCGGCGCGCGCCTCGCCGGCCCGCGCATAGGCGGAAGCGGCGCGCGGCGCGACGCGCCGCAGCGCATCGTCGCGCGCAGCCCGCGCGGCGGCCGGCACGTCGCTCGCGCACAGCTGTGCGAAGGCGTGCATCGCCGGCAACGCATGCGTCGAAATCGACAAGGCGGTTTCGCGCGAAACCGACACGAACTTGTCGACGAAGCACACGCCCGTTGCCGCCACGCACAGCCGCAAGCCGAAATCGAAGTCGCAAGCCTCGCCCACTTGCGCGGCGAGCCGGTAGCCGACGCGCCGCGCCGCCAGCGTATCCACTAGGTAGCCGTTGTTCGGGAACATCTGATCGATGCCCGCAAGCGCGGGCACCGCAAGCCTTCCGGCGCGCTCGGGCACGCGGCGGTAGTCACGGTTAAGCCGCGCGGTGGCGTCCGCACGCGGCGTGCCGTCGTCGGCAATCACACGCTGCTTGCCGAATGCGGCGGTCAGGTCCGGATAAGCCTGCCAGCACGCAGCGAGCGTGGCGAGCGCATGCGGTTCCAGCAGATCGTCGTCGTGAAGCAGCACGAGCCGTGCGCCGCGCGCACGCGCAAACAGCCGGTTGACGTTGCTCGCCTGGCCGAGCCGGGGCAGATTGCGCTCGTAGCGAACCGGGTGCCTGGCGCCCAGCCGGCAGCGTTTGACGACCTGCTCGGTGCGCTCGTCGCTTGAATCGTCGCCGATCACAATTTCGAACTCACCGTAAGTCTGCGCCTCGCAACTGCGAATCGCCTCTTCGATCAGGCCCGGCCGGTTACAGGTTGGGATGCAGATCGAAATGAGCTGCGCGTTCAGTCCGTTCGATTCAGTCACGCTGTCCTCGCGATGCGCGTTGCCCGGCCGCTGTGCGGTCGAAACTCATTTGACCGCGGCGGATAACGCCTATCTGTACGGCCACCCACACAGACAAACGGCGCATGCGCGCATTATCGAGTGCCTGCGACGAGCCCATGCCAGCGTGGCGGGCGCGCTCGGGGGTGCGGCCGCGTACCGACAACGCCCAGCACGAACCACACCATTGCACGACATTCCCGCCGGACAGCGCACCATGGAAAGAATTATCGTCAGGAACATCGTCATCAACTTTGCGGGAGCGATTGCACCGACCTTCATTTCCCTCGTCACCGTGCCGGCCTATATTCATCTGATGGGCGTGGAGCGCTATGGCGTCATCAATCTGGTCTGGACGCTGATCGGCTATTTCAGCGTGCTCGATCTCGGCACGAGCCTCGCTACCGAGAACCAGATCTCGCGCGCACGCGCCGCCGCCGCCGACTCGCTCGAGCGCATTTTCTGGAGCGCGTGGTTCATGAATCTCGGCACCGGTATAGCCGGCGGGCTCATCATTTATGCGGGCACCGTCGTCTATATCACGCACGGCGTGAAGATTGAGCCCGAGTTCCAGCGCGAGGTGATGGCCAGCCTGCCGTGGATCGCGGTAGCCGTGCCCATTGCCAACGTGTCGTGGGTGTTCGCGGGCGCGATCAACGGAGTGGAGCGCTTTGCGAGCTTCAATATCAATCAGACGCTCGGCACGGCGCTTTTCCAGTTGCTGCCCCTCGCCGCCATCTTCTGCTTCTCGCCCTCGCTCGCCGTGGTCATTCCGGCCGCCGTCGTAGCACGGCTTCTCGCCGGCCTGATGCTCGGCGCGGCGGCTTTTCGCGCCATCGGTATTCGCCGTGTCCGCATGCCGCAATGGCGCGTAATGGTCGAACTGTTCCGTTACGGCCGCTGGCTGCTGCTCTTTTCCGGCGCCGGCATGATTGCGTCGACGCTCGACCGGGTGCTGGTCGGCGCGCTGCTCGGCGCGAGCTTCGTGACTTACTATGCGACACCGCAGAACCTCATTACGCGCCTGAATCTGCTGCCCGTCGCGATGGTGCGCACGCTGTTTCCGCGTCTGTCCGCAGTGTCGCGCGCCGACGCCGACGCGATTGCGCGCAGCGCGCTCGCCTTCCTGAACGGCGCCTTCACGCCGTGTCTGATTGTCGCGATGTTTGCGTTGAAGCCCTTTTTGCTGCTGTGGCTCGGGCCGACCGTCGCGGCCGCGGCGCCCGTTGCGTGCGTGCTGATACTCGCCGTGTGGCTGGGCGGCCAGGCCGGCATTCTGGGCATTCTGATTCAGGCACAAACGAGGCCCGCTTCGATTGCCGTGGTGAGCTGGGCGCAGTTGCCGGTATTTGCGGGCGCGCTGTGGGGCGGCATTCACTGGTTCGGCATCATGGGTGCCGCGGTCGTGGTCGTGCTGAAGGGCCTATTCGATTACGGCATGCTGCTTTACTTCGCACGGCTGCACGTCGGGTCTATTGTGCGCAACATGCTCGTGCACCTCGGCTTTCTGCTGGTCGCGCTCGCGTTTGCCGAATCGGTGAACACACTCACCTCGCAAATTGCCGCCGCGCTCGTGCTGGCCTGCGCGAATCTCGGGCTCTCGCTGCATGGCTCCAGCGAGTTGCGCGGTTTTGTCTACAAGCTGTGGGCGCGGGTGACTTTGTCGACGGGTTGAGGCTGGCGTGAGGACTCACGGTGAAATGCCTGGGTATCCGAATCATTTATCGTTGCCTGCTGCCCGCTGCACATCTCTCTCAAGACGTTGCCGAACGGCTCGCGCTGTCAACCATGCCCGCATGCGCTGCCCCCGCCTCGCGCGTAGCGATGCTGGCAAACCGGCGCGGCTGGCAACTCGCCAGCGCACGCTCGTAGATCGCAACGTAACCGTCGCTCACACGTTGCACGCTGAATTTTTGCAGATCTTCCAACGCGCGTGCGGCCAGCGTGGCGCGAGCGTTGCGGTCGGTCAGAAGCTGCTCGAGCGCTCGCGCGAGACTCGCCGGATCATGCGGCGGCACCAGCACACCGGCCGCACCGCCATCGAGCATCTCGGGAATGCCGCCCACGCGCGTCGCGACAATTGCGCAGCCCTGCTCGCGCGCTTCACATAGAACTAGACCCGCCGGCTCATTATGCGAAGCGAGCACGAACACATCGGCTTGCTGTAAGTACGCGCGCGGATCCGCGATGAATCCCACAAAGCGCGCCTCGCGCGCTATGCCGAGCTGCGCCGCGAGCTGCTCCATCGCCGCGCGGTCAGGACCTTCGCCGACGAGGTACAGCACCGCGTCGGGCACCCGCTCGCGCAATGCGGCGAACGCATGCAACAGATCGCGTATGCCCTTGCGTTCGTACATACCGGCCAGCGTCACGATGCTCGGCCGCGCGAGCGTGACCGGCGCGGGCGTGCCCGAGTGCGCAAACCGCGGCGTACCGAGCGCGCCGTTGCGCACGACGCACAGGCGCGCCTTCGGTATACCGCGCCGCTCCATCGCTTCGCGGACCGCCTCGCTCACCGCGACCACGCGGTCGCCGACGCGCATCATCGCCGCGCTTTTCTGAAACTCGTTGTGCACGGTGGTGACGAGCACGAAGCGCCGTCGCGGCACGCCAAAGCGCGCGATCAATGCCCCGGTCATCATGTGTGCGTGCACGACGTCCGGGTCGATTCGCCTGATCAGCCGATTGAAGCCCACGAGCATGGCCGGCACGCGCGAGGGGCGCGGCGCTTGCGGCAACAGCACATGGCGCACGCCGTGCCGCGCAAGCAGGTCCTCGAAACCGCCGCCGCCGGATGCCACCGTCACGTCGTGTCCCGCGCGCGCCTGCAGGCAAGCCAGATCGACCATCACATTGACGATGCCGTTGCCGACATTCAGTGCATGGTTGGCAAGATGGACGATTTTCATGGTTGACCTGCAGCGTCGGTGGAATTGCGGCGGACGGCAGCGAGGGCGGTCGTCGCCGGTGTGAATCGGTACATCAGCGCTTTGCCGCGCGCGTCTTCCTCGACGAACACAAGGTATTCGCCTGACGCAAGACGCTGCGCGGTGACTGGCATCGGCACGTCGGCCCAACCGCTAGTCGAGCCGACTTCCCTGCCCGGTGTCAGCCGTCCGACCTCCCGTCCGCTCGCGCGGTCGTACACCCGCACTGCCGCGCTACGGGTTTCCACGGCAAAGATGTAGTCGCCGGCCACCGCAAAGCCGTTGATCGAGAGCCACTCGGGCGGCCCCTGGTCCGGCAGATCGATCACGTAGCGCAGCACCGGCTGGCCGGTTTTCCAGTGGTCGAAGCGCGCCAGTTGCGAGCCCGCACTATTCCAGTTGTCCTGATTAAACGGACGTGCGCGTGTCGAGCCGGAGACGAACAGCGTATCGTCGTCGGGAAAATAGTTAAGCCGCGCAATGCGGTAGAACGGCGCAGGAACCGGATACTGCCGCATCGCCGCATAGCGGTAGACCGGGTTGCCAACGCGGTCAAAGCCCTGCAACGGAAAAAACCGGATGCCCGCCGCCTCGGTGCCCTGCCAGATGTCGCCGCGGCTATCCACCCACCACGCGCGCAGCGCGGGCGCATCCGTGGCCGTGTTGCTCTGATCGAACGAGGCCCGCGAGAAGTCGCCCGCACCTGTCAGGTCGCGCCAGATCCATTCTCCGCGCGCGGGTTGATTCGGCGGCCACGTTCCGTCGATATGCGCTTGCGAGAACAGACCCGAGGCAATCGCTGTCTCGCGGTCGTCGGCGAAACGGTAGATGCGCAGGTAGGACGAGTACATGTCCGTGGTATACAGCAGCCGGTGCCCGTCGATGTCGCGCACCATCGGCATGCCGCGCTGGCCGCCCAGATACAGATGAAAGTACGGATCGTAGGGATAGCGAAACCGGTCGGCGGTATAGCCCGCATACGACCACTCTTCGCCGGGTGCTCGCGAAAGATCCAACGTAAAGCGCTTGCTGCCGCTATACACGGAGGGCGGATTACCGTCGACGAACTGCACGCCGTCGACGAACAGCAGCCCCTGCAAGCTGAAGCGCTGCCTTCCATCGGGCATGTAGCCTTCGAGCAGCGCGCCGTCGTATGTGCTCGCGCCGGTGCCGAACGCTCGCGGGCCCGCGCCGTTCATCGACACATAGACGTTGCCCGCGCGATCCACGCCCACGCCCGTCAAACCGTTAAAGCGTCGCGGCCCCGGTGCGCCCGCGCGCCCCGAGTAGATGCCGCCTTCCTGACCGAAGCTCGCCGTCCATTTCATTGCCGTTGCCTGCTGCGAATTGCCGCCGGACGCGCCCGTATCCGCTGAAAAGATCAGAATCTGCTGGCGCACGCCGTTGTCCGCGACGAACACACGCCCTCGCGCATCGACAGCGAGGTCCACCGGCACGACGCCTTGCGGCAGCTGCAGCTCGCCGATCACGGTCCCATTGCGCGCATGGTGCACCACACGCTCTGCACCGTCTGTGCGGCTGTTCTCAATGATCCAGAGCGAACCGTCGGGCGCAAGCGCGAGCCGCCCGGGCTCGCGCACGGAAAATGCACCGACGCCCTGCATGGTCTGCGCGTCGACGATCTGCACGCGATTGTCGAGCGGGTTCGAGACGAAGAGCCGCGTGTCGTCCGCCGCCAGGCCGCGAATCGCATAATCGCTTTTCGCGGAATAGCTTGAAATCAGCAGGAAAGCGAGCCGGCTGCCGGCGGGGAATCTCACCTGCCCGGCAAAGGGCACGCCGTCGCGAATGTCGGCGCGGCTGCGGCGCGACACGCCTGTCCACACCTCGCCCTCGCGCGGCGACGGCCTATGCTTCGCGGTCTCGTTGCCGAGGCTCACCATGGTTTGAGCGACAAACACGTATTCGTCGTTGACGGCAATCGCGTCGCCGCCCATCATCCCCCAGCCATGCGTTTCCCCGCCGTGCCGCAGCAGTTCGCCGTTGCGATACTGGCCGAGCTCGCCGCCGCTCTCGTCCCACGGCGCATTGGTGAAAACATCGCCCTGCGGCGTGACCGCGATCGCCTGCACATCGATCTGCATCCAGCGGCCGTCGCCGTAACCCCACGTATTGCCGATCCACGAGGTTCGATAGGATAGCGAAGCAAATGCGCCGGCAGCCTGCGCCTCGGCAGCGGGATTGCTTGCCGCCGCCTGCACCAGTTGTGCGGACGACGCATTGCTCGCCAGCTGGCTGGGCGGACCGGCACCGGCGCCTGCGCGGTGGCCGTACCCACTGTACTCAGCCTCGCCCGCCGCCAGCAGCACGACCAACGGCAAGGCGAGAGCACAGCCGCATACGAGCCTTTCGAATGTTTTGCGCGTGACGCATCGCATGATCACGGGCGCGTCAGAACGCGTCAATCGCTTCGCGGTAAATGCGCGCGACCTGCGCCGCCACCACCGGCTGGTCGAAGTTCCTGCGCGCATAGTTCCGGCATGCCGTTGCATCCGGCAACCTGCGCCGGCCGAGCAACGCGTCGGCCATGCCCTCGCCTATCGCACGAAAACCGCCGGACGGCAGCACCAGATCACTGGACAGCGGTGCCACGGCTTCAGGCAAACCGCCAACCGGCGTCACCAGAACCGGCGTTCCGGCGGCAAGCGATTCGATGGTAGTGAGACCAAAGCCTTCGAGCGACACCGTCGGCACGACGGAAAGATTAGCCGCGCGGTACCACAGCGGCACGGTGTCATCCGGCACGAAGCCTGCCAGCCGGACGTTGCCCTCGAGGCCGCGCGCGACGATACGTGCCTGCAATTGCGCGGCAAGCGGCCCCTTGCCGGCGATGACCAGCAGCACCTCGGGCACCAGCGGCTTGACGACAGCCATGGCGTCGATCAGATCTTCGAGTCCCATGCGCGAGACGAGGCGGCGGATGCAGAAGATCAACGGCCGGTCCCCGGCAAGACCAAGTTGCCGGCGCGCCTCGGCTCGCGTCGCGCGGCTGTCGAAATGCGCGACGTCGACACAGCCGGGCACGATGCGGATGCTCTCCTCGCTCACGCCGTAGGTTTCGTGCAGCAGTCGGGCGAATGCATGCGACAGCACGATGTGACGCGTCGCGCCGCGATAGACGAAGCGCTCGAGAGCCACGCGCAACGCGCGCGAGAGTCCGCCCCCGCCTCCCGGATACGATTCGGCCGCCCAGGGTCCGTGAAAGTGCACGACCTTCGGCACGCCGCGAAACACGCCGGCGGTCGGCGCCGCGTACAGCGCGAAGTGCGTCGCGACCACATCGGGCATGCGCGCAGCGCGCAGCACGCGCGAATGCCTGCGCGAACCGAGAAGCCGCGCGCCGAGCTGCACGTCGGCGCCCGCGAACGATTGCACGCGGCCGCCGGATGCGTTCAGCACATTCGCGCTGCCTGCCACCATGCCGCGCACGTTCACGCCCTGCGCCGGCAACGTATCGACGAGGGCCTTGAACATGCGGTCGAGGCCGCCCGGCCGTTCGTTGAACCAGTGCATGCCGATTTGCAACGAATCGATTGGAGTCGCGCTCATAGTTTCACCGGCTCCGTTGCGCATGCGGGCGGCAGCGTCCGCGCCAGATGCCCGGCATGCACCTGCTCATAGACCGTCAGATAGCGCTCGGCCATTGCCTGCCAGCTGAGGCCCCGCGCCACCTCGCGCGCACGTTGGCCAAGGTGTCGTGCGTAATCAGGATCGCCCGCCACCCGCATGATGGCGGCGGCAAGCGCGACGGCGTCGTCGGGATCGTCAAGCACGATGCCGCTGTCGTTGGCAATGACCTCGGCGCCGCCCGCGGTGCGCACGGTAATCACCGGCAAACCGACGGAGAGTGCCTCCAGCAGCACGAGCCCCATGGGTTCATAGCGCGAAGGAAACACGAACGCGTCGACCGAGCGCATCAACGCGGGCATGTCCATCACCATATCCGTGAAATGCACGCGTCCCGCGAGGCCAAGCTTTTCGACAAGCGCAGGATACGGGCTGTTATGCAGAATGCCCGCCACCGCGAGATGCACGTTGGCCGAGGTATGCACGAGCGCGTGCAGAACGGTGTCGAGATTCTTGCGCGACATGCGCAGGTCGCCTGCGAAAAGCAGCATGAACGGCGCCTGCGGCAAGCCAAACCGCGCGCGCTCGGCGCCGCCAGGCCCGAACTCGTCGACATCCACGCCGTTGTGAATGACCTGCACGCGCGCGGCGCTCGCACCGAGGGCATGCACCTCTCGCGCCACTTTCTGCGAAACCGGCACGATCACTTCGCTGTGACGAAACGACCATTTCTCGCAGGCTATGTTCAGCCGCGTGTAGAGGACCTGGTACGCGTGATAAAAACTTCGCACAAAGCGAAACGGATAGAAGCCGCAGCGATACCAGCCGTCGTGCACGAAGTGCACTGCGTTGACGTCCGCGCGGGCCCACGCAATGAAGCCGTTCACATGCACCACGTCGAATTCCTTGCGATGCGCGCGAATCCACGCGCCGCAACGCAATGCGAACATCTGGTACTGCACGAGTCTCGTCGGCAAACGGCTGCGCGTCACGCGCACCCACCGCACACGCGGATGTTCGACGAGTTCCGGCGCCGCTTCGGCGGCAAGCAGCGTGACCGAATGGCCGGCCGCTAGCGCCGCCAGCACGACTTCGTAGTTCACGCGTCCTTGCCCGTCGTTCTTACGCACGACATGGGTGACGATCAGAATCCGCATCCTGGTGTCCTTCGTCTGTAATACGTCAGGCCGGCGAGACAACCGCGCCGCTTCGGGCACGGCGTCTGCGCGCATAACGCAGCGAAATCACGGGCAACGTCACGCCGAGAAAGAAGAACATGCCGGAGACCGACGTGAGCGTGTTGACGAAGACCATCATCGAAAAGATAGCGACGGCCACGCCGACGCTGGAATTGGCCAGCAGATCCGTGGAATGCAGCCGGCTCGCGCGGTACGCGCGCCACAACAGCATCAGCACACCTGTGGTGTACAGCACAGTGCCTGGCCAGCCCATCACGAAGGGTACTTCCATCAAACCGCTGTCGAAGTCGACCCTCGTGGCCGCGGCCTTGTCGTCGGACAGCTTGGTGCCGAGCCCCGTGGAGCCAAGGCCCTGGCCTGCGATATCGGTGAGCGCCGAAGCAAGGAACGTCTTGTAGAACTCCGCGCGGGCCTGATAGCTGTTGTCTTCGCCGATGTCCTGAATCGTGCTGAAGCGCCGCATTACGGGTTCGGACACCTGATCGATCATCATGAGCGGCGCGGCCATTAGAGCCAGGCCCAGCACGCCAGCCAGCAGACGCATGCGGCTCTTGCCGTCGAGCATGGTGAACGAATAGATCAGCGCAATTGCAAAGCCGCCCCATGTGCTGCGCACGCTCGTGAGCAGCAGCGCCGGAATGCCGACGCAGCCCAGCACAATGCGCGCCTTGCCGCGCGCCGCGAGCGACATCTGCAAAATGGTCATGAGCGTGACCGCGAATGGGCCGCATGAGTTCATCGTGCTGCTGACGCGCATGCCGAACGGCACAGGCTGCCCTTCCGAGGCCATCTTCGACGAGATCAGCCAGAAAGCATCCCACGGCATCGGCGAGACGAATTCCAGCAAGCCATACAAACTCATCAGGAGTCCGCCATAAACGAATGTCTTCAGCAACACGCGGTGATAATCCGGATAATGACGCCACGTCACAGTCATATAAAAGGCGACCATCACCGGGTAAAGCCAGTTGATCAGCGTAAAGGTCGCGGCAGCCGGCCCGGCTTGCAGAAAGCCCACCCCGTACGCGTACAGCAGGGCGATCACGATCAGCAGAAGCGGCGCGGCGCGCCGCTGCCCGAACGCCCCCACGTGCTTGACGAGCGTGAAGCCCATTAGCGCGACCGCAGCGAGCGGCGCGATCATGATCGGGCTTTGCGGATTGAACGCACCGCTCACGAAGTCGGCAAGACGCCTGACCTCCGGCGTCAAAAAGAACAACCAGCACACGAAGCCGAGGTAATGCGCAGGCGAGCGCCGATACAGCAGCAGCGCAACCGCAAAGGCGCCGGCCGGAAAGAACAGCTCGACCACTCTGCCCTGATGCAGCACGATGAGAGCGAGCGTCGCGCCGAACAGCAGCAACGGCAAACGCAGCGGATGCCGCACACGCGTTGAACGGCGGCGCCGTACGGGCGTGACCACGCGCGCGGCGCTCGCGGACGCCGCGGCGTGTCTGCCGTCAGCCGGCGTGCGGAGCGCGAGGCGTGCGCTCGACGGCGTGATCAGCACCGGCTCCATCAAAGCATCTCGAACGTGTTGACGAGCGCGGCGCGGTCGCGCTCGCGGCGCCGCCAGGCGGCGAGCGGCGGCGAGCCGCGCACCTGCCTCGTGAGGCCGATGAACGGCACGCCATGTTCGAGATACGGACCTTCCGTCTTACGAAAGCCGAACTGCTCATAGAACTCGCGCAAGCCGACCGGTGCGCTGACCCGTGCAGCATGCCCCGGCCAACGCTCGGCAATAGCCTGCAAAACGCGCTCCACCAGCATTTCCGCCGTGCCGTCGCCACGCCGCAACGGACTCGTCAGCACCTTGTCGATCACGATCTCCGGATCTTCGGCATCGCCGGGTTGCACGCGAGCGTAGGCAAGAATCGGCATGGGCCGCCCCATGTCTTCCACCGCGAACACGTGCAGCGAAGCTTCGTCGCGACCGTCCGCATCGAGGCACACATGCGACTGCTCGACAACAAACACGGCGCTGCGCGCCCGCAAGATGAGATACAGCTCGCGCGCCGAAAGCTGCTCGAATTCCAGCGTTTTCCAGTTCATTACGTTCCCCAGCGGATTCTCTTATGTTCGACGCGGCCGGCGCATCGCACCGCCCTCGTGTGCCCGCTCGACATACGGGCCGTTGCGATGGCTACACGTTAAGGCCGCGATACGGCTGTTTTCCGTGCGCCATCGCACTGACGCTGGACTTTGACGATTCTTAAATACGAGGCACCGGCAACGCGTCGCGTCGCGCGCCTAACGTGCCCATGCATTCGCCTCTACCGGCGAATTTCACGAGACCATCGCACCACAAAGGGACAATCATCATGAAGACCGCCTTGCGACGCATTCTTTCCGAATCGGCCCGCCTCGATGTCGCGCCCGAAAGCCTCGCGGACGACGCGGACCTGTATGCCGCCGGTCTCTCGTCGCTCGCAACCGTGCATCTGATGCTCGCCATCGAAGACGAATTCGATGTCGAGATTCCGGATCGCATGCTCACGCGGAGGCTCTTCTCTAGCATCGATTCGATGGCGGCCGCGGTCACCGAACTGCAACAGGCGAGAGCAGCATGAACGCCCCGCTAGCCGATCCGGCCGCAGCGGCGGCATCGCCTGCGCCCGCGGCATTGAGCGCAATCGCGCCCGAGCCGGGCTGGCGCGCCGCGGCTCAACGATGTGCCGCCATTGCCGCGCAGTTTGCCGACGCCGTCGATAGCGACGCGCGCTTTCCCGTCGAAGCGTTCGAAGCGCTCAAGCGTGAGCGCCTGCTCTCGGCGATAGTGCCCACCGCATACGGCGGCGCGGGTCTCTCTCTGGCGGAAGTCGGCGCGATTTGCGAGACGCTCGCGCAAGCTTGCGCGTCCACGGCAATGATCTACGCAATGCATCAGATCCAGGTTGCGTGTATCGACGAGCATGGCAGTAGCTCGGCGTGGCACCGGCAGTTGCTCGCGCAACTATCCGAGCAACAGTGGCTCTTCGCGTCGGCAACGTCTGAAGAAACGATTGGCGGCAACATGCGTACGAGCGCCTGCGCAGTCGAACTCGAAGGCGAGCGCTTTCGCATCGAAAAGCTTGCCCCCACTATTTCGTATGGCGCACACGCGGACGCGATCCTGGTCACTGCGCGCCGCACCGCGGAGTCGGCCGCCGCCGACCAGGTGCTGATTGTCGCGTTACGCGAAGCAACGCTGCTCGAGAAACGCGGCGCATGGGATTCGATGGGCATGCGCGGCACCTGTAGCGAAGGCTTCAGGCTCGTGGCCACAGGTCTTGCCGCACAGATTCTGCCCACGCCCTTCGCGGAGATCGCCGATCAGACCATGCTGCCTGTCTCGCACACACTGTGGGCCTCCGTATGGACGGGCGTGGCCGCCGACGCGGTGAATCGCGCGAAGGCATTTTTCCGTGCCCAGGCACGCTCGAAACCCGGCTCTGTTCCGCCGGCCGGCATGCGCCTCGCGCAAGCTGTCGGTCTGCTGCAGATGATGCAGGCGCGGCTCCAGATTGCGCTCGACGCGGCACGCGCCGCGCATGCCGCGCGCCTGAACGAATCGCAGGCCGACGCGCCGCTTGCTGCAATGCTCGGCTTCGCGTCCGACATGAACACGCTCAAGACCAGTATTTCCGCGACCGCACTCGAAGTCGTTCATGAAGTGCTGATGATCTGCGGGATGGCCGGCTACAAGAACGCCACACCGTACAGCGTGGGCCGGCATTTGCGCGACCTGTATTCCGCACCGCTCATGATCAACAACGACCGCATCGCGCAGAACACGGCGAGCCTGCTGCTCGCGCAGCGTCCGGCCGCGCCGGGGAGAGCCTGATGAATACGATGACCGACACCGCCACGCTCCAGCCCGCCTCTGCCGATCAACCGCTCGCACCGGCCTTTCGCGACGAGCTGCTTGCAGCGGGCCTGCTGATCGACACCGGCGAGAACGGCCTGTATGGCCGCAGCCAGATCTTTGAAGAGGTGGTGGAACGGCTCAACGTGGCCATCACGCATCTGGGCGCAGATCAGGATCCCGAAGTATTGCGCTTTCCGCCGGCCATGCGCCGCACAGACTTCGAAGACAGCGAGTATCTGAAGAGCTTTCCCGACCTCGCGGGCACCATCCACGCGTTTTGCGGCAATGAGCTCGGCCACCAGCGCCTCTTGCGGGCGCTCGACGACGCCATCAGCGAGAGCGACGACGAGCGCAGCGATGTCTGGATGGCGCAGCAGAAACCAACGCGCGTCGTCCTCACACCTGCGGCGTGCTATCCGATCTATCCGGTAATGGCGCGGCGCGGTCCGTTACCGGCCAACGGACGCACCATCGACGTGCTGTCGTATTGCTATCGACATGAACCGTCGCTCGACCCCGCGCGCATGCAGATGTTTCGCCAGCGCGAATATGTGCGGCTCGGCAACCCGCAACAGGTGATGGCCTTCCGCCAGATGTGGATCGAGCGCGGCTCGCTGCTTGTTTCCCTACTGCAATTGCCCGTCGAAGTGGATCTCGCCAACGATCCGTTCTTTGGCCGCGGCGGCAAGATCATTGCCGACAGTCAGCGCGCGCAGGCACTCAAGTTCGAACTGCTGATTCCCGTCGCCAATCCCGGCAGCAAGACCGCGTGCCTGTCGTTCAACTATCACATGGATCACTTCGGCGGCATCTGGAAGATTGTTTGCGACGACGGCAGCGTGGCTCATACCGGCTGCGTCGGCTTCGGCATGGAGCGCCTCACGCTCGCGCTGTTTCGCCACCACGGCCTTGACGTGCACGCGTGGCCCGACGAAGTACGCGCCTTGCTATGGGGAGAGACGCAAACGCGCGTCGCACATGGCCTCGCGCAGATGCACGCGCGCGCAGCGGCAGCAGGAGACGGCGCATGAATTCGTCGCCAAGACCGCTAGCCAAGGGTATGTTGCACACGTCGGACGCCTCTGGTTCATTGCAGTTGCCGCGCCGCGATGCGTTGGCGACTGCAAGCGGCGCGCCTTCTTCGCGGACTGCGGCGTTTCGCATTGCGCAGCCGCAAATACAGCCCCGCCAACACGAACCGCATCCGCTGCATCAGGGCGAGCGCGTCTGGCAGGAAACCAATTGCTATGTGGACCTGTGGATCGAACTGCTGCACGGCTTCGGCCTCGATCCACGCGCCGCGTTTGCATTCACTGTTACGCAGGACTTCGAAGGCGATCAGTTCACGTTCTTCAAGTTTCCGCTCGAGGACCTCGAGCGGCTCTACGGCACGCAGGTCCAGGAACTGGCTATCTACGACTCGCTCGAAGCACGCGTGCTCGCACAGACGTTGCGCGGCCATACCGTGCTCGTCGAGGTAGACGGCTACTATCTGCCGAATACGCGCGCGACCTCCTACCGGCGCGAGCATCCGAAGACCACCGTGGGTATCGACTTTATCGATCCCGACACGCGACGTCTCGGCTATTTTCACAACACCGGCTATCACACGCTCGAGGGCGAGGACTACGACGGCGTGTTTCGCAAGCTGCCGCAATTCGCGCAGCAACCGGACCTGCTGTTCCCCTATGTGGAATTCGCCAAGCAGGCGAGGCCCGCGCTAGAGGGCATGGCGCTCGCCGATGCATCGGCCGAATTGTTGTGCGCGCATCTAGGCCGTCGGCCATTAACCAACCCGATCGCGCAATGGCGTGCCGCGTTTCCCGGGCATCTCGACACATCGCTCGAGCGCGGCGAGGCGTTTTTCCATCCATACTCGTTCAATCTGATGCGGCAGCTCGGCGCAAACTTCGAGTTTCTCTCGAAGTATCTGCTGTGGCTCGGCGAACAAGGCTTCGCAATTCCCGCGACGATTCCCGCCGCTGCGCAACGTATCGCTTCCGAATCGATGGTGATGCAGTTCCGGCTCGTGCGGGCCATTGCACGCGGGCGCCGCGATCTTTGCGACGATTGTTTCGACGTGCTCGAAAACGCTTATGAAGAAACACTGCCGCCGCTCGCCGCGCTCGTGTCATGACGCATGCACCCCGAGCTTCGGGGGCTTTTCTGGAACTCGCCGTGGATGCACTCACAACAACCCCGGCGCCTGCCCACGATGAACAGGAAGCCGAGGCCGTTGCGACGGTCGAGAACGCGTCGGCGAATAACGAGGCCGATGCACTCGCCCTCGCGTTGGAAGACATCTGGCCGCAACGCCTCGACACCGGCTGGGAATGCGTGAGCACACCGGCCGGCGCTTGCGCGTCGCCCGATGACTTGCCGGCAAACGGCTGGCTTCCGGCGCACGTGCCGGGCACTGTTGCGAGCGCGCGCCGCGCCGCGGGTCTCTTCGACATTACGCACCCCACGCCGCTCGCCTTCGACGATCACTGGTATCGCCTGACGTTGTACGGCACGGGCAAGCGCCGCTTGCGCATGCATGGGCTGGCAACCATCGCCGAGGTGTGGGTGGACGGCATCCAGCGCCTGAGCTCCGACTCGATGTTCGTCGCGCACAGCCTCGACATCGAATTGAACGGCAGTGCGTCGCTCGCCATCTGTTTTCGCTCCCTGACGCCAGCATTGGCGGTAAAACGCTCACGAGCACGCTGGCGGCCGCGCCTCGTTACGCCGCCGACACTGCGCAACGTTCGCACCACCCTGCTCGGGCACATGCCGGGCTGGTGTCCGGCAGTGCACGCCGTGGGACCGTGGCGGCCTGTCGAACTCCTGAGCGACGCGCGTTTCGCTATCGACAGCGTGGATCTCACGAGCCGATTGGAGTGCGACGACGGCATTGTTTCGCTGACGCTACATTTCGTTCATCCACACGACGTCGCCACAGTTGACGCCTCGCTTGGCTGCGGCAGCCATGTTTCAGCGCTGCAATGGATGGATGCATACACACTGACCGGCACTGTCCGCGTGCCCCAGGTGCAACGCTGGTGGCCTCATACACATGGGACACCGACTCTATACCCGCTCACGTTGCACCTCGATGACAGCGGCACGAATTCATGGCCGCTCGGCTCGATCGGCTTTCGTCAGATCGAAGTGGAACGCGGCGCGCAAGGCACGGACTTCGCGCTTCGTGTGAACGGCGTGCCTGTGTTTTGCCGCGGCGCATGCTGGACAAGCGCCGACCTCGTCACGCTCGCCGGCAGCGAAGCGCAGCTGCGGCACACATTCGAACTGGCCCGCGATGCAGGCATGAACATGCTGCGAGTGGGCGGCACCATGTTGTATGAGTCGCAGACGTTCTATGCGTTAGCCGACGAATATGGTCTGCTCATCTGGCAGGACTTCGCGCTGGCGAATTTCGACTATCCGAACGACGCGGCCTTCAGTACGTCGATCGAGGCCGAAGCCACGCAGTTCCTTCGCCGCACGCGCCGCCATGTTTCGCTAGCCGTGTTGTGCGGTGGCAGCGAGGCCGCGCAGCAAGCCGCGATGTACGGGCTGCCGCCTGCAATGCGCGCGCAAGCAGTATTCGACGATCAATTGCCCGCACTCGTCGCGCGCGAACGACCAGACGTGCCGTTTGTCTGCAACTCACCGTCTGTTGGCGTGTGGCCGTTTTCCACTAATGAGGGCATTACTCACTACTACGGCGTGGGCGCCTACCAGCGTCCGCTCGACGACGCGCGCCGCTCGCAGGTGCGCTTTGCCGCCGAGTGCCTCGCGTTTGCGAATGTGCCTGACGACACGACCTTGCACGAGGCGTTGGGTACGATCCATCCGCACGACCCGCGCTGGAAAGCCGCCGTGCCGCGCGATCCCGGCGCCGGCTGGGATTTCGACGACGTGCGCGACCACTATCTTCAGACGCTCTACGAGGTGGACCCGGCGCGCCTGCGGTATGAAGATCCCGAGCGCTACCTGGAGTTGTCCCGGGCGGTCGTCGCAGATGTGATGGGGGACGTGTTCGCCGAATGGCGCAGGGCGGGATCGGGTTGCGGCGGCGGACTTGTGTGGCAGTTGCAGGATCTGCGGCCCGGAGCGGGCTGGGGGCTGATAGACGCCACAGGAAGGCCTAAAAGCGCGCTACACGGCCTCGCCCGCGTGTTGCAACCCATTCAGGTGCTCTTCATCGACGAAGGCCTCAACGGGCTCGATATCCACCTGATCAATGAGCGTGACGACACCTTGCACGCGCAGCTCGAACTGGTATGCCTGCGCGACGGCTGCGTGAAAGTGGCGTCCGCTAGCCGTGCGGTGCAACTTGCGCCGCGTTCGGTCCAGCGCATTGCTGCCGCCGCGTGCCTCGACCAGTTCTTCGATTTCACCTACGCGTACCGTTTCGGCCCGCGCGCGCACGACGTGTCGATCGCGACGCTGCGAGACGCGGCAAGCGGGCAGATTGTTTGCGAAACCTTCCACCTGCCGGACCGGCGTATCGGCGCGCCGGGCGATCCGGGTCTGACGGTCGCCGTGCAACGCGCCGGCGACGGCTGGCAACTGGTCGTGGAGGCGAAACGCTTTGCGCGCTTCGTTCATATCATTGACCGGCACTATCGCGCCGCGCACGACTGGTTCCACCTTGCGCCCAACCGCCCCTTCATCGTGCCGCTCGTGCCGCTGGTGCCCCCGGGATCCGGAAGCGGGAACGTTGCGCACGCATCCAAAGCGGCCTTTAAAGCTGATGCAACATATGCGGCGCCTGCCGGCGAAGTGCGCGCGCTCAATGCGGCGTCCGCCACGTTCTACGGGTAAACCTCTTCTCGGCAAGCCGCACCTTCGCAACCCGCGTGGAACCTCGCGCTGCGCGAATGCAGCTGTCGGAAAAGGCCCACCACTGTCGTTTCCTTTGCGACTCCTTAAAGCGGCCGATGATCCAACGTTCGGCAACCCACGCAGCGAGGTGAACACATCTGAATCATTTCCGGCACATCCCGGACATCACGTCTCAACGTGCCTTTGAAGAGCGGGACAACCCTGGCGGCGACTTCGCAAAACCGTTGCCAGCCGTTGCGAAGTCAATAGCATCAAGCACTTGGCTCGTACAAAAACAAAGCGGCCCACCCCGCCCGCGCGAATGGCCGATGTACAGAATTGAAACAAAAAGTCGCCGGGAACCCTGTGAATCGACCGAGGCGCCGTCGCTGCGTCGCACCAGTCAGGCGTTTGGCCCTCCTTGGCATAGTCCTCGCTAATAAGGACACGCAACATCGCGGCGCCGTGACGAGCAACCAGAACGGCGGCGACGCATCAGGCCAATACGGGGCCGATTCTGTTCACCCGCTGCTGTTTGCCACGCAGCGCACGAGTCAATCGAAGGGTGCACGAATCGGATCAAAAACAGGAAGACGCGCGCCGCGCGGCTTCACGCGAGGACCGATCATGTTGACACTTCAATCAGATCTGCACGGTAACCATTTGCTCGGCGCATTGCCCTCTCACGAATGGCAAGCGCTGGCTCCCCATCTGGAACTGGTTCATCTGCGCACGGAGCAGTTGCTCTGCGATTCGGGCCAACGCATCCATCATGTGTACTTCCCGACCACCGCGATCATTTCGATGCTGTCGACAATGGAAGACGGCAGCTCCGTCGAAATCGCCGCCGTCGGCCGCGAAGGCATGACCGGCGTGCCCGTGCTCACGGGCGGCGAAACCATGCCAAACCGCGTACAGGTGCAATGCGCCGGGTTCGCCTACCGGATGAGCGCGCAAGCGCTGAAACAGCAGTTCGCCCGCTCCGATTTTCTGCGCCGTCTGATGCTGCTCTACATGCACGCGCTTCTCACGCAAGTCGCGCAAACGGCTGCGTGCAACCGCCATCACGCACTGAACAAGCAACTGTGCCGGTGGCTTCTGATCGAGGTGGACCGTGTCGCGTCGAATGACCTGACCGTGACGCAGCAACTGATCGCCGACATGCTCGGCGTGCGCCGCGAGGGCATTACCGAGGCAGCTGGCAAGCTGCACGACGAAGGCCTGATTCACCATAGCCGCGGACACATCAAGGTGCTGGACCGCAAGGGACTCGAAGCACGCGCATGCGAATGCTACGGCCTGGTGAAGCGCGAGTTCGACCGCCTTCTGCCACGTCTGCGTCAGGCCGAGACCGTCGAATAAAACACGGCACGCTTCGATCACCTCGCAGAGTCAATAATGTTCAGGAATACTGCGCGATGCCTCGACGCACTCTTCGTGATTGCGGGAGGCCTGCTCGCCCACTGGATGCGCTTTTCGACGCTCGCCGCGTTGCCGGACACGGAACGCCTGCTGATCGCGTTCAACTGCGTGCTGGTGCTGCTGATGTTCCCCGGCTTCGGCGTATACGAAACCTGGCGCGGCAAGGCCTTGGGCGCGATGCTCGCGCGAGTCGCCGCGGCGTGGCTCGCGGTGGCCGCGGCCGCCTTGCTGCTCGCGTTCACGCTGCATCGCATGGATGCGGTGTCACGCCTGTGGTTCGCCTACTCGACGCTGATTTCGGGAACACTGATCGTGGCGACCAAGTGCGCGGTGCACGTGGCCTTGCGCAGCGTACGCCGGCGCGGCATGAATTTCCGCACCGTCGCGATTGTCGGCGCACCGGGTTTCGCACGCACGCTGCTCGCGCATCTCGAGCATGCGCCGCAGGCGGGTTTCAAGCCGGTGTGCGTACTGGATACGAGCGTGGACAGCAGTGGCAAGCGGCTTGCCGCGTACGGGGCGCGGCTTAACCGCCTGCCCGTGCTGACCGACCCGAACGCCTTCGCCGCGAAAGTGCGCGACGAGCATGTGAACGAAGTCTGGCTCGCGCTGCCGCTCTCCGAAGAACATACGATCTATCGCTTTCAGCGCATGTTCCGGCATGACTTCGTGAATCTGCGTTTTATTCCGGATGTACGCAGCCTCTCGCTGTTTGACCATTCGCTCGTCGATGTGGTTGGTCTGCCCACGCTGAACCTGAGCACACCGTCGTTATCGCCGCCGCAGATGTGGCCGAAGCTGATCTTCGACCGGCTCTTCGCTGCGGCCGCGTTGATTGCGCTGGCGCCCGTGTTCGTCGTGCTCGCGGCGGGCATCAAGCTCACCTCGCCGGGGCCGGTGTTTTTTCGCCAGACGCGCAAGGGCGTGGACGGTGCGCCCTTCTCCATCTACAAGTTCCGCTCGATGACCGTGCATCACGAAGCGCACGGCCAACTCACGCAGGCCTCGCGCAACGACGCACGCGTGACGAAGCTCGGCGCCTTCATGCGCCGCACGAGTCTTGACGAACTGCCGCAGTTCCTGAACGTGCTGCTCGGGCAGATGTCGGTGGTCGGTCCGCGCCCGCATGCGCTCGAGCATGACGACCTGTACAAGGATCAGGTGTACGGCTACATGCACCGCTATCGCATCAAGCCCGGCATTACCGGCTGGGCCCAGGTGAACGGCTATCGCGGCGCGACTGCCAAGGTCGAGAAAATGGAAGCGCGCGTGAAGTTCGATCTCTTCTACATTCACAACTGGTCGTTCTGGTTCGACATGAAGATCGTGTTCGTCACGATCTTCAAGGGCTTTGTCGGCCGCAACGCATTCTGATCATGCCGCTACGGACACCGCTCGTGAAAGTCTCCGTGATCGTGCCGACATACCGTCGCACCGCCGATCTCGCGCGGTGCCTCGCGGCGCTCGACGCGCAGGAGCGCCGGCCCGACGAAGTGATCGTGGTCGCGCGTCACGACGATCACGCGACGCTCGACTGGCTGCGCACGCGCGAGGCCACGCGCCCGGATCCGCGGCGCGCCGTCGTGCTGGTGCATAAACCAGGCGTCGTGGCGGCGTACAACCTCGGCATAGAAAGCGCATGCGGCGACGTGCTCTGCTTCACCGACGACGACGCCGCACCGCATCCGGACTGGATCGCGAGGATTGCCCGGGCATTCCAGAGCGATCCGTGCCTCGGCGGTCTCGGTGGACGCGACATCGTGCATGAACGCAACGGCATTCTGCGGGGACAGAAGCCGTGCGTCGGCATCGTGCGGTGGTATGGCCGCACGATCGGCAATCATCACATCGGCCATGGGCAGGCACGCGAGGTCCACGTGCTCAAGGGCGTCAACATGGCGTTTCGTCGCGAAGCAATCGGCCCGCTGCGTTTCGACGCGCGCCTGCGCGGCAGCGGCGCGCAGGTTCACTGCGAAATGGGCTTCAGTCTCGACGTGCACAGGCGCGGCTGGACGCTGGTCTACGATCCGGCGCTGCTCGTCGAGCACTTTCCCTCGCAGCGGGGCGACGAAGATCAGCGCTTTACATTCAACGACACGGCCTTCTACAACGCGTCGTTCAATCTCCGACTCATCATGTGCGAACACCTGAGCCCACCGGGCCGATGGGCGTTCGTCGTTTACTCGACGCTGATCGGCGATCGCGCGGACCCGGGGTTCCTGCGCGCATTGTCACTGGCATTCGAGCGCGGCGGACTGGCGCTTGCGCTTCGCAAATGGCGAGTGGGTTTACGCGCAATGCGCGGGGCATGGCAGGAAGCGGTGCGCTGACCAACGACGCGCCGGCTACACGCGAAGGGACCACAAAATGACTATCAGAACAATCGCTGCGGGGCTCGCAGCTGCATCGCTATGCGCGTGCACGCTCGCGCCCGGACCTTACCTCGACACCAAGCGGCTCGAGCCCGCTGCGCCGCCCGAGCAGACCGCCGAAAAGTTTCCGGTGCATACGATCGACGTGGGCTATTTCCGCCAGCAACGGGCGGCCGCGGTGCCCGCAGTCTGTCCGCTCACGTGTCTCACGCCGCAAACGCGCGGCCACTATGAATACCGGCTTGGCATCGGCGATCAGTTGAGCATCATCGTCTGGGACCATCCGGAACTGACCGGCGGCATGGGCATGGCCGGCAGCGCGCCGCCGCTGCCTGCCATGGCCGGTGCAAGCGGCGCGACGCCCTCTCCCGGCCCCACGCAGACCCAAGGCGCGACGCCGATAGCACCGGCTATGGCGGGCAGCGGCGAAGGCGGCCTGACCGTGCGCGTCGCGAACAACGGCACGATATTTTTTCCGCGCGTGGGTCGCATCAGGGTCCAAGGCATGACCGCGCAGGAAGTGCAGGCCGCACTGACGAAGGGCCTCTCGCGCACGATTCGCGACCCGCAGTTGGACGTGCGGGTGTCGGGCTTCAACAGTCAGTCGGTGCAGGTCACTGGCAATCTGCGCACGCCCGCTTCCGAGGCGATCACCGATGCACCGCTGACCGTGCTGGACGCGATCAATCGTGCAGGCGGCGCATTACCCGATGCGGACCTGCAGAACGTGGGCGTGACGCGCGACGGCAAACGCTACACCGTGGACGTGGCCGCGCTTCTCGAAACCGGCGACCCGCAACAGAACGTGTTGCTGAAGGACGGCGACATCATCGACGTGCCGGACCGCTCGAACAGCCGCGTCTTCGTGCTCGGCGAAGTGAACAAGCCTACCTCGCTGCCGATGAACCGCGGCCGTCTCACGCTCGCCGACGCACTCACCGGCGCGGGCAGCCTCGACGTGAAGACGGGCGATCCGCGCTACGTGTACGTGGTGCGCGGCGCCGACAAGACGCTCACGCCCGACGTGTATCAACTCGACATGACGCAGGTGGACGCCTTGATGCTCATGACCAAGTTCGACCTGCAACCGAAGGACGTGGTGTACGTGCAGGTATCGAATGCAGCGCGCTTTAATCGCGCACTCGAACAGATTACGCCGACTCTGCAGTCGCTCTTCTACACCGTCCAGTTGTCCAGATAAATCGCCTGCAACGGAGTATCGACATGAGCACGTATGACATGCTGGACCATGGTCCAGCACCGGACGGCGATGAGGACGCGGTCATGCGCGACCTGCTGCGCATGGTGACGGAGCAGATCTGGTGGGTGATCGGTATTGCCGGCAGTGTGATTCTGGCCGCCGTGATCTACACGAAAATCGCGACACCGGTCTACTCCGCCGACGCGCTATTGCAGGTCGACGCGCAGAGCAACGGCAACAGCGCGCAAGGCCAGAAACTGCTGTCGTTGATGCCGAGCGTGGGCCCGATGCGCACGGAGGCCGAGATTGAAATCATCAAGAGCCGCGCCGTGGTGGAGCCGGTTGTCGAGCAGTTCAAGCTGAATTTCAGCGCGTCGGCGAACACCGTGCCGGTGCTCGGCAAGATTTCGGCCTTGTTCGCGCGGCCTGGTCATCCGTTTGGCGCACCGTTCGGCCTGAACGAATACGCGTGGGGCGGCGAGCAGTTCGAAGTCGAATCGATCAGCGTGCCGAAGGCGCTGGAAGGCGCGCAACTGACGCTGCGTGCGCTCGATAACGGCCGTTACGTACTGACCGATGCACTCGGTGCCCCGCTACTTAACGGTGTGGCCGGGCAAGAAGCGAAAGGCCATGACATCACGCTACGGGTGAAAAAGCTGGTGGCCCGTCCCGGCACGGAATTTCATGTCACGCGTTTCAATCAGCTGGATGCCGTGTCGGCCCTCTCCACCTCCTTGCAGGTGAGCGAAAAGGGCCGCGATACCGGTGTCGTGCAGTTGTCGTATTCGGGTACGGACGCCCATGCAATAACCGCAATCACCAATGCAGTGGCTGCGTCGTACCTGAAGCAGCGCACCGAACGCGCACAGGAAGAAGCCAGCCACATGCTGGACTTCCTCAATAGCGAAGTGCCCCGCCTGCGCGCAGAAGTGAAGAAGACGGAAACCGCGCTCTCCGAGTATCAATCGAAAGTCGGCTCGTTCCAACCGACTCAGGAAGCGGGCGTGTACCTCGCGGGCGGCCTCGATTACGAAAAGCAGATCGCAGCCCTGCGCATTCAGCGCGCACAACTGCTGCGCCGCTTCACCGAGGAAAGCCCTGAAGTACAGCAGGTCGATTCGCAACTCGCGGCCATGGCGCGCGAAAAGGCGCGTTTCGAAGATCACTTCACGACGCTGCCGAGTTCGGAGCGCAACGCACTGGCTTTGCAGCGCGATGCGAAAGTCGCCGAGGAAATCTACGTCGCGTTGCTCAACAAGATTCAGGAGCTGTCTATTTCGCGGGCGGGCACGATCGGCAACGTGCACATTATCGACGAAGCGCTGCTGCCCTCGCGGCCGGTGCGGCCGAAATCGGTGCTGATCATTTCGGCGGGCACGCTGCTCGGCGTGATTGCCGGCATTCTGTTCGCGTTTTGCAGACGCAAGTTCTTTACCGGCGTGGCCGATCCGGAATTTGTCGAACGACGCTTTCAGTTGCCGATTTTCGGCGCCATCACGTTCAGCGCGGAACAGGCGCGCAGCGACCGGCAACTGAGCGCCACACGTAGCGCCGCATTGCGCTCGCCCCGCTCGCGGCCGAGCGAAATTCAGACCACGGCGGCTCCGCCAGGCGGCGTCGCGCGGCTGTTGCCTGTTCGTGGACGTGGCGCCGCAAGCGCAGATCGTGTCGAAAGCGAGCCCGTCGGCACGCAGACCGTGATTGCGTCGGGCAAGACGCCGGTGCGTCCGCTGCTCGTGAAAACCCATCCGTACGATACGACCGTGGAAGGTTTGCGCGGTTTGCGCGCCACCTTGCAATTCGGCCTGATCGATGCGCCGAACCGCATTGTCGCGATAACGAGCCCCGCACCGTCGGACGGCAAGAGCTTCCTGAGCGCGAACCTTGCGGCGTTGATCGCGGAGTCCGGCAAGCGCGTGCTGCTCGTCGACGCGGATTTGCGGCGCGGGCGGCTTGCGCAATATCTGGGCCGTTCGCCCGAAGGCGGCCTGACGGAACTGCTGACGGGTCAGGTCGACCTGCAAACGGCGGCGCGTGCGACGGGCGTAGCGGGCCTGCACTTCATCGCTGCCGGCACGTATCCGCCGAATCCGTCGGAGATTCTCACGTCGTCGCGCTTCAGTGAAATCCTCGCGCGCTTCGAGCAGCAATTCGATCTGATCATTGTCGATACGCCGCCGCTGCTCGCGGTCGCAGACGCCGCGGTGGTGGCGAATCTCGCTGGCTCGACCGTGCTGGTGATGCGGGCCGGCGCGCACACCGAAGGCCATCTCGCCGAAGCGCTGAAGAAGCTGCGCCGCGCCCGCGCGCGCGTGGTGGGCGGCGTCATGAACGCTGTGCCGCTGAAGAGCCACAATAAAAACGGTACGTACGACTACGCTTATGCGTACACGTACACGACTGCGGAACCGGACGACACGTCGAGCCGAGGCTAACGCCGGTTGCAGGCGGCGGACAATGAGGGGTTGCGCCGCACGCAGGCGCAGCACCTCTCTCATTAGCGCCGGAATTCGCTGTAGTCGGGGTAAGGTTGCAGACGCAACAAATGCGGCGCCGGCGGCACACTAGCCGCCGGCGCCGCAAGCACGACGCGTATCGTGCTACAGAAACGCGCTGACGTCGGTCTGAAAACGCTGGGCCAGTGCTTTCGCCACCTTCTTGCTGATGGAGCGGCGGCCCGCGAGAATATCGCTCACCACCGTCGGCGATGCGATGCCCATCAGGTCCTTCTGCTTGAGCCCGTGCGTTTCGAGCAGATGCCGCAAGACTTCGCGCGGCTCGGCCTTGGGCAACGTCACGTTCTGCGCTTTCCAGCTGCGAATCAGGTCGGACACGATCGCATGAAGATCGGCAAGCGGATCGTCCTGCTTGCCATCCAGATGATCGGCCAGGGCACTGGCCACCTCCACCATCGTCTGGTAGTCCTGCTCGCTGCGAATGGGTGTGATGGGCAACAGGGCGTGTAGCGCGGCCCAGCTTTGAGCGATGTCGGGAAACGATCCCGGAAAGCGATCTGCATTCATGAGTTTAGATTCTTCCTCGTCCAAAGGTCGTGTTTTCTGTACGCCACTGCATGGCGAACGGATCGACGACTGCCTGTTTTAATGAATCGCTGCGGCGAGCCGTCACCGTTTTCGTTACTGTGCTGGTTACGGTTTGCCGTCGGCGTCGAATACGTATTGCGAGGCGGCGCGTGATGCACGCTGCCGCCGTCCCCCCGGCGGCCGATCGGGCTGCATTGCCCGAACGGCTTGTTGACGGTGCTGCCCTGCTGAAACACGATAGGACCGCCGAGCCGCGAGGCGCTCACAAGCGTCGGCTCAGCGTCCCCAACTGCTCTGCGACGCTGGCTCGGTCGGCCATCCGACCTGCTCCGTCACGAGATCGGTGTCGAGCCGTGCAAGGGCCGCCGACTCGCCGCGCGCGCCGACCGCGGCGATGGTGCGCGTCACCTCGGCCATGAAGGCCCGCCGAAACACCGCCGCCGAAAACCGCTCGGCGTTTGCACGGCATGCGGCCGGCGTGATCTGCTCATGCTGGCGTTCGAACCGGTCGATGGCATCGAGCATCGACACGACAGTTTGTCGTCCGAAATAAACGCCGGTTGGATGCGCTTCGCCGACCGGCACCACGGTTTCGAGCGCCCCGCCCTTGCCGAACGCGATAACCGGCGTGCCGCACGCCTGGGCTTCGAGCGCGACAATGCCGAAGTCTTCTTCGGCGGCAAAGACGAACGCTCTCGCGCGCTGCAAATAGTCCTTGAGAACGCCAACCGGTTGATAGCCGAGTATCGTCACATTGGGCCCCGCCTTCGCACGGATCGCGGCCATTTCCGGTCCATCGCCTATCACGATCAGCCTGCGGTGCGGCGTCGCGCTGAAGGTCTCGACAATCAGGTCGATGCGCTTATACGGCACCATTCTCGAGGCGGTCAGATAGAAGTCTTCCTTGCGCGTGCAGAGCTCAAACTCATGCACGTCCACTGGCGGCGGAATCACAGCCGCTTCGCGCCGGTACGTTTTCATCATTCGCCGCGCGACGAATTGCGAGTTTGCGATCAGACGGTCAACGCTATTCGCCGAATGCGAATCCCACCCGCGCAGATAATGCAGCAGCAGGCGCACGAGCCAGGACCGGGGCCCGCGCGTCAACCCCGCTTCACGCAGGTATTGATGCTGGAGGTCCCACGCATAACGCATCGGCGAATGCACGTAGCTCACATGCGTTTGATCAGGACCGACCAGCACGCCCTTGGCAACCGCATAGGAACTCGTGATGATCAGATCGTAGCCGGCCAGATCGAACTGTTCGACCGCGAGGGGCATTAACGGCAAGTACGCACGATAGCGCCGCCGCGCGAGGGGCAGGTGTTGAATGAAAGAGGTGGTGACCGGTTTGCCGTGCAACGGGCGGCGGTCCTGGAGAAAGTCCACAAGGCTGAACAGGTCTGCGTCGGGGAAGCATTCGATCATCTGCTCCAGTACCTTTTCCGCGCCGCCAGGTGCGACCAGCCAGTCGTGCACGATCGCAACTTTCATGATCTCCCTGTCCTCGGTCAACGCCTCCTGGGCTTAGCAACGAGTGTATGTGGCGCATCGTTTGCTGTGCGTGCGCGTGCCCACATTCGACGCGCGACAGGGCGCGAATAATTGATTCATCGCGCATTCGCCCCTTGCGAATGCGTCAAACCAATTACTTCGCCTTCCTATGCGCTCCTCGCTCGACGCTTCGCCACTCGCTCACTCGTTGCCGCTCGTTGCGCCGGCGCATATCGACGCACCGGCCACGCCGCCTGGTGCAAGCATCGGCGCATTTGCTGTCACGCATGCGCGCGCATTGCCGCGCGTGCTGTTCGTCGATCAAAGCGGCCAGCTCGGCGGAGCCGAGTTTGCGCTGTTGCAATTGGCAGAACATTACCCATTGCAGATGGAAGTCGTGTTGCTGGCCGATGGCCCGTTTCGCCCGCGTTTAGAGGCAGTGGGCGCGCACGTGCAGATCGTCAACGACGCAAGCGTGTCGGGCATTGCGCGGCAAGCTTCGGCGATGAACTGCCTGCGCGTGCTGCCGGGTGTCGTCAGGCAGGTTCGTGCGATCGCGGCGCGTGCGCGAGCCTTCGACATACTGTTCGTCAACACGCAGAAAGCACTTGTGCTCGGCGCGCTCGGCAAGCTGCTGCATCGCAAGCCCGTGGTCTGGTATCAACACGACATTCTCACGCGTGAGCACTTCGGACGCGTGCAACTGGCTGTCATCAAATGGGCGGTGCGCCTCGCAGTGGATCAGGTGATCGTCAATTCGCGTGCGTCGGCGAAGTCGCTGACGGCGCTGACGGGTCTCGCGGCGGACACGGTGCCGGTCGTCTATAACGGCATCGACTCGAGCGCGTTCAAGCGCGTGGACGGCACCGATATCGGCTCGCTCAGGCAGCGTCTCGGCTTGCCCGAGCACGCGTGGCTTGCCGGTCTCTTCGGCCGGCTCGCGTCATGGAAAGGTCAGCACATCGCGCTCGATGCATTGACGCGTCTGCCCGATGCGCACCTTGTCCTCGTGGGTGCGCCGCTATTCGGCGAAGAGGCGTATGCGCAGAGCTTGCGCGACCAGGCTGTTGCGCTCGGCATTGCGCAACGCGTGCATTTTGCGGGCTTTCAGAACGACATACCCGCGTGGATGAAAGCAATGGATGTGATATTGCACACCTCGACGGAACCCGAGCCATTTGGACGCGTGATCGTGGAAGGCATGGCGGCGGGCCGCCCGGTTATCGCCGCGGCCGCGGGCGGCGTGCCGGAGATTGTGCGCCACGGACGCAACGGCTGGCTCGTCGAGCCCGGCGACGCGGCGGTGCTTGCGCACGCCATCGGCGTCTTGCGCCGCGACCCGGCGCTCGCGCAACGCCTCGCTCAGCAGGCGCTGCTCGACGCGCAAGCGGAATTCTCGGTCGAGCAGTATTTGCAACGGATGATGGATGCGCTCAGCACGGCAATGCAGCAGCGCGATGGCGAGCCTGATCCGCGCTCGAGCGTTTGAATGCGATTCGCCTCGCTCGCACAATGTGAACGACATGCGAACGCGATGCAAACGCGGGTGTGAACGGAAAAAGACAAGCGAGCCCGCCTGATGCGGGCTCACGATCGATTGCTCAGTCCTTGCGAAACTCGATGGTCTGCACGCCGGTATCCGTGCCGAGCAGGCACAGGTCCGCGCCGCGGCCCGCGAAGAGTCCCACGGTCACGACGCCCGGCCACGCATTGATATGCGTTTCGAGCGTGCGCGGCTCGCTGATCCGCAGCCCTTTGACGTCGATGATTTCATTGCCGTTGTCGGTAATGAACGGCGCGCCTTCTTTTGTGACGCGCACCACCGGCACACCACCGAGCGCGGTCACGCGGCGGCCGATTGCGGTACGCGCCATCGGCACCACTTCGATCGGCAGCGGGAAGTTGCCGAGCGTCTGTACGAGCTTGCTTGCATCCGCGATACAGACGAACACGTCCGATACCGAGGCGACGATTTTCTCGCGCGTGAGCGCACCGCCGCCGCCCTTGATCATCGCGCCGCCGTGGTCGATCTCGTCGGCGCCGTCCACATAGACGGGCAGCGAATCGATCTCGTTCAGGTCGAGCACCTTGAAGCCGTGCGACTGCAGGCGCGCGGTGGTGGCGAGCGAACTCGACACCGCGCCGCGATAGCGCGCCTTGTTCGCGGCCAGCGCGTCGATGAAACAGTTGGCGGTGGAGCCGGTGCCGACGCCGATGACCGAGCCTTCGGGCACATTGGCGTGGACATAGTCGGCGGCGGCCTGGCCGACCAGTTGCTTGAGTTCGTCTTGAGTCATGGGAATGCTGGCGAGCAGTAAAAAGCGCTAGTTTACCGGAGTAAGCGCCGGAAACTTTTGCGGAACCGGCCGGATTACTTCTTCACCGACCGCTGCCGCACCGCTTCGAACAGACACACGCCGGAAGCCACGGAAACGTTGAGGCTTTCCACCGTGCCCGCCATTGGAATCTGCATGACGACGTCGCAGGTATCGCGCGTGAGGCGGCGCATGCCCTCGCCTTCGGCGCCCATTACGAGAGCCACCGGGCCGTCGAGTTCCGTTTCGTAGAGGCTTTTGGTCGCCTCGCCCGCCGTGCCGACGATCCACACGCCCGCCTCCTTCAGTTCGCGCAGCGCCCGTGCGAGGTTCGTCACGGTGATGTACGGCACGGTGTCGGCGGCGCCGCTTGCGACCTTCGCGGCGGTCGCATTCAGACCCACCGCCCGATCGCGCGGCGCGATCACCGCGTGCGCGCCAGCGGCATCGGCAACCCGCAGGCAGGCGCCGAGGTTGTGCGGATCGGTCACACCGTCAAGTACCAGCAGCAGCGGCGAGCCGCTGATCCCATCGAGTAGCTCTGCGAGGTTCTGGGCGAGCGGCAAGTCGCCCGCGCGAGCCACCACGCCCTGGTGTCGCTCGGTGCGTGCCAGCCCCCATAAACGCGTTTCGTCGGCGGCGATCAGGCGCACGCCGGCTTCTTTCGCCGCGTGCAGAAACTCCGTCATGCGACGGTCCTTTCGCGTGGCGTCGTAATAGACATCTTCGACGCTCGACGCATCGTGCCGAATGCGCGCGGTGACTGCGTGAAAACCGTATAGAACCTTGTGACGTGCCATGACTGATGCAACCTTTGATTGCGCGCGGCACGAGAAGCCGCGCTGCTGTGATGAATACCGATGCGTGTGCGTGCCGGTTCGACGTGGCGAGCTTGCCGGCGTGAGCCGCCCGCGAGCCACGCCCCCGCCCCCATCTGCGCCCATATGAAACGAACACCGCGCGCAACCGCCACGTCCCTGCGTGACCGTTTGCGCGCGGTTCAAGCGCCATGGCGCCCCAGGCGCGCCTAGCGCTTCTTGCGTGCCGTCTGCTTCGAAGCGGCCTTGGCCGCCGCGCCGCCGTGTTTCTTCGTGGCGCCGCGCGAGGCACGGGCTTCCTTGACGGCGGCGCTTTGCGCGGGCGCCGCCTTCTTGCGGCGTGCACCGGGCGCGGCGCTGCCGCCTTCGGCCGGAAGCAACGCCCGCACGCGCGCGCCGCCGTTTTCCGCCGACGACGGCTTCTCGCTCGCCGCCACGCCACGAGCCGGGTGCGGTTTGATCGGCGTGTCCCGCACGAGACGGAAGTCGATCTTGCGCGCGTCCAGATCGACGCGGCTCACCTGCACACGCACGCGATCCGACAAACGGTAGCGGATGCCCGTGCGCTCGCCGCGCAGCTCGTTCTTGATCTCGTCGTACTGGAAGTAGTCGGAGCCGAGCTCGGTGACGTGCACGAGGCCTTCAATAAAGAGTGAATCGAGCTGCACGAAGATGCCGAACGACGTGACGCCGTTCACCATGCCGCCATACTCTTCGCCAAGCTTGTCGCGCATGAAGTAGCACTTGAGCCACGCTTCCACGTCGCGCGAGGCTTCGTCGGCGCGGCGCTCGTTGGCCGAGCAATGCAGGCCGAGCTCTTCCCAGATCGCGACATTGTTCGCACGCGAGCGGCCGCTCTTTTCCTCGTCGGCCTGTTGCATCGCACGGGCGCGCGGCGACAGCGCCGTGTTCAACACGACACCCTGCGCCGGCTCCGGCTGATACTTGCGGCCCTGCAGAATTGCGTAGATCGCGCGGTGCGTGAGCAGATCGGGATAGCGGCGAATCGGGCTCGTGAAGTGCGCATACGCTTCATACGCGAGACCGAAGTGGCCGATGTTGTCGGGGCTGTAGACCGCCTGCTGCATTGAGCGCAGCAGCATGGTCTGCAGCATCTGCGCGTCGGGCCGGTCGCGAATCTGCGCCATCAGCGCGGCGTAGTCGCTGGCGTGCGGCTTGTCGTTGCCGCCGAGCGTAAGGCCCATGCCGCGCAGGAATGTGCGCAGATTCTCGAGCTTTTCCGCAGTCGGGCCGGCGTGCACGCGAAACAGGCCAGGGTGCTTGTTACGCTTGAGGAAGTCGGCGGCGCACACGTTCGCGGCCAGCATGCACTCCTCGATCAGCTTGTGTGCGTCGTTGCGCGTGCGCGGCACGATCTGTTCGATCTTGCCCTGCGCGTTGCAGACGATGTACGTCTCCGTCGTGTCGAAATCAATTGCGCCGCGTTTCTGACGCGCGGCGAAAAGCGCCTTATAGACACCGTACAGGTTCTGCAATTGCGGCAGCAGCGCGGCCCGGCGCGCGGCCTCGGGACCCTTGGTGTTTTTCAGCACCGCGGCCACTTCGGTGTACGTGAGACGCGCGGCCGAATGCATCACGCCGGGATAGAACTGATACGCCTTCACTTCGCCGCGCGCGGTGACGATCATGTCGCACACGAGCACGCAACGGTCGACGTTCGGGTTCAGCGAACACAGACCGTTCGAGAGCTTTTCGGGCAGCATGGGAATCACGCGGCGCGGGAAATACACCGAGGTACTGCGCTCGATCGCATCGGCGTCGAGTCCGCTTTTCGGATGCACGTAATGCGAAACGTCGGCGATCGCGACGAGCAGCCGGAAGCCCTCGCCGCGGCCGACCTTGACCGGCTCGCAATACACCGCGTCGTCGAAATCGCGCGCGTCTTCGCCGTCGATCGTGACGAGCGGCACATCGCGCAGATCGATGCGGTGACGCACGTCAGCGGGACGGACTTCGTCGGGCAGTTGGGCGGCTTCGTCGAGCGCGCTCTGACTGAATTCGTGCGGCACACCGTATTTACGCACCGCAATTTCGATTTCCATGCCGGGGTCGTCGATATCGCCCAGCACTTCCACCACCCGGCCAAGCGGCTGCGAATGACGGCTTGGGAAGTCGGTCAGTTCGACCACCACCACCTGGCCGACCTTGGCCTTCTTGGTGTTTTGCGTGATCAGAATGTCGTGGCCGATGCGCTTGTCTTCGGGCGCGACGATGAGCGCGCCATTTTCGCTCAGCAGGCGCCCGATCACGCGCTTGTTGGCACGGTCCGTGACCTCGACGATGTGCCCTTCCGGCCGCCCGCGCCGGTCATAGCCGACGATGCGTGCGAGCACGCGGTCGTTGTGCATGACCTTCTGCATCTCGGCGGTGGGCAGGAACAGGTCGTCCTGACCGTCGTCGCGAATCAGGAAGCCGTAACCGTCGCGATGACCCTGAACGCGGCCGGCGACGAAATTCGACGGATGAGTCAACTGATAGAGGTTGCGCTGATCGAGCCGGATCTGGCCGTCGCGCTCCATCGCGCCCAGTCGCTTGAAAAATCCTTCGCGCTCCTGGCGCTTGATCGACAGGGCTTCGGCGATCTCGTTGGCGGCGAGCGGCGTCTCGCTCGTACGCAGGACGCCGAGGATTTCCTCGCGGCTCGGAATCGGATACGGAAATTTGCTCAAGGGCTTGTCGATGATTTTTTCTCGTTGCATGGACGTCGGTCGGCGATCTGGCTCGGCTTAAGAAGCGTTTGCATGGCGCCTGCATGGCACTTGCTGCTGCACTGGAAAGACCTGCCTGGGTCCGGCTCGTTCAAGGCTGG
>Ga0268254_10000101_pt1 | contig 89984 bp, 80 predicted proteins | sample AgamicOrSfrz_FD_200251 | JGI IMG/M metagenome (GOLD analysis project Ga0268254, IMG submission 200251) | Agave microbial communities from Guanajuato, Mexico - Or.Sf.rz (v2) (version 3) | ecosystem: Host-associated > Plants > Phyllosphere > Phylloplane/Leaf | place: Guanajuato, Mexico...
AGGTAGTACTTTGGACCGACCGTCGAGCCGTTCGCGCTGACCGACGCACCGCCTCCGAGTGTCGACACGACCTGCTTGAGCTGCGCAACATTGACCGCCGACTGCGCGGTCGTGCCCGCCGCGACGCAGAGCAGTTCGCGTGGACCGCCGGTTCCGGCGAAGTCGACGGAGTTGCCGTCCGTGGCCTGACCGACGGTCAGGGCACGTGTGTCCGGGTCCTGCTGAACGAGCCCTATCTGGCCGCTTGCGATGTTGCGCGCGAGATCCGAGATGCTCGCCGCATTCTGCGACACCGCGTCGTTGGTGGCGTGCAGTTGGGCGCCGTTTACCGCGTCGGAGCTGTAGGGGTTCAATGCGCCGGCTGCGACATTGGTCACCCTGACCGGCGTGCCGGGATTGCCGAGCGTAGCAACGTCGTGCGCACCGCTATCGTAGAACAGCGCATTGGTGACATCCGGACAGCCGGCCGGCGTGCAACTCTCGGCGGCTGCCGGCTGCACCAGCGCCAGCACGCCGAGCAGGCCCGCGGACGCAGCGCTCAGCGCCCGGCATACCGAAGCGCATTTCGCGCCCCCGCTCCTGGTTACTTCCGATGCCGCTATGTACACGCGTTTCGCTTCGTTCCATATCGCTTTATAGGCCTTGTTCAACATTCCTCCCATTCTTTATCCACGATCTCTTGCCGGGATTTTTCTTATGTGATCCTAAGTAATTTACCGACGCGTCGGACTCTAGACGCACCGCTTTCACCCGGCAAACAGGGCTCAAGCGGCGAGTGTGCAGGCACCTCCGCGGTTCGCGAATACGATTAATCCGAAAAGCGATTTTTTAGCGTGAATTAGCTAAACAGCATAGGGCGATTAAGACGAAAAGCAGCCACACATCGCAAGCGGCAATGCAGACAATTAAGAAGTTCTAGTCAAACACTGAAGGTGGCCGAGAACCGGCGTTGAAGAAATGCGAGCGAGGCAATGCCGGCCCGCACTTACAAAGGACCGCCGAGCGGCGAAGAATGCGTGAGAAATCTCAGATCTTTTCGAACAGCACGTCTTGCGCGCCTTCCCACAGCACCTTGACGCCGACTTCGCGCAGCTTCTCCTTGCCTTCGACAATAGTCAGGAAGTGATTGCCGGCAAGTTGTCCCATCTTGCTCGCGAAGCAGCACGAGCCATAGGCGATCAGAATCTCCGTTTCGCTGTAGCCGCCCGGATAAAACAGGATGTCGCCGACCGACGGATGACTCGTGTGATTTTCGAAGCCGACGGCCGCGCCGTCGTTTTCCAGTTTGAACTCGCCGAGCGGCACCCAGCAGCCCTCGCCGCTCCAGCGCACGTGAATGATCTTCTGGCGGTACGGCAGCAGCTTGAGGAAGGCGCTGACGGTTTGCGGCGCGTCAGGGTTCGTTTCGGCGATAAAGACATGGCCGCAGCAGGTGATTCGAAGTCGGGTCATTGCAGGTATCCGGTATGACGGTGAATGATGGAGCAGGCGGTCGACAAAAAGCAGCCGGCAGGAAGCGGTCGGCTAGGCGCGGCCCGCTAGGCGCGGCCGGCTAGGCGTGGCCGGCTAGGCGCGGTCAACCTGAAGCGGCTGGGGCAGGCCGTGGGCTGGTCATTCTGTCGTGCCGTGCAAGGGTTCGACAGATACAGTTCGCATCGGCCGGGCCAGGCCAGTTCGATCACCCGCCGCGCGGCGCTTGTGGCGGCTCAAGCGAACCGAAACACGCCCCCATGCCAGGTCGAGCCCCCAGCGCGCCACGAAAGTTCGTAGTTTGCAAGCCGCGCAATGCACAGCACACTTCGAAAGGTGCGTGATTCCTACAGACGGCTTCCGGCCTTCCCCTCCGCTTGTCAGGCGTGACGGGGCTGGCCGCCAAACCAGAGCCCAACAAGAGGCGCAGCGCCGCCATGCATCGGAGGGCACCGCTCGCAGCGTCGCGCGCGGGCGCCGTCCATCACCGGCTGTTGCCAAAACCCCGCCTGCGGCTGAACTGGCCATTTTGCCGGCCGGTTAGTGGTTCGTTGTCGGCCGGTTCGCCGGTCACTGGCTGTCCGCCCGCCGCCGCGCAGTCCGCGAATCAACCGCGCAACCGGTAGGCAAGCGGCGTCATGCCGTAATCACGCTTGAATTGCACGGAGAAGTGACTGGCATTCTCGTAACCCACCGCAAGGGCGATCTGCAGCACGCTCTGATCGGTGGAGAGCAGCAGCTTCGCCGCTTCCCCGAGGCGCAGGCGGGTCACGTATTGATGCGGCGTTTCGCCAGTTTCGCGGCGGAACACGCGGGCAAAGTGGAAGCTGCTCAAACCGGCCTGCGCGGCCAATTCGCCGATTGAAAGATCGGCACCCAGGTTCGCGCGAATGTAATCGGTTACACGCCGGATGCGGCGCGGCACCAGCCGTTCTGGCTGCGCCGGCTGTGTCGTCCCTGCTTGCCGGCCGTGCGAATAATGTTGAAGAAGATGCGCGGCAAGCGCATGAACCAGCGCATCGACATAAAGACGCGAGTCGGCGGGGTCGGAGGCGGCGCGGTGCAATGCGGAAAGCATCGCGGCGACGAGCGGATCATGAAACCGCATCGCGCCGCCAAGCGATAGTTCGCGGCGCGATGCGCCGAGCTCCATCTGATCTGCCACGCTGTCGATCAGACTGCGCTCGATATGTAAATGGACGGTCGACAGCGGCTCATCGCTGATCGAACGCCAGCGCCAGGAAATCGGCGCGGGCGGCACGTACCAGACGTCGCCCACTCGCAGCTCGGCGCTTTCCCAGCGCCCGTTCAGATTGCGCTCAAGATGCTCGGCGCCGCTTGCCAGCGTCATCAGCGTAAGGTCTTGCAGGCCGGGCGCTTCCAGCAGTTCCTGCTCGTCCGGTTCGAGATAGGAGCGCAACACCAGGTGACGCCACGGGCGATCCACGCTCGACACCAGTTTCTGGCCCGCCATGTAGCGGTCGTAGGCAAGCGTCGTTGTCAGCTTTGGAATTCGTGTTTTCACGTCCATTCCCAAGGAGGTGCCGTATGCAAATAGAGAAACCTGTCGAACCCGCGTCGCCGGTCGGCTGTCAGCGCAAGAACTCAAAAATGATAGCAAGGAACCGGCTACCGTAATTTCTGGAAATAGCTAATCATTCAGGTTGTCGTCTTTCACGCGTTTCGAACGCCGGAGCTACCGTTTCATGGAACACGAATGCGATACGCTGCCGCATTGGCTGACCGGTTCGCCGCAAGGCGAAGCAGGCCATGCGTCGGCAGCATACAACCCAGCGATCACCGCACAACCAGCCTACCCGGCCGGTACGCGGCAGGCCGCGAAGACAGCCCACGCGGCTGAAGCATCGATCGTATCTGGCCGCGCGGCAACAGGCGCGGCGCCCGCAGGCTTTCTCACGCTCTTCACCGAGGAAGAGATCGGCACGCCGGCGCCCGGTGCGCGCCGCGCGCCGCTCATCAGTCCGCTGGTACGTTTTGGCAGCGCACAGGACCGCATTGAATTCGTGCGGCAACGCATCAGGCAGTTGGGCTTCAACTCGTTCAGCTATACGGCCACGCGCACGTCCGCGCATCGCAAGACCATGTTCGTGCTGACGAGCTACGAGTCGCAGAGCTGGCTCACACGCTATTTCCGCGAGCGCTATTTCGAGCTCGATCCGCGCGTGGCGCTGGCCTCGCCGACCGGCATGCCGTTTCTCTGGAATACGGTCGACATGCGCGCCGACCTGCCGCGCGCGCAAATGCGCAGCGAGCGGCTTGGCGGCCTGATCGACATGCTGGAGGCGACTGGTCGCAAGAGCGGCATTCTCACGCAGATGCCGCTGCCCGAGCCTGACTTGAGCGCGAGCCTGTGCTTCAACTCGGAAATAGGCAACCCGCGCTGGATGACCGAATCGATCGTGGCCGAAACGCTGATGTTCGCGCACATGATTCATGAGTTCATCTGGACGCACGCAAAGAGTGTGATCGGCATGACGCCCGCGCAGCAGCACCGCGTGACGTTGAGCGAGTTGCAGCACGCGGTGTTGAAGGCGGTGGTTCAGGGGCAGCGCGACAAGGAAATTGCGTATTTCCTCGGGCTCTCGCCGCACAATGTCGACTATCACTTGCGGCGTTTGCGGCAATTGTTCAACGTGCGCAACCGCGTGCAGTTGATCAACGTTGCGAAGGCGTACGTGTCGTAGAAGTTTCGCGCATCGGTGAGCGCCGAAAAAACGGCGTGGCGGCAACTGCCGCCACGCCGTTTTTCTATGCAGCGCGCCGCTCAACTCTTCAAGCGGTAACCCGTCTTGAAGATCCACGCGACAATCGCGAGAAACACGGCGAGGAAAAGCGCCGTCATGCCGAGGCTGATTTCGACGTTCACATCCGCGAGGCCGTAAAAGCTCCAGCGGAATCCGCTCACCAGATAAACAATCGGATTGAAGAGCGTCACCACTTTCCAGAACGGCGGCAGCATATTGACCGCGTAGAAACTCCCGCCGAGGAACGTGAGCGGCGTGATGATCAGCAGCGGCACCAGTTGCAGCTTCTCGAAGCTGTCCGCCCAGATACCGATGATGAACCCGAGCAGACTGAAGGTGACCGCGGTCAGCACGAGAAACAGGATCATCCAGAACGGATGCTGGACTTGCAGCGGCACAAAAAGGCCCGCGGTGGCCAGAATGATGAGGCCGAGCAGAATGGACTTGGTGGCCGCCGCGCCCACGTAGCTCACCACGATCTCAAGATACGACACCGGCGCCGACAATAACTCGTAGATCGTGCCGGTGAAGCGCGGAAAGTAGATGCCGAACGACGCGTTCGAGATGCTCTGGGACAGCAGCGAGAGCATGATCAGCCCCGGCACGATGAACGCGCCGTAGCTGATGCCGTCCACTTCCTTGATACGCGAGCCGATGGCCGCGCCGAACACGACGAAGTAAAGCGAGGTGGAAATCACCGGCGCGATAATGCTTTGCATCAGCGTGCGCCAGGTGCGCGCCATTTCGAACTTGTAGATTGCGCGAATCGCGTAGATGTTCATTGGTTACCTCGCAGCAGGCTCACGAAGATGTCTTCAAGCGAACTCTGCGTGGTGTGCAGGTCCTTGAAACGGATGCTGGCGTCGTCGAGCGCCTTGAGGAGCGCAATGATGTCGGTACGTCCGCCGTCGCCTTCGTAGGTGTAGATCAGTTCGTTGCCGCCCTTTGCCACATCGAGCCCGTAGCCGGCGAGCGACGGCGGCAACGCGTCGAGCGGACTCTCGAGCTGCAGCGTCAACTGCTTCTTGCCGAGCTTGCGCATGAGTTCGGTTTTCTCTTCGACCAACATGATCTCCCCGCCGTTGATCACGCCGATGCGGTCCGCCATTTCCTCCGCTTCGTCAATGTAATGCGTGGTCAGGATAATCGTCACGCCGCTTGCCGCGAGCGAGCGCACCAGCTTCCACATGTCGCGGCGCAATTCGACGTCTACGCCCGCTGTGGGTTCGTCGAGAAACAGCACGCGCGGTTCGTGCGACAACGCCTTCGCGATCAGCACGCGGCGCTTCATGCCGCCCGACAGCGTGATGATCTTGCTATTGCGCTTCTCCCACAACGAGAGGTCACGCAGCACTTTCTCGATATAGGCCGGGTTTTTCGGCTTGCCGAACAGGCCGCGGCTGAACGACACCGTGGCCCAGACGGTCTCGAAAGAGTCGGTGGTGAGTTCCTGTGGCACGAGGCCGATCAACGAGCGCGCGCCGCGATAGTCGGCGGCGATATCGCGGCCGTCCACCGTCACGCTGCCCTCGCTCGCGTTGACAATGCCGCAGATGATGCTGATGAGCGTGGTCTTGCCCGCCCCGTTTGGCCCAAGCAGGGCAAAGATTTCTCCACGGTTGATTCCGAGGTTGATGTTTTTTAGCGCCTGAAAACCGCTGGCATAGGTTTTCGACAGGTTCTTGACTGAGACGATTGGCTGCATGGATTCGACGATGGCAGACACCGTTGCAAAAGTGGATGAAATGACGCGCAAGCGCGACCGCACCCGCAATGTAATGGAAACCGCGAAAGCCTGCAGCGCAGACCGTCGAAGCCTACGGAAAGTCGAGCACTGCCGTATAGAGCTGCCGACCCTTCGTTGCAGCGCATGATAGTTCGGTTTCCATAGTGATATAGCGCAAATGGCAAGGCCTCACGGAGCGCCCATCCACGCAATGCGGGCGCGGCGAGGCGCCGTGCCGGGAACGCGCCATGCTCGATTCTCGCCGTGCTACTGCACCCGTGCGCCTCGCGCCGGAACCAAGGCACAGTGTTTGCGGCAGTGTATTCATGTGAGTGCGAGGCGCTCGCGTGACATCAATCGACTCTATGGAGATGAACCATGAAACGCCTTACCAAGACGATTTTTGCTTCAGCGCTCGTAATGGCACTCTCGGGCGGAGCCTATGCACAAGCCGGTGGGGGTGCGGGCGGCGGCGCAGCGGGCGGTGCAGGCGGCGGTAACGGAGTGGGCGCAGGCGGCGGAACTGCCGGGGGCGCAGGCGGCACGCTCACTCCCGGCATGGGCCCCGGCACGATGAAGCACCCCGGCGATTCCGGCTATGGCTCGCCGGGCGTGACGGGCACGGGCGGTGGCATGGGCACGGGTACCGGCGCGTCGCCGGACAGCGCGACCACGAAGCGCCCGAACACCGGCATGAGCAACGGTACGCGCAGCGGCACTAGCGGCACTAACGGCACTAACGGAACCATGCAGAACGGGCAGTAAGTCAAGGTACCTTTCCGTGCTCGAGCCTCGGGTCTGAAGCCTGAAGACTAAAAGCCTCAGACAGTATTCGAATCTCGAGGCAGTGAGAGCGCTGGAACATAGCGACGGCGGCGCCGCACGACGGCGTCGCCGTCTTTTTTAGTCGGAGCGCCGGGACGCCGACAACCCCGCACGCCGATGGTGGATTTGCAACGGTTCCAAGGTAAAGAAAACGGCCTCGCGGTCGAGCAGGATTCTCGCCCGCAATCGCGGCGCGCCATGACGACTCGTTGCAGTCATGGCTCCTTGCAGACAAAGCTGCTCGCAAGATTGACATTGCCCTTGCCCGTATAGCGCGGAAACAATGGATAGCGGCACAACGGTCGCGAGCGTCCGTTGGTTGCCGCGGCGATGTCGCTGGCGATCAGCGTTTCCGGCGACGCGCCGCGCGTCACCCAGTTATCGAGCGCACCCAGCAGATCGACCGACGGCACGAACGCGCCGCTGCCATGCTGAAAACCCGGCACCATGTACAAACGCATGAAACGATTGACCTCGTCCGCACCATAACGCTCGACCAGCGCCTGGCGGTAAGCAATGGTCTGGTTCGGGCTGATGACTTCGTCGGCGAGACCCTGCAGCGTGATGAGCTTGCCGCCGCGCGCAATGTAGCGCCCAAGGTCGGGGTTCATTGCGCCGATGGTTTGCGAAAGCGCAATCAGCTGCGCGCGATACTTGCCGGGATGCAGCGGATCGAAGCGCAGAGAGTCGAAGTCCGCATCGCGTGCAACGAAATAGCGCACATAGCCGTCGCCTTGCGCGAACAGGTAACCATTGGCAAAAAATTTCGGCTCCGCGAGCCGTTGCGCCTGATGCCCGAGGCCGAGCGAACCGCTTAGCTGCGTGCCCTGGAAAACGTTGTAACCGCGATAGCCGCTCACGTCCCAAGCGAGCTTATAAGGCAGCGACAAGCCGTCGCGCAGCACCATCAACGTGGCGAGTTGCGCTTCGGTGAGGCAGGTGTCGCGCGACTCGTCGGGTGAGAGCGCGCGCCCCGCGCAGCGTAACGACTCGACGATTTCCGCTTCATGCGTGCGGCAGGCCGCGACGTCGCTGACAATGCCGTCCGCCGCGCCGTCGAGCCCGTCGCATACGGCAAGCGTGCGTTGATAGACGTGCTGCAACAGCAGCGGCGGCACGAAGCCGCCGGGCGTTGCATATTCCGCCTGTCCGACTTTCACGCCGATCAATCGCACGCCCGAAAAATTGAGCGCTGGCGAATTGGCGATCACGCCGTCGTAGTCGTCGGGGAAGCGCTGCATCACGGTGTAGCCTTCACGGCCGCCGGTCGACCCGCCGGCGAAATACATGCGCTGCGGCGGCCGGCCATACGCGCGGGCGATCAGTGCGAGCGCGGCGTCATGAGTCTTCTTCAGATGCGCATAGCCGAAGTTGGTCACGGCTTCGTCGACCAGGCCGAACACCGCGAGCGATGAATCCCCCACGTGCCCCGAATCGTCGCCGAAGGTCGCATAGCCTTGTGCAAGCGGCGCGCGATCCGGCGAAAACGGCATCACGCCGGTGCCGCTCACCACCACGCCGTTATATCCGCCGCCGCCCACTTGCAGCGCGCGGCCGTTCCAGTGGCGCGGCAGATTCAGGTCAAAGCGGATGTCCGGCGTGCTCGCCTTGAGCGCCTTGATGCGCCCTGTGATGCGGCAATACTCGCCTCCCTGCTGATTGCCGGGCGCGGTGGCGCCGACCATCGTGGCGCTTTCGATCTGCGCGCCTGCCGTGGGCAGCGCGATAAGTTCAGCCGGCAATACGGCGCCGGCAAATTCAGCGCAACGCATGGAAAGCGGCGCTTCCTTCTGCGCGGCGAGAGCCGTGTGCGTGCTCAGCGCGAGGCACGCCATGGCGAGCGTGCCCCAGAGCGTGACTCCGCGCGTGCCCCCTTTGGCGATAGCGCCCCCGCGCCGGGTCCACGCAACCGACACGCCGTGCGCTTGCGCCCTCATCCGCAACGCGCCCCGCTTGCAGCCGCGCGTGGCTGCTGTCCTCGCCATCCGTGCCACGCGCGCGCGAGCATCAGCAACGCGCCAATCGCGACGAAGTCGCCGGCAAGCCCCATCAACACGCCGCGAAAGCCATGAAACGTATGCGGCGTGGCCGTATCCACGATCAGCGACACCAGCGTGCCGCCGACAAAACACACGAGCCCGGTACGGCCCACGGTAACGACGGCCGGCAGCCTCTGCGCGAGCCGCGCGATGCTGCCCACGCGCACGAGTCGTGCCGCAAGCCAGGCTATGACGATAAAGTTGATCACGCGGTCCACGGATAGATTCTGTTTGAGAGTGCCGGGCAAAGGCTGCGTCAGCACCACAAGTTTAACGGCGCCAAACGCGAGCACCGCGACAATCGCGACTCGCGTGAACCAGCGAGCCGCATCGCCCGCATGAAAGCGCTCGCTGATCGGCGCGAGCCGGCATACGATGCCAAGCACGAACATCAATTGCCATGCGAAAGGATTAAAAGCCCAGTCGGCCACGTCGTCAATGCTGAATAGCGCGGCGAGCGGGCGCGCGAGGCACCATATGGCCGCGCTCAACGTGAGCGCGGCCGCGCGCGAACGCAGCGCGAGCGGCACGACGGCGGGCACCAGCAGCGCGTAGAACATGTACATGGGCAACACACTGGACAAATACGGCTGCCGGCGCAGCACGGCAATGTTCAACGCCTGCTGCAGCGGCTCGGCGGCAAAAGACAACCAGCCCGTGAGTTCGACCATCGGGTGGTTCAAGTGCAGGAGGGCGAGCGCTCCGCCGGAGAGCAGCGTGAGTAGCGCGGTCAGCAGATACGCCCGATAGATCTCCCAGCAGCGCCGCACGAAACGCAGCCTCGCGGCCTTCTCGCCGCGCGCCGTCATGACCGCCGTATAGGCCGCCGCCGACGCGTAGCCGCCAAGAAACACGAACACTTCCGCCGAATCGCACAGCGCGTACGCGTGCAGCATCAGATGGGAAAGCGCGCTGCCGGGCATGTGATCCAGCACGATAACGATCAACACAACCCCGCGGAAGAAGTCCACTTCGACGGAGCGTCCGCGGCGAATGTCCATTCGTGTTCTCGCAGGAAAGTTATCCAGCAACGCGCCACCATATAACGTTTCGGCAGATGCCGTGCACTGCACTCGCGCACGCTGACAGGCAGCCTGTCGTTCACAGTAATTCGCTGGCAATCTGAAATGCCGTTGTCGGCATGCGGTAATCGCAAAACGGCGGCATTTCATTGGCGGCAAGTTTTGCGGCTTTCACGCGCCTTTGCCGATACATCCGGTAAATGCCGCCGAAAATATTCAACAGATCGCGCTATGCGATTTTTTTCGCTTTTTTTCATCGTACGATGAATTCATGCATGACCGTCGGAGCTCGTGCATCGCACGCGAACAACGATCCGCACGGCGGCCACTCATGTGGACCGGACACGCTCGCACAATGAGTGCATTCAGTGCGCGCGTTGCGCGTCGTTGCGACGCCTTCCTTGTGCCGCTGCCCGTGCTTGCACCGCTTGCACGACGGGCTGTTTGATTCGCGCGGCACCGGTCCTTCCATTACCGACCCGAACGGTTGCGCACGCGCACCGCCCTCGCATTGGAAGACACTCACATGAACAACAGGATTGCCGGCTTCGACGGACTGCGCGCCATTGCAGTCCTGATGGTGTTTCTCCAGCACCGGCTATTCGGCGACATCGGCGAAATAGGTCATCTCGGCGTATGGATCTTCTTTGCGCTGAGCGGTTTTCTGATTATCGGCATTCTGTCGGCGCAACGGCTGCGCATCGAGCAAAGCGGCAGCGGCTTCGCCGTTGAGCTCAAGCGCTTTCTGTTTCGCCGCACGCTGCGCATTTTCCCGATCTATTACCTGATGCTCACGGTCATGTCGGTGCTCATGCTATTCGGCTTCGCGAGTCCGCAACTCGCAAGCGGTATGCCGTTTCATGTCGCTTATCTGTCGAACTTCTGGATCGGCTCGGTGCTGCATTTCTGGCCGGGGCGCTACTCGCACTTGTGGAGTCTTGCCATCGAGGAGCAGTTTTATCTGCTGTTCGCGCCGCTGCTGTTGCTGCTGGCGGCCCGGCGCCATCTCGCCGTGTGCGCGTTGACGGTCACCGCAGGACTGCTGTCGCTTTGGCTCATGCACGCCGCGCATTGGCAGGAAATCACCATCTACACGCATCCATTGAGCAACTTCTGGTTACTGGCGCTCGGCGGGATGGGTGGGCTTGTGGTTGTGCATCATGCAGGCCGTGTGCGCGCCTTGCTTGGGCACGGCGCAACATTGTTTGGTTTGAGCGTTGGTCTGGTGGGTCTTTGCGCGAGCGAGCCGGCCTGGAGCGAGGTTCGCAATCCGGCGCTGTTCACCTTTATCGACGCCGCGTATGGCGTATGTATCGCGGCGCTGGTGTGTTCCATTGCGTGCTGCCGCAATGCGGCCGTCATGGCATTGCTCGAAGCGCGCTGGCTCGCGGGACTCGGACGCATCAGCTACGGCTTCTACCTGTATCACAACCTGATTCCCGACCTCACCCGCAATCATCACGCAAGGGCGCTGTTTGGCGGCGTCGTGCCGCTATGGGCAAACGCGGCGGGGATTGCGGCGTCGTTTGGGGTCTCACTCGGGCTCGCGCTGCTGTCGTGGCGGCTGATCGAAGAGCCCATTTTGCGCTTGAAGACGAGGCGCGCGCCCGAGAACAAGCCGAATTCGGCATCGACGCCAAAGGCGGGTTTTGTGTCAGCGCCGAGGCCTCACGAGCGCGGCTCGCGCGCGCTGACCGATAAAGGCGCGGCTTCCGATGCTGCCTGATACATAGGAGGCTGCCCGAACTAGCTGGCGATCGTGGTCATGGCACAGGCATTGCTGAATGGTCGACATACCTGTTACGACTGGAGACGCGCCGTGGCCACGCAGCCGAATAGCCCGAACGAGCACGACCAGAACCCGGATGGAACTACGGACCCGGGCGGACCGCCCACCGAAGTCTCGAAGCCGGTCGGCGATGCCATTCCGACGCCCGTCGAACCGGGGCTCGACCAGCCGCTGCCGGAAAAAGGCGCAACTGAACCAGCGGAGGATGACGACGCCGAGGCGAAGCGCGAGCCCTTGGGCGAAACAGAGACGCCTCCCGGGGTCCCTCCGCCGGGCCCGTCCGACTTTGCCTAGCGTAGGTTCAAAAGAGGCGCGCTTGCCGCGCCGACGCTCCGGTTGCGCCCTTACGCAGCTTCCGGCTCAGGCTCCTGCTCATGCACGATCTTGAGCGTGCTCTTGTGTTCCTTGATCAGCCGATACACCGTCTCACCCGGCACGGTTTCCTGTTCGAGCAGTTCGTCGGCAATAGCACGCAGCACCGGCTCGTACGCATGCAGCAGGTTGTAGCATTGCTCGTTCAGTTCCTTGAGCAGCACATTGGCCTGCTCGATCGCGCTCTTCATCTGAAGGCCCGCGTATTGGGAAGGCAATGCAGCGAGGCTGAACAGATTGCCGTCGCTGTTGAAGCCGAACTTCGACACCATGTCGAGGCTGATGCGTGACGCTTCCTGCAGATCGGACGCCGCACCGCTCGATGCTTCGGAGAACGCGAGAATCTCCGCGTTGCGGCCACCGAGCAGCACCTTGATTTCGTTGCGGATCTCAGTCTCGCGGTACAAATGCTTGTCCTGCGCCTTGGTGATCAGCGCGACGCCGAGCGCGCCGCCTCGCGGCAAAATCGTGACCTCTTCCAGCACGCCCGTGCCCAGCAGCGCTGCAACCAGGCCGTGCCCCGCTTCATGCACTGCGATGCGCGTGCGTTCGTCCTCGGTTAACGCGCGTTCCGCGCCGCTTACGTCGCCAATGCGGGCGATCTTGATTGCCTCGATGAAGTGCTTCGCCGCGATTTCCGTGTCGCCGGCCTTGCGCGCGACGAGTCCCGCCTGGTTCACGACCATCGCGACCGTCGCCGGCGAGAGGCCCGTGGTGAGACGCGCGAGCTGATCGTAGTCGATGTCCGGTGCCTTCGCTTTCAGCTTTTCTGCGTAGAAGCGGAAAATTTTCGCGCGGTCTTCGCGATCCGGCAGGCGAACCTGCACCGTGCGATCGAACCGGCCCGGCCGGCGCAATGCCTCGTCGAGATTGTCCGGATGATTGGTGGCCGCGACGATGATCACGCCTTCATTTGAAGCGAAGCCGTCCATTTCCGCGAGCAACTGATTGATGATGCGGTTGCTCTCGGCTTCGACAGGACCGCCGCCTGTGTCGGTACGTTTTGCGAGGCCGTCCGCTTCGTCGATGAAGATCACGGTCGGCGCATTCTTGCGTGCCATTTCAAACAGATGCTTGACCTTCTGAATGCCGACACCGTAATACTTCGCGCTGAAATAGCTGCCGGTGATCGAGATAAAGTTTGCGCCGCATTCGCCGGCGAGCGCCTGCGCAAGCCGCGTCTTGCCGACGCCGGGACCGCCCACCATCAGAATGCCGCACGGCGCGCGCACGCCCATCGACGTAAATTGCTTCGGGTTGGACAGATAGCCGCGAATGTCCGCGAGCGCAGCCTTGGCTTCACCTGCGCCGATCACGTCGTCGAAACGTAGCGTGGGCGCCTTGCTGAGCAAGGTCGCGCCGCCGCGCATCTCGCGGCGCATGAACCACACCATGCCGCCAATCAGCACTAACGGCAGCAACAGGCTGATCACGTCGCGCGTCTGGTCGAATACCTGAAGCCAGCGCGAGCCACCCGTGCGGATATCCGCATCCGGCAGCCACACCAGTTGATATGAAGCGGCCTCGCCCGAGCGGGTCTCGCCGAGCAGGAGCGCATGCGAGAAGGTCGCGTTGTGATCGGTGACGAAGTAGCGCGAACCGTCGCGCTTCGACACGAGAATCGCGTTGGGACTGACGCCGACCGCGGAAACTTTCGCTTCGCGAATGTCGCGCAGCATTTGCGATGCGTCTTTCTCTTCGCGCGTCCAGGCGGACGTATCGTGACGCATCTGATTCGCGACGCCGGTCAACGCCGGGGCGAGTTGTGCCGCGCGCTGCTGGTGATGCCAAAAACTGAACGCAAGTACCAACGCAATGAGCACCGCGCCAGCCGCAATGGCGACTTTGCGCGCCCGTATTTTCCCAAGCGAATTCTTTCCCGGCTTCATGAGTCACTTCCAAAAACGGGCTCACAGGAGCCCCAAAAACGTATCGAATCAGAGGATGAGCGGTTGGAAGAGGAATCGGCTTTTGCGACGCCATGCCTGCAAATACCCGCAAGGAAGAAAGGACACCCAACCATGCGTCCCTTTTAACCAGTCGCGTAGAGCCAGTATGCCCTGCGGCTGCTTCTTCCAAATCGCAGAAAAGGCCTGTTTCTACCGCCTATCCCGCCGTTTGAGGAGACGGAATATAAGGGCACGAGCGCGCATGAGATGCGGTAGAAAACTGCTCCGCCGCACAGTGTATCAGCGTAAAAAAGGCCGTGTATTCTGTAGACCTATCATTTGCACCCTGCCCTATTTATCTCTTTTTTATAGCGGACCCGTGCCCTGCTTCACCTGTTCGTTAATCGCGACGCCGCGCGGTGTGTAGGCCTTCACCGGCAGCGCGTCCGCGCGGCATTCGAAGCCGCGCGCATTTTTTTGTTAGGCTCCGCTGTTCCGGCCAGTCTTTGGCGACAGCCACCGCTGTTGCGCGCAGCGCACACTCCCCACTACACGACTTATGCTTCGATTCGAAAACCTCAGCAAGCGTTATGGCGACCGCGTCGTCTTTCAGGGACTGCACTACGACTGCAGAGCCGGCTGCATTGCACTCAATGACGAGTCGGGTAGCGGCAAATCCACCCTGCTCGGCATTCTGGCCGGCGCCGTTGCAGCCGATGCGGGCGACGTGTGGATCGGCGGCCATTCGCTGAAGACAACTCCGGCAACGGCAAAACTGCTGCTGACGTACGTGCCCGAGGATTGCATGCCTTCGCCCGATTGCGCCGGCCGCGACTATCTGCAGCGTGTGGCCGCCGCCCGCAACGCCACGGTGAGCGACGCCGCGCTGTCGCTCGTGGACCGCTTCGGTCTCACGCCGCACCTGGAAAAACGCTTCGAGCAGATGTCGTTCGGCACGCGCAAAAAATTCTTTCTGACCGCGGCGGCGCTGGGCGAAACGCAAGTGCTGATTGCAGACGAGCCCGTCGGTGGGCTCGACGCCGCGGCGCGCGCCGTGCTGGTCGACCTCTTCAGGGCGCTTGGACAAACTCGCACCGTGTTTTTCTCGAGCTATGACGAAGCCTTTACCGAAGCATGCGGGGCCACACGCCTGAACTTCGCAGACCTGGCGCAGCGCAGCTGAATGCACATACGCACGGGAAGCGCACGCGAGGCGCAGGCGTCGCGCAGCTGCCGGGCAGCGTCAGTTCAGATCGACACGCAAATTTTGCCGAAGTGAGCGCCCGACGCCTCATGTCGGAACGCGTCCGCGAGGCGCGCCAGCTCGAACGTGCTGTCGATCACCGGCTTGACACCGGTCGCCTCCAGCGCGCGAACCATCTCGCGCTGGTCCTGCCGGCTGCCGACAATCAGGCCTTGCAGCCGCTGTTGCCGCGCCATCAAGGCGGCGGTCGGCACCGGTCCGGCGCGTCCGGTCAGCACGCCGATCAATGCGATATGGCCGCCAATCCGGCAAGCCGTGATCGACTGCGGCAAGGTGCCAGGGCCGCCCACTTCGATCACGTGATCGACGCCGCGCCCGCCGGTCAGCGAGCGCACCTCCTTGCCCCATTCGGGGTTGTCGCGGTAGTTGATCGTGTGAGCGGCGCCGAGCGCGCGCAGCTTCTCGAGCTTTGCGTCCGATGAGGAGGTGGCGATCACTGTCGCGCCCATCGCCCTGGCAAGTTGCAGGCCGAACACCGACACGCCGCCCGTGCCGAGCACGAGCACGGTGGCGCCCGCTTTGAGTTGACCGTCGACGACCAGTGCCCGCCAGGCCGTAAGTCCCGCCGTGGTGAGCGTAGCGGCCTCGGCGTGGCTGTAGCCTTGCGGCGCGTGCGTGAAATAGTGGCTTGGGAGCACGACGACTTCGCGCGCGTAGCCATCGACACCGTCGCCGGGCGTGGTTTTGAAGTCGCCGATGGGCGGCGGGCCGTTTTCCCAGAACGGGAAGAAGCATGACACCACATGATCGCCGACCTTGAATTCTTCGACGCCCTCGCCGACCGCCTCCACCACGCCTGCACCGTCCGCCATCGGGATGCGCCCCGCCTCGGCGGGCAACACGCCGCTTACGACGCCGTAGTCATGGAAGTTAAGCGAGCTCGCATGAATGCGAACTCGAAGCTGGCCCGCGCGGGGCTCACCAGGATCGTCGATATCGATTATCTGAAGCGAGTCGACGCTCGCGGGCGATCCGATTTTGACGGCTTTCATGGGGTGACTCCTTAGGGTTTGCTGGGCGTTTGAAGTGGGTGCGCTTCGCCTGAGGATATAGCAAGGAGAGTTTGTCTGTTGGCGAGTGGGGCCGTGAGGAGGAACTCGCCTAAGATTTCTTCGTTGGATTTGTGCCGGCGCTACCAGTGCAGCGAAATCGACTTCATCTGCTCGATTGATGAAGATATTGGACGGGCCGGAACATGACGGTGTTCCGGTTTTTTGATTCTATTGAACTGGCCTTCGCTTAACGGAAGCTGCAACGGTTTTTGCGATCCGCTCAAGCTCGTCTCCGGAGACTGGTGGAATTCCCTTGGCGGCATACTTTGCGGTCCGTCCCGCGTAAATGTTTAACGCAGTTCCGCAAATTGCATGAGTGGCGTGAATCAGCGCAATACCGGACAAAAACAGATTAATAATCGCTTTCACTTTTCAATTCAGCTTGGGCTTTGGTTTTTCCGACATGTATCGCGCTGCGGCCGCTGCTTGTTCCGAACTACATCTGCGCGTGTCCCCGAGCCCACTAACGCTCCGTGCGATGCCAACTCAACTACCGCACAAACGACGCATACGTTCCGTTGAGTTCATAGCGCAGCTCTAATTCGACCGCCACACGTTCAATCACCTCTGCCCACTCGCCCCGCTGCGTTTGCGTGAAGATGCGCACGCCCGGGTACCACGGGCTGTCTTCGCGACCGCGCAACCAGCGCCAGCACCCGGCGAAGCGATTGAGCAGCCACACCGGCTTGCCCATGGCCGCGGCCAGATGCGCGACCGACGTGTCGACCGAAATCACCAGATCGAGGTTGTCGATGAGTGCCGCCGTATCCGCGAAGTCCACGACCTCGTCCATCCAGTCGGTGAGACGAGCTTTCGCCGCGGCGCTCGGACGCTTGCCGAGGTCGTCGGTCTTTTGCAAGCTGATCCACCGCACGCCGGGCAACGCGAACAACGGCGCGAATTGCGCGGGCGTCAGACTGCGCGCGCGATCTTCACACAGCGCCGAATGACCGCCGGCCCACACCACGCCGACGCGCGGCAGGTCCGGCTGCGGCAACGCCTCGAGCCTTGCGCGCCAGTCGGCCGAGCGCTGCGGTTGCGCGTGCAGATAGGGCGCGGCCGGGATGTTGTCGAGGCGCGTGCCGAATGCGAGCGGCAACGACATCAACGGGCATTGCCAGTCCCATTTGCTGATGTTGGGCATCACGTCGTCGAGCATCACGAGGCCCGGCCAGCGGGCACACAAAGACTCTTCGTACAGCCGCCGCAACGGCGGCGGGCAGATATAGCCCACTTGCGCAAAGCTTTCGAGTGCGAGCGGCAGATAACGCACAAATTGCAGACTGTCGCCAAGGCCCTGCTCCGGCAACACCAGCAAACGCGCGCCACCAGCCGTCAACCCATGCGCGCGGCCTACGCGCTCGGGACGCTCGCCCTTCCATTGCGGCAACGGCAGTTGCGGCGCGTCCAGGGCGGGTTGGCCGTTGGCATCGACGAAGTTGGCCGAGCGGTCCTCGAAGTAGGGCCACGCCTCTTCATAGCGGCCGGCAGCGAGCAACACCTGGGCGAGGCTCGCCCGCACGCCGCGGTTCGCGGGGTCGAGTGTCATGGCTTGTCTGATGTGCTGCTCGGCTTCGCTCAACGAACCAAGCTCCTTCACGACGACGCCAAGGTTCGCGTGCGCCTGCGCATAGTCGGGCTTGAGCTCGATCAAGCGCCGATAGACCGATGCGGCCTCCTCCGCACGGCCCTGCAATTGCAGCGCCACGCCCAGATAGTAGTGAAGCGAGAGCGACTGGGGCTGAAGCGCCAGCCCCGCTCGCGCCGTTTCCACGATGCCCGCGAACATGCGCAGCTTGATCTTGATCAGGCACAGCATGTCGAAGAACGGCGGCTGCGGCTCAACTTCAATGGCGCGCTCGATCCAGCGCTGCGCCAACGGCAACTGGTTGAACGCGAGCGCCACCAGTCCGCGTGCGTATAGCGCGCCTGCGTGAGCGCAATCGTGCACAATGATTCGGTCGAGGAGCGCCTGTGCCGCGTCGAGCCGTCCGGCGACGCGCGCCTCCTGCGCCTCGTCGAACCAGAGCGAGATAGTTTCGGATGACACTGGAGATAGGCTTTGCATGATCGCAAGAAGGAGTCTGCGTGGATGAACCGGGAACTCTGGATGGCGCACGCTGAAAGCGCCGCCGTGCACTGTGAGCCGCGCCGCATTATCAATCTCGCGTGCGGCCGCTTGTGTAGGACCGTTCCCAATCGCGGGCGCAGATTGGCGTCAGCACAATGCGCAAAGACGCCCCGATGCGGACTTGACCTTACCCCCATGGGAAGGTCCAAGATCAGCTTGAGATTTGTCTCAGGAGAATGAAAATGGAAACGGAATTTTCGGTTCAGGATATGTCGTGCGGCGGCTGCGCGAACTCCATCGCTCGCGCGATCGCCGGTCTCGATCCGGCTGCCACAGCGGACATCGACCTGGCGACGAAAATCGTCAAGATCAGATCGACGCTGCCCGCTACACAGTTGATGGATGCCATCGAAGCGGCGGGATTTCATCCGTCAATGCGAAACGAATGACCCCAATCACACCTTACAGAACTTCCAGACGGGAACTGATCATGAAGAAACTTCGAGCGTTGCGTGCTCTGTGCATATCCGGCGGCGTGGCATGCGCGGTCGCGGCGATGCCTGTTCAGGCGCAACACATGGCGTCCATGCCCGGCATGGACATGTCGGCATCAGCAGAGGGCAGCTCCGGCGGCTCGACGCCCGCCTTCAAGGCCGCCGACGACAGGATGATGAAAGACATGAGCGCGCCGGCCTACACGGGCGACGCCGACAAGGATTTCGTCGCGCACATGATCCCGCACCACCAGGGCGCGGTCGAGATGGCCCAGATCGAACTCAAGTACGGCAAGGACCCCGAGTTGAAGCGTCTTGCCCGGAACATCATCAAGGCGCAGCGCGACGAAATTGGCTTCATGCAACGCTGGCAGGCGAAGCACGGCGCGAAGTAAGCCTGCAGACTCCGCCGGACCGACTCAGTGATGGGTGACGCCTGGGCCGGGCCCGGCTGCCATTTCATCGTGCGCTTTGTCGTGCACTTTGTCGTGCACTTTGTCGTGCGCTCCGTCGTACGCTTTATCGTGCGCTTTGTCGCTCACTGTGTCGCCCGGCGCGCCGCGCACTTCGTCGTCGAAGTGCACCGCTTGCAGGCTCGCGCCGTCTAAGTCTGTCACCCGCGCGCCGCCGCTATTCGCGGCTTGCTGCAAGAGATGCGCCGCGCGGCTTGCCGTAATGCGCTTGCTGGCGACGCCCTTTGCATCGAGGGCGATCACCTGGAAGAGTTCGCGGTCACATGCGAGTTCGCGCCGATACTGCTCGCCAGTGCTCGCCAGCAATGCAAGCGTGACTTGCAGTTGGTCGAGCTCCTCGCTCGTGATGGCAGGATTCCTACATATTGTGGACGCCAGCGTAACCAGCGTATTCAGTTTGCTCATCTGCCGGTCACAGAGATGAAAAGCCGATAAGGCAAGCTTTTCGTACTGGAGAGCGTCGACAGGCGGGCGAGAATCGGCTTGCGGCGGCTGTTTTTTCCTACTCATTGTGCGATCTCTCTAAGACTTCAGTTGGGTCGCCCGCACCCCGGAGTTGACGAACGGCGCGGTTACGATCGCAGGCTGTCAACCTGGTCGTCGAGCGTGCCTCAATAGGCCGACGATTATAGCGAGTGCGCGAGTGCTGTCAGTCAACCGGGCGGGCTAATGGTGGCGGACTGTGCCCGTGAAGCCGCAATGACGCACACCCGCCGTCACGGCGTTTGCCCCACGCAGATCGGTCGATAAATCCACCGGCTCGCACAGCGCCAATCAAGACACCGTTTACATCGGCATCCTGATCGTCGAGTAGGCACGCGTGCCCCGGCGTGCCAACCTCGACTGCCATCGCACAGAGGCAAAGCGCCGGCCACGGCGCTAGCCCGCCACCCTCACCCAGCCCTCCATCAAGACCCGTGCACTGCGGCTCATCACCGCCTTCTTCACCACCCACTCGCCACCCACTCGCGCCGCCTGCGCTCCGACTCGCAGCGTGCCCGACGGGTGTCCGAACCTCACAGCCTCGCGCTCGCCGCCGCCGGCCGCGAGATTGACCAGCGTCCCGGGAATAGCCGCCGCCGTGCCGATAGCCACCGCCGCCGTACCCATCATTGCGTGATGCAGCTTGCCCATCGACATCGCCCGCACAAGCAAATCCACGTCGCCGGCGTGAATCTGCTTGCCGCTCGACGAAACATAATCGGCCGGCTGCGCAACGAACGCGATCTTCGGCGTGTGCTGGCGCGTCGCGATCTCATCGAGATGTTTGATCAGCCCCATGCGCAGCGCCCCGTGCGCGCGAATCGTCTCGAACTTCGCAAGCGCCTTTTCGTCACTGTTGATGGCGTCCTGCAGCTCCGTGCCCGTGTAGCCGATTGCTTGCGCATTGACGAAAATGGTCGGAATGCCCGCGTTGATCATGGTCGCCTTCAGCGTGCCGACGCCAGGCACCTCCAGATCGTCGACGAGATTGCCCGTCGGGAACATGGAGCCGCCCGCGCCCTCTTCTTCCGCGGCCGGGTCCATGAATTCGAGCTGCACTTCGGCCGCCGGGAAAGTCACGCCGTCGAGTTCGAAGTCGCCCGTTTCCTGCACGGCGCCGCCTGTCATCGGCACGTGCGCAATGATCGTCTTGCCGATGTTGGCCTGCCAGATGCGCACAATGGCCACGCCGTCGCGCGGAATGCGGCTCGCGTCGACCAGACCGGCGCTAATCGCAAACGGCCCGACCGCCGCGGACAGATTGCCGCAGTTGCCGCTCCAGTCGACGAACGGCTTGTCGATCGACACCTGGCCGAACAGGTAGTCCACGTCGTGATCGGGCCGGCTGCTTTTGTCGATAATTACCGTCTTGCTCGTGCTCGACGTCGCGCCGCCCATGCCGTCAATCTGCTTGCCGTACGGGTCGGGGCTGCCGATCACGCGCAGCAGCAGCGCGTCGCGCGCGGCGCCCGGCGTTTGCGCCGCGTCGGGCAAATCCTGCAAGCGGAAGAACACGCCTTTGCTCGTGCCGCCACGCATGTAAGTAGCGGGAATTCTGATCTGCGGTTGGTGCGCCATGAAGGAGTGTCCTGAACTGTTGGGTGATCAAGCCGCCGCCTGCGACGACTCCAGAAAGTCCTGCGCAAAGCGCTGCAACACGCCGCCGGCTTCGTAGATGGAGACTTCCTCTGCCGTATCCAGCCGGCAGGTCACCGGCACCTCGACACGCTCGCCGCTCCTGCGATGAATCACCAGCGTCAGGTCCGCGCGCGGCTTGCGCTCGCCGATCACGTCGAAGGTCTCGGTGCCGTCTATCGCCAGCGTCAGGCGGTTCACGCCGGGCTTGAATTCAAGCGGCAACACACCCATGCCGACCAGGTTCGTGCGGTGAATGCGCTCGAATCCTTCGGCGACAATCGCTTCGGTGCCCGCAAGGCGCACGCCCTTGGCAGCCCAGTCACGCGACGAACCCTGGCCATAGTCGGCGCCGGCAATCACGATCAGCGGCTGCTTGCGCTCCATATACGTTTCGATCGCTTCCCACATGCGCGTGACCCTGCCCTCGGGCTCGATGCGTGCGAGCGAGCCGGCTTTGACCTTGCCGTCTTCGATCACCATTTCGTTCTTCAAGGTCGGATTGGCGAAGGTCGCGCGCTGCGCCGTGAGGTGATCGCCGCGATGCGTCGCGTACGAATTGAAGTCCTCTTCCGGCAGGCCCATTCTGGCGAGGTACTCGCCCGCCGCGCTGTCCGGCAGGATCGCATTCGAAGGCGACAGGTGGTCCGTCGTGATGTTGTCGCCCAGCACCGCGAGGGGACGCATGCCCTTTAACGTGCGCTCGCCCGCCAACGCGCCTTCCCAATACGGCGGGCGGCGAATGTAGGTGCTCATCGGTCGCCAGTCGTAGAGCGGGTCGGCTTTGTCTTCCGTGTCCACGGAAACGGCGAACATCGGCTCGTACACTTTGCGGAACTGTTCGGGCTTCACGCTCGCAGCGACGATCGCGTCGATCTCTTCGTCCGAGGGCCAGATGTCCTTCAGTGTGACCGCATGGCCCGCGGCATCCACACCGAGCACATCTTTTTCGATGTCGAAACGAATCGTGCCCGCAATCGCATATGCGACCACCAGCGGCGGCGAAGCCAGAAATGCCTGCTTTGCAAAAGGATGGATGCGGCCGTCGAAGTTGCGGTTGCCGGACAGCACAGCCGTCGCGTACAGATCTCGCTCCACGATCTCTTTCTGAATGGCCGGATCGAGCGCGCCCGACATGCCGTTGCAGGACGTGCACGCATACGCGACCACGCCGAAGCCAAGTTGCTCGAGTTCGGGCAGCAAGCCCGCTTCTTCCAGATAAAGCGTGACGGCTTTCGACCCCGGCGCGAGCGATGTCTTGGCCCACGGCTTGCGCGTTAGTCCCCGCCGGTTCGCGTTGCGCGCGAGCAGTCCGGCGGCAATGATGTTGCGCGGATTGTTGGTGTTAGTGCAGCTCGTGATCGCCGCGATGATCACGGCGCCATCCGGCATCAAACCCGGCTCGTTCTCGACCTTGCCGCTGATGCCGCGTGCTGCCAGCTCCGATACCGGCAGGCGCTTATGCGGATTCGACGGCCCGGCGAGCGTGCGCACCACCGTGGAGAGGTCGAATCTGAGCACGCGCTCGTATTGCGCGTGCGCGAGGCTGTCGGCCCATAGACCGGTGTGCTGCGCATATGTTTGAACGAGCTTCACAAGTGCGTCGTCGCGGCCAGTGAGCTTCAGGTACTTGATGGTCTGCTCGTCGATATAGAACATCGCGGCCGTCGCGCCGAATTCGGGCGCCATGTTGGCGATGGTCGCGCGGTCGCCGAGCGTGAGCTTCGCCGTGCCTTCGCCGAAAAACTCGAGATACGCGCCGACCACCTTCTCCTTGCGCAGGAACTCGGTGAGCGACAGCACGACGTCGGTTGCCGTAATGCCTGCGGCGGGCTGGCCCGTCAACTCGACGCCCACAATGTCCGGCAGCCGCATATACGACGCGCGACCCAACATCACGCTTTCCGCTTCCAGTCCGCCCACGCCGATTGCGATGACGCCAAGCGCGTCGACCATCGGCGTATGGGAGTCGGTGCCCACCAGCGTATCCGGAAACGCCACGCCGTCTTTCACCTGCACGACCGGGCTCATGCGTTCGAGATTGATCTGATGCAGGATGCCGTTGCCCGGGGGAATCACGTCGACGTTGCGGAACGCGCGCTTGGTCCAGTTGATGAAATGGAAGCGGTCTTCGTTGCGGCGATCTTCGATCGCGCGGTTCTTCGCAAACGCGTCGGGATCGAAGCCGCCGCATTCCACCGCCAGCGAGTGATCGACCACGAGCTGCGTCGGCACGACCGGATTGACGAGCGCCGGGTCGCCGCCCTGCGCGGCAATTGCGTCGCGCAGACCCGCCAGATCGACAAGCGCGGTCTGGCCGAGAATGTCGTGACACACGACACGTGCCGGGAACCAGGGGAAATCCAGCTCGCGTTTGCGCTCGATGAGCTGTTTGAGCGACGCGACGAGCATGACCGGATCGCAGCGTCGCGCGAGATTTTCGGCGAGCACCCGGGAGGTGTACGGCAGCTTGTCGTATGCGCCCGGCTCAATCGCGTCGACGGCGGCGCGCGCGTCGAAGAAATCGAGTTCGGTACCGGGAAGGCGTTTGCGGTAGGCAGTATTCATGGCTTGGCGACAATCGGTAATAGAGCGCAAACAGGGGCGGCGCAGCGCATGGAGCGCCCTTTCAAGCGGGGCGCGCGCAGGCGTTCAGGTGACGCGTGTCAACGTAGTGTAGCTCGCGGCTATCAGAACACGGCCCCGGTTCAGGCCGATGCGAACCGGGGCGAGGCTCTCATCGCGGCCCGGTGGCGGGTCGCAATCTGCCGCGAAGAGGTCGAACTCAACCGCGCTTCGCAAGCGGCACGAACGGCAGATCGTCAGGCCCGGTGTAGTTCGCGCTCGGCCGGATGATCTTGTTGTCGATGCGCTGCTCGATAATGTGCGCGCTCCAGCCAGCCGTGCGTGCAATCACGAAGAGCGGGGTAAACATGGCCGTCGGCACGCCCATCATGTGATACGACACGGCGCTGAACCAGTCGAGGTTCGGAAACATCTTCTTGGCTTCCCACATCACCGACTCGAGCCGTTCCGCGATGTCGAACAACTTGTTGTTGCCCGCTTCCTTCGAAAGCTTCTTCGCGACTTCCTTGATGACCTTGTTGCGCGGGTCCGAGATCGTGTACACCGGATGCCCGAAGCCGATCACCACTTCCTTGTTCTCGACGCGTTTGCGGATATCCGCTTCGGCTTCGTCCGGCGTCTGGTAGCGCGACTGGATTTCAAACGCGACTTCGTTCGCGCCGCCGTGTTTCGGCCCGCGCAGCGCGCCGATCGCGCCGGTAATCGCCGAGTAGATGTCCGAGCCCGTGCCCGCAATCACGCGGCCCGTGAACGTCGACGCGTTGAACTCATGCTCGGCGTAGAGGTTCAGCGACACATGCATGGCATCGACCCACGACTTCGGCGGCTCGGTGCCATGCAGCAGATGCAGGAAGTGGCCGCCGATCGAGTCGTCGTTGGTTTCCACCTCGATGCGCTTGCCGTTGTGCGAGTAGTGATACCAGTAGAGCAGCATCGAGCCGAGCGAGGCCATCAGTTTGTCGGCGATGTCGCGCGCGCCCGGCAGATTGTGGTCGTCCTTCTCCGGCAGCACGGTGCCGAGCACCGACACGCCGGTGCGCATCACGTCCATCGGGTGCGCGGCAGCCGGAATCCATTCGAGCGCGGCCTTCACGTTAGCGGGCAGGCCGCGCAGCGCCTTCAGCTTCGCCTTGTAGGCGCTCAGTTCAGCCTGCGTCGGCAGCTTTTCGTGCACGAGCAGATAGGCGATCTCTTCGAACTCGCAATTGCCGGCAAGGTCGAGAATGTCGTAGCCGCGATAGTGCAGGTCGTTGCCGGTCTTGCCGACGGTGCACAGCGCCGTGTTGCCCGCGGTCACGCCGGACAGCGCGACGGATTTTTTCGGTTTGAATGCGCCCGCGTTGGCCGGGCTCGCGCTGTTGTCTGCTTCGCTCATCAGTGTGTCTCCAGATGCGTGGGGGATTCTTTGACCGCCGCCTTAAATGCAAAGAACGGGCCAACGTTAGCAACGCGCGCTAAGTGCCTGATTTGCAACCTTAGTCGCATAATACGAAACCACAGCCGTTTCAAAAACGGAATCTTCTTATTTCAAATATGAAACCTATGCGCGCATAATAGGCGCGCCAGCACGAGTCTACTTCCGAGCCGCCACCTTGAGCACCGTCCCCTTTGACACCGCCCCGCGCCCGCGCATCTGGGCGCTCAGCATCAGCCGCCTGCGCGATCTGTTTCTCGACATCGCCGGTGAATACGTGGAGCGCGCCGATCTGCGTATCGTCGCGCGAGGTTTCGAAGACGCCGTGCTCGAAATAGAGGCTGCCGGCGCCGGCCGGCCCGACGTCGTGATTGCGGGCGGCTCGAACGGCGCGTATCTGAAGACGCGCGTGGCCGTGCCGGTCGTGATGATTACGCCGACAGGGTTCGACGTCATGCACGCGCTCGCGCGCGCCCGCCGCGACGGCGCGAAGGTTGCACTGGTCACGCATGGCAACACGCCCGACGAGGTTCGCCGCTTCGTCGCGGCATTTGGGCTGGATGTGACGTTCGCCTCGCATCAGTCGGCGCAGGACGCGGAAAGCGTCGTGCTCGACCTGCGCGATCGCGGTATCGACGTGGTGGTGGGGCCGGGACTCGTCACCGATCTCGCGGCGAACGCGGGCATGGGCGCGGTGTTTCTTTACTCGCGCGCGTCGGTGCGCGCGGGCTTCGAGACGGCGCTCGAAGTCGCCCAGGCGACACGGCGCGAGACGCTGCGCCGTCAACGGCTCGACAACCTGCTGCAACATCTGCGCGACGGCGTCGTGGCACTGGATGCTGAAGGACGCGTCGAGGCGATGAACCAGCGGCTTGCCGCCGTGCTCGGTATCGACGCGGCGAATGCAGCGGGCCGCGCGCTGCTCGAACTCGCGCCCGACCTCGCGGGCAGTCTTCCCGACTCGGACGGCGACGCGTTCTGCACCGTGCGCGGCGCGAGCTACGTGGTGCATCGCGGACCGCTGGCAAGCGGCGGCGCGGCGGCGGGCACCGTGCTGACATTCCAGGAATCGCGCGCGGTAGAGCGGCTCGACCGCACGCTGCGCTCGCGGCAACGGGTACAGCAATTCAGCGCGCGCTACCGGCTCGACGATATGGTCGGCGCCTCCCAAGCCATGCAACGCGTGCGCGGGCTCGTCCAGCGTTACGCAAGGTCGGACGCAACCGTGCTGATTCTCGGCGAGAGCGGCACCGGCAAGGAAATGGTCGCGCAAAGCATGCATCAACTGAGCGCAAGGCGCGACTTCGCATTCGTCGCGATCAATTGCGGCGCGTTTCCGGAGGCGTTGCTGGAAAGCGAACTGTTCGGCTACGAGGAAGGCGCGTTCACCGGCGCGCGCAAGGGCGGCAAGGCGGGGCTGATCGAAGTCGCGCATCGCGGCACTTTGTTTCTCGATGAAATCGGCGAGATGCCGTTGTCATTGCAAAGCCGTTTGCTGCGCGTGCTGCAGGAACGCGAAGTCGTGCGGCTCGGTTCGACGGAGCCCACGCGCGTCGACATCCGCGTTGTCGCGGCCACGCACCGCGCGTTGACCGAGGGCATTGCAGCGGGCAGCTTTCGCGCCGATCTCTACTACCGGCTCAACATATTGAGCATTGCGCTGCCGCCGCTGCGCGAGCGATCAGCCGACCTGCTGCCGCTGGCCGTCGAACTGCTGTTGCAAGCCGCGGCGCGCGAGCCGCGGCTTGCCGCGCGCCTGCCCGACGCCGCTGCCGCCGAGCGCGCTCTGGCCGCGCTCGCCGAGCCGTTGCAGCGTTATGCGTGGCCGGGCAATGTGCGGGAGTTGCAGAACGTAATCGAACGGATCGCCGTCGAGCTTGCGGAAACGGACGCAGACGCCGACGCCGACACGGACACAGGCAACCCGCCTCTGCTTACACGCGACGTACTGCGCAGCATCGCCCCTGAAATTGCCGAACCGGCACACGCGCGCCAGAAGAAGACCGCGTTGACGCTGCGCGAGCGCAGCCGTCATGTGGAAGCAGATGAAATCCGCGCCGCGCTCGCCGCACACGGTGGCGACCGCGATGCGGTGTGCGACGCGCTCGGCATCAGCAAGACGACCTTATGGCGGAAGCTGAACGCGGCGCGTTAGCCTTTTGTGCGACGCCGGCGCCGTGCTTGCCGCCGTTGGCCGCCGCGCGCTGAATGAACATGCTCGGCGTCATGCCGCAGCATCGCTTGAAATGCCGGCCGAAATGGCTTTGATCGAAAAAGCCGACCTCGGTCGCCACCACCGAGCCCGGTACGCCTTCGAGCAACAGCGTCTGCGCCCGCTGAATGCGCACGCCGCACAGGTAGCGATACGGCGACGAGCCATACTGCTGCCGGAACACCGTCGCAAAGCGCGATACGCTGAGTGCCGACAGCGCGGCGAGTTGCGCGAGCGTCACCGGTTCGTTGAAATGGGCTTCGATAAAAGCCCGCGCGGCATTGAGGCTGATGGACTGTTTCATGTGGTGACGGTGCCCGCGCAAGCCGCCGGCTCCTCGGCAAAACGCTGAATGGAGAATTTGTCGAGCGCAATCGGCGTGCTGCCCGTATCCACGAGTTCCGCCATCGTCTCGCCCACGCCCGGACCGATCTGAAAACCCGAACCGCTGAAACCGAACGCGTAGAAAAGCCCGTCGACCTTGCTGCTCGGACCGATCACCGGCTCGCCGTCGGGCAGATAGCTTTCGACACCGCTCCACACGCGGATCACATGCAACGGTGCCAACGCGGGCACGAGCCGCCGCATCTGCGCGAGCTGCCTCACGGTGTTCTGCGGCAGCACCGTCGCACGGCTCGTCACCGCATCGGCCGGCCCCGCAGGACCACCGCCGACGATGATGTTGCCGCGCGGAATCTGCCGGAAATAAATGCTCTCCTGCTTGATGGACGTGAATACGCCCATCGACGATTGAAAGACATACGGCACCGGCTCGGTCACACACATTTGCGGTCCGCTCACGGCGAGCGGCGCGCGTTCGCCGAACTGTTCGCTCAGACGCGTGGCCCACGCGCCGGCGCAGATCACGAGTTGAGCAGCGTGGTACACGTCGCCGCGCGCGCTCTCCACGCGAAAGCGCGCGCCCTCTTTTTCGACGCGCACGATCTCCGTGTTCTCAATCACCTGCGCGCCGAGCCGCGCCGCTGCGCGTCCGAATGCAGGCGCGGCGAGGCGCGGGTTCGCGTGACCATCCAGCGGCGAAATGGACGCGGCCAGCACTTCGCGGCCGAGAAACGGAAAGCGCCGAAACAGTGCCGGCCCCTGCAGCACTTCGAGCTCCAGCCCGTAGCCGCGCGCGTCGCTCGCGTACTGCACGAAATTCTCCACGTCCTTCTCGTGATAGCACACGCGAGTATGGCCGACCGGCAGAAACTCGACGTCCTCGCCGAGCAGTTGCGCCGAGCGCTGCCACGTGCGCAGCGCGCGATTGGCCATCGCCAGTTGCGGCAGCGCGCGTCCCTGGCGCCGCACGCCACCGAAGTTCACGCCGCTCGCCTGCTGTCCGGTCAGCCCGCGCTCCAGCAGGATCACCGAGCGATTGCGCTGCCGCAGAAAGAACGTGGTCGTCGTGCCCATGATGCCGCCGCCTATCACGATGACGTCGGCTTCGTTACGCGTTGCGCTCATTGCGCCTCCTCCTCGGTGAGCGCCACCGGCAGCGGCTTGACCGGCGCCTGGCCGCGCAGCCGTCCCACCGACGAAAGCGGCACGCATGCGGCCGCCGCAATGATTTCTGCGCCCGCGTGTCCGCAGTAGCGCCCCTGGCAGCGGCCCATGCCCACTCGCGAAAACGCCTTGGCGCGATTGGCTTCCTGCGCGCCCGCTTCCCGCACCACGCGGCGCAGTTCACCGGCGGTGATCGCTTCGCAGCGGCACACAATGGTTTCGTCCGGCAGCGACGCGGCCAATTTCGCCGGCCACGGGAACGCCTCGCGCAAGCCGGCCGCAAAGCGCGAGAAGCGCGCAAGCTCGGCGCGCAAGCCGTCCATGTCGGCGATGCCCGCGGCTTGCACGCCTTGGTCGTGCAGCGCGGCGAGTGCAGCGAGACGCCCCGCGCGCTCGGCCGCGTCCGCGCCGCGCACGCGGGCCCCGTCGCCGGCGAGATAGACGCCCTTGACGCTGCTGCGACCGTCGCCGTCTATTTCGGGCAGCCACTGCCGTGCATCGCTGTCGAACACGAAGCGGCAGCCGGCGAGATCCGCCAGTTGCGTTTCCGGACGCAAGTGATAGCCGAGCGCCACCGCATCGCACGCGACTTCGAGACGCTTGCCGTCAGGCAACGCAACTTCCACGCCGCTCACGCCCGTTTGCGGCGAACCTTTTATCTCGACTGGCTGCACGCCGCGATAAACCGGCACGCGTGCCTCGGACAACACCCGCGTCAACGCAATGCCTTTTTTCAGCGCGGCAGGAATGGCGAGCAGGCGCGGCAAGCCGGCCAAGCGCTGCATGAACGTCGACGTGTCGAGCACCGCTGCGATCTGCGCCCCCGCCTTCACATATTGCGCGGACACGAGATACAACAGCGGCCCGCTACCCATCATCACGATGCGCGAGCCGATCGCACAGCCCTGCGATTTAAGCGCAACCTGCGCGCCGCCAAGACTATAGGCGCCCGCCTGGTGCCAGCCCTTGACGGGCATGAGCCGGTCCGTTGCGCCGCTGCAAATAATCAGCACGTCGAACGGCAGCGTGCCGTATCGCGTGCCGGCAACGGTATGCACCGCGTTCGCCGAGATATTCCACACGAGCGTTTCCGGCAGATAGTCGATTCTGCTTTTCAGCGCGTCGAAGCTCTGATGCAAGGACGCGGCGCGCTCGGCCTCGGTGCCGTACAGCGTGTCGTAGCTGCGCGAAAAACCGTCCGGTTGACGCCGGTAGATCTGCCCGCCGTCGCGCCGCCCTTCGTCGATGACAGTGGGGCGCAGACCGGCCTGCACGAATGTCTGCGCGGCGCGCACCCCGGCGGGCCCCGCACCGATGATCACTACACGCGCGGCCATACGCCCTCCCCGGCTTCTGCGAGATTCGTGACGATCGACATGCCGGGCGCCGCGGGCGTGCTGCATGCGCGCAGGCGCTCGCCTTGCGCGGTCCAGACCCAGCAGTCCTGGCATGCGCCCATCAGGCAGAAGCCGGCGCGGCGGCCGTCGCCGAATTCGGAATCGCGCAGCGTGCTGCTGCTGGTGAGCAGCGCGACCATCAGCGTGTCGCCTTCGGCGGCTTCACGCACCACGCCGTCGACGGTAATCGGGAAGGTCTTGCGACCGGTTTCGGCGAGCCGTACAAATCGCTGGTTCATGCTGCAATCGTCTCCAGATTCTGCAAACGGCTCAGCTCGGCCGCCGAGTGATGGCATAGGATCTCCGCGCCGGAAGGCAGCTTCTTGAGCGACGGCGGCGTGACATTGCACATACCGTCGATGCGCACGGGGCAGCGCGCGCGGAACGAACACAGTTCGGGCACGGCGGCGCTCTCGCCCATTGCCGGCAACGCGCAGGCGGCAATGTGACGCCGTGCGTCGAGCCAGCCGGGCTTTAGTTCGGGCACCGAATCAACCAGCAAGCCCGTGTACGGGTGATACGGCGGCGCCGCGAGCACGTCGCGCTGCCCCGCTTCCACGCGCTGGCCCGCATACAGCACGATCACTTCGTCGCAGAGAGCGCGCACCGTCGAAATGTCATGGCTGATGAACATGTACGACACGCCCAGTTCGCGGCGCAATTCGGCAAGCAGATCGAGAATCGCGGCGCCGACCACCGTGTCGAGCGCGGACGTCACTTCGTCGCAGAGAATCAGCGCGGGGTCGGCGGCGAGCGCGCGCGCCAGGTTCACACGCTGTTTCTGGCCGCCGGACAGTCCCGCCGGCGTGCGCGTGGCGATCGAAGCGGGCAGCTTCACCAGGTCGAGCAACGCGAGCATGCGCTTTTTCGCGGCCGCACCGCGCATGTGGTGATAGAACGCGAGTGGCCGGCCGAGAATGTCCGCAATCGAATGGCTCGGGTTCAACGCGGTGTCCGCGTTCTGAAACACAATCTGAATCTGCCGATACTGCTCGGGCGTGCGGCGTGATAGTTGCGCGGGCAACGGCTCGCCGTTGAACAGCACCTCGCCGCGTGCGCGATCCACGAGACCCGCCACCACGCGCGCAAGCGTCGTCTTGCCCGAACCGGATTCGCCGATCACGCCGAGCGCGCTGCCGCGAGGCAGCGTGAGGCTCACGTCGTCCAGCACACGCACGGCGGGCACGCCGTCACGGTCGATGCGGCCATAGCCCGCCGACAGTCCGCGAATCTCGAGGAGCGGCGGCACCGATGCGCTTTCCTGCTGCGGGGTTTCCGGTGCCTGCGGGCGGCGCGTCGCGGCGAGCAGCTGACGCGTGTAGGCATCCACGGGCGCATCCAGCACTTGCGCGACCGCGCCGCTTTCTTTCACCGCGCCGCCGTTCAGCACGACGATGCGATCGGCCATTTGCGCGACGACGGCGAGATCATGCGACACATACACGGCTGTCGTGCCGAATTCGCGCACCACCTTCTTGAAAGCCGCGAGCACTTCGATCTGCGTGGTCACGTCGAGCGCGGTAGTCGGTTCGTCGAACACGACGACCGCCGGATCGGTGATCAACGCCATGGCCGCCATCAAGCGCTGTAACTGCCCGCCGGAAACCTGGTGCGGATAGCGCTCGCCAATGGTCTCGGGCGCGGGCAGCGCGAGCGCGCGAAACAGTTCGATTGCCTTGGCGCGCGCGGCCTCTTTCGTCATCAGTTGATGCAGCAGCGCCGGCTCCGTCACCTGATCCATGATGGTGCGTGCCGGATTGAAACCGGCCGCGGCGCTTTGCGCAACGTAAGCGACAGTGCGCGCGCGCAACGCGCGGCGGCCTTTTGCATCGAGCGCGAGCACGTCGACATCGCCTATCCGCACGGAGCCGCCGCTAATCGCGCAGCCCGCGCGCGCATAGCCGAGCAGCGCCAGCGCAATGGTTGTCTTGCCGGAGCCGGATTCGCCGATCAGCGCGAGCACCTCGCCCTTTTTCACCGAGAAGTCGACGCCCTTGACGATCTCCGTCACCGGCCCCTGAGCCGCGCTCGCGACGACACGCAGCCCCTTTACCTCAATCATGTCCAGCTCGGCCATCATGCGTCTCCGTGGCTACGGCTGCGACGCCGCAAGTTGTCGATCAGCAGGTTCATGCCGATGGTCAGCGTGGCAATGGCGACCGCAGGCATCAGCACGGCAGGCGCGCCTTCGGACAGGCCGCCGATGTTTTCGCGCACAAGCGAACCCCAGTCGGCATTCGGCGGCTGCACGCCGAGCCCGAGAAAGCTCAGGCCGCTCAGCAGCAGCACGATGAACACGAAGCGCAGTCCAAAGTCGGCAAGCATCGGATGGATCATGTTCGGCAACACCTCGACCCGCGCGATATACAGGAGTCCCTCGCCGCGAGCGCGCGCCACCTGCACGTATTCGAGCCCCATCAAATTCAGCGCGAGCGAACGTGAAATGCGGAACGCCCCAGGAATGTAGGCGAGCGCCGCGACCGTAGTCAGCATTGAAATGGACGAGCCGAACGCCGCAATCACGACAAGGGCGAGCACCTTGCTCGGAATCGAAATGAGCGCGTCGAACAGGCGGCTCAGCACTTCATCGACCCATCTGCCTGATACGGCCGCCAGCAGACCGAAGAACGTTCCAATCACGCTAGCAAGCATGGCCGCGGCGAGCGCGAGACCGACGGTATAGCGCGCGCCGTAGAGAATGCGGCTCAGCATGTCGCGGCCCAGGTAGTCGGTGCCGAGCGGATACGCCGCACTGTAACGGCCGAAGATCTCCGTGGATGTCAGCGCGCCGCCCTTGTACGGCGCGACGAGCGGCCCGACAAAAGCGACCAGCAACCAGAACAGCACGATCACGAGACCCAGCAGGCCGAGCACCGAAAAGCGGTGCACGAGCCGTTGCAATGCATTGGATCGGGCGGGCGCGGCAGCCGTTGCCGGCGCTTCGGCGGCAACCGCTTCGTCGCGGGCAACGTCGTACAGCTCGGTGCCCGCGTGCGGGATGGGGGGACGGGTAGGTCGGCTTATCATCGACGCAGCCTCGGGTTAGATACGATTTGACAGAGGTCGGCGATCAGCACCAGCCCGAGATACGCGGCGCAGAACACCATCACGCAGCCTTGCACGAGCGGCATGTCGCGGTTCGTCACGGCGTCCACCATCAGGCTCGCGAGGCCCGGATAGTTGAAGATGGACTCCACGATCACCACGCCGCCGAACAGGTACGACAGGCTGAGCGCGACCGCGTTGGCAATCGGTCCGATGGTGTTGGGCAGCACGTGCCGCAATACGACGCGCACGGGCGAGGCGCCCTTCAGTATCGCCATTTCCACATACGACGAATTCAACTGGTCGAGGACCGCGGCGCGCGTCATGCGAGCCATCTGCGCGACGATCACACAGCACAGCGTCATGACCGGCATGGCATAGATGCGCAGCAGCGCGCCGAACGAATTGACTTCGGACAGATAGGAGAGCGCCGGCAGCCAGCGCAGCTTGACGGCGAAAATCAGCACCGCGATGGTCGCCACCAAAAACTCCGGCACGGCAACCGTGGAGAGCGTCAGCACATTCAGCACGCGGTCGAGCAGCGAGCCGCGGAACATCGCGGACGAAATGCCGATCAGCAACGCGACCGGCACTGACACCACCGCTGTCAGCCCGGCGAGCACCAGCGAGTTCGGCAGGCGCGTGGCAATCAACTCGCTGACAGGCAGGTTGTTCGACAGCGAAGTACCGAAGTTGCCGGTGACGATATGAAAGAGCCACTCGCCGTAGCGTTGCAGCGCCGGCTGGTCGAGCCCGAACTGATGCCGCAGCGCGGCGACCGCCTCCGGCGTGGCCGCCTGGCCGAGCGCCTGCTGCGCGGCATCGCCAGGCAGCAATCCCGTCACGCCGAACACGATGGCCGAAACCAGCAGCAGCGTGAGCAGCGCGAGCCCGAGGCGCGCGGCGATGAGTCGTTGCGCGTGTGCTTTCATTGAAAGTCGCCTCCTTTGCGAAGCATGCGCGCCGCCCATATAGGCGACGCGCCAGACATGTAGTGCGCGTATTGCGGGAATACGGCGCTGCGGCCTGAAAGCCTCAACGCCCTGACTTCAGATCATGCCTCCAGCCAGACGTTTTCGGCGAATGCAAAACCCATCAGACCGGCAAGCGGAATCGAGCCGAGACCCTTGAGCTTGCTCGTGTAGGCGTCGAGCGAACTGTGAAAGAGCGGAATGCCGATGCCGCCGTTTTCATGCACGAGCACCTGCATGTCGCCGTAGATGCTCTTGCGCTTTGCGTCGTCCGGCTCGCCGCGTGCGGCGACCAGCAGCTGGTCGAACTTCGGGTTTTTCCAGTTGGCTTCGTTCCACGGAGCGTCCGATTTGAAGAACTGCGTGAAGAGCACGTCTGCGCTCGGGCGCGCGTTGATGTTGCCGAAGCCGAGCGGATGCTTCATCCAGTGATTGGACCAGTAGCCGTCCGCCGGCACGCGGCTCACCTGCAGATTGAGGCCAGCGCGCGGCGCCGCCTGTTGCAGCAGCATTGCCATTTCGACGGAACCGTCCGCTGCCGGGGACGCATAGACCTGCAGCGGTGTCGAGCCGAGCTTCGCCTTCTGGAAATAGAACCTGGCCTTGTCGGGATCGAACGCGCGTTGCGGCAGTCCGGCGAGGTAGTACTTGTTGGTCGGATCGATTGGCTGGTCGTTGCCGATTGCGCCGTAGCCGCGAAACACCGAGCGGCGAATCTGCTCGCGGTCCAGCAGGTGCATCATGCCGCGGCGGAAATCGTCGTTGCCGGTCAAGCCGCCCTCGTCGCGAACGATCAGATCTGTATAGCCGCCCGTCTTGGTTTCGAGCACCTTGAAGCCCGAAGCGGTCTTCAGACGTTCGGCCGAGTTCGGCGTGAGACCGTTGATCAGTTGCACGTCGCCCGACAACAAGGCGTTCACGCGTGCCGATTCGTCGCCGATACCGATCAGTTCGATCTCGTCGAGATACGGCATGCCCGGCTTCCAGTACTTGTCGTTTCTCACGCCGACCGTGCGCACTCCTGGCGAAAACTCTTTCAGTTTGTACGGACCCGTACCCACGGCCGTCTTGAAGTCGCTCGTGCCTTCCTTGATGATCAGGAAGTGCGACGTGGCGAGGATCACCGGCAGGTCGGCGTTCGCGCCTTGCAGGGTGATCGTCACTTCGTTCGGACCGGTGGCCTTCACTTCCTTCACCTGATCGGCAATGGTCTTGGCCTTGGAAGCCGTGGCCGGGTCCTTGTGCCGCATGATCGAATAGACCACGTCGGCCGGCGCAAGCGACTTGCCGTCGTGGAACTGCACACCGTTGCGCAGCTTCACGACCCACACAGTCGCGTCTTTCGTGTCGATCGATTCGGCAAGCGCCATCTTCGCGCCGAGGTGCGAATCGAGCTCGGTCAGGCCGTTGTAGAACATGTTGCAGCGAACGTAGTCGGTGCTAAGCGAACCCTTTGCCGGATCGAGCGTGTCGGCGGCGGAGGCTGACTGCGTGGCCACGCGAATCTTGCCGCCCTGCTTCGGTTTCGCTTGCGCAAGCGCCGAACCGCTCGCGGCCAGCAGACCCGTGCCCGTCATCGACATCATCCCGGCCGCGGCGAGCGCACGCAGCGCGTCGCGCCGTGACGCGCCTTTCGCCGTCAATTGCCCGAGCCCGTTGCCGAGGTCAAGAGCGCCATGGGGTGAGTTTTCCTTATTCATCGAACTTCTCCGCGAGATGGGCAGTTGTGGGGGCTGCGTGGTTGAATGGCGACTGCAACAGGGGGACTGCAACGAAAGCGTCAGCGCGACTTCAGTAGAAAAGATCCTTGATACGGTAATACGTGCCCACGAGGGGCAGAAACCACGGCTTGCCGGTGTGCCCCGGAATCGCGCTCCATTCCGACTCGCCCCAAGGGTTGCAGTCCGTGCGGCCGTCCATCACATCCGCCATCACCTGGCCCATGTGCGTGGACATCTGCGTGCCGTGGCCGCTGTAGCCCATCGAAAAATAGATGCCGTCGTGTTGACCCGCGTGCGGCAGACGATCGGCGCTCATGTCGACGAGGCCGCCCCAGCAATAGTCGATGCGCGCGGCCGCGAGAATCGGAAACATCTTCGCGAGTCCCTGCTGCAGGATGCGCCCGCTCTTCGCATCGGAGGGCCGCTCGGAAGCCGTGAAGCGCGCGCGGCCGCCGAATAGCAAGCGCGCATCCGGTGTCACGCGGAAGTAGTTGTGCATCAGGCGCGTGGTCGTGTAGGCGCGCCGGTTCGGCAGCATCTGCGCGAGCAGCGCGGGCGGCAGCGGCTCGGTCACCACGATGAACGAGCCGACCGGCGCGAGGCGCCGCCGATACCAGCCGAACGGCCCATGCCGCGACGGCCCCGTGGCGATCAACACCTGCTTCGCGCGCACCTCGCCGCGCGCGGTCACGACGCGGTGCGCACCGCCGTCCTTCACAATCGACGTAACCGGAGCGTGCTCATATACTTTTGCGCCGCGCCGCACCGCGGCGTCTGCAAGACCGACCGCGAAGCGACCCATATGCATCTGGCCGCCGTGACGCTGCAGCAATCCGCCGTAAAAGCTGTCGGACTGCACCTCGGCACGAATGCGCTCGCCGTCGATCAGCTCTATGTGCGGATCCACCGCGCGTCGAATCAGCTCCGCCGTCTTCTCGAGATGCGCGAAGTGATGCGGCTTCGCGGCCAGCTTGAGCTTGCCGCTCGCCACATAATCGCAGTCGATGTTCTCTTCGGCGATCAGACGCTCGACCGTATTCACCGCATCGGCATAGGCGCGATAACACACGCTCGCGCGCTCGATACCAAGTTGCGCGGCGAGCGCCACGAAATCTTGCGCGACGCCGGTGTTCACCTGACCGCCGTTGCGTCCCGACGCGCCGCCGCCTACGCGCCCCGCGTCCAGCACCGTGACGGACGCGCCGCGTTTGCCGAGCGCCTGAGCCGCCGACAGGCCGGTGAAACCCGCGCCGATCACGACCACATCGGCGTGGCCGTCGACCGGGCCTTCGCAGGCAGCGATGAACGGCGGCGCGGTGTCGAGCCAGTACGAATCGAGCTTCATCGTATGCGTGTCCATGGTTGCGGTCTGCGGGCAAGCGGCCGGCCGGGGCGCGGCCTCGCTTTGCGCTTGTGACGCTTAAAGGCCGAGTTCGGCAGCCAGTTCCGGAATGCCCTTCACTTCGTAGTACTGGTAATACGGTGTGGACGGCTCATGGCCGCGGTTGATGAACGCCTTGTGCCGGATGCCCATGTCATGCGCGGTCATCAGGTCGTAGCGCAGGCTCGACGACACGTGCAGCACGTCTTCCGGCTTGCAGCCAAGCTTGCCGAACATGTACTCGAAGCCCTGCATGCGCGGCTTGTACGATTGCGCCTCCTGGGCGGTGAACACCGCATGGAAAGGCGCGCCGAGCTTGTCGACGTTGCTCTGGATCTGGTCATTCGACGCATTCGAGAGAATCACCAGCTTGTACTTCTTCGCAAGGCGCGAGAGACCTTCCGGCACGTCCGGATGTGGGCCCCACGTCGGCACCGCTTCGTAGATCTTCTGCGCGCCGGCTTCGTCGAATTCAACGTTCATGCGCGCGCACGCACGGCGCAGCGCATTGACCACCACGTCGCGATACGGCTTCCACGCACCCAGCACTTCGTCACGGCGATAACCCGCATAGAAGGCGACCAGCTTTTCCAGGTCGTCGCCCTTCAGGATGTGGCCGTACAGTTCGCGTGTCATGTCGGCCATGCGGAATTTGGTCAGCGTGCCATAGCAGTCAAAGGTGATGTATTTCGGTTCGAAATCGATCATGGTGCAGTCCTATCGTGGTGGTGAACTCGCGTCGAGTTCATTGGCGAAAACAGCAACTCGCTTGCATGGGATCGGGCGCAGCGCTGATGCATCCGCGTCCGGTCTACAAAAGAAAGCTCATTCCTGTAAAAGATTTAATCAGCGCAAAAACATAGATGCTCCTGATTCGCGCGCTGCCCGTGACACAAACCATGCGTTTTTAGGCCATTGCGCAGCAGAGTCTGCGGTGCTCCGGCGTAACCCTTACCCGGCTTGGGCTCGCGGCATGGCAAAGCGCGCTTTCGTCACTCCCGCAGGTCGATCAGCACGCTCTTGAAGCGCAGGTTGGCTTCGTAAGCCTGACGCCCGAGATCCTTGCCGATGCCCGAGCGCTTGTAACCGCCCGTGGGGATCATGAAGTCCGACGTGCGGCCATAGCGGTTGACCCATACCGTGCCCGCTTCGAGCGCGCGCACGAAGCGCAGCGCCCGGCCGAGGTCGGCGGTATGCACGCCGGCCGCCAGCCCGTATTCGGGATGCTGCGCGAGCGCGAGCGCTTCTTCTTCGGAGTCGAAGGTTTGCAGCGTGAGCACCGGGCCGAATATTTCCTCGCGCACGGCGTCCGACTGAGCGTTGACGTCGGTAAGCAAGGTCGGCGTATAGAACGCGCCCGCCGCTGCGCCGCTCACCTCGGCCCGCTTGCCGCCATGCCGCAATGTCGCGCCCGCGTGAAGCGTGCGCTCCACGATGCTTTCGATGCGCGCCGCCTGCGGCTCGGAGATGATCGGCGAGAGCGTCGTGCCCGCAGCCCACGTCGCGCCCGGCCTTACCTCCGCGAAAATCCTGCCGATGCGCTCGGCGAGCGGCTCCGCGAGGCTGCGCTCCACCAGCAGCCGCGAGCCCGCCACGCACACCTGCCCGGCATTGCCGGTAATCGCGCCCGCGATGCGGCGCGCCACATCGTCAAGACGCGGCGCGTCGGCGAATACGATCTGCGGGCTCTTGCCGCCCAGCTCCAGTGTCACCGGCTTGGTGCCGCTCGTCGCGCAGGCCGCCATGATCGCGGCGCCGGTGCGCGTCGAACCGGTGAACGTGACCTTGCTGATCTTCGGATGACGCACGAGCTCGTCGCCGGTGGTTCGCCCGTCGCCCTGAACCACGTTGAAGATGCCCGCGGGCACGCCCGCCTGCACTGCCAGCTCGGCTAAGCGCAGCACGGAAAACGGCGTCATTTCCGAGGGCTTGAGCACGACCGCGTTGCCCGCGGCGAGCGCCGGCGCGATCTTCCACGAAGCCATGACGAGCGGGAAATTCCACGGCGCAATTGCGCCGATCACGCCATACGGCTCGGCAATCGTCATGCCGAGATGATCGTGGTCGGTGGCGGCCACGTCGCCGCCCAGCTTGTCGGCGAATTCCGCATAGAAGCGGATGCCCTCGGCGGTGAAAGGCACGTCCCACGAAACGGCCTGGGCGATGGGCCGGGTCGAGCCGAGCGCCTCGAGGCGGCCGAGCGCGGGCGCGTCGGCTTCGACGAGATCCGCGAAACGGCGCAGAATTCTCGCGCGCTCACGCGGCGCCATGCGTGCCCAGCCGCTGGTGCGAAACGCCTGCCACGCATTTTCGACCGCGCGGTCCACCATGTCCGCGTCCGCTACCGGCACGCTCGCGTAGACCGTGCCGTCGGACGGCCGCGCCACGTCCATGCGGCGCGCGCCCTGTGCGCTGGCTTCCACATACTGGCCGCCGATGAAATGCCCGCTGCGAATCGCGACGTCGTCCGGATTGAAGCTGTCCATGAGAAAGTGTCCTGAGTAGATGACCTTTGAACGGAACCGCGAGCGTCGCGGCATCGCCACCGCGCTACTCATGACAAAATCGTAGAGCCGCCCGCCTGGCATATGTCGCCGACAAAAATCGCCGCGCAGCAGAACGCGCCTGTAATGCGCGTCCAGACGGCGCGTTTTGCATCGAATTGCGCTGCGGCCCTGTTCGGCGCGGCGGATAAAAAGATCGTCCTAGTCACACCGCGCCCCGGATGACACAGTGACGCGTAAGTCTTTAGCCATTCAGGAGCACGGCGTGCCCGACCCGATTACATATAGACGCTTTACCCTCGACGACGTCGCCGCCGCGCATGCGTTGACGGTCGAACTCAAATGGCCGCATCGCCCTGACGACTGGAAGTTCGTCGCACAACTGGGGGTGGGCTTTGTCGCCGAAGATGCGAGCGGCGTGATCGGCACCGCCCTCTGCTGGAAGTACGGCGCGGATCGCGCGTCGCTCGGCATGGTGATCGTGTCGCCAGCGCGGCAAGGGCTCGGTATCGGCAGAAGGCTGATGGAGTTGCTGCTGGAAGAGCTCGGCAGCCGCATCACCTTCCTGCATGCGACCGCCGCCGGTCAGCCGCTCTACGAAAAGCTGGGCTTTCGCGCGACCGGCACGCTCGACCAGCACCAGGGCGCCGCGTTCCAGCCGCCGCTCGTCTCGTTGCCGGCGGGCGAACGCTTACGGCCGCTTGGCTCGAGCGACACCGCACGGCTCGTCGAACTGGCTTCGCAGGCAAGCGGCCTCGACCGCGGCGAAGTGCTGCCGGCGCTGCTCGAGAACGCGGACGGCATCGCATTGGACCGCGACGGCGAACTGATCGGCTTCGCGCTCTTTCGCCGCTTTGGTCGCGGCTTCGCGATCGGCCCGGTCGTCGCACCCGCTTCGGAGGATTCGAGCCGTGCGAAGGCGCTCATCAGCCACTGGCTCGCGCTCAACGAAGGCGTATTCGTGCGCGTGGACACGCCGGGCGACAGCGGCCTGACCGGCTGGCTCGAACAACTCGGCCTGCCGCGTGTGGACACCGTGGTCAGGATGGTGCGCAACGCAGAGCCGCAGAGCGTGGCGGCCAATGCATCGCCCTACTTGCAGTACGGCATCATCAATCAGGCAATTTTCTGATCCGTCATGGCCTTACTCTATAAAGCCGACCCCGCGCGCGGCCTGCAATGGGCGAGGCTGTTCGCCGAGAAGGCGCCCGAGCTGCCGTTTCATATCTGGCCCGATCATGGCGACCCGGCTGCGATCCGTTATCTGGTTGCATGGCAGCCGCCCGAAGACCCGACCCGCACGTTCCCCAATCTTGAAGTGGTGTTTTCCGTGGGCGCGGGCGTCGATCAATTCGACCTGTCGGGCGTGCCGGAGCATGTGCCGGTGGTACGCATGATCGAGCCGGGCCTCGTGGAAGGCATGGTCGAATACGTCACGCAGGCGGTGCTCACCATTCACCGCGACCTGTTCGACTACGCGCTTTCGCAGCAACAGCAGGTGTGGCGCGAGCTGCCGCTCAAACCGGCCGCGCAACGGCGCATCGGCGTACTCGGGATGGGAGTGCTAGGTACCGCCGTATTGGAGCGGCTGCGCGTCTTCGGCTTTGCGTGTGCGGGCTGGAGCCGCTCGCCGCGCGAGATCGAGGGTGTCGACTGCTATGCGGGCGAAGCCTCGCTCGACGCATTCCTTGCCCGCACCGACATTCTGGTCTGCCTGCTGCCGCTCACGCCGGCCACCCGCGGCTTGCTCAATGCAAGCCTGTTCGCGAAGCTGCCGGCCGGCGCATCGCTGATTCAAACCGGCCGCGGCGCGCATCTGAATCAGCAGGATTTGCTGGCGGCGCTCGAAAGCGGCCAATTGCGCAATGCAATTCTCGACGTGACCGACCCCGAGCCGTTGCCGGCCGGTCATCCGCTGTGGACGCATCCGCGCGTGCGCATCACGCCGCATATTGCCAGCGCGACGCGGCCCGATACCGCCGTCGAGGTCGTGCTCGAGAACCTGCGCCGTCATCGCGAAGGTCTGCCGATGCTCGGTCAGGTTGACCGGACGCGCGGCTATTGAGTCTGCGCAACCGCATCCACTGCGGCGCAATCCGCGCGCGCCGCCGCTTTCCGGCCGTTGCAGCACAAAATGCTAAGGGCATGCATCAAAACGCGTCGCGCGCGCTTTTCAGGCAATTGTTTAGATAAGCGGGCAATCGGCCTCGGTCAGTAGTATGGAACCGTCAACAGCCCTTTCCGCGACGAGAACCCACCATGCCGATTCAATCGCTCATTGAAGCCGACCGCCAGCATCTGATTCACCCTGTCATCAACTACCGTGCGCACGAAGCGCGCGGCGTTACGGTGCTCGAATCCGCGAGCGGCGCGTTCCTGCGCGACGCGGCCGGCAACGAACTGCTCGACGCTTTCTCCGGTTTGTGGTGCGTGAACGTGGGCTATGGCCAGCGGAGCATTGTGGAAGCAGCCACCGCGCAGATGAAGAAACTGCCTTATGCCACGAGCTATTTCCACTTCGGCTCGGAGCCCGCCATCGAGCTCGCGCAAAAACTCGCGCAAGTCGCGCCCGCTTCGCTTCAGCATGTGTACTTCACGCTCGGCGGCTCGGATGCGGTGGATTCGGCGATCCGTTTCATCACGCATTACTTCAACGCGACGGGCCGTGCGTCGAAGAAGCACATTATCGCGTTGCAACGCGGCTATCACGGCTCGTCGAGCATGGGCGCCGGGCTCACCGCGCTGCCCGCATTCCACCGCAATTTCGATCTGCCGCTGCCGAACCAGCATCACCTGCCCTCGCCGTATGCGTACCGCAGTGATTTCGCCGACGACGCCGCGCTGATTGCCGCCTCCGTCGCCGCGCTGGAAGCAAAGGTCGCGGAGCTGGGCGCGGACAACGTCGCAGCGTTTTTCTGCGAGCCGATTCAAGGCTCGGGCGGCGTGATCGTGCCGCCGGTCGGCTGGCTCACGGCGATGCGAGAAAGCTGCCGCAAGCTCGGCATTCTGTTCGTTGCGGACGAAGTGATCACGGGCTTTGGCCGCACCGGTCCGCTCTTCGCATGCCAGGGCGAGCACGTGGAGCCGGACCTCATGACCGTCGCCAAAGGCTTGACCGCCGGCTATGCGCCGATGGGCGCGGTGCTGATGTCCGACGAAATCTATCAGGGCATTGCCGACGGCGACGCCGAGGCGATTGTCGGCCATGGTCACACGTATTCCGCGCATCCGGTCAGCGCGGCGATCGGTCTGGAAGTGCTGCGTCTTTATCACGAAGGCGGTCTGCTCGCGAACGGGGTGGCACGCGCACCGCGTTTCGCCCGCGGTCTGGACGCGCTGCTCGCACATCCGCTCGTGGGCGACTCGCGCCACCGCGGCCTGCTCGGCGCGCTCGAACTCGTGGCCGACAAGGACACCAAGGCGCAGTTCGACCCGGCGTTGAAACTATCGGAGCGCATAGCCGCGGCCGCCTATGAGAACCGCCTGATTTTCCGTGCGTTCGGCGACAACATTCTCGGCTTTGCGCCTGCGCTCTCGTACACCGAATCGGACTTCGACCTGATGTTCGAGCGGCTCGAGAAGACTCTGAACGACGTACTCGCACAAGCCGAGGTTCGCGCTGCTTTGAACGGCCCAGCCACGGCCAATTACCAGGTCAAAACTACTGCCGCTGCATGCTAGAGTAGAGGGCACCCTCAGCCCCTTTCCTCAACCGCCGGAGCCACAACGTTACGATGAGCAGCGACTGCAAGCTAGACCGTATCGACCTGCGCATTCTTTCCCAGTTGCAGAAGAAAGGCCGCATAACCAACGTCGAGCTTGCCGATGCGGTCGGCCTTTCACCGAGCCCTTGCCTGATTCGCGTCAAGCGGCTGGAGAAGGCCGGCTACATCGTCGGCTACGGCGCGCAGATCCAGCTCGAAAAGCTCGGTGACGTGCAGATCGTTTTCACTGAAGTCACGCTGGCCGATCATCGGCGGGAAGACTTCATCAAGTTCGTGAATGCAATTCGCGACGTGGACGAAATCGTGGAGTGCCACCTTGCGAGCGGCGGCTACGATTACCTGCTGAAATTCGTGACTCGCAGCGTGAGTCACTATCAGAGCATTATTGAAGGCTTGCTGGAACGCGACATTGGCATTGAAAAGTACTTCAGCTACGTGATCATCAAGTCGCCGTTCGTCAAGAGCCACTACCCGCTGGAAACGCTGTTCTCGCAGAATCACCATTAGTCGGGCATTAGTCAGGCATTAGTCGGGAACAGCAAACCCCAATCACGCGCCCGCCTCCGGCGGGCTCCATTGCGCGAACTCTTCGCTGAGAAAGTCCACGCAAACCCGTACCTTCGCCGACTGTGCTAGCCGCGCCGGGTACACCGCCCAGAGGTTCGCCGGCTGGGTCACTTCCGGCAACACCTGCTGCAACTGGCCGCTTTCCAGGAGCGGCCGCACGTCCCACATTGAACGCAGCACGATGCCGCGCCCGGCCAGCGCCCATTGCACGGCGACCTCGCCGTGATTGGTGGACAAAGGTCCGGTGACCTTGATCGACGCCGCCTCGCCGCGCACGGTCAAACGCCACAAGCCGAACGGATGATCGCGCTCCTTGATCGCGAGACACGCATGCGAGGACAGCTCCGCCAGTTGACGCGGCGCGCCATGCCGCGCGAGATACTCGGGCGACGCGCACAGCACGCGATGATTGGACGCGAGGCGCCGCGCGATCAGATGCGGCGCGATCTCGTCACCGATGCGAATGTCCAGGTCAAAGCCTTCGCCGGCCACATCCACGAGCCGGTCGAACAGATCGAGCCGCACGCTCAGTTGCGGATAACGCTCGGAAAAGCGCGCGAGCGCGGGCGCCACGAAGCGCCGGCCAAAACCGAAGCTGCTCGAAATGCGCAGCTTGCCGCCTGGAATGCGACGTGTGGTGGAGACGTCTTCAACGAGTTGGTCAACGTCGTCGAGAATTTTTTCGGCCCACGTATAGACGCGCTCGCCCGCCTCGGTAATCGCAACGCGGCGCGTGGACCGGTGCAACAGACGCGTGCCGAGCGTAGTCTCCAGCACATTGATGCGCTTGCTGACATACGCCGCGGACACCTGCAGCGACTCGGCCGCCGCGCTGAAACTGGCTTTGCGCGCGACTTCGCAGAACACGCGCAAATCGCCGAGATCGGGTGACGGAACGGCGTTCATAGGTCGCTTATGTCGCTCAGTGGCGCTCAGTGGCGCCCGGATTTGTACACGGATCGTGCACAGTGGCTTAACTAAAGCGATCATTTTAGAGCCAAACAGCAGGAATAGAATAACTGTGATCGAATCAGCAACGGCACATCATGGAGGAGCGCAACATGTCGAAGAAATATCGGATCGCAGTCATTCCCGGCGACGGCATCGGCGTAGAAGTCATGCCCGAGGCGCTGCGCGTGCTCGACGCGGTCAAGACACGCTTTGGCCTCGATCTCGAGTATCAGCACATCGAGTGGGCAAGCTGCGACTACTACGCAAAGCACGGCCAGATGATGCCGGACGACTGGAAGGCGCAACTGCAATCGGCCGACGCGATTCTGTTCGGCGCGGTGGGCTGGCCCGACACGGTGCCCGACCACGTTTCGCTGTGGGGATCGCTGCTCAAATTCCGCCGCGAGTTCGATCAGTACATCAACCTGCGCCCGGCGCGGCTCTTTGCCGGCGTGCCTTCGCCGCTGGCGGGCCGCAAGGCCGGCGACATCGACTTCTGGATCGTGCGCGAGAACACTGAGGGCGAGTATTCGTCGGTGGGCGGCGTGATGTTCGAAGGCACGGAGCGCGAGTTCGTGTTGCAGGAATCGGTGTTCACGCGGCACGGCAGCGAACGCGTGCTGAAATTCGCGTTCGACCTCGCGCAACGCCGCGAGCGCAAGAAGATCACGGTCGCAACCAAGAGCAACGGCATCGCGATTAGCATGCCGTGGTGGGACAAATGCGCGGCCGGCATCGCGGCGCAATACCCGGACGTGACGTGGGACAAGCAGCACATCGACATTCTCTGCGCGCGCTTCGTGCTCAACCCAGACCGCTTCGACGTGGTGGTGGCCACCAATCTGTTCGGCGACATCCTGTCCGACCTCGGTCCGGCATGCACCGGCACTATCGGTCTGGCGCCGTCGGGCAATCTGAACCCGAACCGCCGGTTTCCGTCACTGTTCGAGCCGGTGCACGGTTCGGCGCCGGACATCGCCGGCAAGAACATTGCGAATCCCATTGCCATGGTCTGGTCCGCCGCGATGATGCTCGACTTCCTCGGCAACCACGAGGGCAAGGAGCGCGAGGCGCACGACGCGATTGTGGCCGCCATCGAAGCCACGCTGATAGAGGGTCCGCATACCGGCGACCTGGGCGGCAAGGCGAACACCACCGAAGTCGGCCAGGCGATTGCAGCGAGGCTCGGCTGAGCATGAACACGAGCATGGAAAACTATCCGATCGAAGTAGAGTTCCCCGATATTTCGGCGCATGAGCAATCGTCAACCGGCATTGCCTACGTTCATACGTTCGACTCGGGCGTCGCCGGCCCGCACGTCATGATCAACGCGCTTACGCACGGCAACGAAGTGTGCGGCGCGATTGTCGTGGACGACCTGCTGCGCCGTGGCTTGCGCCCGCGCCGCGGGCGGCTCACGCTTGCCTTCGCCAACGTCGACGCATACCGGCGGTTCGATCCCGCGAAGCCGGACGCGGCCCGTTTCGTCGATCAGGATTTCAACCGCGTGTGGACCGCGGCGGTGCTCGACGACGCAGCGCGTCACTCCAGCGAACTTGCGCGCGCCCGGGCGCTGCGGCCGGTGATCGACAGTGTCGACGCGCTGCTCGACCTGCATTCGATGCATGAAAAGAGCAAGCCGCTGATCGTCGCCGGGCCGCTGCAAAAAGGCGTCCAACTTGCCGTGCGGCTCGGCACGCCCGCCACCGTGATCTGCGACGAAGGGCATCCGGAAGGCCGCCGCATGCGCGACTACGAAGGTTTCGGCGACCCGGCGAGCGCGAAGAACGCGTTGCTGATCGAATGCGGACAGCATTGGGAGAAAAGCGCCGTCGCAGTGGCGCGCGACACCACTGCGCGCTTTCTGCTGCTCGCGGGGGTTGTGGACGAAAGCGATTTGCCAGCGGATTGGCTCTCGCCGTTGCCGCCTGTGCAGCATATCGTGCGGGTCACGCAACCGGTGGTTGCCACTAGCATGGATTTCCGGTTTGCGGGACCTTACACCGGCCTCGAAATCTTTCCTGAAGCGGGCGCCGTGATCGGCTGGTCCAACGGCGAAGCGGTGACCACGCCTTACGACGACTGCATGCTCGTCATGCCTTCGTTGCGGCAGTTGCGCCCCGGCGTGACGGTCGTGCGCCTTGGCAAGATCGAGCAGACTATCGACACTTCAACCCGCAGCCTGTGAGCAGGCGTGTGCATTCATATAGCGAAGGCCAATCAAGCGATGAAGGTTCAACAAATCAGACAAAGCGTGAAGCTGCAGAATCTCGAGGACTGGGGCACGGCCGGCTTGCCGGGCACCACGCCAATCCGCGTCCGCGGCGTGCAGCGGGTAATCAGGGGCACTGAGGCGATCGACACCGGCATCTTCGAATGTTCCGCCGGAACTTACCGCCGCTCGGTCAAACAGGCGGAGGTCATGCATATCCTGTCCGGGCACGGGCGCTTTACGCCGGACAACGAAGAGACAGTTCACTTTGCGAGCGGCGACACGCTGTTTTTCGAAGCGAATACCGAAGGCCTGTGGGAAGTGGATGAGACCATGCGCAAGGTGTACGTGATTCTCTGAGTTCGCCGTCGTTTCAAACTCACCGGCGCTTTACTTTTTCCTCTGCCCCGGCGCGCGCTGGCGCGCCGCGGCTTCTGTTCTTCGCCTTTCCTCTTCCGCCCTTCCTCTTCCGCTTTTTCCGTCCCTTCGCCTGCCCCATCGTTGCTTGCGACGCAAACCGGCGACGGTGTCGGGTAATCCCGCGTTGACCCGTTGCCACGACATTCCTTACAGTGGCGCCTGTTCGCTATGAGAATCTGAGTTCTATATACGAACAGTTAGAAATTGATGGCGACGGCCTATCCGTCCGCATACCATGAATCATGCGGCGGCCGGCTGCGAGTCGCAGGCATCGCGGCGTCCACGGCGCGCCCGTCCGGTAAGACAAGGCTCGCTCCGACGGGCCTTTTTGCAGTCAGGAGACACATCATGAATCGCAGCGACGCTGTGAACGTTCAGACCTTCCTCAATGAGCACCCGTTTTCGCCGTTCCAGTGGCTCGTGTTTTTCATGTGCTTTGTGATCGTGCTGCTGGACGGTTTCGATACGGCCGCCATCGGCTTCATCGCCCCGTCGTTGCTGGCCGAGTGGGGCATTACCAAACCGGCGCTTGCGCCCGTGCTGAGCGCGGCGCTGTTCGGGCTCGCCTGCGGCGCGCTGGCCTCCGGGCCGCTGTCCGACCGGCTCGGGCGCCGCTCCATGCTGCTCGGCTCCGTGCTGCTGTTCGGCGCCGCGTGCCTCGGTTCGGCTTTCTCGGGAAGCATCGAGCAGCTGACGGTGCTGCGCTTCATTACCGGCGTCGGCCTTGGCGCTGCCATGCCGAACGCCGTCACGATGATGGGCGAGTATTGCCCGGATAGCCGCCGCGCCACCATCATCAATCTGATGTTTTGCGGCTTTCCGCTTGGCGCGGCATTCGGTGGCTTTCTCGCTGCGTGGATGATTCCGCATTTCGGCTGGCGCAGCGTGCTGATTCTCGGCGGTATCGCACCGCTCGTGCTGCTTGTGCTGTTGATGATCAGCATGCCGGAATCGGTACGCTACATGGTCGCCAACAACGTGCCGGCCGCGCGCATTCGCGCTGCGCTGGCGCGCGTGTCGAGCGCGGCCGCTCAGGCTGAATCGTTCACGATGACCGAGACTGCGCCGCAAACCGGCGGCAAGGGCGCTGCTGTGGTGCTGTCGCGCGCATATATCGTGGGCTCGGTCATGTTGTGGATCACGTACTTCATGGGTCTCGTCATCTTCTACGCGTCGATCAACTGGATGCCGATTCTGCTGAAGGATGCCGGCCTGACGCCGCAACGCGCGACGCTGATTTCCGCACTGTTCCCGCTTGGCGGCGTGGGCGCGGTGGTGTGCGGCGTGCTGATGGATCGCTTCAACGCAAACCGGATCATTGCGGCCTGCTATGCGCTGACGGCGGTAAGCGTCTACCTGATCGGTCAGGCGGCGGGCAATGTCGGCGCATTGGTGCTGATCGTGTTCGTGGCGGGCGTGCTCATGAACACCGCGCAGTCGTCAATGCCGGCGCTCGCCGCCGCGTTCTACCCGACGCAAGGCCGCGGCACCGGCGTCGCATGGATGCTCGGCATTGGACGATTCGGCGGTATTGCCGGCTCGTTCCTCGTGGCGGAACTGACGCGCCGTCACTTCACGTTTGCGGGCATCTTCGCGACGATTGCGGTCGCCGGCATCATTGCGGGCATCGCGCTGCTCATCAAGCAGGCGGCCCGGCCGTATGTGTCCAATGCGGCGGTGTCGAAAGCGGAGTCGTTCGGGCATTGAGCGGGACGTGGTGTAGTTTCAATGGAGCCGCCTTCGCAGGCGGCTTTTTCTTTGAGCGCGAACAATCCACTGCGGGCTCGCAGTTTGCTCAACCGCATACGATTCCTCGACTGGAGCCCTGACATGATCCCAATCTCAGTCTGCCCGACCCCGCCCCTTCGCTCCATTGCCGCTTCGTTCATGGCCACTCAGGCAGACCCGCCGGCCGATGAAAACGACGACGGCCTCGACGACCAACTCGACGAGACCGGCGCCGTCACCAATCGAAGCAACGGCAAGACGGGCACCAACACGGAAGCGGAACCGGACAAGAAGTAGTCGTCTTGCAGCGACGAATCGACGCGGGCAGCAATGCTTCGCTACCGCGTTAAACTGCGGCCTTTGCGCCCAACAGGATTTGTCTTGATGAAACGCGTCGTCATGTCGGCATTGCTTGCTGTATGCGTTACACAAACGGCCGTTCCAGCCGCAGCACAAACGGTCAGCGAGCAGTGCTTTGCGATTGGAGATATTGCCGGTCAGGTCGCCTCATGGCGCGCCCACAAAAAGACGAAAGCGCAGGCGCTGGACCAGGCTGCCAGGTACTATCCCGACAATGCCGACCGCCGGACCTTTGCCTCCATTATCGAGAAGATCTACGCGCCAGACGCGCCGCACATGACGCCGGACCAGGCCAGCATGGCGTTGACGTCGGATTGCGTGAAGGCGCAGAAGCGCCAGGAGTAGTTCGGCGCCCCAGAATCGTTCAAATGCCGATGCAGTTCCAGTGTCGGATCCCGACCTTGGGCGGCACAGAAAGAGAACATTTCGCAACGTGACCGGAAGCGGCCCGAATCAGCAGAATATGCTGTAGCCGCCCGAAAAAAGCGACATACGCACCGTGCGCCACTTTTTGAGGCGATTCATTGACTGCGCGACACGCGTAGCATCGGCTTATCGCATGGCCGCATGCATGCGGCCCCGCCTCGCCACTCACGCCACGTCAAACGAACCGCACGCCCCGCTTCTGCGAAAGGGGCAAGCCAAGGAGCAACGCAATGTCTCTCGCACTGACGCGCAATGAACTGATCCGCCCGCTCAACCTGATCGACGGCCAATGGATCGACGCCTCAAGCGGCGCGCGCTTTCCTGTGATCAATCCCGCAACCGGCGAGACGATCGTCGAAGTCGCGAACAGCAGTGCCGCGGACGCGCGCGCCGCCACCGACGCCGCCGCTCGCGCGCTGCCCGCGTGGCGCAACAAGCTGCCGCGCGAACGCGCCGAAATTCTGCGCCGCTGGCACGCGCTGATCGTCGCGAATACCGAAGACCTCGCGAAGCTGATGTCGACGGAACAAGGCAAGCCGCTGGCGGAAAGCCGCGGCGAAGTCGTATATGGTGCCTCGTATGTCGCGTGGTTCGCCGACGAAGCCACGCGCATTTACGGCGACATCATTCCACAGCAGCAGCGCGGCAAGCACATGAGCGCTGTGAAGGAACCCATCGGCATAGTCGCGGCCATCACGCCGTGGAATTTCCCGCTCGCGATGATCGCCCGCAAGATCGCGCCCGCACTGGCAGCCGGTTGCACGGTTGTCGCGAAGCCCGCCGAAGACACGCCGCTCACCGCGCTCGCACTCGCTGCGCTCGCGCAGGAAGCCGGCGTACCCGACGGCGTGTTGAACATGTTGTCCGCTTCGCGCGAGCAAGGCATTGACGCGGTGGCCGACTGGCTCGCCGATGCCCGCGTGCGCAAGATCACGTTTACCGGTTCGACGCCGGTGGGCAAGCATCTCGCGCGCGAATCGGCCGCCACGTTGAAAAAGCTCTCGCTCGAACTGGGCGGCAACGCACCGTTCATCGTCTTCGACGACGCCGATCTCGACGCAGCCGTCGCGGGCCTCATCGCGGCCAAGTTTCGCAACGGCGGGCAAACCTGCGTGTGCCCGAATCGCGTGTATGTGCAGACGGGCGTTTATGAGCGTTTTGCCGACCTGCTCGCGAAACGCGTGGCCGCGCTGAAGGTTGCGCCCGCAACCGATCCGGCCGCGCAAATCGGCCCGATGATCAACGCGCGCGCCATCGACAAAATTGCGCGTCACGTGGAAGACGCCGTAAAACAAGGGGCAAAAGTGCTGACGGGCGGCAAGCGCCTGACGGAACTCGGCCCGAACTACTATGCGCCGACCGTGCTGACCAATGCGCAGAACGGTATGCTGGTGTGTTGCGAAGAAACCTTTGGCCCGGTCGCGCCGCTGTTCCGCTTCAACGACGAAGCAGAGGCGCTGCGCCTCGCGAACGATACGCCCTTCGGCCTCGCCGCTTACTTCTATACGCAGGACGTGCGGCGCATCAACCGCGTGGCCGCGCAGCTGGAAGCCGGCGTGATCGGCATTAACGAAGGCGCTGTATCGAGCGAGGCGGCGCCCTTTGGCGGCGTGAAGGAATCCGGCTATGGACGCGAAGGCTCGAAGTACGGACTCGACGACTATCTGTCGATCAAGTACCTGTGCCAGGGCGGACTCGATCAGTAAAGCTTCGGCTGCGCATTACGCGCAAGCGTGATGCTGCAGTGTTACGCCAATGCGTTGCGATGGGCTTCCACCAGTTCGGCCATGCTGTTAAAGCGAAAGTCGATCTTTGGCTGTGAGCCCGGGTCCATCGTCGCGCCGAAGCCCTGCTTCGCATGCCGGCGATAAATCCAGCACGAAGCGAGCCCGAACGCATTCGCGGGCTTGTGATCGTGAAACAGACTTTCTGCAGTATGCAGAATGGTCTCTTTGCGTATGCCGCGTTCACCGAGCTTCTCCAGCATGTACTCGAAATTGCGCGGCGACGGCTTATATGAACCGATATCCTCCGCGGTGAATATCGCGTCGAACTCCACCTTCAGCTTCGCGTTGCTGTAGCTGAAACTATCGTTGTCTACATTCGAGAGAATGACCAGCTTGTAGTGCTGCTTAAGGTACTGCAAGGCTGCGGCGGAATCGTCGAACGCGGGCCAGTGCCGGATCGACTTGCCGTACGCGTCGCAATCCGCGAGCGTGTACGGCACGCCCCATTCTTCCGCGAGGCGCTTGTAGACGACGGGCAGCAACTCCTGATAGCGCCGGTAAGGCGTGTACTTCTGCTGCGACGACTCATGTCGCGCATGCGCCTCCAGCACCTGGTCACGCGTGAGCGTTCGCCCGACGCGCTCCAGCAGCGGCCGCAAGCCCTCGAAGATGCCTGTTTCCCAATCGATCAGGGTGCCATAGCAATCGAAGGTCAGCGTGTCGAAGTCGGTCAGGCGCATTGCTTTCTCCTCGTCTTTCAGCAGATAGAAGCGACAGTGTAGGTGATCCAACGCGTACCGAGGTCGAATAGGATCGATATGAATCTTAGGACCCTGGAGTGCTCCGTGATTCTTGCCGAGGAGCTCCAATTTGAGGCGCGCTGCGCAGCGGCTGCAGAGTGCGCAGCCTGCTTTGGGTCAGTCGATCGCTGAAAGAGCGGTTACTAGCGTGAGACATATGACGACGGTGACGCATTCTCCGCAGTGTCCGCTGAAGACCCGCGCAAAAGCGCCAGATTTCCGTCTGAAGCGCATGCTTCAACTACCCAGGTTTCAAACTTGCAACGAATCGGTCCGCTCGCACGCTCGAAAACGGCCCTAATTTAACGGCCTGATTCACTTTTGGCTCACTTGGGTCAAATCCCTAAGTCTGGGTTTGAAGCCATACGCATGGCGGAAGAGCACCGTTTCTGACGATGCCGGCCATGACGCGCCGATGATGCAGTTCTGAGTCAAGTCGGTCAGATCCGCGCTTACTCTCGCTGATGAAAACCCAGCTGAATGACTGAAAGCCCGATACTTTCGGGAATCCGGGCAAACTGGCCCGCTCCTTGCCTTTATGTTTTCGCACAGCCGGCGACACGATCAGCGACCAGATCGATGCCGACGGGGGTTTCCTGCTAACCGCTCGCGGGTAACGACAGGAACATTCCGGCTGTGAAAGAAGAACACAAGGAGTAGTGGAAGATGCGGTCCTTCATCCAGATTCTCACGGGGTTGCCGGGCGCAATTCGCATTGCGCGTCGTCTGACGGCGCGACATTTCGCGGTGGTTATCAATGCGCCGTTTCCAACCCTGGCTCATCGTCAGCCCGTTCTGCTGCCATGCAGGCAGCACGCCCCTCAGCACATGAATCGTAACGAGCCGATTGCGGCTCGTGCCCGGCCGCGTTCTCACGCAGCGTAGAGGCGCCATTTCGTGTAGCACCTTGTAGTCCAGCAGCACGTTGTACCCAACTGTCGTCGTCCGACGACGTTAAATTAGTCATCCTAAGGGAGATAAACCATGAAATCGCTCATCAACAGCACCAAAGCATTCATTCGCGACGAAGACGGCGTGACCGCCATCGAATACGGCCTGATCGCGACGCTCATCGCACTCGTCATCATCACGGGCGTGACGGCTGTGGGCACCAATCTCGCCGCCAAGTTCCTGTTCATCTCCACGAAGCTCGCGTAACGACGTGACGGGGCAGGCGGACGAAGCGCGCAACCGCACGGTCCGCCCCCGCCTCCTCGCAAGTACGCGGCCGGCAAAGCCGTCTTCAAGTTCAAAGGAGAGTCGATATGCAATCGCTCATTCAATCTGTTGACGCATTCGTGCGCGACGAAGAAGGCGTCACCGCAATCGAGTACGGCCTCATCGCCACGCTCATTGCGCTCGCCATTATCACTGGCGTAACCGCCATCGGCACGAACCTCGAAGCGAAGTTCATGCTGATTGCTGGTTATCTGACCTGATCCGCGCAAGGTGCCGATGGACTGAGTGCGTTCGCCCTTCGTCCATCGCACCACCTTATTCGTGCCCTCTGGCCTATTCACGAGAGCTTGCCATGCTGATTACCGCCAACGTTCTGCCGCCGATTGCGCCTTGCGTCATCGCATTCGTGGTCGCCGCTGCAAGCACGGACATGCAATGCCGGCGCATTCCGAACCTGCTGGTCGGCGCGGGTCTGATCGGCGCGCTGATCGTGCAGCTCTGGCTGAAGGGGATCGGCGCGGGTGCCGTCGCATGGCTCGCAGGTGCTGCCGTCGGCCTCGGGCTGTTTATTCCGTTTTACCTGGTGCGCGGCATGGCCGCCGGCGACGTCAAGCTGCTCGCGATGGTGGGCGCATGGATCGGTCCGCTGCTCGTGTTTTACGCGGCGCTCGTGACGTGCGTGGTAGGCGGTGTATGGATGCTCGCGCTGATCGCGCGGCGTCATCAGTTGGGAAAGGTATGGGCCAACCTGCGTGTCATCGCGCATCCCGCGTTGCAGGGCTCGGGCACCGCAAGGGATTCCATCGAATCAGTGGGGTCAGTGCCCTATGGCGTTGCAATCGCGGCAGGAACCATCACGGTGCTGCTGACGGCAACGGCATGACCGGCTCGTAAGAGCAAGCCGGACAACCATCCGGCGAGGCAGCTGCAAACAGATGCAAACGGATGCAAAGACGCAACGGACGCAACATTCGCAGCGCACAAAGCGGCGCGCGACATCGGGGAGCAAGACATGAACGCGAACAATCCAGGCCCGGCCCACGCCACGGAGTCGAAGCAAAGCCCCGCAGCGGCAACGCAGAGCACCTGCGCGACGCTGTTGCGCGCACCGCGCAGTATTGCGGACACCGGCCTGCCCGCGCTCTTCGTCGCTCATCTGTTGCTGAAGTCCATTTTGCAGAATGGCAAGTCTTCGCTGGGCGATCTGATGGCGAGGCACTGCCTGACGGCCGCGGTACTCGAGGAGACCATCGGCTTTCTTGTGCGCGAGCATCTTGTCGAAATAGCGCACCGCGGCACTAGCGACGTCGACGTCCATCTGCGCCTCACCGAGGCGGGCCGCGAACTGGCCGCTCACGAAGCAAGCCGCTCCACCTATTGCGGCCCCGCGCCTGTCTCGCTGGAAGCGTACGTTAGCGTGGTCAACGCGTATTCGGTGAAGAGCATTCATATCGCGCAGTCGGATGTCCGCGCGGCCTTCGTGAACTATGCCGCCGATATGTCATTGCTGGATTCCGCCGTTGCCGCGTTGAATGCGGGGCGCCCCGTCATGCTGTACGGCCCGGCAGGCAGCGGCAAGACGTATCTCGCCGAGCGTCTCGGCAGACTGTTGCGAGGCGCCGTGCCGATTCCCTATGCGCTCTATGTGGCCGGCGACGTGATTCAGATACACGACCCGCTGCTTCACAGGGACGCCGCCCCCGGCGCGCTCGCCGCCGCGACTGACCGCCGCTGGCGCGTGTGCGAACGCCCGATCATCATGTCAGGCGGCGAATTGACGCTCGCGCTGCTCGATCTGCAGTACAACGCCAACAGCGGCTTTTATCAGGCGCCGCCGCATATGAAGGCCAACATGGGCCTGTATGTCGTGGACGATCTGGGTCGTCAGCGGGTCGCGCCGAACGAACTGTTGAACCGCTGGATCACCCCGCTCGATCGCGGCGTCGACCAGTTCGCACTGCAGTCCGGCGCGCGCTTCGTGAGCCCGTTCGATGTGTGGCCGGTGTTCTCCACCAACCTGACGCCCGCCGAACTGAACGACAACGCCTTCCTGCGCAGACTGGGCTCGAAGATCCACGTCGGTGCGCTTTGCGCCGACGACTACCGGCGCGTCTTCGACGCTCAATGCGCGGCGCTCGGCATCGAGGTCGAAGCCGGCGCGTTCGAGTATCTGCTGAATCAGTTGCATCAGCGTAGCCGCACACCGTTTCTCGCCTGCTATCCCGCCGACCTGCTCGGCGTGCTCCGCTCGTTCGCGCTGTATCACGGCGACGTACCCACCGTAACGGAATACCGGCTCACGCATGCATGGCATTGCTACTTTGGCGGCGCGCCCGAGCATGACCACACCTATCCATCCCATTGCGGGCAATCCGACAAACGGTATGCCGGCGCTTGATCCGCAGTTGCCTAGCAACTCATGAAAGGAGTCTCACCATGAAAACCAGTCGCGCAATTGTGATGTTAGGAATGGCTCTGCTGGCGGGTCTTGCCGCTGTCGCTTTCGCCTCGCGATGGCTGTTGCAGACATCGTCGTCGGCCGTCACGCCGGTCGCGGTGGCCACCGCCGAGGTGAGCCTCGGCCAGCCGCTCAACGCGAACATGATCCGCACCGTGAACTGGCCGACCGCTAGCGTGCCGCCCGGCGCGTTCAAGGACCCGAAGGCGCTGGACGGGCGCGTGGTGCGCACGAGTCTCGAACCCGGTGAGCCGGTGATCGAATCGAAGCTCGCACCGCAGGGCACGAAGGGCGGACTCTCGGCGGTAATCGGTGAAGGCAAGCGCGCCATCACCGTACGTGTGAACGATGTGGTCGGCGTAGCGGGTTTTGCGCTGCCAGGCAACTACGTCGACGTTATCGTCAACACTCAGGAACCCGAAGCAAAAACAGCCGACCCGCAACACAGCATCTCGAAGATCGTGCTGGAAAAAATTCTCGTGCTCGCGGTCGCGCAGCAGGTAAGCCGCGACGACACGCAGCCGAAAGTGGTCAACGCAGTCACGCTCGAGGTGACGCCGGATCAGGCGGAGAAGCTCGACCTCGCGCGCAGCGTGGGCAGTCTCTCGCTCGTGCTGCGCAACCAGATCGACGACCGCCCGTTGCCGACCGGCGGCGCCACCAAGATCACGCTGCTCGGCAAACCCGCGGCACAGGAACCTGCAACCGTCGTTGCAGCAGCACCTGCCCGCGTGAAATACGTCGCGCGCCCGGCACCGAAGCGCGACTGTGTCGGTGTGCTGTCGGGAACACAGGGCAGTCAGGAATGCTTTTAATCACACACGCAATCACGCGACACCGCGGCGTCTAACGCACGACGGCTTGCTCGCAGCGGGCTACGGGGAGATAACGAAATGAAATCGAGTCAACAGAAGTTCGGCACGGACAGCGCCATACGCGCCGCGCTGCTGACCACCGCGGTATGCATTGCGCTGCTCGCGGCACGCGGCCTGTATGCGCAGGAAGCACCGGAGAATACGAGAGCCGCCGCGTTGCCCATGCCGCACGGCCCCGTGCAGATGACCATCAGCATGAACGCCACACCGCCGCAGCCCGCGAGCGCAATGCAAAGCGCTGCCGCACGCGGCCCCGCCTGCACGCGCACGCAAAGCGACCAGCGCACGGTGGTGGTTCCCGTCGGCAAGTCCGCGCTGATGCCGACCGCGGAACCGGTGCGCAATCGCACGCTCGGCAATCCGCTCGTCGCGCAAGCCACCATGGTCTCGCCGCAAACGCTCTATGTGGTCGGCATGGCGGTGGGCACCACCAACATGATCGTGCAGGGCAAGAGCGGTGCGTGCGAAGTCATCAACGTTGTGGTGAACGCGGACTCGGGCGGGCTGCAAACTTCGCTGTCCCAACTGATGCCCGACGAGCCCAACATCCGCGTCTCAACAGTGGCGGGCGACCTGGTGCTAGCGGGCCGCGTCTCCAGCGCGCAGGCCGCGGCCCAGGCGCAGGAAATCGCCAAGGCGTATGCGCGCAGCACGCTGCCGGGCGCGAGCGGCGGCGCCACCGGCAACGGCAATGCGGCCGGCAAGACAGCCACCGTGCTGAACATGATGAGTGTCGATTCGCCGCAACAGGTGATGCTGGAAGTGAAGGTTGCCGAAGTCTCCAAGACGGTGCTCAACCAGTTGGGCGCGGCGATGAACATTCAGGGCGGCTTCGGCTCGTGGAGCGGCGCGCTGATCAGCAGCCTGCTCGCGGGCGTCTCCAGCATCGTCGACGTGAACAAGGCGAACAACCGGCCATTCAATGTCGCGATAGACGGGCAGCATGGCGACAACCTCGTGAAGATTCTCGCCGAGCCGAACCTCGTTACGCTGAGCGGGCAGGAAGCCACCTTCCTCGCGGGCGGCAAAGTCTTCATTCCGATTCCGCAGAGCAACCTGAACGGCGTGTCGACCATCATCCTGCAGGAAGAAGAATTCGGCGTGGGCCTGAAGTTCACGCCGACTGTGCTCGCGGGCGGCCGCATCAACCTGAAGGTCGCGCCGGAAGTGTCCGAGCTGTCGTCCACGGGCGTCACGGTCGGCGCAACGAACACCAACAACCTCACCGTACTGCCGCTGATCACCACGCGCCGTGCCTCCACCACCGTGCAGATGAACGACGGCGAGACCTTCGCGATCGGCGGGCTCATCAAGAACAACGCGGCCGGCACGTTGAAGGCGATCCCGGGCGTCGGCGAAGTGCCGGTGCTCGGCGCGCTCTTCAGAAGCACGTCGTATCAGCAGGACCGCACGGAACTGGTGTTCATCATCACACCGCACCTTGTGAAGCCGCTGCAGACTGCCGCCAGTCTGCCGCTGCCAACGGACCGTCTGAAGACGCCGAACGAAGCCGACGTCTACCTGATGGGCAACATGGAAGGCCGCGATCCGGCGGGCAGCACGAAGCCCACGCTGCCCATGCCGGCTGCGGCGCCATCGCCCGCCATGGCGCCCGCACCGACCCGACCGCAAGCGCCGGCCATGCCGCCCGCAACTGAACCGCCGGTTTCCGCGATGGTGCCGACGCCTGCCGCAAGCGCCGCGCCGCTGCCCGAGCCGCGAGCCGTCACGCCCGCGCAAGACGGCAAGTCCGCCGACAACCAGGCAGCGCACGCCGCCCAAGTCGAAGCAAGAGCAGCGCAGATCGCCGCGCGCGAGGCGCAGCTCTCAGACAAACCGCGCTCGCCGTCCGCTCGCGCTCACAACTAACGCGTTCTCCGGAGAACATCATGACCAATCGCATTGTTTCCTTCTCGCGCTGGGCTGCGTTACTCGTGCCGGCGTGTCTCGCGCTCAACGGCTGCATGTCGACAACGCCCGACTTTGACCGCCATTTCGGCGAATCCGTGCGGAGCTTCACGGCCGCGCAGATCATCGATCCGGACGCGGCAACGAAAAACCCGTACACGCCAGGCGTGGACGGCAAGGCCGCCGTCGGCGCCATGGCGAACTACAACGCGTCGTTCAAGGCGCCGCCAAGAACCGCGAATGCGTTCGTGATCGGCGTGGGCGGCCGCGGAGCCGCTGGGGAAGGCGCGGCCATGCCCGCGCCAGCAAACGGCGACTAGGCGACTCCGGGCCCGCAGGCGGCGAGAGCCGCAGCGGGGCCACCAGCCAACGAATCCGCGGATGACCACATCATGATCAATATCCTCATCAACTCCGAGCACACGGGGCGAATGGCCGAGATTGTCCGTCTCGTGACGGACTGCGGCAATTGCACCGCGACCCGCATGCAGGGCGCGCCTTCTGCGCTGCTAGAACGCGGCGACAGTCTGGATGCGTTCGACGTCCTGATCATCGACGCAGCTTCGCCGGAGCGCGCCGAACTCGACGCTGTCAACGTGCTGGTGCACCGCTATCCGCGCCTCACGTGCCTGTTGCTGTTGCCGCAGACATCGCCCGATACGTTGATCGCCGCAATGCGCGCCGGCATTCGCGACGTGCTCAACTGGCCGCTCGACGCGCGCGCGCTCGGCGACGCCGTGCAGCGCGCCATGGCTCCGCACGCCGCCGACGCGCGCCACGAAACGCACATGGTGTCGTTCATTTCGTGCAAAGGCGGCGCCGGCACGAGCCTCATTGCGGCCAACGTGGGCCACGCAATCGCGACGCTGCATGGCAAGCGCGTGCTGCTCGTCGATCTGAACCAGATGTTCGCGGACGCCGCGTTTCTCGTCAGCGACCAGGAACCGCCCTCCACCTTGCCGCAGATGTGCGCGCAGATCGAGCGCATGGACGCGGCCTTTCTCGACGCATCGCTCACGCACGTGACACCCGGCTTTCATGTGCTCGCGGGCGCGGGCGATCCGATCAAGGCGCTCGAGATTCGCGAAGAGCAGCTGGAATGGATTCTCGGCGTTGCGGCGCCGCGTTACGACGTCGTGCTGTTCGACCTGGGTCAGAGCATCAATGCGCTGTCGATTGTCGCGCTCGACCGCAGCGCGGAAATTCACATGGTGCTGCAGGCCAGCATGCCGTATGTGCGAGCAGCGCGCCGTCTGCAGGAAATGCTCGTGTCGCTTGCGTATTCGCCCGAGCGTCTGCGCCTGCTGCTGAACCGGCACCGCCGCCATGACGAACGGGCGGCAAGCGCGCTCGAACAGGTGCTCGGTAAGCGCCCTTCGCACGTGATCGCCGACGACCCGCAAGCCGCGAGCGAGGCCGTCAATCTTGGCGAACCCGTGCTGAAGGCGGCGCGCAGCAGCGCGCTCGCGCGCGGCGTGCGGGCGCTCGCACAGAGCATCGTCAATCAGTCGGCGGGCGTCGTCGCGCAGAAAAAGCGCGAGGAACCGCTGATCAGCCGGCTGTTCAGCCGCTCCGCGACGCAGCGGCAATCGACGGCGTCATAACGTCAGCCAGGAGAATCTCATGTCACTTCGCGAACAGATGTCGTCACAGGCAGTGCATGCGCTGCCCGATCGCCAGCCTGGCGCACGTGCGCCGCTCGGCCTCGCGCGCGCCGCTTACCAGACGCTCAAGCGCAAGGTTCACGAGGCCGTGCTCGACCGCGTCGAACTCGAACGGCTCGCGCGCCTGCCGGCCGAACAGGTCCGCCATGAAATCGGCGGACTGATCGCGCGTATCCTCGAAGAAGACAAGGCGCCCGTGAACGACCTTGAACGCAGGCAACTGACCACCGACATTCACGACGAGATGTTCGGCTTCGGCCCGCTCGAAGCGCTGCTGCGCGACCCGACCGTGTCGGACATTCTGGTCAACACGCACCGCACCACTTACGTGGAACGCCGCGGCCGCCTCGAACTGACGGACGTCACGTTCTACGACGACGCGCACCTGATGAAGGTGATCGAGAAGATCGTCTCGCGAGTCGGGCGACGCATCGACGAATCCAGTCCGATGGTCGATGCGCGTCTGCCCGACGGCTCGCGCGTCAATGCGATCATCCCGCCCTCCGCCGTGGATGGACCGCTCATGTCGATCCGCCGTTTCGCGGTAAATCCGCTGCAAATGAGCGACCTGATCGCGTCGCAGAGCCTCACGCCGCCAATGGCCGAACTGCTCGACGCGCTCACGCGCGCGAAGGTGAACGTGCTGGTGTCGGGCGGCACGGGCAGCGGCAAGACAACGCTGCTCAACATCCTCTCGGGTTTCATCCCTGAAGGCGAGCGCGTGGTGACCATTGAAGACGCGGCCGAACTGCAGTTGCGCCAGCAGCACGTGCTGCGTCTCGAGACGCGGCCGCCGAACGTCGAAGGACGCGGCGAAGTCACGCAACGCACACTGGTACGCAATGCGCTGCGGATGCGGCCGGACCGCATCATCCTCGGCGAAGTGCGCGGCGCCGAAGCGCTCGACATGCTCAATGCAATGAACACCGGCCACGAGGGCTCGCTCGCGACAATTCACGCCAACACGCCGCGCGATGCGCTCACGCGCCTCGAAAACATGATCAGCCTCGCCGGTCTCGCACTGCCGCCGAAGAACCTGCGCCAGCAGATCTCGTCGGCGATCTCGGTGGTGGTGCAGGTCGCCCGCCTGACCGACGGACGCCGCAAGGTGGTCAGCATTCAGGAGTTGACCGGCATGGAAGGCGAGATGGTGAACATGCAGGAGATCTTCACGTTCAGGCGAACCGGCGTGGATCAGACCGGCGCGGTGCGCGGCCACTTCTGCGCGACCGGCGTGAGACCGCGATTCACCGAGCGGCTGCAGGCCTTCGGCATTGCGCTGCCCGACCATCTCTACGATCCGGCCAGGCATTTCGACACGGCATGATGCCAGCACCGGCGGCATGCGGCTCATCTATGTGAGGCTTCCATGAATCCGATTTTCTACGCCTTCGCTTTCCTGCTGTTTATCGCCGTGGTCCTCGGAATCGAGGGACTGTATCAATGGTGGAACAGTCATCACGGACCCGCTGCGCGCCGCCTCGATCAACGCATCCGCGCGCTGTCGGCAGGCGCGCAGGTGAACGGCGAGCGCCTCTCGATTCTGAAGGAGCGCATGCTGAGCAGCTCCGCGCCGGTCCATGCGCTGATGATGCGCGTGCCGCGCATCCATCTGCTCGACCGGATCATCGTGCAATCCGGCTTGAACCTCACCGTGGGACGGCTTGCGTCGCATAGCGTGGTGGCCGGCGTGGCCGTGCTGCTTGCGGCGAGCTTTTCGCCGGTGCCGTTGCCCATGCTCGTGACGGTGCTCGCCGCTGCGGGGGCTTTCGCCTTTCCGACGCTGCGCATGCTGCGCGCTCGCAGCAAACGCCTGCGCATGCTGGAGCGCCAGTTGCCCGAAGCGGCGGACATGATCAGCCGCGCCTTGCGGGCCGGGCATTCGTTTTCCAGCGCGATCGGCATGCTCGGCAACGAGTTCGCGGAGCCGACGGGCGGCGAGTTCCGCATTGTCTTCGACGAAATCAATTACGGCGTCACGCTCAACGAAGCGCTGCTCAATCTGGCCACGCGCGTGCCGGTATCCGATCTGCGCTACTTCGTGATCGCGGTGCTGATACAGCGGGAAACCGGCGGCAATCTCGCCGAAATTCTCGACAGCATTGCCTCGCTCGTGCGCGAACGGCTGCGTCTGTTCGATCAGGTGCGCGTGCTTTCCGCCGAAGGACGCCTGTCCGCGTGGATCATCGGGCTGTTGCCGTTCGCGGCGGCAGGTGCGATGAATCTGTTGAATCCGAGCTTTCTCTCCGTGCTCTGGGAAGACCCGGCGGGGCTCAAGCTGATCGAGGCGGTGCTGGTTTCCATGGTGTTCGGCGTGTTGTGGATGCGGCGCATCGTGCGGATTCGCGTCTGAGGCCCTCGCGTGAACACGACACACACTGGAGAATCATGATGCAAACGCTCGACTCACAAAACATGCTGCTGCTCGGCGTCGTCTTCCTGGCGGTATTCGCGGCCGTCGTCGCAATCATGTGGTGGATGACGCCCAAGGACATTCAGCGCCGCATCGAACAGGCCGGCGGCGTCTCGCTCGCGCCCGAGGCGCTGTCTTCAGGTTCCTCGGGATGGGCCGAGAAAATCGCTGACATCTCTCGGCCCATCTCGCAGCTGTCCATTCCCAAGGAAGGCTGGGAAGACTCGCCGCTACGGCTGCGTCTGATGAACGCGGGCTGGCGTTCGTCGACTGCGGCCGCGCTCTATTTCGCGGCCAAGACCGTGCTGGCGCTGTTGCTGCCTTCATTGGGTCTGCTCGCGCTGATACAGATGCCGTTCATCACCGGACAGTTCGCGGTGAGCGCACTGATTCTCGCAATGCTCGCCGCCATCGGTTACTACCTGCCCAACGCCGCGCTGGCGCGCTGCCGTGCGCGGCGCCAGCGCGCAATTGTCGAAGGCTTTCCGGACGCGCTCGACCTGCTCACAGTATGCGTGGAAGCCGGTCTCGGCATGGACGCAGCGCTCATGCGGGTGGCCGGCGAAATCGAGCTGGCGAGCCCTGAGGTCGCGAGCGAATTGCAATTGATGCTGCTCGAACTGCGTTCTGGCTTTACCAGGGAGAAGGCGCTGCGCAACCTGGCGTTGCGCACGGGCGTGGAGGACATCGACACGTTCGCGTCGATGCTGGTCCAGGCGGACCGCTTCGGCACGAGTATCGGCGCTTCGCTGCGCGTGATGTCGGACACGCTGCGCACGCGCCGCAGAATGCGCGCGGAAGAACGCGCCGCGAAGATCGCGCTGAAGCTGCTGTTTCCGCTGATCTTCTGCATTTTCCCTGCGCTCATGACGGTACTGATGGGGCCCGCGTTCATTCACATTTACCGCGTGCTGCTGCCCACACTCGGTGCGTGAGGGCATGTATGAGCAACGGCGCCATGCAGCGCAAAGAAAACGGCAGCGCGCACAGGGGACAACAAATGAACCATAAAACAAGGGACTTTCCTGCACGGGCGGGAGCGGAGCCGGCGGCTTGCGCTGACGTGCCGCCTCTTCAACCCAGCAGAGGCGCAGGCGACATGCAGCGCCGGCAGCGTCGGCTCGCCGCGGCGCGTACCGAGCGTAACGGGCCCGCACGGCGTACCGCGCGTGCATTGGCTGCTTCGCGCAGACGCGGGACGCGCCGCCAGGCAGGTGTCGCCGTGGTCGAGTTCGGCCTGATTCTGCCTCTGCTGTTGCTGCTCGTGTTCGGTATGGTCGAGTTCAGCATTGCGCTTTACGACAAGGCCGTCATCACCAACGCGAGCCGGGAAGCAGCACGCGCCGGCGTCATGTACAAGGTGCCGCCGCTCACGCCCGCGCAGATCACCACGGTCGCGCAAAACTATGCGTCCACGTATCTGATCACCTTCGGGACGTCGACGCCGGTGAGCGTGGCGGTGGATCAATCGTCCGGCACGACGACAGGCCAGCCGCTCAAAGTGACGCTCACGTATTCGTATAGCGGCGTCGGACTCGGCTCGATCGTCACTCAGCTGGTGGGCTCGGTGCCGATCACCGCCGTGACCACGATGAACTACGAATAGCGGGCGGCTAACAGGTACCGGCTAAGAGGTCCCGGCGAACGGCTAGCGGCAGACGCGCGGCCACAACCGGCGCAATCCACATGCGATGGAGGTCCAACATGCAAACCAGAAAAGTCCATGAACCGGCGCTTGGTCACCAACGCGGCGCGGTCGCCGTGATGACCGCGTTGTGCCTGACTGTGCTGATCGGTACCACGGCACTCGCGGTCGACCTGGGCCGCGCGTGGGTGGTACGCAACGAACTGCAAAACGCCGCCGACGCCGCCGCGCTCGCGGGCGCTGGCTCTCTCGGGCCGAACTACGCGAGCCCGAACTGGACCCAGGCGCAAACCAAGGCGCAATCCGCGATCACGTTGAACAAGACCGAGGGCACCTCGCTTTTGACAGCCCAGGTCCAGACCGGCTACTGGAACGTGACCGGCACGCCTGCCGGCATGCAGGCGCTGCCGGTCCCTTCGCCGGGCGCCTACGACAAGCCCGCGGTGCAGGTCACGGTGAGCCGCGCCGCCGGACAGAACGGCGGACCGCTGTCGCTCGTGCTGGCGCCGGTTCTCGGCATCAGCAGTATGCCGATCAGCGCGACCGCGGTCGCGGTCATTTCGGCACCCGGTTATGCGGGACCAGGTGCGCTGTTTCCCACGGCTATTTCGCTATGCCTCTATACCGCGTACTGGAACGCTTCCACCGGGCAGCCGGTGAACGATCCCGCAACCGGTCTGCCGCAGGTCTTCAAAATCGGCTCGACGTATCAATACCCCGGCTGCGCGGCGGGCGTGGGGTCCGGACAGTGGACATCGTTTCAGTACAACGTGCAGGACGTCACCTCCATTCGCAACCTGATCGCCAATGGCAATCCTCAGCCGATGAATATCGGCGACAAGACGTGGATTCAGTCCGGTGTGAAGAATACGATTTACAACTCGGTGCCCTCGCCCGCGGATGTGCTGCTGCCCGTCGTCAATTCGCTCAATACGGGCAGCCCCGTACCGATTGTTGCGTTCGCGCCGTTTCACATCGACGGTGCGGTGAACGGCAGCAACCCCTATATCTACGGGCATTTCATCGCTGGCTATAAGGCGCCGTCGGCAACCGGCGGCTCAGGCGCGGCCACCTATTACGGCGCCGTCACCGCCCCCAGCCTCGCACACTGACGCCCCACCACCACCGCCAACGCCGCAGCGAACGCACGTTCCGGGAACGTTCGCTGCGAGTATCAGCCAGGGCGCCCGCCATCGCGACGACGCAAGCCGATCGCGACCCGGGCGCCAGTCACTTTTTCAACGCTTCACGTAAGCCTTTCTTATGCGTTTGTACGCGTGCTTTTGCACACCTTCTATCCGGAAGGGGTGCACGAGCTCTTGAGCGGACATCGCACAGCGCGAGCGGCTACAACGGTGCCAGCGAAAACCGCGTACGCCGTCAGGCCTCGAGCCCTCACGGCAGGAGCAAAAATGCAGAACGCAGAACAGAACCCCACCCAGAAGCAGCAGAACGAAATGGCCGCAAAAAGTCCGGCGCACACGCCCGCGGCCGGCACGGCTTCCCCGGATGCGCACACGCAGGCGAAGGAATTCGGCAGTACCGGCAATGCCGGCTCCGCCGAGCCGGGCGCGCGCAAGGACAACGCGGCCAATCTGCCGCCCATCGATCTTGACGCGCTCACCTCCGATTCGCCCGACCCGCTGCAGCGGGCGAAAAGCCGCACCGTTTCCGTGGATACGGCGAACACGGCGTCTATGGACAACACCGTCGACACCGACGGCAAAAACCTGGAAGCGAGGAAAGACGAGTCGGCGTGGCACGACAACGTGATCTCGTCGAACGCGACGCTTGAGAACAATGTGCCCGCCCCTGCAACGGGGCTTGGCGGCATCGACAGCCGCGCGGGAGGTAATCTGCCGCTCGTTGCGGCGCGCGACGGCTGGCAGGTGACATATCGCGGCACCGTGTACGTCGAGCGGAGAAACGGCTCGCTCGCCGAGCACGTCATTCAGTTCGACGCGCGGCGCGAAGACGACGAAAGAGAAACGTAAGCGCGGGCGCCGACACGCCGCGACGAACCGTCGCCCGGAACGCATGTCATGTCTGGTCACATAGGGGCAAATCAGTTCACACGCTCGGGCGTCGCGAGACAAGGCATGGCCCTTGCGCCAATTCTTCGCCGGTCACACGGAACACCTTGCGACATGCAAGGAACGCCTGTCGCCTGCCGGCGCGCAAGTTCGAAAGGGGCATCATGGAACTCGTCGAGCACGGCGATCGGGGGCGCGCAAGACGCGTACGCGGGCGGCGGCATTCGCGCATCCTGTCGCGCTATGCGGGCCGGCCGATACACCTCATCTGGCGCTATGTCGCGCGCCGCAAGGTGGCGCATGTCATCGTGCTTGCGAGCGTGGTGGCCGCAGTCGGTTTTGCGCTCGCTTCGCAATACGGCATTCGCAATCTGATCGACGCGCTGCCCCAGGGACGCGCTCATCCGCAGAGCGTCGCGTATGCATTCGTCGTGCTGGTCGCTCTCATCTTCGCGGACAACCTGATGTGGCGCGTCGCCGGCTGGGTCTCCTCACGCGCTTTCGTGCGCGTGACGGGCGACATCCGCCAGGACATGTTCGGCTATCTGATGGGCCACGCCCCGACGTTTTTCGCGGACAAACAACCGGGCGTGCTGTCGAGCCGCGTGTCGGCTACGGCAAACGCCGTGTATGTGATCGAAAACACGGTTGCATGGACCGCCTTGCCGCCCACGCTTACCGTGATCGGCGCGATCGTCATGGTGGCCACGGTCAGCTTGCCGATGAGCATTGCGCTCGTCGCGATCTCCGCGCTGCTGAGCGCGTGCCTCTTCTGGCTCGCGCGCAAAGGCACCTCGCGGCATGAAGCGTTCGCGAGCCAGGCGGCTTCGGTGGACGGCGAGCTTGTCGATGTGATCGGCAACATGGGGCTGGTGCGCGCGTTCAGCGCGGTGCCCGCGGAATTGCGGCGCTTCGACGGACATCTGGAAGCCGAGGCCACCGCGCGCAAGCGCAGCCTGCTGTATCTGGAGAAGCTGCGCATTGTGCATGCATTTGCCACCGCGTTGCTCTCGGCGGCTCTGCTCGGCTGGACTCTCTGGCTCTGGACGCAAGGTAGGGCAAGCACGGGCGACGTGGTCCTCGTGGGCTCGCTCGGCTTCGCGATTTTGCATGGTTCACGCGACGTCGCCGTTGCGTTCGTCGATTTGACGCAGCACGTGGCGCGTCTCGCGGAAGCGTCGCAAACACTGCTAATGCCCTATTCGATGCCCGAGCCGCCCAAGGCCATACCGCTCGTCGTGCGCGAGGCGACAATCGACTTCGAATCCGTTTCGTTCGCTTATCCGGGCCGCAAGCGCGTGTTGAGCGACCTGACACTGCATATCGAAGCGGGCGAGCGCGTGGGCCTGGTCGGGCCGTCCGGCGCCGGAAAGTCGACGGTGCTTGCGCTATTGCAGCATTTCTACGAGCCCGCCAATGGGTGCGTGCGCATTTCAGGCCAGGACATCTCGTACGTGACGCTGGAAAGTCTGCAGGCGGCGATTTCCGTCGTGCCGCAGGACGTCACGCTGCTGCACCGATCGCTGCTCGATAACATCCGCTACGGCCGTCCCGATGCCACCGAAGCCGAAGTGCGCCGTGCATGCGAGGACGCCAGTTGCATGGACTTCATCGCCGCATTGCCGGACGGCCTCAATGCGATAGCCGGCGACCGCGGCACCAAGCTCTCCGGTGGACAGCGGCAACGCATCGCGATTGCGCGCGCCATACTCAAGGACTCGCCGATCTTGCTGCTGGACGAGGCGACCTCGGCGCTCGACACCGCGTCGGAGATCGTCATACAGGCTGCGCTCGAACGTCTCATGAAAAACCGCACGGTGATTGCAATCGCGCATCGGCTTTCGACGTTGCAGTCGTTCGACCGGATCGTCGTGCTCAATCGCGGCCGCGTGGTACAGGAAGGCTCGCCCGCGCGACTGGCGCTTGTGCCGGGCATCTATCGCGACACGCTTGCACGCCACAACCGGCGCGCGCCGGCGCATACGCTGAACTGAAGCTTTCGGTCATTGCCGCGCGGAACAGACCCCGCAAGACACTAACTGTCCATGCGTTCGCCTTCTTTTCTGATCAGCTCGATCAGGCGTTCGGCAGGCAACCGGTAACTGGTCTGCTGCTGTACGCCCCATTCGGAACGCTCGGTTTCCACGAGCACGACGAACTTGCCGTCCGGGCTCGCTTCCAGGTGCTGCATGTTGAGCATTTCCTCGCCGGCAATATCCGTTTCCTGCCTGAGCGTCATGACACCCCTTGCGCCACATCCCATGCCACGCCTCCATGCCCTGTCGCCAGCGATCCACGTCTGCCACGTCCGCATCGCCCCGGACAGATCACAGCAAAGCGCGTACCGGCAAGGCATTCGCACGCGGTTGGCGGATAATGACGACTGCGTGCCGCCGTTGCTGCACCGCATGAGCCGCTTCATGGTTTACCGCACTACTGCCCTCGCGTGGCCGAGGTCAGCATCGGGAACACTTCACAACGAACACGAAAAGACTTCGCATGCGCATCCCGCCCGTCAAAGCCATCATTGCTTTCGAAAGTGTGGCCCGCACCGGGAGCGTCAATCGTGCGTCGGAGGAACTCGGCCTGACCGCTTCGGCGGTGAGCCATCAGATCAGCAATCTGGAGTCGATCATCGGCCAGGCGCTGTTCTATCGCTCGGGCCGCGGCCTCGTGTTGACGCCGACAGGCGAGCGCTACCTGTCCGACGTGACAGGTTCTCTGGCGGATCTGAGCCGGGCCACCGAGCGCGCGTCGAGCCGCACCGACGTGCAGATTCTGCGTGTGCATTCGAGCCCGAGCTTCGGGCTCATGTGGCTGTTGCCGCGGCTGGCATCGTTTCAGGAAGCAAACGGCGACATCCAGTTGAATCTCGCGTGCTCGTACGAGGACGTTTCGTTCACGAGCGGCTATTACGACATCGACATCCGGCACGGTTACGCGAACTGGCGCGACCTGGAAGTGCGCACGCTGCGCAACGAGTTCATCGCGCCGCTCGCGTCGCCCTCCTATCTGCGCGACCACCCCGTCGACGCGCCGGAGGACCTGCTCGCGCATCGCCTCATCTACTCGGAGACGCCGCTCGTGCAGTGGCAGCAATGGTTCGGGCGCACCGGCGTCTCCGCCAAGCACAAAACTTTCGACTTCTCGTTCGACCGCTCGTACATGTCGCTCGAAACCGCGGCGCTCGGTCTCGGCATTGCGCTGGAAAGCCTGATGCTCGCGTCGGTCCGCATCAGGGAAGGCGCGCTCGTGCCGGTGTTCGACCATTCGCACGCGGTCGAAGTTGGCGCGCATCATCTGGTTTATCCGCCGCAAAATGCGGAGTTGCCGCGGGTGGCGCGGTTCATCGCGTGGATCGAGCGCGAAATCGGCCAGCAGAAGCGCGCGGCCTGAAAAATACCGCCGGCTCGCACCAGGGTATTCCATCATCCCAGCCATTGCGCGTGCCGGCTACCGGCCCGCAAACGGCCGCAAACGCACGCCCAGCAAGCCTCGCAGTAGCACGAGCGAACACCTGAAAATTTCTCAAGCACAGTTGAGCCGTACCGCGTTGATGGAGGCCGCGGGCTGCCCGACACTTGCGCCATCACATCAACATTCAGGAGACACGTGATGCTGCTCGAGAACAAGGTGGTTATCGTAACGGGCGCTGCTTCGCCGCGTGGAATCGGCAAGGCGACGGCCAAAGCGCTGGCGGCACAGGGCGCGCAGATCGTCATACTCGATCTGCGCGAGGACGACGCCCGAGCGGCTGCCGCCGACCTCGGCGCGGGACATCTCGGCCTTGCCTGCGACGTCACCGACAAAGCCGCCTGCCTGAGGGCCGCGAGCGCGACGCTCGAACGCTACGGCCGCATCGACGGCCTCATCAACAACGCAGGCATCACGCAGCCGGTGCGCACGCTCGACATTAGCGCCGAGGGCTTCGACGCGATCGTCGACGTCAATCTGCGCGGCACGCTGTACATGTCGCAAGCGGTGCTGCCGGCGATGAAGGAACAGAAGAGCGGCAGCATCGTGTGCATGTCGTCGGTCTCGGCGCAACGCGGCGGCGGCATTTTCGGCGGCCCGCATTACAGCGCGGCGAAAGCCGGCGTGCTCGGTCTCGCCCGCGCGATGGCCCGCGAGTTCGGCCCCGACAGCATTCGCGTCAACTCGATCACGCCAGGCCTGATTCAGACCGACATCACCGGCGACAAGCTCACGCCCGACATGCGCACCGACATCATCAAGGGCATACCGCTTGGCCGCCTGGGCGATGCCGCGGATGTCGCCAACGCGTGCCTCTTCCTCGTGAGCGACCTGTCGACGTACCTGACGGGTATTACGCTCGACGTAAACGGCGGCATGCTCATTCATTGACTACAGCGCCGCCTGTAGGCGGGCCGTGTTCCTGGAACCGGGGCCAACTCCGGGGCCAACTCCGGGCCGACTCCGGGGCACATGGAAGGAGACAGACATGAAATCGAAATACAGCGCCTCGGCGATCGACGGCGAGGTGCTCGCGCCTGCCGACGCAACGAGCTTCGAGTCGCGCACGTACGCGAAGGTCAGCCGCCGGCTGATTCCGTTCCTGATGCTGTGCTATCTCGGCGCCTATCTGGACCGTGTGAACGTGGGCTTTGCAAAGCTGCAGATGCTCAACGATCTGCGCTTTAGCGAAACGGTCTACGGCATGGGCGCGGGTATCTTCTTTCTCGGCTACTTCCTGTTCGAGGTGCCGAGCAATGTGATCCTGCATCGTGTCGGTGCGCGCAAATGGCTCGCGCGAATCATGCTGACGTGGGCGGTGATTTCCGCCTCGTTCGTGTTCGTGAAGACACCTGCCGCGTTCTATGCGCTGCGCTTTCTGCTCGGCGTCGCCGAAGCGGGCTTTGCGCCGGGCGTGATTCTTTACCTGACCTACTGGTTTCCTGCCACGCGCAGAGCCAAGGCGCTGTCGCTCTTTTTCATGGCGATTCCGCTCGCCGGCATACTCGGCGGTCCGCTGTCGGGCTGGATCATGCATTCGCTGCAAGGCGCGATGAATATGGCCGGCTGGAAGTGGCTGTTCCTGCTCGAAGCGCTGCCCTCGCTTGTGCTGGGCGTCGCGATTCTGTTCTATCTCGACGACGGCATCGCGAAAGCCAAGTGGCTCACGGAGTCGGAAAAGAGTCTGCTGGCGCGCAACGTTGCCAGCGACAACGCGCACACCACTGCGCACGTGTCGATCCGCTCGTTCATCGGCGACCGCCGGTTGTGGCTGATGGCTGCGATCTACTTCTGCGTCGTGCTGGGACAGTACGGCCTGACCTTCTGGCTGCCGACCATTATCCGCAAATCGGGCGTTGCCGATCCGCTGTGGGTGGGCGTGTTCACCGCGATTCCGTATCTGTGCGCCATCATCGCGCTGCCGTTGATCGGCATGAGCGCGGACCGTCACCGCGAACGCCGGTTTCATCTCGCGATTCCAATGCTCGTCGCCGCAGCGGGCTTTGCGGTTCTGCCCACGCTCGGCAGCGTGCCGGCTTCGATTATCTGCCTGAGCATTGCGGCGGCCGGCATTCTCGCGTCATCGTCGCAGTTCTGGTCGCTGCCCACCGCGCTGCTCGGCGGCATGTCGGCTGCAGCCGGTATCGCGGCAGTGAACTGTTTTGCCAATCTCGCCGGCTTCTTCTCGCCGGCAATCGTCGGCTGGCTCAACGACCTGACGGGCCGCTCGACGGCAGGACTCATCTTTATCTCGACGGCTGTCACGCTGGGTGCGGGCCTCGTATTCCTCGTGCCCGCCCGATCCGTGAACCGCTGATCTTTTCCGAACTATTCCGACTGAATGCAGGAGAGCAAATGAACAGTCCATCCAATGCGTCCACGGCAGCGCTTGCCGAGCACGCTTATCGAATCCGCAGAAACGCGCTGTTAATGGGCGAGGTGCAAGGGCAGGGTTATATCGGACAGGCGCTCGACATCGCCGACGTGCTTGCCGTCGCCTACTTCGGCGCAATGCGTTATCGTCCCGAAGATCCCGAATGGGAAGAGCGCGACCGCTTCCTGCTCTCGAACGGACATTACGCAATCGCGCTGTATGCGGCGCTGCTCGAAGCCGGCATTCTGCCCGCCGAAGAACTGGAAACGTACGGCAGCGACGACAGCCGCCTGCCCATGTCCGGCATGGCGAGCTACACGCCAGGCATGGAAATGTCGGGCGGCTCGCTCGGCCACGGCCTGACTATTGCGGTGGGCCGCTGCCTGGGTCTCAAACGCAAGGGCTCGAAGTCGTTCGTGTACACGCTCTTCTCCGACGGCGAACTCGACGAAGGCGCCATCTGGGAAGGCATCATGTCAGCGAGCCACTGGAAGCTGGACAACCTGATCGCGGTGGTCGATGTGAACAACCAGCAGGCGGACGGACCGTCCACGCAAATCATGGCGTTCGAGCCGCTCGTCGAAAAGCTCGAGGCGTTCGGCTGGTTCACGCAACGTGTGGACGGCAACGACATCGGCGCGGTGGCTGCTGCATTCGACGCGGCGCGCAAGCATCCTGGCGAGCAACCGCGCATGATAGTCGCCGACACGCGCATGGGCTGCGGGGTGCCGTTTCTCGAACAGCGCGAGAAGAATCACTTTATCCGCGTGGACGCGCACGAATGGCAACTCGCGCTGGAAGCACTGGAAACCACGAAGTCGCAAGAGATCGGGAGTCACGCATGAGCAACGCAACCGTCACCAAACCGCGTCTGAAAACCTCGGCGATGATCGCGTCGATTGCGGGCGAAGGTCAGCTCACGCGCTCCGCGCCGTTCGGTCACGCCCTCGTCGAACTGGCGCGGCAGAAAGCCAACGTGGTCGGCATGACGGCCGACCTCGGCAAGTACACGGACCTGCACATCTTCGCGAAGGAGTTTCCCGAGCGCTACTACCAGATGGGTATGGCCGAGCAACTGTTGATGGGCGCGGCGGCCGGCCTCGCGCACGAAGGCGCGCAGCCGTTCGTCACGACCTACGCGGTGTTCGCCACGCGCCGCGCCTATGACTTCATGCACCAGGCCATTGCCGAAGACAATCTGGATGTGAAGATTGTCTGCGCATTGCCGGGCCTGACGACCGGTTATGGCCCGAGCCACCAGGCCGCGGAAGACCTCGCCCTGATGCGCGCGATGCCGAACATGACCGTGGTCGATCCGTGCGACGCGCTCGACATCGAGCAGATGGTGCCTGCGATTGCCGCGCATAACGGCCCGGTCTATGCACGCCTGCTGCGCGGTAACGTGCCGGCGGTGCTCGACGAATACGACTACACGTTCGAGCTCGGCAAGGCAAAGATGCTGCGCGACGGCGCGGAAGTGCTCGTCATCTCGTCCGGCATCATGACGATGCGCGCTCTAGAGGCCGCGAAAGCGCTCGAGAGCGATCGCATCGGCGTGGGCGTGCTGCACGTGCCGACCATCAAGCCGCTCGATACGGAAACCATCGTGCGCGAGGCAAGGCGCTCCGGTCGGCTCGTCGTGGTAGCGGAAAACCATACGACCATTGGCGGTCTCGGCGAAGCTATCGCCGCTGAACTGATGCGCGCAGGCGTGTCGTGCCCGTTCCGCCAGGTCGCGCTGCCCGACGCGTTCCTCGCCGCGGGTGCGTTGCCGACCTTGCATGATCGCTACGGCATTTCCACCTCCGCGATGTGCGCGGCGATCAAAGGCTGGCTCGACTGACTCACGGCAGTCGCATGAAACGACCGGCGTGGCGCGCTGCCTCGCGGCGCAGACCGCAGCGCGCCGCGCCGTCAGGCTTCATAATGCGATGATTCGAAGCCAGAATCACGCGCCACCATGATCGACACTCACGCAAAAGCCAGTTCCTCGCCCCGCCTGACCAGCCTCTCGCATGGCGGCGGCTGCGGCTGCAAGATCGCCCCGGGTCTGCTTGCGGACCTGCTCAGGCGCAGCGCGCCGCTGCCGTTCTTTCCCGACCTGCTGGTCGGCAACGATACCGCCGACGACGCCGCCGTCTACAAGCTCAATGACGAGCAGGCAATTGTCGCGACCACCGACTTCTTCATGCCGATCGTCGACGACCCGTTCGACTTCGGCCGCATTGCCGCAACGAATGCGCTCTCCGACGTCTACGCAATGGGCGGCAAACCGCTGATGGCGCTCGCCATCGTCGGAATGCCGATCAACGTGCTGCCGCACGACGTGATCGCAGCAGTGCTCAAGGGCGGGGAATCAGTGTGCGCGGACGCCGGCATTCCGCTCGCGGGCGGCCATTCGATCGACTCCGTGGAGCCTATCTACGGTCTGGTCGCCATCGGCGTGGTCGATCCGCGGCGCGTCAAGCGCAACGCGGGCGCGAAGGCCGGCGACGTGCTGATTCTCGGCAAGCCGCTCGGCGTCGGCGTGCTCTCGGCGGCGCTGAAAAAGGACCAGCTCGACACGAACGGCTACGCGGCAATGATCGGCGCGACCACCAAACTGAACCGGCCGGGCGCGCAACTGGCCGCGCTCGACGGCGTGCACGCGCTCACCGACATCACCGGCTTCGGGCTGCTCGGCCACACGCTGGAACTGGCGCGCGGCTCGAACCTGACTGCGCGCGTGCGCTACACCGATTTGCCGTGGCTGCCGGGCGTCGTCGAATTTGTCGAGGCCGGCGTGTTCACGGGCGCGTCCGGGCGCAACTGGGACGCGTACGGCAAAGACGTTGCATTGCCGGCGACGTTGCCTTCCGCCGCGCGCACGCTGCTCACGGACCCGCAAACCTCCGGCGGCCTGCTCGTGTCCTGTTCGCCCGACGCAGTGAACGACGTGCTCGCCCTCTTTCGCGCCGACGGTTTCGGCGACGCCCGCGTGATCGGGGAAATGGTTGCGGGCGCGGGGCGTGTGGAAGTCGTCTAAAGGTCAACGCAAGCGCGCCGGCGGCCGGCCTCGCCGAAAGGCTTTCGAAAGCAGCGCCCTGCTGCGGCACGCGACGCATGCGATAATTTCGGTCTTTCGGCGTCCTGCGGCGCCGCTTTGATCTGCTTTCGTGCGCCGATGTCGCGCCCTGGCTAGTGGGCCGGCGCTTTGGCGCCCTATCTGCTCCGGTACACCCTTGAAAAACCTCCTCGTCAGCCTCGACCAAGCCGGTGATTTCGATGAAATCGTCGACGTGCGCACGCCTCTCGAGTTCGCCGAGGACCATATCCCCGGCGCAATGAACGCGCCGGTGCTGAGCAATGAGGAACGGGTGATTGTCGGCACCATGTACAAGCAGGTCTCGCCCTTCGAGGCCACGAAGGTCGGCGCGGCGCTCGTTGCGCGCAACATTGCGCGGCACCTCGAAACCACGTTCGCAGACCGGCCACGCAACTGGCGGCCGCTCGTGTATTGCTGGCGCGGCGGCAAACGCTCGGGTTCGGTCACAACGCTGTTCAACATGATCGGCTGGCCGGCGCGGCAACTGGACGGCGGCTACAAGACCTATCGGCGCGCCACCGTCGAGGCGCTCGCCTCGCTGCCCGCCCGCTTCCGCTATGTCGCGCTGGTCGGGCCCACCGGCAGCGGCAAGACGCGGCTACTCGCGGCACTTCACGAAGCCGGCGCACAGACGCTCGATCTCGAAGCGCTCGCCGCGCATCGCGGTTCGCTCCTCGGCGCGTGGGCGGGTGTGCCGCAGCCGTCGCAAAAGGGCTTCGACACCTTGCTCGCGAGCGCGCTGCGCGGTTTCGACCCGGCGCGTCCGGTGTTCGTGGAAGCGGAGAGCCGCCGCATCGGCGCTATCACGCTGCCGCTCGCGCTGCTCGAAACGTTTCATCGTGGCGCCTGCGTGGAAGTGACGACAAGCCGTGAAGACCGCTCCGCTTTCCTGCTTCACGACTACGCGCACCTGTTCGACGACACCGAGTCGCTCAAAGCGCAACTGCAGCGTCTGGTCGGCCTGCATAGCCGCGAGCGCGTGGCCGGCTGGCAGAAGCTCGTCGACGAAAACCGGCGCGCCGAACTCGCGGACGAGCTGATCGAACTGCACTACGACCCGGCCTATGCGCGCAGCAGCCATCAGCATTTCGTGCAATTGCCGCAAGCGCTGAAAATCCAGTTCCGGCCGAACGACGCCGACGTCGTCGATCAGGCCCGGGCGCTTCTCGCGCAACTCGAGAGGCACTCGTTCGCACTCGTCTGACTCAATATCAACGTTTAAGAACAACATGCAACCAACCCTTCGCCAGCCCCGCGTCGCGCTCGGCTGGATCGTCTTCCTCGCGATTGCCGTCGTCGGACTCTTCTATGTGAAGTGGTTTCCGTATTACAACCGCGCGTTCGTCGCCGCGAGTCAGCACTCCATCGGCAAATCGATTCTTATGGGCACCTCGGCGAGCGCGCCGGGCGCGTCGTGGCAATCCGCTGTCGACTATGCATTCGCCTATGGCAAGGCGATCTGGCAGGCCATGGTGCTGGGTCTCCTGCTCGGTTCGGCGGTCCAGGCGCTGATTCCGCCGCAATGGGTCGCGCGCGCGCTTGGCCGCAGCGACTTCAGCAGTGTCGTGAAGGGCGGCCTGATGTCGCTGCCCGGCATGATGTGCACCTGCTGCGCAGCGCCGGTCGTCGCCGGGCTGCGCGCGCGCCAGGCCGCCCCCGGCGCGGCTATCGCATTCTGGCTCGGCAATACCGCGCTGAACCCGGCCACGCTGGTTTTCATGGGCTTTGTGCTTGGCTGGCAGTGGATGGGCCTGCGGCTCGCGCTCGGCCTCGTCATGGTGTTCGGGCTCGGCTATCTGGTGAACCGCATGGTCAGCCCGAAGGAAGCAGAAGCGTCGCGCGAAGCCATCGCGCAACTGGTCGCCGCCGACGAACCCGGCACCGCCTTCACGCGCTGGGTCAAGATTCTCGGCAACATGACGCTGCGCCTCGTGCCCGAATACATCGTGCTCGTGCTGATACTCGGCGCGGCGCGCGCGTGGCTCTTTCCGCACATCGGGCCGGATATCGACAACAGCGTGCTGTGGATCGTTGCGTTGTCCATCGCCGGCACGCTGTTTGTGATTCCGACGGCCGGCGAAGTGCCCATCATTCAGGCCATGCTGTCATTCGGCATGGCCGCCGGCCCGGCCGGCGCGCTGCTGATGACGCTGCCGCTGATCAGCGTGCCGTCCATGGCAATGCTCGGGCGCTCGTTCCCGAAGCGGGTTCTCAGCGTCGTGGCGGTGGCCGTGGTGATCTGCGGCGTGGTAAGCGGCCTGATTGCGGCGGCGCTGGGGTTCTGAGGTTGTGAGGTTCCGATGAAAAAGCTTGCGGTGTTCACGCTGGCGTCGTGGTCGGCAGCGGCGCTTCTCTACTTCGGCCAACACTCCGTGGCGCTGATCGCCGTTACCGGCGTTCTGGTGCTGGCGAGCTTCGATCTGCTGCGTCCTTGAGGCAACGTTAGACGCTCGTTGCGACGGCCGTGCAAAGGCGCGGCCGCTTTCTCATGCAACGTCGGTCAGTTCGAACGCAGCGCCGCTGTTTCGAGCATCGTGCGGCGGCGTGCGCCAATCCAGGCCGCGATGCCCGTGCCGATTCCCAACGTCAGCAGACACGCGGTCGGCACCAGCATCGGCGCGATCTGGCTGTGCGCTGTCTTGCCGACGTAAGGCATCAGGTTCTGTCCCGCGAAACCGCCCAGATTGCCGATTGCATTGATGGCCGCGACGCTCGCCGCGGCGCGCGCGCCCGAAAAGAAGCGCGGCGGCAGCGACCAGAAGCACGGGTACAACAAGGGGATGCACGCCCCGCCCAGACACAGCGCCGCAAAGCGCAGCGTGGCCGTGGGCAGCACGAGGCTCGATGCGAAACACACCACGCCGATGCCCGCCACCGTGCTCATCGCCCTCAGCACCACACGCTCGCGCTTGAGCTTGCCCGGCAACCACAGCAGCAGCAGCGTAGCGAGCGCCCACGGAATCATGTTGAGCACGCCGTTGAGCGACGACGACACGCCGTCGCTCTTGAGCAGCGTCGGCATCCAGTAAGTCACGCCGTAGAGCGACGTGGACATCAGCATGTAGGTCGCCGCGAACATCAACACCTTGGGGTCGAGCAGCGCGGCCCACGGATGCGTGGCCTTTGCATGGTCGGAAGCCTCGCGTCTGAGCGCCGCGAGCACCACGTCCTTCTCGCGTGCCGAGAGGAACCGCGCGTCGCTCACCGAATTCGGCAAGTACCTGAGCGCGACAAACGCCACGATCACGGCAGGCAGACCGGTCGCGATGAACACCCACTGCCAGCCGGCGAAGCCCCACGTCCCGCCGAGCGTGAGCAACAGTCCGCCGATCAGCGAGCCGAGCATGTTCGCAAGCGAACTGCCGAGCGTGAAGAAGCCCAGCACTTTGGTGCGATAGCTCTGCGGAAACCATTGCGTGAGGTAGTAGATGACGCCCGGATAGAACCCGGCTTCTGCCACGCCCAATGCAAAACGGAACGAATAGAACACGGGCAGCGAGCGGGTAAATGCCATCAATACCGTGACGACGCCCCACGTCATCATGATGCGCGCAAGCCAGGCGCGCGCGCCGAAGCGATGCAGCGCGAGCGTGCTCGGCACCTCGAACAGCAGATAGCCGATAAAGAACAGCGACGCGCCCAAGCCGTAAGACGCTTCGGTCATGCCGAGCGCGTGCACCATCTCGAGTTTGGCGAAGCCGACGTTCTGCCGGTCGATGAACGAAATCAGGAACATGACGATGAGAAGCGGCATTAACCGCCACGCCATCTTCTTCATGACCTGCTGCTCGAATGCGAGTTCGTTGGACATGGTTTCTCCGCTTGCCGCGTCCCACGGCGAAAATTGATACAGTCATATATATGATTGTATGAATCGCACAGCAGCGCCATGGGGTGATACCCGCATAGCGTGGATTCGGTGGGTTGAGTGGGCGGTCGATTGCGTGGAGGCCGCGCACTTGACGGCCCGCCTTCGGCGCGCGAGCGCCGAAGCGGCGTTCAGCGTTCAGCGTTCAGCGAATGTCGACCTGATACTGAAAAGTATCGGCCGCGCCGCGCGTGCTGCGCCACTCGAACGGCGCGCCGGCGAAGTCAGAGGCCACGCGGTGAACCAGAATCACCGGGCTGCCCGTTTTGATGCCCAGCAGCGTGGCTGTTTCGGAGGTAGCCTGTTCGACACGGAGAATTTCCGTCGCCGAGGCAACCATCTGTTTACACAAGCGTTCATACAGCGGATACAGCAGATCTTCGAACTGGTCGAGGGGCAAGGTGGCGAGCGCTTCGAAGCGCGAGCGCGGCAGCCAGATTTCCTCCGCGAGAACGGTTCGGCCTTCGATCATGCGCACGCGGGACAGATGAATCGCTTTCTCCGACGCCTTCATGCGCAGCGCGTCGCGGACTTCTTCGGCCGGTTTGACGATCTCGCGCTTGAGCACGCGCGCCGTCGGGCGAACCGGCTGGCCGTCGCGCGAGACGAAGCGAAAAAAGCGGAACAGCGACGAGTCGAAGCGCGGCCGCCGCACGAACGTGCCCTTGCCCTGCGTTCGCGTGAGCACGCCGTCGCTCACCAGCAGGTCGATCGCCTTGCGCACGGTGCCGGTGGAAACGTTGTAGAACTGGCCGAGTTCAGCCTCGGTGGCAATAGCTTCTTCGGGCGCCCACTCGCCGGCCGCAATACGGCTGACCAGATCGTCGCGCAATTGCTGGTAACGGGGCAGCCGGTCGTCCGGCCGGGACACGAAAGACGCCGTATTCATGAATTCATACAGTTATTCAGAGGAGTAACTACTGTACCGCATCGTATGGATTCGAGGGGAGCAAGGGTTATTACCCAATGACCCCGTGTGTCGATCGCGTGCAAAATTCGTATAGTCATATATATGAATACATGAATACGGGCAGCGATAACGGACGGAGATGGCCATGTTCAGGTGGTACAAAGAGAGCACGCCAGTGGAGCGCAATACGTTCTGGGGCTGTTTCGCAGGGTGGGGGCTCGATGCGCTCGACGTGCAGATGTTCACGCTCGCCATTCCGGCGATCATTGCGGCTTATGGCATCGATCACACGCAAGCCGGCGCGATCAGCGGCGTGACGCTGGTTTCCTCGGCGCTCGGCGGCTGGATTGCGGGCGCGCTGTCGGACCGCTTCGGCCGCGTGCGCACCTTGCAGATGACGATTCTGTGGTTCGCCGGCTTCACATTCCTCTGTGCGTTCGCACAGAATTTCCCGCAACTGCTGGTGCTCAAGGCGCTGCAAGGATTCGGCTTCGGCGGCGAGTGGGCTGCCGGCGCGGTGCTGATGGCCGAGACCATCCGCAACGAACATCGCGGCAAGGCAATGGGCGCGGTGCAAAGCGCATGGGCCGTTGGCTGGGGCGCCGCGGTGCTGGTGTATGCCGCGGTGTTTTCATGGCTGCCGGGGGACAACGCCTGGCGGGTGATGTTCGCCGTCGGCTTGCTGCCCGCCGGCCTCGTGCTGTTTGTGCGGCGGAATCTGCAGGAGCCGGTACGCGCGGCATCGGCAGAGGCCGCTGTGAAGGCAAAGGTGTCCGCTCCCGGACAGGTGCTGCAGGTGTTCCAGCCGCGCGTGCTGCGGACCACGATTATCGGCGCGGTGCTCGGAACGGGCGCTCACGGCGGCTATTACGCGATCATGACATGGCTCCCCACGTTCCTTGCGAAGGAGCGGCATCTGTCGGTGCTGAACACTGGTGGCTACCTCGCGGTCGTGATCTTCGCGTTCTGGTGCGGATGCATGCTCAGCGCCTATCTGCTCGATCGCATCGGGCGTCGTCGCAACATCGCGCTGTTCGCTTTCTGCTGCATCGTCACCGTGCTCGGCTACGTCATGCTGCCGCTCACGAATACGCAGATGCTCGTGCTCGGCTTTCCGCTCGGACTCTTCGCCGCGGGAATTCCGGCCAGCCTCGGCCCGCTTTTCAACGAACTTTATCCCGCCGACATGCGGGGCACCGGCGTCGGCTTCTGCTACAACTTCGGGCGCATTGCGTCCGCAGGTTTTCCCGTGCTGGTCGGCTACATGAGCCACTCCATGTCGCTTGGCACGGCCATCGGCATCGACGCGGCCATTGCGTACGGGCTCGCCATGATCGCCGTGCTGCTGCTCCCGGAAACGCGCGGCAAGCGTCTGCGTGGCGCAGCGCCGGAACAGTCCACCGACGGCGCGCAAAGCACCGATACCGCTCATCTCACTTTGAATCCGCCGCATAGCCGACCATGAACGCATCTGCATCTTCACGGCCGTTTGCACAAAGTGGCGTCGACGCGCACGCGCACGTTTTCGAGCGCGGCTTGCCCCTGAGCGGCGCGCGGCGCTACGCGCCCGCATACGACGCAACGCTCGACACCTATCTGGCGCTACTGAACGCACACGCAATGACCCATGCGGTGCTCGTGCAGCCCAGCTTTCTCGGCACCGACAACCGCTACCTGCTGCAGGCTTTGTCCGCGCAGGGCGAACGTCTGCGCGGCGTCGCAGTGGTCGCACCGGACATCGCGGGAGATGAACTGGCGCACATGCACAGCCGCGGCATAACGGGAATTCGCCTTAACCTGATGGAGCAGGCGCTGCCGAACCTCGGCGCGAAGTCATGGGCAGCGCTGCTCGAGAACGTGGCGCGGCTCGGCTGGCATGTCGAGCTGCACAGAAACGCCGCCGATCTCGCGCCGCTGATCGACCGCCTGCTCGAGCGCAGCGTGCGCGTGGTGGTCGATCATTTTGGCCGGCCCGATCCAGCTCTGGGCACTGAGGATAGCGGCTTCAAGGCGCTGCTCGCGTATGGCAAGACAGGCCGCGTGTGGGTCAAGGTGTCGGGCGCGTATCGCTGCACGGCATCCGGCTCGCGATTCGTTGCGGATGCAACGAAGCAGCTTATCGAGCACTTCGGCACGCACCGTTTGATGTGGGGCAGCGACTGGCCCCACACGCAATACGAAACGGTGACGAGCTACGGCGAGACTTTGTCGATGCTGCTGGATTCCGGCCTCGACGCAGACCAACTGAATGCGATTGTTCGCACGACGGCGTTGCAGTTTTATGGATTCGAAGTTGAATCTGCCGCGCACAATGCACAGAGCACGCCGAGCGTCGCGTTACAACGCACGATTTGAGCTGGATTGAACGCGAAGCAAGAAACGGAAGCGACTGCTTTGACAGGACAGTAGACGAAAGCGAAGCCGCTTTCGTCTACGTCACTGATGCGTTGGTAGGCTCGATTGGATTCGAACCAACGACCCCCACCATGTCAAGGTGGTGCTCTAACCAACTGAGCTACGAGCCTGTAGAGGCGCGAATTATAGAGAGTCTCGCGCAACTGCACAAGAGCTGCGGGGAATTCATGCGATAGGCGTTCGCGTCGTTCAGTGCGGCGGATTCCATTCGGCCTGCGCGTCGAGTGGAAAGACCGGGCGCTTCACGTTTCTGAAAGCAAAGAGCCGATAGTCGGAACTCGTCACGCCGCGGCTGTCGCACTCCACGAGTCCCGCCGAAATCGGCTCGAACACCGGGCGGCAATACATGCGCGACTTCAGTAGCAGAAAACGCGCGCGACGCGGGTCGATGCCGACGCTTTCGAATACGCCGAGGTCCCATGGTTCATGCGTGTGCTCGGTCACGACCAGTTTCACCGTGCCGGTGTCCAGCACAGCGGCGCGGCCCATATGTGCACGTTGTCCTGTGTAAGTGGGGCCGCTGATCACGTACTCGCCGTCCGTCAAAGCGCGCACCACACCGGTCATTGCGAGCGGGGCTCGCGGCGTGATGGTGCTGCTCTCCACCTTGTTGCCGATCGTGATGGTGACCGTGCTGCCGACGCCCGCGGCCATCAACGCGGCTACCGCCTGGGGATCGCACAAGGGCCCGGTGACGATGCCGTCGAGTTTCTGTGCAAGCGCTTCCTCGAGCAGGTCCATGGTGTCGCACGTGCCGCCCGACATGCAGTTGTCGCCGTGATCGAGCAGCAAGACAGGCTTGTCGGCGCCTTTCGCGAGCGCGGCGGCTTGCGCGACCGACTCCGCGAGCGGCGCACTGCGGTAGACGAAATCCTCGCGCTCGTTCCAGATTTGCCGCGCAATGCGCTCGGCCACCGCGTCCGCCTGCGCGCGGTCCTTGTTGCCGACCACCACCACACTGATGCACGGCGCCTCGATGTCCGCGAGCGAAAAACCGGACAACACCGAGACTGCGAGCATGCCGTCGGCTTCGGCGGCGCGGGCGGCGTCCACCGCGCGCTTCATCGCGCCTTCGGCCGTCGAGCTGCGCAACGTGTGCGTGAGCAGCGGCGGCTGACGCCACGCGAGCACCGGCTGCGCCTCGCCGCGCATGAGGGCGAACAGCAAACGCGCAGCATGCGCGCCGGTTTCATACATATCGACGTGCGGATAGGTCTTGAAGCTGACGATCACGTCCGCGTTGTCGATCATCTTTTGCGTGACGTTGCCGTGCAGATCCAGCGCGACCGCAATCGGCGCCGCCGGTAGCGCGGCGCGCACGCGTTCGAGCAGATCACCTTCGCCGTCGTTCGAATTCTCCGCGACCATCGCGCCGTGCAGGTCGAGCATCACGGCATCGCAGCCGGGCGCGGCGGCAAGAATCGCGGCGCAGATCGCGTCGTACGCGGCAGCTTCGACAGGGCCGCTCGGATTCGCCGCGCCAGAGACAGGCGTGACGATCTCCGCGCCCTCGCGCTCAGCGGCGTCGATAAACGCGGCCATTGCCGTCTGCATGCCCTTGTTGTCGTTGTACGCGTCGTCGCCGAAACTCGGGCCGGGGTGTGCGCCGTTCTGGCCGAAAGCAGACAACGGGGTCGCCACCGGAGAGAACGTGTTGGTCTCGTGGTTCATTCGCGCAATCAGGATTTTCATACGCTCGAGCCCTCCGGCACCGGCGCGGCGCGCACGCTTTGCGCGGCCTTCAGCATTGCGTGCAACAGCACGTTGCAGCCGGCTTCGAGATGATCCGCGCGGGCGTCTTCAATTTCGTTGTGGCTAATGCCGTCCTTGCAGGGCACGAAAATCATCGCGGCCGGCGCGACGCGTGCAAGATAGACCGCGTCGTGGCCGGCGCCGCTGATCGCGTCCATCGACGAAAGGCCGAGCATGTCGGCACCTTCCTTGACGGCGGCCACGAGCTCAGCCGCGAACGGTTGCGGCGGAAAGTACACAACTTGCTCCATCGCCACTTCGATTCCCGCCTGCTTGCCTGCGGCCTCGCACGCTTCGCGTAAGGCGCCGTCCACCGCGGTGAGGCTCGCGTCGTCGGCGGCTCGCAGGTCGACGGTCAGCTTGACGCGACCTGGAATCACATTGCGCGAGTTCGGATGCACGTCGACCCAGCCGACCGTGCCACGCCCATGCGGCGCATGATCGAGCGCGATGCGGTTCACCGCGTGAATCAGATCCGCGGCGACAAGCAGCGCATCGCGGCGCAATGCCATCGGCGTGGGCCCCGCATGCGCTTCCATACCCTGCACCGTCACGTCGTACCAGCGCTGGCCGAGCGCGCCCTGCACGATGCCGATGGTTTTGTCGTGCGCTTCCAGCACCGGGCCCTGCTCGATGTGCGCCTCGAAATACGCGGCAACAGCATGCGGTTCTCTGTTTTCGCCGACATAGCCGATAGCCGCCAATGCATCGCGCACCGAGATGCCGTCGCGGTCGCACTGAGCGAGCGCATGCTCGAGCGTGAAGGCGCCTGCGAACACACCGGAGCCCATCATCACCGGAACGAAGCGCGAGCCCTCCTCGTTGGTCCACACCGCTACTTCCAGCGGTGCGAGCGTGGTCACGTTGGCGTCGCTCAGTGTGCGCAGGACTTCCAGGCCCGCGAGTACGCCGTAGTTGCCGTCGAATTTGCCGCCGGTCGGTTGCGTGTCAATGTGACTGCCTGTCATGACAGGCGGCAGGTCGTCGCGCAAACCTGCGCGGCGGGCGAAGATGTTGCCGATCGCGTCGACCCGCACCGTGCAGCCGATTTCCTTCGCCCACGCGACGAACCGGTCACGCGCGAGGCGATCCAGTTCGGTAAGCGCGAGCCGGCACACCCCGCCTTTATCCGTCGCGCCGATCTGCGCGAGTTGCATGAGGCTGTTCCAGAGCCGGTTGCCGTCCACGCGCAAACGAGCAAGAGACTCGCTGCTTTGAGAGTGATGAGCTTGCATCAATGCTTCCTCATAATGAAGTCGACGCAGGCTCAGACCACGCCGACGCCGAGATAGCGGTCCTTGATCGAATCGTCGGCGGCAAACGACGCGTTGTCGCCCGAATAAACGATCGTTCCCTGTTCGATGATGTAGTGGCGATCCGCCAGTTGCGTGCAGACTTCGAGGTTCTGCTCGACGAGCAGAATCGCGACGCCCGCCTCGCGAATCAGCTTGAGCTGCGCGACGATTTCTTCGACGATCACCGGCGCGAGACCTTCGACGGGTTCGTCCAGCATCAACAAACGCGGGTGATTCATCAGCGCGCGGCCGATGGCGAGCATCTGCTGTTCGCCGCCCGAAAGCTGTCCGCCTCCGTTTGTGCGCCGCTCCTTGAGCCGCGGGAAAATGCGGTAGATGTCCTCCAACTGCCAGGGCGAGTGCTTGCGCGCGCCAAGCCGCAGGTTCTCTTCGACGCTGAGCAACCGGAAAATGCCGCGATGCTCAGGCACGAAGCACACGCCGCGCGAAGCGATTCTGTGCGGCTGCAGCCCGCTTATCGTCGTGCCGTTGAACGTCACGCGACCGTTTTTCGCCGCGACGATGCCGGCAATCGCCTTTAACGTGGTGGATTTGCCCGCGCCGTTGCGGCCGAGCAGCGTGACGGTCTCGCCCTCACCGATCTGCAGCGAAACGCCTTGCAGTATGTGACTTTTGCCGTAATAGCCGTGAATGTCCTGCACGTCGAGAATCATGCGCGGCCTCCGGTGATCATGTTGCCGAGATAGGCGCTGCGTACGCGCTCGTCGCCGCGAATCTCGTCGGGCCGGCCTTCCACCAGCACGCGGCCTTGCTGCATGACGGTGATCGTGTCGGAGATGTCCATCACAATGCCCATGTTGTGCTCGATCAGCACGACGGTGTAGTTGTCGCGCAAACTACGGATCAGTTGCTTCATCTCGTCGAGATCGTCGATGCCCATGCCGGAGGTCGGTTCGTCGAGAAAGATCGCCTTGGGTCGCGCGGCGAGCGCCATGCCCACTTCGAGCCGCCGCTGCTGGCCGTGCGACAGCGCTCCCGCCGCGACCTCGCTGAAGCGCTGTAATGCAAGGCGTTCGAGCACGCCGTCGACCGTATCGGCGTGCGCCAGTGCGCCGCCCGGCGGCGTCCATGCATTGAGCGCGCGCTTCGCGTCGACACCTTGCGCGGCGAGCCGCAGGTTTTCGCGTACGCTCAGGTTGGCGAACAGGCTCGTCACCTGGAACGATCTCGCGATGCCGCCGCGCACGCGCTTGTGGTCGGGCTCATGCGTCACGTCGTGGCCGTCGAAGACAATCGTGCCCGCCGTGATCGGCACCGTGCCGGTCAGCACGTGAAAGAGCGTGGTCTTGCCCGCGCCGTTCGGGCCGATCACCGAATGCACCGTGCGCGGCATGATGCGCAGGTTGACGTCGGAGAGCGCTGTGAACTTGCCGTAGCGTTTCACCACACCGCTTGCGTTGAGAATGGCTTCGGTCATGCGCGCTCCTTTGCGGTGTCGTCGCCGGCGTCGGTTGCTCGGGCGGTTTGTGCTGCTCCGGCTGCGCCTGCTGTCTGGGCGTTGCCTCGCGGTGCGCGGCGCAGCGCCTGCCAGAGCCGCTCGCCGAGTCCCCACAAACCACGCTGCATGTAGAGACTGACCGCCATCAGTACGATGCCGAGCAGCAACAGCCAGCGCGGCCACAACGTAGACAGCCAGTCGGCGAACAGCACGTAGAACGCAGCGCCGAGCACGGAGGCGAACAGATTGCCGGTGCCGCCAATCACCGTCATCACGAGGATCATTTCGCTCGTGTGGTAGTCGATGTTGGAGAGCGGTGCAATACCGGTCATCAGCGCATGCAGTGCGCCGGCGAGACCCGTCACCGCGCCGGAGATCACGAAGGCCATCAGCTTGAATCGCTTGACGTCGTAGCCGACAGCGGCGGCGCGCGCTTCGTTGTCGCGGATCGCGAGCAGCGTGCGGCCGAATACGGAATGCGACACGCGCATCATCAGCCAGAACACGACGAGGAACAGCACGGCGACGAATCCGTAGTACTGCCAGGGGGAAGTCAACGCAACGAGTTCTTTGCCGAACAGCCCGAGCGCAGGACGTGGAATATCGAGCAGGCCGTTGTCGCCGCCTGTCAGACTGGGCGTCGTGTAGGCGAGGAAGTAGAACAGTTGCCCAAACGCAAGGGTCAGCATGACGAAATACGTGCCGCGTTGCCTGATGGAGAACCAGCCGACCAGCGCGGCCGCCGCCCCGCCAATCACGACTGCCGCCAGCAAGGCGACGGGAACCGGCAACGCCGCTTTGGTCAGCACGAGGCCCGCGCTATAGCTGCCAAGTCCGAAAAAGATGCCCTGCCCGAAGGACAGCAGCCCCGTATGGCCGAGCAGAAGGTTGCAGCCTAGCGCGGCGAGCGCGAATACCAGCACTTCCGTGGCGAGCGAGCCGGAGCGCAGCGTCAACGGCAGAATGCACACCACCAGCAGTGCAAGCAGCAGGAAACGATAGCGGTGCAGCGCGAGTCGCGGCGCGGGTCCCGATGCGCGCGGAGCGGCAGTCGCGACGGCGGATTTCGATGTATCGATCACGCGGCTCTCCCGAGTAAGCCGTTAGGGCGCAACAGCAGGACAGCAGCCATCGCGACGTAAATCATCAGACGCGCGCCCTCGGGCCACAGCGTGCTCATCACGCTCTGCACGATGCCCACGAGGAGGCCGCCCACCAGCGCGCCGAGAAAGTTGCCCATGCCGCCTACCACCACCACTACGAACGCGACACCCAGCGCCTCGATGCCCATGAAGGGATCGACACCGCGAATCGGCGCGGCAAGCACGCCGGCGAGCGCAGCAGTTGCTGCCCCGAGCGCGAACACGAGGCTAAACACGCGCAATACGTTGATGCCGAGCAGCGACACCATTTCCGTCGACTCGCTGCCCGCTCGCACTGCGCTGCCCAGACGTGTGCCTTCCAGCACCCACCACAGCAACGCGGCGAGGACCGCCGTGAAGCCGATCACAAAGAGACGGTACTTCGGATAAACGAAACTGCCCCAGATCACCACGCCGTTCAGCACGTTGGGGACAGGCACGTTGTCACCCAAGGGGCCCCAGACGAGAATCGCGCACTCCTGCACGACGAGCGCGAGGCCAACCGTCACGAGAATATGAAACTCATGCTGCTGCGCGTAGACGTGCCGCAAAACCAGCTTTTCCACGACCCATGCCACTGCGCCCACGACGACGGGAACGATGACGAGCGCTGCCCAGAAGCTCAGTGACCACTGCATCGCCTGATAGCAGAAATACGCGCCGAGTAGATAGAAGGCACCGTGCGCGAAGTTCACGAAGCGCAGCAGGCCGAACACAATCGACAAACCGACCGCGAGCAGGAAATACAGCATTCCGACTCCGATACCGTTGACGATCTGCAGTAGATATAGGTTCATGGCTACCGTCTGAAGATTAAGCGAAACCTGAGTGCATTCGTGCGTGCGATGAAAGGCCGGCAGGCATCGCGCGCGCCTGCACTGCGCTGGTGGCGATGCATTTTTGCCGGGTTCCCATTGCGTTTGCTCTACTTGCTTTTCTTTGCTTCGGACGTCAGGTCATTTTGCAACCCGTCTTGTCGAGCGGCAGGAACGATTGTCCGGAGCTGACGATAT
>Ga0268254_10000104_pt1 | contig 89317 bp, 92 predicted proteins | sample AgamicOrSfrz_FD_200251 | JGI IMG/M metagenome (GOLD analysis project Ga0268254, IMG submission 200251) | Agave microbial communities from Guanajuato, Mexico - Or.Sf.rz (v2) (version 3) | ecosystem: Host-associated > Plants > Phyllosphere > Phylloplane/Leaf | place: Guanajuato, Mexico...
GATGCCCGGTCGCCCGTTCTGCCCTCACGGCGAGGAACTCAGAGAAACATCACTTAAACCACACGGGAGACACAACATGTCACAGCAGAACGTCAACACCACGGCTTCAGAATCTAAAGAATCATCTCTTTTTCACGGCCAGGGCGATCATGGCGGAGCGGGGGAACTGCTGGGCGATAGCTTCTTTGCGCCGGTAGAGTCGGATCTGATTGATTCCCTGCTGGGACGTTATCAGCACACTCGGGCGAAGATTGAAGCCATCGCCAGCATGGTGACCAGCGGTGAAAACGCGCCTGCGGTGGCGCACTTCATCAGCGGCAATCTGAGCAGCCGCAGGGGCTATTACGGGCGGACCGTGGGCGAGATGTTCAGCGTGCCGGGCGCGGTCGCGTCCCTGAATGCAGCATTCTGGCAGGAGGCGCTAGACCTGACGGACGTTTACCAGTATATGCCCAACGACCGCCGCAACGAGTGGAATGAGCAGATCCGCGAAATGGCCGCACCGGACTTTGAGGAAAAAACAGTCCGCGCCACGTTGTCTGAACTGCTGTTCTCGCGTGAGAAGTTTTTTGCCGAGCGCATAGACGGGATTTTTCGCAGCCTGTCCGGGGAACACGTCACCAACCGCCCGGAGGGCTTTGGCAAGCGTATGATCATGGCGCGCGTGTATGATGAGTGGGGCGGCAACAACTACGAACGCACCGGCTACATTGATGACCTGCGCCAGGTTATCGCAAAATTCATGGGCCGCGATGCCACCAGCTACCGCACCACAGACAAAATCCTGCAGATTGCCCGCAAGCGTGCCGGGGAATGGCTGACCCTCGACGGGGGCGCGCTGCGCGTGAAAGCCTTTCTGAAAGGCACGGCACACCTTGAAATTCATCCTGACATGGCCTGGCGGCTCAATGACATTCTGGCGTTTCTGTATCCGGCAGCGATCCCGGCGGAGCATCGTCAGAAGCCGCGCACAAGGGCGAAGAGCTTTAACCTCACGTCGAACCTGCTGCCGTTCAGCGTGCTGAGCGAACTCAGCGAGCTGGAGATCGAGCGCACTGAGCCGCAGCAGCGTAACCGCTGGGAAGAGCCGCGCGAGCCGGTTACTACAAATCCGAATAACCGCCGCTTTAAGAACCTGATGAACTTCGACAAGGCCGTGCGTGCGGAGGCTGAAAACGTGCTGATCAGCATCGGCGGCGTGAAGATGGCCAGAAACGCGTTTACATGGTTTGAGTTCGACTACGACCCAACCACGGCGATTCAGGATATTCAGCTGAGCGGCGCGCTGCCGGATCAGAAAACGCACCAGTTTTACCCGACATCCCAGGCGCTTGCCACGCAGCTGCTTGACGAAGTGAACATTCAGGAGGGCGAAACCTGCCTGGAGCCAAGCGCGGGTATAGGCGGACTTGCCGACCTGATGCCGCAGACGCTTACCACCTGCGTGGAAATCTCGCCGCTGCACTGCCGCGTACTGGAGGCCAAAGGGCACACGGTAATTGAGGGGGATTTTCTGCAGTGGGCGCAGGAAACCCGTCAGCGCTTTGACGTCGTGGTGATGAATCCACCTTACAGCGAAGGCCGCGCCGTAGCGCATCTGAACGCAGCCGCTGCGCTGGTAAAAGAGGGCGGGCGACTGGGGGCCATACTGCCAGCGGGGGCGGATAAAAAAGGCGTGCTGCCGGGCTGGGACTGCAACTGGTCTGAACCAATGGACGGCATGTTTGCAGGGACGGGCGTTCGCGTGATGCGTCTCGTAGCGTATAAGCCAGAGTAACGGACAGAAAAAAGGCAGGGTGTTAACCCTGCCAGATTCCGCCCCTGGTATCTACGACGAAGCCGGGGCATCAGAGAAACACTGACCACAGAACAGGAGATCAATGTGTCTACAGCGCAAACCTTAACACTGGATAACCAGACAGTAAACCCGGAATTAACCGGGACGCGCGAGCCGGTGCGAATGGACGTTATCGAAGAGATTGCCGCAACGGCTGCGGGAACTGAGCGCCCGGCACTTATCTGGGGGAATACGGACCGGGCAACGGTTGCGGCCGAAGCATTGTGGATATTTGCCCGGCGTACCGGTTTAGACAGCAGAGGGGACGAAGCTTACACGGCTGTGCAGGATTTGATAGCTAACCTGATGCACCTGTGTGAACAGGAAGGCATAACGGACGATAACGTAACATTTGCGTCGCTGGTAAGTATGGCGGAAATGCATTATCAGGCCGAGCTTAACGAATGTTAAGAGCAGTAAGCGCGGGGCTGACTATGGCCCTGCAGCTGCTTCAGCCGCGGCTTTAAAAGCGGGCGGCCCTGCGGGCCGGGGAAAGCCGGTGCTGACGCACCGGTCATCCCCCTTCGCCTGCGCTTTCTCTATCCGGGACGCTGTCTCACGGTATTCTCTCTCTGCTTCCTGCTGCTGTTAATCACTCTCCTGTTCTGCAGCTGCTTCTCCGGTTTCCTGTCCCTGAAGTTCAAAGACATAAACAGCCTGATGGCCCCCTCCGGCTCCCCGGCGTTGCCGGGTCGTCAAGCCCCACTCCGCTAACCGGCAGAGCCGGTAAGCTCCGCCGAATCCCTCCGGGGTTCGGGCCTGACGGCTAGGGTCTGATGACGAACGGCCAGGTCAACCCCTGCAGCCGGCTGCGCCGGCGCGTTCACTGGCCACATAAGGACGTGGCCGCTAAGGACGCCCGCGTTGCGGTCGGGTGTGTGCCTGCTCACCTCCGGCGCGGTGGTCATGTTGCGGTACGTCCCACGCGGCGGGCGAATCCAAGCACCGTCATTCATCAGATACAAGGGTGAAATGCACGCCTGCGGCGCCCTTGTATCTGCTGCCTGCCGTTGCTTCTCAGCCCTTTGCCGCGAGGAACTAACCGAAACATGAATTAACCACCTGACAGGAGAACCAGCATGCACACACAAAACGTCAACGTCGCCGCTTCAGAATCTTCCAAAACATGGGTTAAAGGCCAGGGCAAACCGGCTGACAACCTGGTATTTGTGCGCGTCGATACGGGCAAGATATTCAGCCAGGCGATTACGCTTAAAGACGGGAGCGTCGTAGCAGTATTTAACTTTGAAACGCTGGAAGAACTGCAATTGCAGTACGGCGACATGGCGCTGATGACCGAATCCGAGGCCGACGCCCTGTTCTGTACGCGTCTTTTCAGACCGTGGGAGGAAATTACCGAGGCGCGCTGGTTCGATCAGCTGACCGTGCTACCGCCGCTGGACTGGAAATCAACCCCCGCAGGCGAGACGTTCAAGTGCAGCGAAATGTATTCAGGCAAGGTGACGCACATTTTTGCGCACATTCGCGGCCGCTATTTTGAGTGCCGGGACTACGCCTCAAAGAGACATGCGGAGCTGGTGCTGAGCGCTGTGCTGGCAATGGCGGGGAAAAACGCGCATTAAAAAAGCAGGCCTGAGCCTGCTCTCTTAACGGCCGGGCGTGCAGCAACACGGTTCGGCCAGCATCAAAACACGAAGGAGTTAACTTTATGTCTGATACACGCATCCTCGCACACGCGAACATGGCTGTAAACCTCTCTGCGCTGGGAACGTCCGTGCCGGAGCATGACACCCTGACGGCGACGCAGTTTATGGATCTGTATGCATATATCTGCGAGGCCGGAACGTTTGCCGGGTTCAGCGCCGTGCCGTGGGAAGAACTGGGCATGTGCAGCGTTATCCATGAGCCGACCGACGAGCCGGAAGGGCTGCGCATTTATCTGCGCGAAAGCTGGCCTGTTGCTGTGCTGGAATTCGACGTGGGCTACAGGGTGATCCCCGGCATGATCACTGACCGCTGGCACCAGAGCTGAGGGCAGCAGGGCGTTTAATTGCTTTGACCGCTTTTTGTTCGCTGGCGTGGTGTGTGACAGGCCAGCGGGATATACTGACAGCAGGGCGCAGAAAGGCTGCGGCCCTGCCCGAAAGGGAGAACTGACGGATGTCGGCAACCGATATGAACGAGCTGAACAGTAACCGAATCAACGCGGAGATCGCCAAACTGATGGCGGAAACGCAGAAGCTGAACGCAGAGGCGGGCAAGCTGAACCGCGAGACGTTCTGGTATCCCGTGGCGGTTTCAACCGGCATGATTGGTGCCGTGGCAACTGTAACCGTGTTGGTTATGAAGGCGCTGGGAGCGTAAAGGAAGGTTTTATGCTTGAGCAATTCGCAGACCCCGGATCGGCTACAGGGGTTAAGATTTTAGCTGCCGTGGCGATTTTATTGCTTATATGCGGCCTCGGAGGACTAGTTAGCAATCTTCAATGGTGCATAGAGACGCGCAGAGAGCGTAAAAACAGGCGCAAGCCCTGAGCCTACAGCCCCGAAAGGGGCTTTTTAATGCCTGCTGCTCAGGAATTCTTCTGACTCTGAGGGAAAGCGACTGCTGCGCGCAGAGTTCTACTCATTACCCCAGATATGCTGACAAAGTCTGGTGGCATCCCAGCTGGGCTGCGCCAGTTGTGGAAATTCGCTAATTACTTTCTGTGGATCGGTATTACTGGTAATCAAATAATCGTCAGGGATTACGTGTACGCCACGATCAACAGCAAAATAATAACGTTTTCCTTGCTGAGGGATAAAAGGCAGCTTCTTTATGACATGGACAGTCACAAAGGGTCCCAAAGGAAAAGATTGCTTTTTGGCGCTATAAATCTGCAGAACCGCTAATAGTTGTCCGGGCTGAATCTTGAGGGTGAAAACTCTTCTGCTTGTATCAAACATACTGGGTTTAATAGTGTAAGTCTCAGATCTGTCGTAGCATTCTCCTGTATTCTCATAATGAAGAAGGGTAACAACTCCAGCAATTTCCTCCTGTTGAATGACCAGCGTAGCAGCATCAGAGCCGGTATAATCTTTGTGCTGATGTGGCACCAGGCTTGCGCATCCTGAAAGGATTAAGGCTGAAGTAAGAACGACCAGGGACAGTGAATTATTCAAAATTGACGGCATGTCTGTTATCTCCTTAAGGCTGACGTTAGCCGTTATCGGCAGACAAGCAAAAATCCTTTACCTCCTGTTTTTAGAAGTAATGATACGCATGAGGACCGCCGTTTCGAAACAGTGGGAAGCCCCGTACTGTTATCACAAAGACCTGAAAGGCGGGCGGCCCTGCGGGCCGGGGAAAGACGGTGCTGACGCACCGGCTCTCTCCCTTCGCCTGCGCTTTCTCTCTCCGGGACGCTGTCTCACGGTCTTCTCTCTCTGCTTCCTGCTGCTCCCCGTTCTGCTGTGCTGCAGCTGCTTTCTCGGTTTCCTTTCACTTAAAGTCAAAAGCATGAACAGCCTGATGGCCCCCTTCGGCTCCCCGGCGTGGCCGGGTCGTCAGCCCCACTGCGCTAACCGGCTTTGCCGGTAAGCTGCGCCGGACCGCGAAGCGTTCCGGGCCTGCCGGCTAGGGTCTGATGGCAACTGCCAGGTCAACCCCTGCAGCGGGCTTACGCCCGCGCGTTCACTGGCCACATAAGGACGTGGCCGCTGAGGACGCCCGCGTTGCGGTCGGGTGTGTGCCTGCTCATCTCCGGCGCGGTGGTCATGTTGCGGTACGTCCCACGCGGCGGGCGAATCCAAGCACCGTCATTCATCAGATACAAGGGTGAAGTGCACGCCTGCGGCGCCCTTGTATCTGCTGCCTGCCGTTGCTTCTCAGCCCTTTGCCGCGAGGAACTAACCGAAACATGAATTAACCACCTGAACAGGAGAACCAGCATGCACACACAAAACGTCAACGTCGCCGCTTCAGAATCTTCCAAAACATGGGTTAACGGACCAAAAATCTGCGTCAGTGCAAACGATCTGCGCACGTGCTGGCACGTCACAGGCAAAAACGGCGAAAAGGTCACGCCGTCAGAGGGGAAGCACTTCCCGGCGCGAAACGGCAGCTATGGCACGGACGTGCTGCTGCTTGATGAAACAGATGTCAGCGCGCTGATGGCTGCCGGACATACCGCGTTGCCGTGTGTGACGAGTTCAGGCGGAGGCATGACGGCGCTGTACGACCTGGGCGAAAACGCTGACGGGCGATACATCATTGCCAGCCGTGGCCAGATCTTTTACCGCTCAGCTTTCTGGCAGGATGCTCGCCGGGAATATATGCGTCGTGCCTCTGCGGTGAGGGCTGAAGAGGCAAAAGCATTTTTTGACCGCTTCCACGAAGCGAGTGACGCAGGGCTGGATTATTACCTGGCCAGTGACGTCGCACGCGGCGTTATCTCGCTGGAAAACGCGCTCAATCCGGTGACAAAAAATCAGGTAACTGCCGGTGCCGGTGATACCACCCTGAACGAGATCCCGTTCTGAAAACGTTGCGCGGCCTGGAAGGGCGGGCCGCTTTTTCGTCTCAACTGATTTAAGGAAAACTGAAATGAAAATGCACAATGCGCAGGCAGTGGTTATCGGTCAGGTTGTCAGCACAATTCTTTACAATCGCGGGCGGGGTGTCGTGTTCGCCGTTCACGGTGAGCAGAAACCGGCATCAGTTGGGTCGCTTTCAGGCTGCGTATCTTATGGCGGTAATCCCACATTTGATATTGCGTTTGAGAGCGGCGGAATATCTCGCGGGCTGCCGGAAAGTATCCTGCTCGGAAAACAGTGGAGTATATTTCCGGAAATAAAAAGCGGGGAAGAAACGGCGCGCATTGTAAAACATGCCGAGTCGGAAGAACGCCGTAAGCAGCAGGAAAAAGAGGAGGCAGAACGCCTTTATGCAGCTGAGTGCGAGCGTTTAAAAACGGCCCCGGAATATGCCGCGCTCTCGCAGGATAAAAACGGCGCTGTGCAGGTGACGTCTAACATCCGCAAAGAGCTGAAGGCAAAATTTCCGGGTGTTAAATTCTCGGTTCGTAAGCGCAGCTATGACAGCGTAAGCGTTAACTGGACTGACGGGCCGACAGAGGAAGAAGTAAAATCCGTAACCGACAAGTACAAAGACAGTTATTTTGATGGTATGCAGGATATGTCCGTTTCCTGTGCCTCTCCTTTTAATCGCATTTATGGGGGCGTGGGCTACGTTTTTACCGACCGGGATTATTCGGACGGGCTGAAGCAAAAAGCGGTCGATGTGGTTTCTGAAAAATTTAGCGGCAGCCTGGACGGCGAAGAAATTACGCTGGCGCGCTTTAACGCAGGCGAGTTATATAGGGTCGGGCGCGATTACTTCTGGCACAATCAGGGCGTGCAGGGTGAGATAAACCGAACGCTTGCGGAAATAAAATAACAGTCATCGGGGAGCCAATTGGTTCCCTTTTTTTTTGCCTGTTATCCGCCGCCGATATTGAACCGGAGACGGATAAATATAAAGCGGTGCGATGCAGGGAACAGGCGTAACGTAAGAAAAAGGAGATGTTTCTCCTGCTACCCGTTCCCGGCATTGAGCCGGGGCGGGTAATTCTGCGCGCAGGCTTCTTTGTTGTCTTTAAAATAACCCTGCGCAGAATGATAAAGATGCATTGCGCGCTTTGTCAGTTTCAAAATCTGTTCAGCCGCTGAAAGCTTTTCGCGGGATTGTGCCTGATTTGATGGCCTTATAATGTTTGTCAATCAGCATCGCATAGTTATAGCGGTTCGTTACGGTGACAGGCTTGTTTTTCATTCCCGCGTTGTACATCCCTACCGCCAGCCACGTTGTGCCGTACTGATTGAAATTACGGCGCAGCAGCATCGCACCGATATAAATGTTCAGGCACGGATCGCTGAGCAGCTTTTCTTTACTGAGGCCGGGATACTCCTTCTTCAGCCGCCGCATAGTTTCCGAATTAATCTGCATGAGGCCGTAATCACTGCTGCCGGGTTTACCGTCTTTTGTCAGGTTAGTATTAATGGCCCCCGGGTTATAGCGGGATTCCTGCCATGCGATAGCGCGCAGATAGTCCGGATCGATGGAATACCATTCGCCAGCTTTAATAAAACAGTCCGCATTCACGCTGGCGGAGAAAATGCCTGTCGCCAGCAGGGCTGCAGCGTGAGTGAATAAACGCATTGCGGCTCCTGATTTGAAAAGTTCGGAGGAGGTGTCAGGCTCAATAATATCATAAGAGTTAGGTTTTTACACACCACTCGCAAATTTATTTTTGCTAATTAAATTATTTAAAATCAGTAAGTTATATAAATATCGTAGATTATTTGAGCGGTAACGTACTTACCATCTGGTAACCTCGTGGAATCCTGAAGGTTTTTTAAAGGTTACTTAATGGTTTGTTTTAGTATTATCAGTAGGTTAGAATGAGAAATCAGCCATTGGTTTCCAGATGGTTACGCCTTTTTAGGCTGGTTGTTACCTGATGGTTACCATAAAAACTATGCATGAAACCTTGCCTTCTGACTGGTCCAATGTGAACTTCCTCCGCGTGAATTAAGATGAAAGAGAGAAAAAAATATGAATGATGAAAATTCAGCTAAGCGTAACAGGGTCAATCTTACCATCCCTTTTTCACTGCTGGAAAAGATTGATGCCCATGTTGATAAAAAGCTGGAAGACGGTGAGTCTCGCGATACTGCTAACCGATCTGCGTTTGTGATGGAAATGTTCAAGCTGGGCCTCCGTGTTTATGAAAACAAAATAAACAAAGATGCCTCTGAAAAGACCCTTGATCAGAAGCTGGAATTTATCGCTAAAAATGTGCTTGTCAGTGGCTTTATCACTGACGCTATATTTGGTATTCAGAAAGAAACAGTTGATGCCGATAAGGTCATAAAAAATGAAATGGTTCTGGACCCGGAGTGGGTGAAGGCAGTAAATGAGCGTGTTGCAGGAAAATTGCAGGAATACTTTAAATAATTATTCAGTGCCTGATGCATCCCACTGGTGCATCAGGCGCATCGGTTTATCATTCTTCCTTACTGTTTGAATCAGCCTCTTTCTCCCGCAGTGCTTCCAGTTCTCTCTTCTGCGCTTCACGGATATAGCGGCGCAGCGTAAGCGCGTTAATCCCATACTGAGTGTAAACCTGCTTACGTGTAATTCCGTCCCGTAGAACAGCGTTGACGGCCTGATCGCGGTCGCGTTTAGATAGCACGTTTCTGTTATCGTACTTAACGCGTTTTTCCTGAATATCGGGTAAGTCTTTCTTTTCCCGCCATGCATCTTTTACGGTTGAGACGGTTACCCCGAGAATATCGGACGTCTGCTGCAGCGTTTTTCCCTGAACACGTAAACGAACCGCATGCTCTTTTATTTCTTCCGGAACAGGCTTGTAGTCTTCGCTTGTGCCGACGTATTTTATCAGCGTTTCAGTTGTGATGTCGTATTCTGCAAGAATATGCTTCCTGAGCACGCCCTTGCTTAATTTCTTTTTTATCGTCTCGACGTCATCAGGCGACAGCTTTCTCTCTTGTTCACGGGGATTAATTTCTGTTCCGTCACGTTCAGCTATTTTTCTGACGGCCTGGTAAATGGCCGCGCGTGATACACCGCAGGCTTTCTCTATTTCTTCCAGTGTCATCTTTGGCTCTGCGTGATACATGCCTGAAATCAGCTCCCACTGCTTCCATCGGTAATCCATCGCAGAGTGTCCCTTTCGCTGTTTTATCAGCTTGTAGACATAGGATTCAGAACAACCCTGTTCTTTGCATATATCTTTAACGCGCCAGCCGATCATGACGCGTTCCATTATTTTATCTGCGTCGGGTCCGGATTTTATTGCGACAGTCTTTTTCGGTGTGCTTTCTTTCTTTGGTGCGGGCGCAGTTTTTGCGCCGGTCAGCGCAGGCTTAATTTCAGCTTCAATTGTCTGGCCCGGTTCTATAAATATTGCCTTATCAAGGCTGTTTTTTAATTTACGGGCCTGCCACAGGTTTACGCCGGGGCACGGAAGGGGAGAAAGGAATGCTGCATTAATCATTATCCAGGCGGCGGGGTCAGGCACGTCTGAATAATCCCTTACCTGCGCAAGCGAGCGTTCAGCTGCCGCACGCAGCTGCCGTACAGAGACGCGATTCTTTATAAATGCCAGTAAAGGAATGGTGACCAGCTGGCAGGCATAAAAGCGGGTTTCGCTGAGGGTGACCTCAAACCAGCCCGGGTCACGCATGTAATGCAGAAGGGCATCATTCAGCAGTTCAGTTAAGACTGCCTCATGATTTGTCCTAAAAATCTTAGTCGCAAAGCCCGCCGGATCGGCGACATGCACAATCAAATCGGCAGTTTCACGCATGATTTCTTATTCTCATTCAATCAGTTAGGAACTTAAGTGAAATTTCTTAGTATGACGATAAGCTAAATTGATCAGTAAGATCAATAACTTAAATTGAAGTGTGCGATCCGGAAGCGTAAAAAAACGTCAGCCGGTTAAGAAACCGTAAGCATCTGTAGCAATCCCACAGATTTGTAAAGGAAGAGTAACCGGTAAGTCAGTAATTTGACTTAAGGCCATACAGGCAAAAACAAACGATAGTTCAACCGACTGATCATTATATCCCTAACTGAGGAAAAAACCTATGAAGGGCTCTCTCTCTTCGTCTTTAAACTACTGCCGCAAGGCAGGGGCGGTAGCGTGGAAGAAAATGAACAAATCTGCGCTGCTCTCAGCACTGGCGATCCTGGCTGTTTCTGTGATGCCAGCCCACGCCCAGGACTACTTCGCAGGGGCAAAAACTGATGTTACGGATACGTTCGGCGGCAACTCAGCCGTTGTATATATCCTGTATGTGATTGAGATTGCATTCATCGCCTTCACCTACATCAAAACCAAAAACCTCGCACTGTTCGGCAGCATCGCCGCGCTGCTGGTTTTCGTGAACGTCGCCTTCAACGTCATCCCGGCTTAACGTCTGCTTATGGATAAACGTGACCGGTATACCTATGCGGCTACGTTTTCCGAGCAGAAGCGGTTCGTGGGGCTGCCACCTGATGAGTTCTGCCTGTATGTGCCACTGGCACTGCTGGCAGTTTTTCTCAACATGTGGATTTTTGGCCCCACGCTTTTAGCCGCCGTGGTTGGAATACGTCACCTCAAGAAAGGCCGCGGTTCTCAGTATCTTCTCAACCTTGCGTACTGGTGCCTGCCCACCTCAGTGATGCGCTTCTTTATCAGCATCCTGCCTGACAGCTACAAACGGCACTGGGTCGCCTGATCCCCCTCCGGAGACAACATGGAATTAAAGCTGCGTTCGGCGGGAAACCGCAATATGGCCGTGGCTATTCTGGTGCTGCTCGTTATCACGATCCTTGCGCTCCTTCTCTGCTGGCGCATCTACGGTGATAACCGGGCGCTGATGAATCAGCTCCTTAATAACAAACAGACCATTATCGTTCCCTACGGCGCGGACACGCCGTTCAGCTTCACCGGCGAGCGCGGCGACGCCCGCTACCTGCGCCTGATGGCGCTGGCGTGGCTGAACCTGCGCCTTAACATCTCCGACAAAAACGCAGAGGCCAGCCACGAAATGCTGCTGGCGGGCGCCTGCGATGGCGCGGAGAAATCACTCAAAGGCGTGCTGGCTGACGAAGCCTCACGCGTTAAAGGTAACAGCGGCGGGTCGGTGTTCTATCCCAGAGACGTCAGCGTCTGGCCGGACAAGGGCATCGTAGACGTGACCGGCGATCTGCAGCTGAGCTACGGGCTGCACGACGGCAAGCCGGTGAAGAAGCACTACCGGCTGCGCACCGACACCCGAAACAACCGTCTCTGCTGGAGCGCTTTCCTGGAGGTTCCCGATGCGTAAATCCCTGCTAATCAGCGCCGTCGCGCTGCTGACGGCGTTCGGCGCCCGCGCTGAACAGCTGACGCTCAATCCTGGTGCCCGCGTCAATGCGGCGGTGAGTAACATCAATCCGAACTACCTGCGCGTGAACGATGACCGCATCCTCAGCGTACAGGCTGCGCAGGGCGTGCTGAGCGCCAAATCCCCGACGCCGGAAGGCGCGGTTGTGTTTTCCACCGTGACCGACAAGCCGTTCACCATGTTCGTACAGACCGCGTCCGGGTTTGCCTTCTCTGTGCAGGCAACGCCGGGCAAGCGCGCAGGCCTGAGCCTGACGGTAGATAACCGCGAGGTGAAGGGCACGGAAGAGGCGCGGGAGTACGAACAGAAGCAGGACACCTACAGCGCGCTTATCAGCGGCCTGGTGGGAAGGTTTATTACCAACCGCAAGCCGGCAGGCTACGTGCTGAGTAAAAACACCGACGTGCCGGTGAGCGAGTCGGTGAAAAGCGCGTTTGCGCTGCGCCCGGTGACCGCCTGGCAGGGTGACCGGGTACGCATCGTGCGCACGGACATCACCAGCCTCTCCTCGCAGCGCATTCGACTGAGCGAGCGCTACTTCTGGAGTCCGGGCGTGATGGCGGTAGCGTTTCACCCGCAGCTTGACGTGCTGGAGCCGGGGGCAAAGGTTTCGGTCGTAACGGTATTCCGTACGAAAGGAGGCCCGGATGAACCTTAACAGCCTGGTCCGCAGCAAACAGCGCAGGCTGTTTGGCATCATCCTCGCCGCCGCTGTCGTCATCATCGGCGGCCTGTACCTTGCGAACCGGGGCGCAACCGGAAAGAGCGGGGGGCATGAAAGTAAACCCGACCGTGCCACCGCCGAGCCGGATCTGACCGGCGGGGGTGTGGTCAACGCTTTTGACGGCTCCGGGCAGGGCTCGCTACTGGTGAGCGCGCAGAACCGGGAGAAAGAGGCGCGGGAACAGCTTTCCTCCATGCAGAAAGACTTCAAGTCGCTGAAAGACCAGATGTCCGACGTGATGAACAACAACAAGTCGCTGCAGCAGAACGTCAGCGACCTGATGGATCAGCTGAAAAATCAGCAGAACCAGCCAAAAACGCCCCCCGCCGGACAACAGGCACAGCAGGGCGCGCAACAGGGGGCACAGCAGGGTGCCGGTTATACGCCGCCGCGCACGGAATACACCTTTGCACCCGCGCCGGTGCAGACCGGACAGATCGATAACCAGACGTTTGACTACTCGCAGTTTGAGCCTAAAGCGAAAGACACCTCGTTCTGGGTCCCGACCGGCACGTTCTCTGATGCCATCGTGATAGAGGGGGCCGACGCCAACGCCTCGGTGCGCGGTGAGAACAACCTGGTGCCGATGCAGTTCAAGCTCAAGGGCCGGGCGCACATGCCGGGTAACAACAAAATGGGGCAGCTGGATAACTGCTTCGTGACGGCAGCGGCCTACGGCGACATCTCCAGCGAGCGCGCCATCGTTCAGCTGCAGCGCCTCTCCTGCATCATCGACGGCAAGCACGTCGATCAGGCAGTGAAGGGGCACGTTGCCTTCTACGGCAAGAACGGCATTAAGGGCGTGCCGGTGATGCGCAACGGCAAGATTCTGGGGCTGGCCTTCACCGCAGGGGCGTTGGGCGGTCTCGGTCAGAGCGCCTCGCAGGTAGGCCAGACGGTCACCGGCATCGGCGCAACCAGCACGGTCAGCGGCGGAGATGTGGCGCGCGGCGCTGTGGGCGGTGGCGTGGGCAAGGCGGCGGACAAGCTTGCCGACTACTACATCGAGCGGGCCGAGCAGTATCACCCGATTATCCCGATTGGCGCGGCGAACCGCGTAGAGGTGGTGTTTATCGAAGGCTTCCGCGCGAAGTTCATTGAGGATGAAGAAGCCGCGAAGCTTGCGAAAGAGCAGCAGCGTTCAGGCGGGCAGCAGCAGGACACACAGACCCGCGAGCAGGGCAACAGCGGCCTGCCGCCGGATCTCGTGGGCAAGCTCGGCGACGCGACCCGCCTCAACATGAATGACTTCGTGACCCCGACCAGTGGCGGGCAGGCGAAGAGCATGACTCCACAGGGCGTGGCGCAATGACGGCTGAAAAAATCCGGCTTCGTCACGCAGAGCACTGCGGCTGGATGGTTTTTACCGAACGGACGGTGAACTGCTTCGGGCGTGAGGCCGACGCGCGCATCCCGGGCCTGCAGGCGCTGGGGTTCGGGGTGAAGAAGCTCTACTGCAAGCCCGGCCTCATCCCGGACGACGGCTACGTCGCCCTGTTCGGGGAGACGCTGCGCCGCCTGCTGGAGGTCGCTCCCGGCGATGCTTTTGCCATGAGCATGCTCTCACGGCTCGGGACCAGCGGCAAAAACGGCGACCTCTTTATCGACTTTACCGAAATCGACGCGCTGTCATCCGGTAGCGCCGGCGGAGAACATCATGAATAACTCGACAGATGTAAGCACTACACAGCCTGCTGATGACCAGTCTCCTGCTGGTCATTTTCTGATAACGGGCAAAACCGGGGCGGGAAAAACCGCGCTGGCCATGACACTCATGAAAGACCTTCTCAACCAACACGCAGACGGAGAGCACCATGACTAAAGCTCACTCTTTTATCATCAGCGCGCTGGCCGTCATGTTGAGCGGCTGCGCGGGCATGAACGGCGACTTTGAGTTCGACAAGCCCGCTAAAGATTCCGGCGTCTGGATGTCGCAGGCCGACGATATGTCCGCCGGCAGCAGCGGTAACGCGCCGGCAGCGGCTGCACCGAACGGATTTACCGGCGCAGGCATTCGGCTGGACGACTACCGCCTGATTGATACCGGCACCATCCGCTTGGACCCGCAGACCGATGCGCAGGCGCGGCGCAGCGGCCTGAGCGACGGTATCCCGGTGCGCGTGGCGTCATCCGGCGAGGTCCGCCCGTTCACCCGTGAAAACGGCGTGCTGCGCACCACTGCAAGCCAGACCGCGTACTGCAGCGCGGCGCACTGCTTTCCGGAACCTGCTGCCGCGTTCCGCCGTCCTGACGGCGTGGCGCGCATCTGGATAGCGCCTTACGTCTCCCCCGACAACAACGTCCACATGGGCGAGGTCATCTACAGCGTCTCCAGTCACGGCGACTGGAGCGGCATTCTGATGTGAGGTCCGCATGAAATTTCTGAAAGGCTTCCGCTTTGACCCGCTGAACGTGGTGGAAACGGTGGCGGGCATTCTGGGCGAGCGGGACACAACGAACGAGACGCGCCAGAAGCTGCAGGACATGGACTACCCGCATATTCGCGACCTGCTGCCCTACAAGGATTATGACTCTGAAAGCCAGATCTGGGTTAACAAGGAGTCGGTGGGATTCGTGGTGGAGAGCCAGCCGCTGATTGGCGCCAACGAGAAGCTGGCCGAAAGTCTGGAGTATTTGCTGCGCGACGTCGCCCCTCGCGACGTTCCGCTTCAGGTGATGCTGGTTTCTTCCCGGGCGGTGAAAGAGCAAGTCGAGCAGGGGCTGAAAAACTTCGCCTGGAAGGGGCACCGGGCGGACGAATGCAACGATGTGACCGCGCGCTTCTTCCTGAACGGTGCGCGTTTCACCTACAACAACGGCCTGGACCATCCGCTGACCCTGCGCGACTACCGCCTGTTCTTTATCTGGGCCATGCCGGTGAAGCACCTGAGCGAAACCGACATGATCCGTGTGCGCGACGTGCGACGTAACCTGCTGAACGCACTCAACGCCGCTGACTTGTGGTCCACTGCCATCGGCGTGAGCGAGTTCAGCAGCGTGCTGCGCGAGTTCTTCAACCACGACCCGGCGCGGCTTGAGCGCTACGACAGCGAGTACGATCCGGCGGCCGACCTCAGCACGCAGTTTGTGGACCGCACCACGTCCTGGCGGGTGAAACCCTCGCACATCCGGATTGAGGGCAGCGACGCGAAGAATAAGCCGTTTGCTGCGCGCATGGTAAACCTGAACCTCGACCGCAACCCGCAGGAGCACTTTCTGTGGCAGAACGGCAACATCATTCAGGACCTGATGTCCCCGACCAACGGCATTCCCTGCCCGTTTATCTGCACGATGGTGCTGACCACCGAAGAACAGATGAAAAGCCAGGGTGAGGCAAACAGCCGCTTCCTGTCGCTGGACTCGCGCGTGAACACCAGTTACGCCAAGTACATTCCGTCAACGACGCGCCAGCACGCAGAGTGGAAAGATGCCCGCGCGCGGCTGCTGTCGAATCAGACGTCGCTCACGAGCTACTTCTACGGCATCACGCTGTTCTGCCCGGACGACGATGACCTGACTTCTCGCTACACCGAAAAGACGCGCAACGCCTTCGCCGCGCAGGGGCTGCGCTTCGTGCGCGCTGACTTTATGCAGCTGCGCAACCTGCTGGCCACGCTGCCGTTTGCGATGGTGAATAAAAAGCTGCGTGACGACTGCCGCAAGACCGGCGGTATTCAGCGCTCGGAGTCGTTTCACGCGGTGAACCTGATGCCGGTCATCGGCGACAACAAGCTGTGCGCCTCGGGCATTCTTATTCCGAGCTACCGCAACCAGGTCGCGTTTATCGATGTGTTTGACGAGAGCCTGCCGAATACCAACTTCAACTGGTTTATGTCCGGTACATCCGGCGCGGGTAAGTCGGTACTGGCGAACTCGATAGCGCGATCGGTGCTGGACAAGGGCGGGACGGTGGCGGTGCAGGACATCGGGGACTCCTACAAGGCGGCGTGCAGCAGCCTCGGTGGCACCTACATTAACGGTGATTCCCTGCGCTTCAACCCGTTTGCGAACGTCACGGACATTACGCTCGCCGCCGAGCGCATCCGCGATCAGCTGTGCATTCTGGCGAGCCCCAACGGCCTGCTGGACGAGGTGCACGAGTCCATGATCCTGGAGGCGATCACCGAATCGTGGCCGACTTATGAGCAGGACATGCGTATTGACCACGTCATTGACTACCTGAAGAAGAGGCAGGCCGCCATTAGCCGCGAACACTCCTCACTGATTGGCGGGCGCATTGACGAAATCACGACCCTGCTCGGCAAGTACAGTACGAAAGGGATCTATGGCCGGTTCTTTAATTCGTCCGAGCCGACCCTGAAGCCTGATCTGCAGTTTGTGGTCACCGAACTGGGCGACCTGCGCAAGCAGCAGGACCTGCTGTCTGCGGTGCTGTTCAGCATCATGATCTGGAACGAGAACATGATGTACACCACGCCCCGCAGCATGCGAAAGATGAACATCATTGACGAGGGCTGGAAGCTGCTCGGCGGCTCCAGTACCAAAATCAAGGACTTCATTGAGGAGGGCTACCGCACCGCCCGCCGTCATAACGGCTCTTACGGCACGGTGACCCAGGCGATACGCGATAAAAACCTGTCCACGGCGGCGCTCGCGGCTTACGACAACAGCTCGTTCAAGTTCACCTGTATGCAGGACGCCAAGTCGTTTACCACCTTCCAGAAGGAAGAGCCGCACGCGTTCAACGAGCTGGAGTGGGAGATGATCAGGAAGTTCCCGCCAGCGAAAAAGGCGCGTTACAGCTCGTTCCTGCTGAGCGTGGGTGAGTTTTCCAGTTTCCACCGACTCATTCTCGATCCGCTGAGCGACGGGCTTTTTTCCTCCAAAGGCGAGGACTTTACCTACCGCGAGAAACGTCTGCGCGAGGGCGCGGACATCAAGGACATCCTGTTTGAGATGGCCGATAACGATGCGCACAAGCGCGACATCATCCACATGCTGCGGGAGATGCAACTTTGAATACAAAACACCTTGTGGCGGGCTGCGGCCTGTCGGTTGCGCTGAGCGTGGGCGCGTGTGCGGCCGCATGGTTCCTCTGGCTGAAGCCGCCGATGCTGGTCACCTTTGACATGAAGGGCACGACCAATGCGCTTATCCGGCAGACCGCGAAGCTTGACCTGAACGACGATCAGCGTAAGGCGCTGCTGACCCGCTTTGACCGCAGCGTCACCACCGCTACGGCGGAATATGCCAGCGAACACGGTGCGGCCATTCTGGTGAGCCCTGCTGTAGTCACCGGCCTGCCGGACGCCACGCCGGAGATTCAGGCGCGGCTCGCTGAACTGATGAAGGCCGGTAACCCGCAGCAGTAACCCTGTCCGATCACCCCAACCGGAAGTTTCCCGATGACACATGCAACTCCGCTGGCGCGCCTGGCCGCCGGCGCGCTGCTCGCCACGCTCAGCCTGCAGGCGGGCGCGGCTGAGCTGGGCACGTACGGCGATACCTGGGACATCCGCGAGCGCAACCTGATCGCGGTCCTGAAAGACAACCTGAAGCAGCACTTTGACGGCCGGTCGCAGGCCGACATTGAGCGGGAAATGCAGAAAAAGGCCGAAGACGAGGCGATGCGCCCGCCGCCGGTGGCCGGACTCACTACTGCGCGCGAGACGCACAGCCGCCTGTTTGATCCGTCGTTCACGGTTCAGCGCGACATTGCTGACCAGAACGGCGTTGTGTTCGCGCATAAAGGCCAGGTGGTGAACCCGTTTGACGTCATCCCGGTATTTGACGAGACGCTGTACTTCATCGATGCCGACGACGACCGGCAGATTGCCTGGATGAAGCAGCAGGTGCCGCACACCACGACGTCCCGCGTCATCCTGGTCAACGGTAACGTGCGCGACAGCGCAGAGGCCCTCGGCAGCCGGGTCTACTTCGACCAGACCGGCAACATCACGAAAAAGTTCGGCATCACGCAGGTGCCTGCGGAGGTAAAGCAGGCGCCCGGACAAAAACTCTTCCTTATTACTGAATTCGGTCTTCCCGACCGCTAACGGAGCCAGACATGAAAAAGCACATCCTCGCCGCCGCCCTGACGCTGAGCCTGACCGGGCACGCGATTGCCGCTGACGACGCCTTCAGCGATACGCAGAAGGCACAGATCGGCGAGATTGCAGCGGACTACCTGCGGGCGCACCCGGAAATCCTGATCGAGATGAGCCAGAAGCTGCAGGCGCAGTCGCAGGAGAAACAAATGGCCTCCGCCGCCGGCGCAGCGCTGAAGGAGCAGGACGGGCTGCTGAACGATCCAGCCTCACCGGTGCTGCACCCGAAGGGCGACGTCGCGGTCATCCAGTTCTTTGACTACCAGTGCATCTTCTGCGCGAAGGTCGCCCCGACCGTGGAGCAGTTCATCAGCCAGAATCCGAACGTGCGCTTCATCTATAAGGAATGGCCAATCTTCGGCAGCCGCTGGCCCGCGTCGGTACAGGCGGCGAAAGTTGGCCTGTCTGTGTACAGGAAAGGCGGCGCAGAGGCGTATCACCGTTACCACGCCGCGCTCTACGAGACCGGCCACAACGAAGGGAAGCTGCTGGATGAAGACATCCGACAGGCGGCGGTGAAGGCGGGCGTGACCACGACGCCGAAAGAAGAGGTCGAGGCAATGGGCGCGGCGCTGGAGAAAAACAATCAGCTGGCCCGCAGCCTCGGCATTCAGGGCACGCCCGCCTTCTTCGTCATGCCGGTGACGGGTGCAACCGCTGAGAACGTCAGCGTTATCCCGGGTGCGACAACTCTGCAGGGGCTACAGGCTGCAGTAGAAAAAGCGCGCGGCGGCGTGAAGAAAGGAGGCTGATATGGCCTGGCGCACGGTTTTACTGGCGCTCGCGGTGTGGGTCTGCCAGCCGGCGCTTGCCGCTGACAACGGCAATACATCCCTGACCTGCGAGGGGCGCTGGGTTAACCCCATCACCGACGTGTGCTGGGAGTGCCTGTTCCCGATGAGCATTGGCAGCGTGCAGGTGTCGGCCGGATCGCTGCCGGATACCGAAAACCCGTCATCGCCCATTCAGTTCTGCCCGGCGCCGCCGCCCATTTTTGAGCGCCCGGGCATCGCGATTGGCTTCTGGGAGCCGTTTGCGATGACTGACGTGACGCGCTCGCCCGGCTGCATGGTGAACATGGGCGGCTTCAACATTAACATCCCGAACACCGGCACCGGCACCGGCACGAAAACGGCGAACGAGCACCCGGGCACCTTCTATCACGTCCACTGGTACAAGTATCCGCTGATCTCCTGGCTCAACATTATTACCTCGGAGATGTGCATGCAGGGCGGGGAGTATGACATCGGCTACCTGTCGGAGCTGGACCCCACCTGGCAGAACGACAACCTGGCGCTGTTCCTGAACCCAGAGGTGATGCTGTTTGCGAACCCGGTGGCGCAGATGGCCTGCGCGGCGGACGCGGTGGCGGCGGGCGTGAGCAAACCGATTGATGCGCTGTTCTGGTGCGCGGGCTCGCACGGCTCGATGTACCCGTTCACGGGCAACATCGTGAACGAGTCGAGCGGGCTCAACAGCGGGGCGCTGCTCTCCGAGCGTATGGACTTCAAGCTGCACCGCGAAGGGCTCATCCTGGATACCGTGCCGCAGAACACCGCCGTCTGCTACGAGTATCCGTCCGCAATCATGCCGAAAAGTCGCTACCGCTATCAGATGGTGAACACCATCCCGGACGTGGCGTCCTGTCATCCCTTCGGGCGCAACGTGATGCTGTGGCAGACCGGTAAGGAAATGCCCACTACCAAAAAGAACTATGGCTATCTCATCTGGAAAAAGCGCAACTGCGTTGTGCTTTAAGCGAGGACACATGAGGAAAACACGCAACACGCTGCTGATTGCCGCCGGGCTGATGGCGGCAATGGCCGCGCAGGCGGAGGACGCGCCGCAGGGCACGCAGGTCGGCAGTACGGAAAACGAGACGGCCTATTTCCTGTCCGCGTCAGTACCCGAAAAGGAGATGGCCATTCTGATGAAGGCGGCCGAAGCCCGGGACATTCCGGTCTATTTCCGGGGGCTGGTCGGCGACAGCATGGAGCAGACCGCGAAGTACATGATGTACATGGTCAGCACCTATAAGGTGCGCGGCGTGCAGATAGATCCGGTGCGCTTTGAGCGCTACGGCGTGAAGCAGGTGCCGGCGCTGGTGAAGAAGTGTGGCGACCACTTCGACATCGTGTACGGCAACGTCGCGCTGAATCAGGCGCTGAGCATGATCGAGACGCGCGGCGACTGCCGCAAAAAGCCCTGACCGACCCCGCTGCCCGCTGCGGCGGGCTTTCTTAACCTTTCCGGAACCTCTTATGAAAAAAGCCACTCGCTCCCTGCTGCAGGGGCTGCTGCTGACCTGCCTGTCGGCCAGCGTTCTGGCGGCGTCGATGGACGCTTCCAACCAGGAAGGCATTAACGCCGGTAAATCCGCAGACGGCACGACCAGCGCCGATCCGAACGGCTACTTCGACAACTACAGCTCAGACGCGCCGCAGCGCGGCTACTACAGCGGACCGACCCAGACGTCATCGAACATTGACGTGAAAGGGCAGACGGAGCTGAGCGAGTCTGATTTAGGCCAGACCGCGCGCGAATCCTACGTGAATAACCCGGCGGACAAGCTCAGCTACGACTCTGACATGATGAAGTACAGCGACGAGATCCGTGAAAACGCCAACGCCATCACCGGCGTGAACGGCAGCCAGTGCGTGGCGCAGGAGCTGAACAAAACCACCTACACCACACACAGCTGTGAAATGGCCACTCCGCTAACTCAATCTTGCACGCGCAAGGCCACCATCGTGACGACCGGATCGTATGAGGAGTACAGCACGCAGCTGGTTCTAAATGCCGGCAGCTCGACGGCGGTGCCGGTTGATAACTTCTGGATACGTTATGACTTCACGGTTCCTGAAGACGGCACTATCAGCAGCGGGGTCTGGGCGTATGAATACCCGCGAGCACCCTCGTATCACGGGGAGTCGGGCAATCGCCTCTGGTACTACATTCAGGCGTTTGGCACGACGGTGAAGGCCAAGCCGAACCGGAACGGGGATTTTGGTATCGCGACGCAGAAAGTGACGAAAGGGCAGACGGTTTCTCTGTTTGTGCTTTACGACACTGACGGCAACAAAGGCAGCGCGCGGGACGGGCTGATCAGAACGATTGCTAACGGCACCAACGTTTTTCGCGTGACGCTGCCGATGCAGGCAGTACGCGACACGGTCACGGCGGGCATCGAATGGACTAACAGCTGCCCGGCAGACATGGGCGACGCGGTGAAGATGAGCGAGGTCTGCAGCGACCCGGGCGGCACCCGCTCGGTGACAGTCGGCGGCAAGGCCTACAGCCTCTACAGCGACTGCTGGGGCTACACCACCCAGTGGAACGTGTTCGAAGACGACACCAACACCTGTCAGGCGTACATCGACGATCCGAACTGCAGCGAAGGCACGCGCACCTGCACCCAGAAAATTGGCAACCTCTGCGTTTACAGCAAGCTGACCTACCAGTGTGCGCACACCGTGAAAAGCACCGGCTACGTGTGTGGCTCGGAGTTCTACTGCTCGGACGGCAGCTGCTCGGCGATGAAGGCGGGCCAGAACCAGAACTTTGAAATGGCGGTGTCCCAGCTGGCCGCACTCGCCGCCGCAGGTAAGGACTTCGCGGGCATGGACCCGAACTCAGTGACGGCATTCACGGGCAAGGCGATGGCCTGCCGCAAGAGCGCGGCGGGCTTCAGCAACTGCTGCAAAAGCGGCGGCTGGGGTCAGAGCGCGGGGCTTGCGCACTGCAACACTGAGGAAAAAGAGATCGGCACCGGCAAGGAGAAAAAGCTGGTCGTGAAGGTCGGGTCATACTGCTCGAAAAAGGTGCTCGGGGTCTGCCTGCAGCAGAAAGAGGGCTACTGCGTGTTCGACAGCAAGCTTGCCCGCATCGTGCAGGAACAGGGGCGGCGCGACCAGCTGGGCATCAGCTTCGGCTCGGGTGAAAGCCCGGACTGCAGGGGAATAAAGGTCGCCGAGCTGCAGGGCATTAAGTTCGATCACATTGACTTCAGCGACTTCTACGACGACCTGAACAGCAACATCAAACTGCCCGACCAGGACGCGCTGAACCAGCGCATCACCTCCGACATCCAGAACAGCCTCAAATCAGGAGATTAAGCGTGAGAAAATTCATCGGCCTCGCGCTGCTGCTGGCGGTATCGCCGCTGCACGCGGCAGAGGAAAAAAAGCCCGACGGCTACAACTATGACCCGGCGGTCGGCTGGTACTGGTACAACGAGCCGGTAAAAAAGGACGAAGAAGAACAGCCGGCGCCGACGCCCGCCGCGCCGCAGGAGACGCCCACGCAGAAGATGAAACGCCTGCAGGCGTTTCGCGACAACCTGATGAACGAGGCGATGCTGCATCCCTCCACCGAAAACATCCGGCGCTACAAAATCGTGCAGGACTGGATGGTCAATCAGGCCAGCATGTTCGCCTCGCGCTGGGAGAAAGTGCTGCTGGACAACCCGGAGCTGGACTACAGCCTGAAACACCCGTTCTACAACGGCACCGCCAACATCCAGTACACCGAGCAGCGCCAGAAGCAGCAGGCAGCTATCCGCTACGTGAACCAGCGCTATGGCGTGTTCTTCTTCTATCGAGGCAACGAGCCGCTGGATAACCGGCTGGGCGGGGTGGTGAAGGAATTCAGCGAGCAGTACGGTCTGACCGTTATTCCGGTGACCGTGGACGGACGCGCCAGCCCGGACCTGCCGGACACCCGGCAGAACGCCGGGCAGGCGGAGAAGATGAAGATAGAACATTTCCCGGCCATCTACCTGGTCGAGCCGCGCACGAAGAAATACCAGCCGCTGGCCTACGGCTTTATCACCCAGGACGACCTGGCGCGCCGCATGCTCAACATCGTTACCGACTTCCAGCCCGAGGATTAACCATGATTTCAAAACTTTTTGCCGTACTGCTGATGCTTGCGCCGGTGCTGGCCACGGCCAGCACGATTGACGACATTGCCCGCCTGGAGCAGGCGAAAGCGGGTGCAGACGCGCCCGCTGAACAGGAAAGTGAGCCGGCACAGCGTTCACCTGCTGCAGACGCGCAGCCGGCTCCCGCGAAACCCGTCTGGTATCACCTGAGCGACGGTCGCCGCGTGGACGTGGGCCACTGGCAGATCGTGCACTTTGTCCGCTCCGACTGCCCGTATTGCCACCGCTTCAATCCGACCCTGAAGTCGGTGTCCGAGCAGACCGGCATCGGGGTGTTCGTCTACAGCTTTGACGGCAAGGGCGACGCGGTGTTCCCGAAGGTCATGCCGGTGAACGACGGCATCCTGAAGGACTTCTTCGCGGAGCTGCCGCAGGCGACCCCCACCGACTTCATTATCAACACGCAGTCGCTGGTGACGATCCCGCTGTCGCAGGGGGAAATGAGTGAGGAGGCGCTGAAGCAGCGCCTGGATGAGTCGTTTGCGCTGGCCGTTCGACTGGGGGTGCTGTGATGAACAAATTTGCGTTAAGTGCCGCTCTGGCGTCTGGCTTTTTACTGTCCACTCCGGCCTTTGCGGACGTGCAGAACGACATCAATAAGTTCTTTAACGACATGGGCGGCGGCGGCGGTAACTACACGCAGGCGGCCGCGTGGCAGGGCCAGTCGGCGGGCTACCTGACCGGCGGCAACCTGTTTATCCGCACGCCGGTGCGCAATATCCAGCTGATTTCGGTGACGCTCCCGGACATCAAGTCGGGCTGCGGCGGCATCGACGCCTATCTGGGCTCGTTCAGCTTCATCAACAGCGACAGCATCAAAATCATGGGCAAGCAGATCCTGAGCAACGCCGCCGGCTACGCCTTTGACCTCGGGCTCGAAACCATCTGCCCGCAGTGCAAGGCGGTCAAAGACTACCTGCAGAAGCTTGCGGCGGACACCAATAACATGAATATCTCCACCTGCCAGGCCGCGCAGTCCATTGTCGGCGGCCTGTGGCCAAAAACGCAGGCGGCCAGCTCGCAGATTTGCCAGGACCTCGGCACCAAACATGACGTGTTCTCCGACTGGGCGGCGTCCCGTCAGGGGTGCGGCGTGGGCGGGGAGACGAACAGCGTGTTCAGCAAGGCGACCGACGAGGAGAAGAAGCGCATCCCGCGCAACCGCAACCTGACGTGGGACACGTTCACGAAGCTCAACCAGTTTTTCAGCAACGATCGCGCGCTGAAGGAGTTCATTATGTCGATGGTCGGCACGGTAATTTACGATGCGAACGGCAACCCGACGTTCCTGCAGCCGCGCGGGGGCAGCGAGTCGATGTTCAATACGCTCCTGAACGGCGGTACCGAAAAAATTTACCGCTGCAACGACAACAACACCTGTCTGTCACCCACCATTGCAAACCTGACCCTGTCTGAAGACGAGGGCATGACCGGCCGGGTGCGTGACATGCTTAACGACATCTTTGACAAAAGCCGCACCGACACGGCGCTTAACGATAACGAAAAGGCGCTTATCAGCAGCACCCGCGTGCGCATCCTGCGCTACACCATTGACTCCGCGTCGGTGGGCATGGATCAGAGCGTGGTCAGCAGCCTGGCGGAGTACATCGCGGCCGATATGGTGATGTCCTACATCAACGGGCTGATTGACGTGGCCGCGAGCGGCGCGGCGGGCTCGCTTGATACCGAAGAAGAGAACAAGCACTTTCGCGAGAACCTGCGTCAGGTGCGCAACGAGCTGAGCCAGCGCGTCGCGCGCATTCAGGTGCAGCAGAACGGGCTGGCGGAGTACGACCGCAGCCTGTCCGAAACGCGCCAGCAGCTCTCTTCATCCGTTTCCGACAGCGTGCTGTCGAACTATCAGTTCGGGGGGTAAGCATGGCGCTTGATATCTGGGTGGTCAGCTCCGGCGGCATGATCACGATGGGCCTGAACGCGGTGGCGACCGTGATGGAGAACGGCGGCTGGAAAAGCACGATCTGGGTGGCGGAGATGCTGGGCATCGCCTTCTGCGTGATGACCTACCTGCGTACGCACAATATGACGGCGATGTTCGGATGGGGGCTGACGTTCGTGCTGGTCACCGCGCTACTGCTGACGCCAAAGGTCACGGTGGTGGTCAACGACCTGACCGCCCCGGACACCATCGGGCGCGTGGATAACGTGCCGGTGGGGCTGGCCATGCCGCTGTACCTGGCGACAGGCGTGGGCTACACGCTCACGACCACCTACGAAGACATTTTTCACTTTCCGGACGAGCGGTCCTACACCAAAACCGGCATGCTGTTCGCGAGCAAGTTGCTGCAGGACAGCTTCACCATCGACAGCCGCAATCCGGTGCTGGCCTACAACATGGGGGAATACGCGAAAAACTGTGTGGTGCCGGACATCATGCTGAACCACAAGTACAGCATGCAGGATGTGATGGATTCCGAGGACGTGCAGGCGCAGATCTTCAGCAACCCGAGCCCGCTGCGCGCCATCTACTGGCGGGACGCTACGGGCACGATGTTTCTGGTCTGCCGGGACGCCGCGCCGCGCCTGAAAAACCTGCTGTCAGCGGAGAGCAACAACACAGGCAGCACGTTTATGGCCCACGCGGTCCGCATGCTGCCGGGCAACAATGCGCCGCAGACGGTGTACGCCGAGCAGCTGGCCGGGTCCTATGAATACTTCCTCGGCAGCAGCAAGTCGGCGCAGAGCATTATGATGCAGAACATCGCCGTCGCGGGCCTGCGTCGTGGGCTGAACAGCTACGTGAAGGGGATGAATGACACTGCCTCAATGGTGGACATCGCGTCCGAGCAGTCGCTGATGAAGCTGCGACTTTCGCACGCGGTCAGCTACACCATTGCGACGGAGGTGCTGCCGCAGCTGCACACGGTGCTGCTGCTGTTCTGCATCTGCATCTTCCCGGTAATGGTGCTGGCGCTGTACGTGCGGGAAATTGCCTGGGCCGTTATCAAAAGTTACCTGAACTTTATGGGCAGCCTGATGCTGTGGCCGGTGATGTTCGCCATCTTCAACTTCGCGGTGAACTACAGCACGCAGAACAGCTTTCACGCGACGGGCCCGACGCTCTCCAACATGAACCGCCTGATGGAAACCAGCACCACCACGGCAGGCATCGCCGGCTGGCTGATGCTTTCCATTCCGTTTCTGGCATTTCGTCTGTTCACCGGCCTCGGTCAGGGCTTTGCGAGCCTCAGCTCCAGCCTCGGCAGCGCGCTCAGTAGCGCGTCTGCAGCGGACTCCGGCGCGGTGGCGTCGGGCAACATGAGCGTGGGTAACGTGCAGTTGGACAACATCAACGGGCACAAAACGGACCTGAACCGCGCTTATCGTGAGGGCAATACTTCTATGCAGCTGGGTAACAGTGCCATGCGCACCGTGACGCAGGACGGGCAGACGGTGTATGACGCCTCCGGCGCAACCAGCCGGCTGCCGGTGGATCTGCACCTTGACCGCAATCTTGCAAGCGCCGCGCAGCGCTCGGTACGCGACAGCATGGCGCAGACCGAAATGGCAGCGCAGGGCTACAACCACTCAGTGCAGGAAACCGGCTCGCAGCTCAAACAGTTCCATGAGCAGTTCGGCAACAGCGATTCGAAAACGCTGTCAGCCTCCACCGGCATGAGCATCACTGACGCGGAGCGCGTGAACAAAATGCAGAACGTGGCGCAGGACTACGCGACCCGCAACCATATCAGCCTGAATGAGGCATATTCGGAGCTTGAAGATAAATCCCGCAGCGCGTCAGTAAACACCGGAGCAAGAACACAAGCTGGTATTGATTCGAGCAAATCACTCTGGGGTAAAGCAGGCGAGTGGGTAACAGGTGCTTCGGTCAAAGGCGATGTTCATGGCGGTACAGAATTGACAGGAAGAACTGGTTCAACATCACAAACTTCGGAGGGAGGACAAAGTGGAAGTGATAATTCGCAAACTATCTCCGCTCGTGAGTCGCAGGACTTCAGCCAGGGCATGGACGTGTTGCGGAACTACAGCACAACCTATAATGGGCAACACGTTGACAACAACGCATCTGGCCTGATGAATCAGATCTCTTCTGGTATAACTACGTCTGACAGTAGGTATGCACAGTTTACGGCCAGCCAGGCGCATACGCATGAGATGCAGAAAATGGCTTCTGAAACGGAAACGCTCAGCGCTGGCGCACGTGATAACTACACACAGCAGTTTGTGGAATGGGCTCAGAGGCGTGCACCGGGAAATGCAGAAACCATTCTTACCAACACGTCTGATGAAGGTGTTCAGAAGCAGCGTGACGGGCTTGTTCAGGAGTTCTTTGCAGAGAAGCTGCAGGGGCGTATTGATGGAAATTATGAACGGAATGCTGGGAGTACGGGTGAAGGTATGAGCGCTCCGGCAAACATTGCAGGCGCTCAGTTTGGAGGCGCATATAACAATGCGAATCAGAGTATCGAAGCCGGTGTCGCCAGAAACAACATACGCACTGACGTCATCAATGACGTTGAGCAACAACAGGGTGTGGTTAAAAATAAAGCGATTGAAGCCAACGATGCTATAGGAAAAGCGAAAGGCGAAACAGATAGCGGTGTAGCGTCGCGTATGGGAGAGTATACAAACAGTGCAAATGACTTTTCTGAAAATAAGCGGGCCGCCGACAAGCAACAGGATGATTTATTAGTTAACCCGCTTAAAAACCATACGCATAAAGATTACAAAGGGAATGGTAAGGAGTAATTAATATGATGACATATACACAAATTGAAAAGGATGCCAAAGAAATAATCAGCGCTATAGGGACTACTGAAAGAGAAATACCAAGTTTTTTTGGTATGTTCAGTAAGGTTAAATATCACCTTTTTGCTTATTGCGCTTTCGGTGCGTTGAGTTTCTTTACGCTTCCCCAACCGAAGAACATCGGTTTATGGCTTTTCTTTGTGGCTTTCGGCATGTTCCATTGGCTTGTTATTCTCTCGCTCACCTCATCGTACGTAAATCTGTTCAACATGATTGGGGAAGAGAAGCTTAAAAGTTTAGAGTTAGCAAGGGTGATATCAGGTAAGGTTAGGGCCTATGGAGTAGTTTGGTTCGCTGCTATAGTGGTTTTCGGGTTGAGCAGTGTCCTTACTGAGTGGAGCATCCTGCCTCTTGTAATGGGTAATTTTATCGCAACATTTTTACTATTCATCGTATTCAATATGGATATATCAAGGTATCAGGTATCCACTATAATTGGAGCGGTAAAAGCCGTAAGAAAGAAATAATTTAATAATATCCTTTTATATAAATGCACTTGCCTGATTAAATTCAGGTGGGTGCTTATACTTATTGCCACCTGACAAAATAGAGGTAAATGTGATAATACACTTAACCCCTTCATTCTTTTTAAATTACTCCGATGTTTCTGTTGATTTAATCGATGTGGAAATCCCTGAGTTAGGCCTGAATCTGCAAAATGAAAAAGATATAACTGTTCGGTTCCCTGCGCCCAATAAACGGCTGCATTATGTCTGCCGTAAAAAGGGGCGCAAAGCCGTTTACGGCATTCTGCTGAATACGGATAAAAACGTAACGGACATTACCGTCATAACACGCTGGGCCGTACAGGGTGACGTTTCTACGCACCGTGTACACATGCACATCGTGGGTGCTGACGAAGCGGCTACTGATGTTATTCACCTCTGGAGCGGGGTTTTTAATACCCCCTTCAGGGATAAATCACCGGACCTGACTAAAAACTGGATTCCAGCGTCGTGTCAGCCGCGCCTGAGCGTCTGCGCCGGCGACAGGCCGTCCGAGCGCGAGCCGGCGATCTGGCGACTTGCGGACGCGGCCGGGATTATCCGTCAGCAGACGGAATACTTCACCGCCGCCACCGTAGAGCCCGAACGCCTGCTGACGCCTGTTCGTAGCAATGACCGGCTGCCGGCGCTGGAAGACGCGTTTGACTGCAATGTGCGGGAATATGCGGACACGCTGCGCGTGCTTTATGCCTATCCGGGCGTGACCGTCTGTCCGGTAACGGAACATGAGGAGCTTATCGAAAGCGACCTGACGGAAGAGGGAAAGCTCGATGCGTTCACCGAGATAGTCCAGCCCGTGCTGCAGGAGGTTCGCGCGGTGTGCCCGGTATTTTTTACCAACACCACCAACCTGATGAACAGCATCCGCCGCTTCTCCACGCACTTTAATACGCTGAGCGATGCTGAAAAGCAGTTTGTCGAATACCAGATTAATCAGCCCCTGTTTCGCGTTTCAGTGAGCTGAGACCGCCCGCCGCACAGCCTGACGCGCCCTGCGTCTGGCGGAGGAGGCGGAACATCACGTCAGCCCATCCGGGCACGTTCGCACCGTAAGTAAACCTCGCGCAGCTCTCTGCCTGGCTTTCGCCTGCTCGCAGCCCTGCGCGGCTGTCTCTGTTTCCACATAAAGGACTTTCCATGAGCCTCAACGCCCGCGACTTTACCCAGGGCGGTCAGGTGATGAAATACATGATCGGCATGTTTGTGCAGATCATGAATATCGCCTCCTACTGGGTCGTGCTGTTTTCAGCACTGGTATTTTTCAGCTGGATGCTGCTGCGCCTCACGCTGCAGGAGTTCATTCACGGCAGCGCCTACTGGCTCATCAAGTGGATGATTATGCCGCTGGCGAAGCTTTCCGGTAAGCCTTCACAGGCTGGCTGGACGTTTCACTTTGAACGACCTAACGGTGAAGTGGTGGCGTTCAAGCACACCGCGGTGCAGGTGATGAACGACCCGTACTTCGTGCTCATGGGTCAGCACGTTAAGGACACCGCGTTTTACGGCTGGGGCATTTCAGCCTTCAGCTTTGTCGCCGCCATTATGGCCATTACCTGGTTTCTGGGCAGCAAAGGCGCGAAGCAGCGTGAAAGCGAACTCACCGGAGGCCGCATTCTGGCGACGAGCCCTTCTGTTGTGAATCGCCTGCTCAAAAAGGCCGGCGTGATGTCCCCGCTCAGCATCTGCGGCCTGCACATTTTGAAAGACTCGGAGATGCAGAACTTCGGCCTCCACGGCACCGTCGGGTCTGGCAAGAGTACCGCGCTGAACGACCTGTTACGCCAGCTGCGCGAGCGCGGCGATCGCGTCATCGTGTATGACAAAGGCAATAACTTCATCCCGACTTTTTACCGTCAGGATAAAGACCTCATCCTCAACCCCTTCGACGCGCGCTGTGCCCCGTGGGACCTGTGGGAAGAGTGCAAAACGATAGGAGACTTTGAAAACTTTGCGACCTCGCTGCTTCCTGACAGCAGCGGCAGCAGCGATCCGTTCTGGGTGTTGTCGGCGCGATCGCTGTTTGTTGCAACCGCGAGGCGCATGGCCCGCGAAAAGGACCGCAGCATCGGCGAGCTGCTTAAAAAACTGATGTCCATCAGCCTGGCAGACCTGCGCGCGTTTCTGGAGGGCACGGACGCGGCGAACCTGGTGGACGGCAGTATCGAGAAAACAGCGATGACCATTCGCACCATTCTGACCACCTACGTTCGCTCGCTGCGCTACCTGCAGGGGCTCGATCAGGACGGCCGCCGTCCGTTCAACATCCGCGACTGGCTGCACACCGAAGACGCGAGCGGCGACAACCCGTGGATTTTCATCTCCAGCGACGGTCAGAACCACAACGCGCTGAAGCCGCTGCTGAGCGCGTGGCTCTACATGACCATGTCCGGCATCCTCGGGCTCAGGGCTGACCGTAACCGCCGCATCTGGATTTTCCTGGACGAGCTGCCGTCGCTGCACAAGCTGCCCATTCTGCCGGAGTTCTGCGCTGAGGGCCGTAAGTTCGGCGGCTGCACCGTCGCCGGCCTGCAGAACTTCCCGCAGCTTGAAGAAACCTACGGCACCAACGCGGCCAAATCCATCTGGGACCTGCTGAATACCCGTGTCTTCTACCGCGCGCCCAGCGGCTCGATCGCAGACTGGGTGCAGAAGGAAATCGGCGAACAGCGACACAAGAAATTCAAAGACCAGTACAGCTACGGCATCGACATCATCCGCGACGGCGTGCAGTTCTCCAAAGACGAGGTCAACGAGTTCCTGGTCAGCTATTCGGATGTCCAGAGCCTCAACGACCTGGAATGCTACATCACCCTGCCAGGCGAATGGCCGGTGGTGCGCATGAAGCTGCCCTGGAAGCCCTACCGCGAAATTGCCGAAGGGCGCATCCCGCGCGACGTGGAAGACGTTTTTGACCCAGACATCGAGGCGACGCTTGCGGGCGAAACCGCCGACAACCAGGCCGGCCAGATTGTCGGACGGCTGTTCGGTGATGCGACTGAAGCGGCAACTCCGGCTGGTGAACAAAACGCGGGCAACAACGGAACCGCTGCAGGTACGCAGAGCGCAGCGGCTCCCGCTGAAAACGCTGCGGCGTCGTCTGCTGCGGCTCAGGCTGCAGCTGCCGAAGCGGGCGGGCGCGTTGTGGCGCTGCCGCCTCCTGTAGCCGAAGCATCCCCCTCCCCATCCCCTGAAAACACAGCGCCTGCGCCGGCCGCACAGCAGGAGGCAGAGCAGCGCCTGCAGGTTATGGACGTGGTTAAACATAACAGCGCGGATTTTGGTCTGGACCGCAACTGAGGTGAATCATGCTGTCAGTCTCTGCAGTCAAAAGCGCCGGTAAGGCCGGCGCCTACTACACCAACGAAGACAACTATTACTTTCTCGGCGAGCAGTCCACGGAGTGGTACGGCACGGGCGCTGAAAATCTGGGCCTTGAGGGCCCGGTTAACCGCGATACCTTTGTGGCGGTGCTGGAAGGCCAGCTGCCGGACGGCACCGACATGCGGCGTATGGAGGGCGGGGTCAACAAACATCGTCCGGGCTATGACCTGACTTTCTCTGCGCCCAAGAGTGCCTCAGTGCTCGCCCTCGTGACAGGGGACACTTTCCTGGTGGACGCACACAAGGAGGCGGTGCGCCGCACGCTGGACGAAGTTGAGAAACTCGCCACGACGCGCACCATGACCGACGGCACCACCGAGATGGAGAAGACCGGCAACCTGGTGATCGCGACATTCATGCATGACACCAGCCGCAACCTGGACCCGGCAATGCACACGCACGCGGTTGTGGCCAACGCCACGCTTTCACAAAACGGCTGGAAAACCCTTTCCACCGACATCAGCGGAAAGCAGGGCTTTACCGACGTGGTCTGGAACGAACAGGTGAGCATCGGAGCGCTCTATCGTGGACATTTCAGGTCCATCATCGAGCCCGCCGGCTACCAGACCGAGGACACCGGGCCGCGTGGGGAGTGGGACATCACCGGCGTGCCGGTGAAGCCTTTTTCCTCCCGTCGGCAGGACATTCTCGACCTGGTTGGCGACAACGCCACGGCGAAGCAGAAAAGCATGGCCGCGCTCGATTCTCGGCAGGCCAAGCACTTTGAAGACCCGGAGACCCTGCGCGAGCACTGGCAGACGGTCCTGAAAGATACCGGCTTTGATGTGCAGACGTTCAGGGAGGAGCTGGCAGAGCGCCGCCAGCAGCGTGGAATCGAAAGCGCCGGCGAAGAAAAAAAGGTGGTCACGCCGTCTGTGCTGGACGGCGCGGTACGGGAAGCTGTTGAGCGGCTGTCATCGAAAAGCGTGCGTGTGACCTACGACGACGTGATGACCAGCGTGCTTAATCACGTGCCTGTCAGTGAAGGGGTTTACGGGCAGGCGCGTAAGGCAATTGATAACGCCATTGGAAGCGGCCAGCTGATCGCCGTAGACAAAAATCAGACGCTGTTTACCACTGCCGCCCACGTCCGCGATGAGGCGCGCCTGTCCCAGCTGGCCGCCGGGCTGGCGGAAAAGCGCGGTGGGCTTACGGTGCCAGTGGGTGAACGTGGCGTGCTGGCGCAGGTGGCTGACGCCGACCGGGCCGTGTCGCTGATTGACGTGCGCGGCGGCACGCAGTTTATCAGCGACCTGAACCGCAGCATCATGACTATGGCCAGTGAGAGCAGGCGTCCGCTGATAGTGGTTGCCGCCGACGGTGCCGCGCGTAAGCGCCAGCTGGCAAGCTTCGGGGATAAGCCCGGTGTACAGCTTATGACGGCGGAGGAGATGAAAAGCGCTGAGCTGCCGGCACGCCCTCTTGTGCTGGTTGCGGAGGCCGAGCGCTTCAACACATCCGGGCTGCATGACGTGCTGAAGACGGCGGCGCAACACGACGGCACCACGCTGGTGACTGATACCCACGCCCGGCGTACGGCAGGTTTTGCGTCGGAAGTGCTGAGCGCGGCGGGCGTGAAGCAGTTTACCGCTTCACCGAAAACCGAAAACGTGCGCGTGACGATGGTGCAGAAGGATACGGTAGAGGATCGGCTCAGCGTGGCGGCGCGCTACTACGCGCAGGAAAAGGTGCAGGGGCGGCAGGTGTCGCTGCAGGCGGGCAATGCGCGTACGCGCGACCAGCTCACGACCCGGACCCGGGAAATCCTCTCCGACGAGGGGCAGCTCGGCCGGGTGCTGGGGGAGGTCACGGTGCGGGTGCCGGTGTGGCTGGATGCAACCAGCCGCAACGATCGCAGCGTGTACCGCGCGGGCATGGTGCTGGAACATCACGAGGGACAGGATCAGAAAACGGTGTTTACCATCGCCGGCGTCAGTGAGCGGCATAACCTGCTGACCCTGAAAGACGAAAAGGGTCAGACGCAGGGCGTAAGCATCAGCAGCATCGACAGTCATTACCGGCTTTACCGGGAGAAGAAGCTGGAGCTGCGTGAAGGCGAGCAGCTGCGCGCCACGGCCGATCTCAGCAGCCGTGCCGGCAGTGGGGAGCGGCTGACCGTTACCGGCGTTAAGGCGGGGCGGTGGCTCTTTAAGGACACCATCACAATGGAGAACGCAAAGGGCGAGCGCATCAGGCTCGACCGCAACGCGCCGCTCTACGCGGACTATGCCTACGCTGAGTCTTTTGGCGCTACGCGCCGCACGGAGGGGAGCGTGGTGGCAGTGCTGGCGGGCAAGGAGGTGAACGACGCGACCGTCAACATGCTGCGCCGCAGCGGCTCGGACGTGATTGCATTCACCCCGCTGGACGAGGCCACCATCGGCCGCCGCCTGGAGGAAAATCGTCCGGTGGTCAGCGTGACACAGGGCATTAAGTCACTCGCCGGACAAAGTGAGCTGACGGACGCGCTGCGCGAGCTGGAATCCCGGAAGATGTCGCAGCCGGAGCGCGCGATGCGGCTGGCCATTGAGAAAGCCACCGGCACCGATGTGACGTTCACGGGCGTCCGGGCGCTGGCCGGGGTAATTAACACCGATCGCAGCATCACGCCGGCGCGCGCAGAGGAGGAGCTGTCGCGCCTGGTGCAGCGCGGGGAGATTTTCGAACTCAGCGGGGAGCAGGGCGCGGCCGGAAAGTACATTTCACGCGAGAACTTTGAGAACGAGGTGTCCATCCTGCGCCACGTCGCTGAAGGCAAAAACAGCGTAAAACCACTGCTTGCTGGCGGCCTGAGTGAGAAGAAAGCCGCCGGGCTTACGGACGGTCAGCGAGAAGCGGGCAACCTCATTCTGACCACGCGCGATCGCTTTACCGCCATTCAGGGCTATGCCGGCGTGGGGAAAACCACGCAGTTCCGCACCGTGGCAGCAGCACTTTCCGCCGCAGACAACATCCCGGACATTCGCGGGCTGGCACCCACGCACCGCGCCGTCAGCGAGCTGTCTGACGCGGGTATTCCGGCGCAGACCATCGCCAGCTTTCTCAGCGAAAGCAGCCAGTGGCAGGCCGCCGGACAGGCGCGCGACTTTCGCAACACGGTGTTCGTTATCGATGAGTCTTCTATGAACGGCAACGCACAGATGGCCTCCCTGATGAACGTTATCGCAGAAGGCGGTGGACGTGCTGTGCTGAGCGGGGACCAGGACCAGCTGAAGTCCCTGGAGTCAGGCGCCCCGTTTGCGCTGGCCCTTGAGCGCAGCGCCGCCGACGTCGCGGTGATGAAGGAGATTGTGCGGCAGATCCCTGCGCTCAGGCCCGCCGTGGAGGCGGTTATCGCCGGTAACGTGCGCGAGGCGGTGCGCATCACAACAGACACCAGCCCACATAATGTGCCGCGCCAGCCGGGCGCATACGTTCCGGAGAGCAGCGCAATGGACGGGAGCAAGCTGGTACAGGCGGCAGGGCCCGCGCACGGGGAGGCCGAAAAACCCGACCTGACCGGAATGATCGCTGATGACTACGCCGGCCGTACGCCGGAGGCACGCGACAATACGCTTATTGTCGCGGAGCTCAACGCCGACCGTGAGGCAATCAATAGCGCCGTGCACAATCGGCTGCAGGCGCAGGGCGCGCTGGGTGACAGCGTCACGGTGCCGCTGCTGGTACGAGTCAACAACAGCAATGCCGATCTGGGCAGGCAAAAGTTCTGGGAGGCGCAGGAGGGCAACGTAGTGCGCCGGGGTGAGCAGTATTACCGGGTCGGAGAAACCGATACGGAGAGCGGCGTTGTGCGCATGACGGGTCTTGATGGCGCGCCGGACCGCTGGATCAGACCCGCCGAGATGCGCAAGGAGGACGTGGCGGTATTTGAGGAAGTCACCCGGGACATCAGCCCGGGCGAAAAAATTCGCCTGACGGCGACTGACCGCGACCGCAACGTGCGCGCCAGCGACATGGCCGTGGTATCAGGCATTACGGAGGAGGGAAAAATTCTTATCGATACCGGCGACCGGCAGCTGTCTTTCGATCCAGCCGCGCGCTACGCCGACCGCCATATGGACTACGGCTACGCCGTCACCACCTACAGCTCGCAGGGCGCGTCCGTGAAGTACCTCATCGGCCTGTTTGGCGAAGAGGGGGCCAGAGGAAGGATGGCGGCGATGGACAGTACCTACGTCGAACTATCGAGGTCAAAGGAGCACGTTCAGACCTACTTCGACAACCTGTCCGGCTGGGCGGCGAAGGTGGAGAGTAAAAGCGGGCGGCGGCAGACGGTGCACGACGTGCTGATGCGGGCGGAAGACGTGCGGGCTGACCGGGAGATACAGGCGTGGGACAAAAGCCTGCCCGTATCCGGCACGCGCCTGGCAGATCGAGTCGATCAGGATCTCACGGCGGACGCGCGCTTTATGGCCGGGAAAACGCCGGAAATGCTGTGGCCGGTTATCAACGAGCACGGCCGTCAGCGGGGGAACTGGCACGTTCCGGTGTCCCCGTCCAGCGGAGAGGTGGACTTTTCATCCGCCCACTATGAAGGGGCAGCGGACGGCAGCCGCATCGTGCTGCAGCGAGGGGAAAAGCACGGAAAGGTGCTGGAGGCTGCGGATGTCGCGGAGGCGATGCAGCTGATGAAGGATAACCCGGAAAGCCCTGTCGTGCTCACTGCTGACCACAGTGAACGCCCAGAAAGCAGCCGCGCCACGACGTCTGCAACCGCAGCGACATCTGGTGGGGAAGAGCTTGATCGTCGTGAGGCTGAGGCACTGGAGAAAGCCGTTAAGGCCGCGCTGGGTCAGGAAGAGAAAGAGCCGGAGCCTGTTACGCCTGAAGAGGCACGGAGCGCGCCGGACGACCGGGAGAGCGAACGCGAGGCCGCGCTGGCCGCCGCGCTGGAAGAACTGCAGGAGGAGGCATTTGATTATCGCGACTATGACATGACGCCGGAGCGGGATGAACGCGCAATGATGAACGATGAAGTTAACGTGATGCGCCACGAGCGCAGCGAACCCGAACCTGAGTTTGGCCATAAGCCCCAGAAGACGATGGAGTAAACCTTATGATCGTATTACTTGCTGCCACCACAGTGATTGTTGCCCTGGTAATGCTGTTCGCCTGGATGCCGGAGATTCGGGAGCCGGGCCTGTTGTTACGCCGCTGGAGCAGGGGCGCAGACGGCCACTGCTCGGCTGCTATCGGTAAAGCCGTGGATAGTGTGATTAAAGGCTTTGCGGATGAGCACGCGCTGTCTGAAGTAGACGCATCACGCCTGCGTGACATGAAGTCGCGCCCGGGCATGATGCCGGTAACCCTGCTGCTGCATCCGCAGCTGGTCAGGCGGGAGAACGGGCGCTTTGTGCGCGGACGTAACCTGACCGCCGTCATGACGGCCACGGGCGTCAGTGCGCTGGTAATGCCGCCGCTCGCCGGCATGGCGCTGCATGACGTGAGCCTGAGCCTGCTACCGCTGCTGAACGTGGCCGTATTTTTCACAGGCGTACAGCTGGTCCGGCAGACCTGGTCAGATCTGAGCCTGCTGAACGTTCTGGTGACGGGTAAACCTGACTGAAAAGAAACGGCCTGCCGCCCTGCGGTTGGCCGGTCCCTCACGTCCAGGATTGAAAATCCTGCACGCTCACGACCCTGGAGAAAACCATGAAAATACCCACTCTGCCACTGCTGCTGAGCGGCCTGATAATGCTTGTACCGGCAGGTCTGGTAAACGCCGCGCCCGGAGTGAGCGTGGGCTTTTCCCCCGAAGGCAGCGCCGAAGCGCTGGTGCTCAGCGTCATTGACGAGGCACAGGCCGAAATTCGGCTTGCCGGCTACAGTTTTACTTCACCTGAAGTGGCTTCTGCCCTGATAAAAGCAAAAGCGCGCGGCGTGGATGTGCGCGTGGTGCTCGATAAAAAGGTAAACCAGAGCCGTAACAATCAGTCGGCCATTAACCTGCTCGCAGCGCGCGACATCCCGGTTCGTCTTAACGGGCAATACGCCGCCCTGCATGACAAGTTTATCGTCGCTGACGCACGCACGGTCGAAACAGGTAGTTTCAACTACACCCGCTCAGGCGCCCGGCACAACAGCGAAAATGCGCTGGTCATCGGAGATATGCCGGCGCTTGCCGAGCGCTATCTCCGGCACTGGCAGTCCCGCTGGGATGCAGGCACGGCGTACATGCTATCTTACTGACCCACCGTTTAAACCGTTCGTAAGGCCGGAGCAGCCCGTTCGCCAGCGGCTGTGAGGCATCACAATTAAGGCATATTACTGATTTGGCTTATGCTATGCTGCGGAAAGTCTTATTTTGCAGCAGGGTACGAGCATGAGCCCCCGTGATTCAGTAACATCAGCTCCCGAAAAGAAACGCACCCGTAACAGAGAGAAGCCAACTCCTGATAAGGAACGCGCACGCGCCTATAAGGCGAGAAAGCGTGAAACACACAGAGCAATCAGTCTCTTTATCCACACAGAGATGAAAGAGGCGCTGGTTAAGCTTTGTGAGTTAAAGGGAATATCGCAGGCAGAGATGCTTGAAAAGCTGATTGAAGCTGAAGCACGAAGTAATGGAGTGCTGTGACTGGTCACGTTATTGCCGAATGCGTTTCTGAGTGATAGATTACGGACAGTTAAGAATTTATGGCTGGCCACGCCGGAAGGTGGCAGGGATCTGAGGCGGCAGGGCCAAATCAGAAAAGAAAAACCCCGAAAATCCCTTCAGTTTGGCGACGGATGAGGATTAACGGGGTCCCACTCTTATACTGCACAGGATTATTGCCCTGTGCGGGGAGTATAGATTCATGCCCGGAAAAAGACAATCCGTACTGTGCATACTCTGCCTGCGCAATATAAGCGCCGGGCGGTATGCATAAGCAGACACCTCTCAAATCATTCTCCCGACCTGACAATCGCCACCGTGGCGATCATTCCACCGCCTGCAAGTGCTCTAATCCAGAGTGGTTCGCACCAGCAGGTTACCGGCGTCTTCCCGGACAGATGGGGCATGCCATGAGCCGACTCGTGGTTAAGGACAAACGTACCGGTAAAATGACACTGCGTCAGCGCATGTCACGGCATCCCTATTTTGTTCAGCTTCGCGAGGCTGCAGGACGCAAGCGCGATTTTCGGCCCGAAAAACAGGCGTTGTATGACGCCCTATGGCCGCTGTGTGTCCAGCGTGCGGATCTTGCTACCTCTGTTGTGACCTTTAATGGCAGCAAGCTGGCCGATGAACTGAGCCAGAAAGATGAAAATGGCAACGTCATTTCGGAAACGCGCGTAGAGCCGAGCAGGTTGTCTCGCCTGTTTGAAGAGTGGGAGCGCTACGGTCTGATTGAACGGCCCGACCTTGAAATGGACCCGGTGACCGGCTTCTGCATGCCTCGCCATATTGTGCTGACTGACCGGTTCTGGCAGCTGTGCGGCATCAACATGGACAAGTTTCTGGCGGAGCGTAATGAACGCCTTGCCGCTGAGGCGGACGGCATTATTGAGCCCGGGACACACGCCTCTGTTCGTGCCGCGCGCCGGCGCTGGTATGAAAATATGCGCATGGCCACGCTTATTAGTCGCCGGGATAAAACATCCAGGCAGAAGCGTCGCAAGCGGCTCAGTAAACTGCCGATCGATGACAGACGCAACGCAATGGCTAAGCTGCTACGCGCGCGTCCGATACAGGAATGGAAAACGCTTCCCCCGGAAGACTTTGATCGCCTGGTCTGGAAATGTCTGCGCCAGCTGGAGCTGGGGCTCGACTATGAGCCCGTGCTGCCTGACGTACCCGATATAGTCCACTGACATACCCCCTCTTTTTTAACCGCCTTGACTGGCGGTGAAGTCGTTTGTGCCTGGCGCGGAACGCCCTCATTTGTGAAGATATTTCTCCCGGCAATCAGCGAGCTGTGGCCGCAGAATCACTGCGGCCTTTTTTAACCACAGTTACCCGCAATCAATATCGAATAATTACCAGCAATTACAGTCAGCGCTACGCGCAATACAGTCCTGACTTACGTCAGAAAAATAATCAAAATAATAAATAAGGTTTTCATGCAGGCATCTGGCGAGGATAAATTTAATGCCTTCGCTTACAGCGGCCGCAGGCGTCCGCGCCGCTCAGAACCTGAAATAGCTCCCGCCGACAGGCGGCGGGCAGTGTATATTAGTTACATCATTCATTAATGCTTCCATTTAACCCCACCCCAGCCGGACCTGAAACCCCGCGCCCCTCTCCGGCAAACCCCCGGAGCCGTACCTGAAGCCCGGTTGCCCCCACTGACCAGCCCCGGCCGCCCGACCCGAAGGGTCGGAACTGCAGTGGCTGATAAATGGGTGTTGTAACTATAAACTTGAGTGGCTGTGAGTGGTGCCGCGGATTCTTTCTTTCGTCTGCGACCGTCTGGCTTCTGTGCGCCTGGAAGGCCGCTGCTTCAACGGCGTCTGGCAGGCCGTGGTTGGATTTGCGCGATATATGCGTCAGGAAGCGGCTGCGCCGCGCTACCGGCGCCGTTCAGCTGCGGGGTGATATTTGGCACCGGCTGGCGCCTCCATGCCGCTGCGCGGCATACAGAAAGCTGGCTCCGAACTGCTCGCCATCCTCAATTTTAAACTGATAGTTCTGAATGTCCGCTTTGAGCGAAAAGCGGACAATTATGAGATCGTGGGGCCGTAATCATCAACAAATAAGCCCATATTAATGTTCGTTGTTTTTGGCGTTAGATAAATTCATCTCAACATAACCTATTTTCAGGCAGCAGATAAAACTGCTCACAAGCTGAATTTCAGTTGCGCAATAAGCCTGAGTAATAGGTCGGAAAGGTAAAGTCAGTATACGCGTCTTGAAACTTTACTATTTCCAATATATATTAATGAAATCAATTACTTAAATTCAATGGTGAATCTACCGTTGTCGGTTTAGACGTTTTAGCGCCCGATTTCATTATTTTATCTATGTATCGAACAGCGGCCTAACTCTCCACTCTAAGCATGCTCAGTAAGGCTCGCAGAGCTGCTGAAATTTGACGGCTGCCAGGAAAGTAAATAAAGAATCCCGGAATGGTTGGAGACCACTCTTCCAGAACTCGTACAAGACGCCCCGTAGCGATGTGCTCGGCTGTCGGCGCTCCTAATGCAGAGTAGATCAGGCCGACGCCGTCGAGAGCTGCAGAGATCATTAAGTCGGGTGTATCAAGAACTAATGGTCCCGATACTTGCACTACCATCGGCTTGCCATCCTGCTCAAACTCCCATCTATATAGCGCGCCACTTGCGATCTCGCGTCTCCCAATGCATAGATGGTTGTGTAGATCTTGCGGCGACTTTGGTGCAGGGTGACTTGCAAAATAATCGGGCGAACCGAGGATTGCGATCTTGAAGTCAGGCGTCACGCGAACGACCGTCATGTCTTGATCCACGCTCTGACCAAGCCTTATACCTGCATCGAAGCCCTCGCCTACGATGTCAACAAAGCCGTCATTAATGGCCACCTCCAGGGTTACATCCGGAAAAGTGCGCGCAAACCGCCGGAAAGCAGGGGCCAGTACTAAAGTCGCCGCCATTCGCGGCACATTGAGTCGGATAACGCCATGTGGCTGCAGGCGATAGGCATTAATTCCTTCAATCGCAGCGTCGATGTTAGTAAAGGCCGGAGCTACTTTTTCAAATAGTGCCTGTCCGGCATCGGTCGGTGACACCGTGCGTGTTGTCCTGTTCAGCAGTCGAACACCCAGTCGTTCCTCTAGAGCCCGTAAGGAGTGACTCAGAGTTGAAGGGGTCAAATTCAGCCTGGCCGCCGCACGGCGAAAACTTCTTTCCTCTGATATAGCGACAAAAGCGGCTAGCTCCGCATACTCATTTGCCCGCACTCAGCAGCCCCCTGTATGTCTTTATTGATGAACCAGAGCCAATAGTGAATGCAATTTTAAATGGCTTATCAGCAACAGTATATGTCTCTACTCTATACCTCGTGGTCAGTGTTATCAAAACTGTGGGGTCATCCGACCGCACTTTTACTAACCGAGACAGCTCTGTCTTGATAATTACGAGGTCAATTTATGCAACAATCACAAACATATCTCCGTCTGAAGGACCGTGTCGCGCTCGTAACCGGAGGCGGCAGCGGCATCGGACGTGCTGCAGCACTGGCCTACGCTCACGAGGGAGCCAAAGTCGTTGTAGCCGGGCGACGCAAGTCTGAAATTGAAAAGACCGTTAGTCAAATTGCTTCCAATGGTGGTGAAGCACTGGCAGTTGTTACCGACGTTTCTATAGCCAGTGACGTGAAGGCGCTAATAAACACTGCTGTTGACCGTTACGGCAGACTGGATGTGGCTTTCAACAATGCTGGCGTAGAGGGCTTCAAACCTATCACTGCCATGACTGAAGCTGAGTTCGATCAGGTTATCGACATCAATCTCAAAGGAGTATGGTTGTCAATCAAATACGAGGTAGAAGCCATGCTTGCATTGGGCAACGGTGGAGCCATCGTTAACACTTCCTCCTGGCTTGCTAAAGGTGCATCAGTTGGTTCAGCCGCCTACTCTGCAAGTAAGGGGGCACTTGATTCCATGATCCGTGCTATCGCGCTCGAAGTCGGTCCGCAGAATATCCGTGTCAACAATGTCAATCCTGGTATCATCTTCACACCCATGACACAACGCCTGGGTGCAGAGAACAAAGAAGCGCTGGAGTCATTCATGGAATTTACACCCACCAGGCGTGTTGGGACCCCTGAAGATGTAGGGGATGTAGCGGTCTGGCTTTCTACAGATGAAGCCCGCTTCGTAACAGGCGAAACCATATTGGTTGACGGTGGTTACACCATTGCTGGTATGCGCTGATTAAGTCGAAGATTTCTTCGTTCTAATCACGATTATAAAATTGTTTACTTTAATTACAGGATTTTAAATGAAGAAGAATCTGGGTAATAAGCAGCTCTCGATTTTATAATTAAAGGCCCGAAATTGTTATCTGTCGATGGAAAGTGGGGTACTGCCGCTGCCTTCAGGCTATTCACCGCCCCCCGTTGCGCAGGTGCCGGTTGCGATTGATTACCCGGTAGCCCTTTCGATGCGGGGGAGGGCCGCCCAGTAAGGCGACAGTACATAGCCCAGACGGAGACGATGAGCGCCACACTGAAAATTCTGCTGGAGCGCCGTAACTCAGTGACGAGCCGGGCCGCGGGATGCCCATTTCTCTCTGATACAATAATGTGTGAAGTCTGGGTTAAATAAAAAGAAACCCTTAGCCTGAAATATCAAAGCTTTACTTTTAATGCGGCGAAATTTAACTCGAATTATAATGACGAGGTTTTTCAAGACATTATGTTCGTAAGTATATATATTTCCCAATCAGATAATTCATGTAATTATAATTGAGTGACCAGAAAATTTTATTACCATGGCTTAAATTTTTACTGATTTCACCACCTGCCAATAGCTAATGAAAGCTAATACTAAACCCCCAAAAAACGCATTCCAAAATAAATAATTAATAATATTTTAAATTTCGCTAAAGCATTTTCATTAAAAGATTAATTCTAAATTTTTTTAAAAACTCTCAAGGTCTTCAGCAAGAGTATCCGAAATTATGTGAGGAAAAGCACAAATTTAGTCCAGCCACCTTGCTCGCCCAATAGCCAGGGGAGTAGGGTGCTTACAAGTTGAACATGGTTGTACATAGACAACTACACATGACGCTAACCATGTTGAGTCAGATGTCTCGTTAAAAATCCGAAGAACAGAGGTACAAGATGCCATTAAGCACATCACTTGAACGCGAACTTATACATCTGCATCAAGCCCCGCAGGACCGTAATGTGCTGTTCAGCAAAATCACCGATCAGCTGATTGCGAAAGGGGTTGTGGAGGAAAGCTACCGTCAGGCGCTGGTATTACGTGAGCAGGACCATCCCACCGCGATGCAGCTTGAAACTATGGGGGTCGCTATCCCTCACGTTGACACTGAACATGTGCGTGAAGAACGCCTGGTCGTGGTTACGTGCCCGGAAGGTATTGAATTCAACCAGGCTGAAGATCCAGACCTGACAATGAACGTAAACGTTATTTTCTTTCTGCTGCTGAAGGAAAAAGATGCGCATCTCGAATTTTTGATGAAGCTCATCAACCTTTTTCAAAAAACATCAGAGATGAACGCCCTGCTCGGCACAACGTCCGTTGACGATGTTATGCAGATACTGGCTAAAAATCTCGACTGACCACTGTATCCGGTGCCCTGCAAAGCCGGTCAAAAAACAACGGAGTCCGACATGAACAAAAAAATCATTTTCGCCTGCACCAGCGGTATCGCTACCTCAGCTGTCGCGACCGAAAAAGTAGTCAACTACTGCAAAGAGAACGGCATCAACGTTGAGCCTATTCAGTCCAATATCGGCACCATTGCCTCTCAGGATGGCATGGCCGACCTGATCATTGTGACTTCAGCCGTTAAAACCACGCTGCAGACGCCGGTGCTGAATGGTCTTGCACTGCTGACCGGTTTTGGTGAAGAAGAACTCCTCGAAAAAATTGTCGCACTGCTGAAGAAATAACAGAGGACAGGCCGATGCTGCAAACACTCTATGGCGGAATTCAGTACATGCTGGCCCTCGGGCCGACCATCATGTTGCCAATCATCATTTTTATTATGGGTCTGTGTCTGGGCGCCGGATTCAGTAAGGCGCTGCGCTCAGCACTGACCATAGGCATGGGCTTTATCGGCATTTTCCTAGTGTTCGGTCTGTTGCTGGACCAGCTGGGACCGGCCGCCAAGGATATGGTGAAGCACACCGGAATAAACCTGCCTGTTGTCGATCTTGGCTGGACGCCGCTGGCTGCTATTGCCTGGGCCTCTCAGGTCGCGCCGTTTGTAGTCCCGCTCACTATCGGTATCAACGTTCTGATGCTTACGCTGAAGTGGACCCGTACCGTTAACATTGATGTGTGGAACTTCTGGCACTTCTCCATGGTTGGCGCAATGGTTTACAACGTAACCGGCAGCTTTATGTTCGGACTGCTAATTGCAGGCGTGACGTCCATAATTACACTGCTGCTGGCCGACTGGTGCGCGCCAATGATCCAGAAATACTTCAATTTACCGGGTATTTCACTGCCAACGCTGTCTTCAGCCATCTTTTTCCCGTTTGGCCTGTTAGGTAATCTCGTTCTTGACAAGATCCCGGGAATTAACCGGCTTAATGCTGACGCCGATGCCATCCAGAAGCGCTTTGGCATCTTCGGCGAGCCGATGATGCTGGGCGTTATTCTCGGAGCGGGTATTGGCTTACTGGCGCGCTATGACTTTAAAGGCGTACTGACGCTGGCGATGAGTCTGGGTGCGGTCATGCTGATCATGCCACGCATGGTTAAGCTACTGATGGAAGGTCTGCTGCCGTTATCTGACGCGGTCAAAAAGTTCCTGCGTAAGAAATACCCGGACCGCGATGATTTGTACATTGGCCTGGACATTGCTGTCGCCGTGGGTCACCCGTCAGTGCTATCAACCGCGCTGCTGCTGATACCTGTGGGTGTACTGCTGGCCGTGGTTCTGCCGGGTAACCGCCTGCTGCCGTTGGGTGATCTTGCAAACATCTGGGTGCCTATCTCCATGGTGGTACTTGCCTGCCGCGGTAACATTGCCCGCGCATTCATCCTGGGTATCCCTCTACTGGCGGTAAATCTGTATGTGGCCTCTGCTGCGGCACCTATTCTGACATCAGTTGCGAAGAGTATTCACTTCCCGATAAACACGGACAGTGAAATATCAAGCCTGTTAGACGGTGGTAACCCGTTCCGCTTCTGGATGGTAAAAATCTTTGAGGGCAACCTCATTGCGCTGGGACTTATCCCGGTAATCCTCATCACTTGCCTGCTGCTGTATCGCATGACCACAAAGCAACTGAAGCGTGAGGAAATGGAAGAGAAGGCAGCAGCACAGCAGCCAGCCTCGCTCTCTCAGTAAAAATCATAGTAGCGCTCTAAAAGGGAAGGCTGAGTTGTACTTCCCTTCTTTATCAACGACTGAAGTTATTCCCTTCCAGAGGGGAGAAATATGTACGCAATTGGCATAGATGTTGGAACAACAAACTGTAAAGTCTGCCTGTACCGTATTGCAGATTTGCAACTTATAAAGAAGCACAGTTTCATTACGCCAAAAACCATTTCTGAGCATGGCAGCGATTTTGAAATTGAAGGACTGTGGCACGGGATTGTCAGCGGACTTCGTGATTTGACCGGTGCCGTCCGGGATCCGCAAAACATCGTCAGTATTTCAGTTGCCAGCGTAGGTGAGGCAGGCGTTCTGCTTGATGCTCAAAATAACGTTATCGGGCCGGTCATGACCTGGTATGACACCCGCACACAGCCTCAGCTGGAGCGAGTTATCAATCGCATCAGTGAAAGCCGTCTTTACGAGATAACGGGGATACCGGCGCACAGCAATTACAGCCTGAATAAGATCCTGTGGCTGATGGAAAACAATCCCGGTCATCAGCCCGCGAGCTGGCTGTGCATGGCGGAATATATAGCTTTCCGTCTGAGCGACGTTAAACGTGCGGAATATTCGCTCGCCTCCCGTACGCTGGCATTTGATATCAACCGGAATACCTGGTCCGAAGAGATTTGTTCTGCCATGGATATTCCGCTCACGCTTTTCAGCCCGCTTGTTGCTGCAGGAGAACCTATTGGCAGCCTGCAGGCGAAAATCAGCGAAGCAACGGGTTTGCCATCGCAGATTAAAATCTCAATTTCAGGTCACGACCATATGGCCGGCTCCGTGGCAGTAGGTATCAAGGGCGAAGAGCAGATCCTTAATTCCACAGGAACCACCGAAGGATTACTGGTCGTGCGTAAATGCCCCTCCACTACCGAATCCTATTTCCGATCCCGCGTCTCCAACGGACACCATGTGCTGCCTGATGCGTACACGCTTTATGCATCCCTGCCATCTGCGGGTTACGCCATCGAGTGGTTCAGCCAGCTTTTTAACCTGAAACCGGCTGACTTTAACTGCATGACAACCTGGCTGATGAACAAAGGTGCGGCGGAGACGCCTACAGACAGTTTTCTGATCCCGCATCTGCGCGGCAGCGGTCCACCTAAAAGAACTATTCATGCTAAAGGACTGGTTTATGGGGTTGAGGATCAGACCGATCCGGAAGCGTTCCTGAAGGCGGTTTTTCATGGCCTCTGCTATGAACTGCGGCATCTGCTGGATACGTACGAATCCCTGACAGGACAACACTGGGCATCCGTCATGGTTATCGGTGCTGCCTGCCAGAACCCTTACTGGCTGCAGCTCAAGGCCACCATCCTTAACCGGGAAATCGTTGCGTGCCTGCTTCCGGAGGCCGTCAGCCGCGGTGCTGCAATTCTCGGGGCGCGCGGAGCAGGTCTCGACCCGGGTGAAATAACACTTCCGGAAGATGCACTGCTTCGCTATCAGCCCGATCCCCGGGCAGCCGAGAGCTTTGACCGGGTATATCACCAGATTTACCGGCATCTCTATGAGACCAAAATCCGCATTGAAAATCAGATAAACAGGACATAAAGCATGAAAGCCAGCGTTTACTACAGCAAAAACGATATCCGCTACGAAGATGTTCCCGTACCTGAAATTGAAGACGGGGACATTCTGCTGAAGATGAAGAGCTGTGGGCTCTGCGGAACAGATATCCACAAAGCCCAGCATCAGACCGTCACGGGGCCGGTCGTACTCGGCCATGAAGTGGCCGCTGAAGTGGTGAAGGTTGGAAAACGGGTGACAAAATTCCGTCCGGGTGATCGGGTAGTTACCGCCATCCATGTGCCCTGCTTTAGTTGCCACTACTGCGATCGCGGACACTTCACCATGTGCGAACAGTTCAAGCCCACCAACATTGAGCCAGGCGGCTTCGCTGAATACATCAGGCTGCCGGAACTGCACGTCAAGCATCTGACGCATAAAATCCCGGACGGTATTTCATGGGAGAAAGCGGCAATGGTTGAGCCAATTGGTTGCTGTCTCCATGGTCTGAAGCGGGCTGCCATTACACCTGGCTGCAGCGTTCTTGTAATGGGATCAGGCACCATAGGTTTATTGAGTGCACAGCTGTCCGCCATGATGGGAGCATCGCAGGTCATCGTGTCTGACCTGTCACCTTTCAAACTGGATCTGGCGCTCCGACTGGGTATAAACCATGCGATTAATCCGGGTACTGAAAACCTTGAAGAACGTATCAGTGTTATTACTGAAGGACTCGGTGTTGATGTGGTGGTCATTGCTGCTGGCGTCTCTGCACTTCTGCCGCAAGCTATTAATCTGCTGCGACGCGGAGGACGAGTAGTCGTCTTCTCGCCCTTCGATCATCACAACATGGTCACTATAGATGCTGCCCGCTTTTTCAGGGATGAAATCTCGGTTATCGGTACTTATTCGCTGTCGTCATACGAGATGCCGGAAGCCGTCGAAATCATCCGGAATGACTGCATCAATGTTGACGATATGATCACGCACACATGGCCGCTTTCACAGCTGGGCGAGGCAATTGCCTTTGCTTCTGATCCGCACAATGACGTGCTTAAAGTCATCATGCAAATGGACGCATAACGGGTTAAGGCAGGGCTGCCATTTTTACGATATTCCCTGATCTGTTGCTTTGTTACAGGGCTCGAACGGCGCAGATTTTGTGAAGCTGATCGTTTGTGAATACCGGGAAATGAGGTTATGTTCGGGCGATACTTGTGCATAGTCGTACATAGACGATCTTAACAATTTAGGGAGTATCACATGAACACCGTTTTAAAAAACTCTGAAGTCCCTCTCTATCTGCAGGTCTCAGAGTGGATCCGGGGGAACATCTATAAAGGAGACCTGACAACCGGCGACCGCGTTCCGTCTGAAAATCAGATCATGGATATGCTTGGCGTCAGCCGTGGCACAGTTAAAAAAGCCGTCACAATGCTGGTGAATGAAGGCCTGCTGGTACAGGTGCAGGGGAAAGGTACTTACGTAAAGAGCGAGAATATTTCCTATTCCCTCGGAGAGGGGCTTCTGTCTTTTGCAGAGTCACTGGAAAGTCAGCACCTGCATTTTGAAACAGAGGTGATTGAATCCCGTATGGATACCGCGTCAAAACTGGTGGCATCCAGGCTGGGTATTGAACTCGGTGCTCCTATTCTCTACCTGAAACGTGTCCGCAGCGTTGAGGGTGAAAAGGTCATGCTCATAGAGAACCGCATCAACATAGCGCACTGTCCCGGGATCGAAAAAGTAGATTTCAACAAAAACAATTTATTCCCGACAGTTGAAAGGCTCTCGGGCAAGAAAATTGCCTCGTCGGAAAGCCGCTATGCGGCAAAGATTATTGGCGCTGAGCGTGGGCACTACCTCGAAGTGCATGAGGACGCCCCCGTGCTGCACCTGGAGCAGGTTGTTTATTTCGAAAACAGTATTCCGCTGGAGTTCGGCAATGTCTGGCTGAAATCCGATAAATATTATTTAGGTACAGTTCTTCAACGAAGAGAGAGGTAAAAGCTATGCCATTAGTTAACGGAAATATCCTTTTGAACAGCATCCGTGAAAAACGTGTACTGGCAGGGGCGTTCAACACGACGAATCTGGAAACTACGATTTCCATTCTGGACGCAATCGAACGCTCCGGCCTGCCAAACTTTATTCAGATCGCGCCTACCAACGCGAAGCTGTCAGGTTATGACTACATTTACGAAATCGTGAAAAAGCGGGCGGCGACCATGGATGTACCTGTCAGCCTGCACCTCGATCACGGTAAGGAACTGAACGATGTGAAGCAGGCCGTTCGCGCAGGGTTTACATCGGTGATGATTGATGGTGCGGAGCTGCCTTTCGAAGAAAACATTGCGTTTACCAAAGCTGCGGTCGACTTCTGTAAATCGTTTGGCGTACCTGTGGAAGCCGAGCTGGGTGCAATTCTGGGCAAAGAAGACGATCACGTCAGCGAGGCAGACTGTAAAACCGATCCGAAGCAGGTCCTGCGCTTTGTACAGGAAACCGGCTGCAGCATGCTGGCGGTTTCAGTCGGCAACGTTCACGGGCTGGAAGATATCCCCCGCATTGATATTCCGCTGCTGAAAGACATTGCCGCTATCTGCCCCGTACCACTGGTTATCCACGGCGGTTCCGGTATTGACGAAGATATCATCAGAAGCTTTGTGAAATATAACGTAGTGAAGGTTAATATTGCCAGCGATCTGCGTAAGGCATTTATTACTTCAGTAGGAAAAGCATGGACTGAAAATAATAATGAAGCCAACCTGGCGCGTGTAATGACCAGTGCCAAGGCGGCGGTTGAGGCTGACGTACTCAGTAAAATTCAGATGATGAATCGCGCATCCTGAAAATGTTTATATTCACCTGATAAACCCCGGGTTTTAAAATGATTAAAGAAAACATTCGTGTTGTTAACAGCACGGGCCTTCACGCACGCCCTGCAGCTACCCTTATTAAGGCCATTAAAAAATATGAATCGTCGGTCACGCTTATTAACGGTGAAAAAACGGTGCTTCTTAAAGGTCTCATGAGCGTATTAGGCGCAGGCGTCAAGGGTAATTCTGATATTGAAATTATCGTTGACGGTACTGATGAACAGGATGCCATGAGCGAAATAAAAGGCTTATTTGCCAGCGGGTTTGGCGAAAAAGAATAACCCTTTCTTTTTATCAGTCATGAATAACATGAGGCCAGGCTTCAGGGCGCCCCGCGTCCGGAAGCCGGAGAAACGCAATGACGTATAAGCGGTTCAGCAGAATACTTCTGTCAAATGATGACGGGATCGAAGCGCCGGGTATCCGCCTCCTCGAAGAGGTGGCAACAGAGCTCGCGGAGGAGGTGTGGGTAGTTGCGCCGGCAACGGACCGGAGCGGCGTATCCAACTCTGTCAGCCTGCGTGAGCCGGTGCGCATTGAGGCGCGTGGTGAGCGCCGGTTTGCCGTTCACGGCACGCCGGCGGATTGCGCGGCAATGGCAGTTAGGCATCTGATGAAAGATTCCCCTCCCGATCTGATGCTCTCAGGCATTAACAGCGGCTCGAACATTGGCTTTGAAACTATTTTGTCCGGTACCGTTGGCGCAGCAATCACTGGCGTGCTGCTGGGCGTGCCTGCTATAGCGCTGAGCCAGGATCGCCGTCCTGAAGCAGCTCCCGACTGGCGCACGGCCAAAGTACACTGCCTGCCGGTACTGCATAAGCTGCTTGATGCCGGCTTGCCGCCAGAGTGTTGCCTGAACGTTAACTTTCCCGATCTGCTGCCGGAGCATGTTAAGGGAATACGCATAAGCAGGCAGGGCATTGGCAGGGTAAAAGGGATCACCGTGTCGCCTACGGCTGATCCGCATGGCGAGGACTACTTCTGGCTTCGGGTGGAGCACGGCATTACGGATCTGCCCGACAATAGCGAAGTTTCAGCCGTCGCGGCTGGCTATATCTCAGTGACGCCGATTACATGGGAACGCACTTTGCTGCCGGCATGGGAAGCACTGTCCGCCCGTCTTAGCTTTTGAGTTTCCCTACCCGTGACATCCCTCAGGTACGGGTAGGCACTTTATGTGGTTTAAGAATATCTAAGAGAGGAAAGCCTTATGAAAGTTCTCAACCTGTATGCCATACAGGACGTCAGGTTCGAAGATGTTCCGCTTCCCGTCATTGAGCACGATGACGACGTCATTATTGAAGTGAAGACGGCAGGCATCTGCGGCTCGGATATATCACGCTTTGGCAAAATCGGGCCTTATAATCCCGGGCTGACGTGGGGGCATGAGTTTTCAGGCGTTGTGTCTGAAACAGGCAGTGCCGCTGGCGGACTGAAGACGGGCGACAGGGTTGTTGCTTGTCCTTGCTTTCCGTGCTTTGCCTGTGAGCACTGTGAACAGGCGCAATACTCAAAGTGCATAAAACTTGAGGTACTGGGGGGACAGCGGAAGGGAGCATTTGCAGAGTATATTCGCGTGCCTGCAGCCAATGTGGTCACTATTCCAGATGATCTTGGCTTTGATGAAGCAAGCTTCGTTGAGCCATCAGCTGTAGTGGTACACGGTCTGGATCAGGTCAGCATTCCTGCCGGTTCATCCGTCGTGGTGGTCGGTTGCGGCACCATAGGTCAGCTGGCCGTACAATGGGCGCGAATCTATGGAGCAGGTAAGGTGTATGCCTGTGATACTGACGAATTCAAGCTGAGCGTTGCTAGCGCGGCGGGCGCGGACGCAACATTTAACGTCACAGAAAAGGATTTCAGCCAAAAATACCATGACATCACGCGCGGAGGAGTCGATCTGGTAATTGAATCTTCCGGAAACGCGGCGGGTATTGCCAGCGCGATGAATCTGGCCAGAAAGGGTGGCACGGTGCTGTTACTGGGGCTCCCCTACGGTGATGTTGCTTTTGACAGAACCAGCTTTGAAAAAATTATCCGCAATGAACTGACTGTAAAAGGTTCATGGAACTCTCTTTCAGCACCGTTTCCGGGAAGAGAGTGGGGTACCTCGCTGGACTATATGGAAAAAGGCATGCTTAAGCCATCGCTTCTGGTAACACACCGTATCAGCCTCGAAGAGGCGCCAGCATTATTTCCACAGCTTTATGGAAGAGAGTTCGACTTCATAAAAGTTCTGATTGAAATTTCAAAGTAAAATTTCCGTTGTGTCTCGGAATGACCGGGACACGACTGCTGCGTGAGGTCTGAATTCTTTCCAAAATTCTTTGTAGTACCGCTCTCGCTATGGTGCTTACTCCATAGGTCTGCTTACCTGACTAATTAACTTCAACCTCTGGTTCGCGGTTATAACTATCTGCAATTTGAATGTCTCCTTTTGGCACAAAGCGGACATTGGCTTGAGAAGCACATACAGGCTGGCGAGCAGTGCGCAGCCAAGCCCTGGATGCCGCGTAGCGGCATAGAGGCGCCACAAGCAGCCACATGTTGCACAAGAGCTGGACGGCGCCGGTAGCCCGGCGAAGCCGGTTCCGTTCTGATAGATTTCACCTATGCCCATCCCTTGCCCTGCTAACCGTCGCGCAGAAACGAAAAAAGGCAGGGTGGTAAACCCCTGCCTTTATTCAAGTTCCTTCAGCCCTTACGGGCGTCCGGTCAGTTGCTTGACGGCAACGATAATCTGCAATGTAACGTGAATTATCTTCAGCGCTACAAGGATAGTAGCCAGACTTATCACTTCGGCAGCCTCCTGTTAAGGAGAGCGCCACACGCCGCAGGTGCTTTTGGGTTACCCCCCTGCGTCGCGCACCGGTAGTTAGCAGGTACAAGCAGCACTCTTTAGGTGGAAGCAGACCGGACAGCACCACCTGTTTCCGGCCGGGGTAAATCTCTGCGCGACTGAGCTTTAACCCACTTTTGAGAGGCTGCAACAGCGTAGCGCTGCCAACTGCGACGAGTATAAGGCTGTGTGGTACGGGCCGCAACGTTGACCGAATCGTCAATCAGCGTTAATATTGAGCACAGTTAGCAGGTACAAGCAGCACCGTACCGGCAGCGGTCACCAGCCGCACCCGGTACAGAAAATTAACTCGGTTCACCAGACCGGGTTTTTTTTCGCCTCAAAGATGCCGTTTCGGGCACACGAGCGGGAGATTTCCTGATGCAAAAAGCTGAAGATGACGAAATCGAATCGACTTACTGGAAAGCATGCAGGCTCACCGGCATGATTTGTTTGAGCAGAGCGGCGGATGGTAAGGAAATCAGCCGAGAGATGATCAAACACGAACTCGTGCTTTTGCTTAAACAACAGATTTATAGAACCGGGGAAGCAGAACCAGCGCTCATCTTTGCAATCGAGCAGCTGATGGAACCGCCAGCTTAACACGGCAAGAAGCACTTCCGGGGCTTACAGCCTGATGACACCAGAAACGTCAAAATCAAACGTTGTGCGCTGACAGCAGTTTGTTTATCTCTTTACCCTTCCCTACCCGGAAATCGAATGCAAACGTACAGCTCTTTGCAGACAGAACGCGGTACAGCTCGTAGATGAGATCCCGGTTAGGGCCTTCACCAGTTTCAGCCTTTTCCAGTGCCAGTGGTGAGGCGGTAATGAATACCACATGGTGAGGGCTATCGAGCTGCAGTACAGCATCTATCATGCCCTGAATCTGGCTACGCTTATAAGTGGTATTTTCATAATTAAAGATAACTGGCGTTTTCCGGGAGCCCTGTTCGATCAGGACGCGCGCGAAGCCAAGTCGAGTATGCGGGTCACCACTACCTGTTACGTAGATTTGAGCTGTTTCCATTCCGACTAAACACTCCATATAAGTTAAGTATGATTCATACCCTGAGCTGGCGATGATCATAAACGTCGTCACAAAGCGGTTAGTTTCATAAAGGCGGTCACTTTCATAAGGGGTGCCACTTTTCATTCTGATAAAGCGGTTACTTTCATAAGACAGACCTTAAAGGCGGTCACTTTCATAATTTTCCGCTCTCTAAAACACCAATTGGGTGGATTTTTTGTGGTACATACTGTGTCCCGTAGAGCCCGTCTTATGAAAGCACCCTACTTAACCGGCACTGATTTATGAAAGTACCCTACTCTGCGAGGGGGCCTTATGAAAGTACCCTACCCTGCGCAGCAGTCGTTATGAAAGTGACCGCCCTAACCCTTATTATGAAAGTAACCGCTATTTTTTGGCTGCTCTTCCAATAGCCTGAAGTTTTGGCGAACGGCTATTGATAACAAACATGATTTCCCTGCCTTTTTTGTACTCAGTGAAATCGAGATAACCAATTCTGACCAGATCAGCCAGGGCGCGCCTAATAATGGCATTCTGATCCTTTATCTGCGATTCAAGAGCAAGGCGTTCACGAAAGCGTTTCATTGAGATATACAACGGGCCAGCAGGCATGCTTTCCAGGTACACATAGAGCGATTGCGCTGCTTCCTTCCTCGCCAGTTCTGAAAGCGCTTTTAAGCCGAGCAATACCTTATGATCATAGCGATATAGCTCCCACAAACTGCTATCACCAACAATCTCTACCTGGTCGGTTTCATGATTCAACACTGCACGTTGCACGAGATGAGTAACGAGCGATTTTTTAGTGTTTTTACCACGAAATGATAGCGTTACACTGGAGAGGTTAAACAGTGAATCATGCAGGCGTGCCCTGGCTCTTCCGTTAATGTCTGTAGGTTTAAGACCGCACATTCGTGCAAATTCAGAGAAAGGAAGCGTAATTTTCTCACTGCTATAGCCGTACTTGGAAAAGGCAGAAATCACGCCGATCCATGTTTTAAAATCAGTGGACATGCTTAGTTTTGCCCCCTGGATTTTAATGTCGGTGTAACCTTCCTGCCTTGCCACTTCCAGACTGGATAGTTCTTCAGAAGCATCAATCAGGAAGTCGCGTTTACCCTTTTCTTTGGGTGCGACAGGTGTAAAAACGCTAAGGCGAAGTAGAGCGACAGGCTGAACGGACTTGTTGCTGTTTGGCGTTAGTTCATAACTTGTGTTTGACTCTTTTTTAATAATGCAAAAAGGGCTCTCTATATCGCTGTTTTCCTGAGTTTTTTCCATTTATCCACACCGAGTGAGCAAATAATATCCAGATTTATGAAAGTAACCGCCTTCAGGTTATGAAAGTAACCGCCTAACTTATGAAAGTAAACGCTTTTATTATGAAAGTAACCGCTATATTTATGAAAGTGACCGCCTGAAGTGTTGTTTTTTACTTACCTTTCATCAGGTTACAGGGGCGGTGATCTTTATTGATCTTTACTTGATCTCTATATGATCTAAAAGAATTGATCTATCTACTGGATATGTGGATAAAAATTTTCTAACTCTATTAATTTTATAGATATTGGAGCTGAAATGGCTTTTCAGAACCCTGCACAAAACTTTGCAGAACAGCGGCTCAATCTGGGCGATCTGGTTACACTATCTCCTCATTCTACGTTCCTTGTACGTAGCGACAGCAGTTATCCTGAAGCAGGAATCATGCAGGGCTCAGTTCTGGCCATTGATCGCGCGCTCACCCCGCAACACCGACACATCATTGTCGCTGAGATTGAAGGAGAGCTCGTGCTTCGCAGGCTTCTTATAAACCCCGTACCGGCGCTGCAAGAGCTGAGAGGAGATGAGACAATTACTCTGCTCGATGAAAGCCAGGAACTGCCTGTCTGGGGCGTTGTAGCCTATGCGCTTACCGATGTCGCAGGACTGGGATTCAATCATCCGCCAGGTGAATGACCCGGATAAGCTATGGGGTGTATAAGCTGTAATGAGCGAGAACAGTCGGAGTTTAAAAAATGTTCGCACTGGCCGATGCCAATAATTTCTACGCGTCCTGCGAAACGGTGTTTCGACCCGATTTGCGCGGTAAACCCATATGCGTAGTGTCAAATAATGATGGCTGCGTGATTGCCCGTTCTGCAGAAGCCAAGCGCATGGGTATCAAAATGGGCGCCCCGCTGTTTAAAAATGAGCGCTACTTTCGGGAGAATGGCGTTCATATCTTCAGCTCTAACTACGCCCTATATGGCGACATGTCCGCCAGAATGATGGCCATCCTGGGTGAAATGGCACCAGGCCAGGAAATTTACTCGATAGATGAAAGCTTTCTGGATGTCAGCGGCATTTCTTCGTATATGCCACTGGAAGACTTTGGCCTGCAGATGCGGAACCGGGTTAAAAAAGAGATTGGACTAACGATCGGCGTTGGTTTTGGCCCCTCAAAGACACTGGCTAAGCTCGCTAATTTTGCTGCTAAAAAATGGACACGTACAGGCGGTATCGTCGATTTAACCAGCCCGGAGCGCCAGAGAAAATTACTCGCACTGGTAAGTGTCGATGACATCTGGGGGATTGGTGGCAGGCTGAGTAAGCGACTGCATACGATGGGGATCAGTACAGCGCTCCAGCTGGCTGACAGTAATATCAGCATGATTCGGAAAAGCTTCGATGTGATAGTTGAGCGTACGGTTCGCGAGCTCAACGGTGAATCCTGTCTGGCTCTGGAAGATGCCCCGCCGCCAAAGCAGCAGATTGTTGTGAGCCGCAGTTTCGGACAGCGTGTCACCAGTATCGAAGATCTGCAGCAGGCCGTCGTAACGTACGCCACGCGTGCCAGTGAAAAGCTCAGAGAACAGGGCTCAAAGTGTCAGCACGTCAGTGTGTCAGTCAATACAGGGCGATACGGGAACGAACCACAGTATGCCAACTCTGCCGCTATGACGTGCGAATATCCAACCAGTGACACCCGCGACATTATCGGCCTGGCATTGCGGGCTCTCGACGCAATATGGCGTGACGGTTACCGGTACGCAAAAGCGGGCGTCACCCTGGGGGATTTTTATCAGTCAGGTGTCGCACAGCTGGACATGTTCAGTCAGCAGCTGCCGCGCGCCAACGCGGATGCTCTGATGTCTGCTGTAGATCAGATAAACCGTTCGGGGCTGGGTAAGGTGTGGTTTGCAGGACAGGGAACAGACAACGTATGGAAAATGAAACGCGAGATGCTTTCTCCACGTTACACCACCTGCCTGAGTGAAACTCTGCGAGTAAAATAACGTGTGTGCCCACAGGTAAAATGCAAAAGGAACTAAATGATGACAGAACGCAGCGAGAACAATATAGCCCGGCGATCGACCGAGGAGCGTGAACGGGTCAATATTGATCTGGCTGCTTCCGGCGTTGCATACAAAGAGCGCATGAACATGCCGGTGTTGGCTGCTGAGGTTGAACGTCAGCAGCCAGAACAGTGGCGCGAATACTTCCGTGAACGTCTGACTTTTTACAGGAATGCTGCACTGCAGTTCCCTCGCGGGAATGATCCTGTTTATGCAAAGCCGGAAGCTGATAAATAGGCTTTTTAACCTTTAACCGGAAACGCTGGAATGTTACTTAAGGCATCAGCTTTATGCGCATCCCAGCTCCACCAGTTACCCTCTCCGTACTCTTCACGATAATACACAAGCTTCACAGCTTTACGTTCCAGATAATCTGGGGTGGTCATGCCAAACACTTCAAGCGGCACGATCTCCCGGCCAGGCACGTCTTTTAGCAGGAAATCGGGAAACACGTCTGCCTCACCGTCATAGCGCAAGGGCTTAATGAACTGACGTTTTTCCTGCCAGAGTTTTTCCTCAATGACACCTTCCCATGACGAATCGAGAGGAATAAATCTGGGGCTGACTGTCATCAGCGCCGCATCGATGACTGTACAGGTGTTGTATGGAACAGGTTTGCCGTCACGCTGCCTGAATTTTTTTACCGGCGGATCGGTTTCAGCTATCAGCATAACTTTTTGCCCGCGGCGCCAGTCGCCCAGCTCGCGAGAAAAGCTTCGGTTAAGCCGGCTGATTAAATCTGCCGGCACATCAAGAGAAGGAAAACCCGCAGCCTCAGCGAGCGGAAGCGTGCCGTTCAGGCAGCCCTCTTCTTCAGTTTTGCATGACTTCAGGCTGGTAATCATTATGAGACGCTTGTTTGACGCAGCTGCCGCGTCAATCGTTGCCCAGTTGTTCCTGATCTCCTGCGTACCTGGTCGCGCCATGATGACCAGAACTGATTTCAGAAGCGTTTTTCCAATGCTGATTTTTTCTGCAACCTGCTTCAGGCGCCACGCAGCCCAGGCATTATCGCGGGTACGCTTGTCAAAATTAGGATGCCAGTGATTAATTTCAGCCTGTTCCCACATGAAGTGAAGCAGGCCAAGAATACTCATAGCTGGCTGTCGTTTGCGTTTTCCTTCTGCTCTTGTATCTGTTGGCTGCTTCGTTGCATCGCGCTCCGTAGCTTCTTTTTTTGTAGTCCGGTAGGTAACTTGATACGGAAATGACCAGGAGAGACGGCCTTAACCACGTCTGAGGTGTAGATCTCACCCTGCTTTTCATCTGCCCATACAGAATAGAAACGACAGTCAGGTGCGTGTTCTGAACCACTGTAGGACCAGCGAGCCAGCCAGTAATTATCATGCGTGGAGGAATAGCAGGCTTTAAGGCGGCGGCGGTTTTCGCCTTCGCCGTCCTTCATGCACTGGCAGGTAATCAGCGTCGTCGCTTTGTTCTGTCGTGCAAACCTGATGTAGTGTTTGAATGTCTCTGCCTGATCCTTCTGAAATGCGGCATCACACTCAACGGTTTTTACCTGTCCCGTGAAGCAGACAGGATATGTTTTGATGTCTGACATATTTGCGTCCTCTCTGAGTCATGGCGTGGCGATATAGCGTTAATCATGTAAATCCTGATCGCCAGCCATTCCGTTTATTGAGTTCCGTTTTACGCGTCGTCTCCGCCAGACCGGGACGCTTTAATCCTGAGTATGGTTTGCCGCGTAGTCTCAAATTCACGCGCTATCGCACTGATGCTTTCGCCTGCGTCAATTCGCGCAAGAACCTCAAGCTTTTGTTCATCGTTAAGCGCAGGAGGACGGCCAAATCTTTTACCTGACGCCTTTGCCCTGGCGATGCCTGCATGGGTACGCTCAAGGAGCAAATCACGCTCAAACTCAGCGACTGCTGAGATCACCTGCATCGTCATTTTGCCGGCCGGACTGGTCAGGTCTACTCCACCAAGCGCGAGGCAGTGCACACGAATCTCTGATGCAGCAAGAAGCTCGACAGTTTTTCTGATGTCCATTGCATTACGCCCGAGGCGATCGAGCTTTGTCACAATCAGGACGTCACCATTCTCCATCCTGTCGAGTAGTCGCATAAACCCGGGGCGTTCGGCAGCGGCAACCGAGCCACTGACGTATTCCTCTATCAGACGTTGGGGGCGAATGGCAAAACCAGCAGCCTCGATCTCTCGACGCTGGTTTTCGGTGTTCTGTTCCAGGGTTGAAACCCTGCAGTAGGCAAAAACTCGTGACATAGGGTTACTACGTGTACTAAATAGGTGTACTTATTGTAACGCATGTACGAAATTAAAAACACTTACTTTCGTACATATACTGTGAAGGGTGTCCGAAAACGACCGTTTTGGTACATCAATATACATATTGATTAGCGGGATTATCAAAAAGTGGTAACTTCCTACCTTATGACTCTTTATGAGTTCATTTTGAAGTCATTTAGATGCATGTTTATTTTTAACATCACTTATGATTATACTGACTCACAAAGTATCATTTTCATGATGTTAACCAGCTGAATTGCGTTGAGAGGACCTATGGCTAAGATCCAGGTTAGAAACTTTCCTGATGACATTTTCATGCGTGTCGAAGCAGCTGCTGCGCGAGCTGAACGTTCTATTGAAGCAGAGTGCCGACTGGCATTGATTGAGAAATACAAACCTGCTCAAGAAGAATCGCTTACTCATCGGCAAAAATGGCGTAAAGACGTTGCGGCAAGACTTGAGTTTATCTTTGCAAGATTGCGTAGCGACGGTTTTTTTTCCGGAGATGAGTCTTCGGATGTGGCGCACATTGCACGAAGGACAGGAGAAGCTTCTCCTGCTCTTTTATTTGACTGTCTGGATGGTTTAGATGACCTTCCCTTTGAACTAGCTGACCGTCTGTCTGATAGTTTTGGTTTTAGTCAGAAATGGTTATTAAGCGGAGAGAGTACCCCCTTCCCGGCATATAATATCGGTTCCTCTTACCATGACTTTTTTAGCCAGCCTGAAGAAGGTAAATATTCATGGGAATTATACCGGGTTTCAGGAGGACGCCATGACGGGGAGTTAATCTGCCTGAGAATTGATAATAAAGATGGAAGTAAAACGCTAGGCTACATTTATGAGCACTTTGTTTTAGCAGATGGAATGGGCGGCGGTGGCCGTGGAAATCTAGAAAGATTTATCACATTCCTCAAAGAAAATTGGCCTGTATTTTCTTCATATATCACAACATGGACTTATGAGGCTGGAAGTAAAGGAACAGATTTAGGACAGCATCATCCCATCTTTTATCAGCGTTTAATGTCACGTTATTCTGGAAAATGGCTCATGGACATTTTCGAAGGGCGGCGGCCGGGAGAATGGCTAAAAGAATTTGACTATGAGCTTAACGACATAAAAAAAATACCATATGGTAGAAAGGATGAAAAGGTAGCCGGTTAAAACTCTGCAGCTGGCCATCTGGCCCATCAAACTGGCCAGCCGCGAAGCATAACCTCTTATAGCTCTCTGTAAAGAGCGACTGATGCAACAAAACAGAGAGAAAGCATTAATGCATATAGTATTTTTGCGTCGCATGTAAAATAGGGCAAAGAAACTAATGACAGAAAAGTCAGACAAACAGCTAAAAAATCAGATAGAACCTTCATAACGCGAACCAAACTTTTTCTGCTTGTTGGTGATATTATTCTTATTATAAATGAGATGAATAAAAGAATAGCTGCAAATACAGGTGCAGTGTCATTATTTTTAAAAGTGATGGTTGCGCACCATGATGCAATAATAAAAAAACAGAAGAATCCGGCATTATATATAAAATTTAAAACGCATTTTTTTGTGTCTTGTTGTTCCTTTTTTATTGCGTCAGGATGGTTGCTAGGTAGTAAATTAATATCTTTTAAATAGGCTCCTCCGCTATGCTTTAGGTCAATATAAGCTATACCGGAAACCATTCTTGCCAAACCTATCGTCTCATCTTTTTCTTTTATTTTTAAGTTGTCTCGTGATATGACAACCTCAACAAGCGTTCCGATCTGGTTTTTTTCATTCCAGCCTCTCAAAATATCCTTATCTTTTACCTTTGTTTCATCTGCTTTTTTTGTCTCACTTTCGGAGTGCTTATTGTTTGTCATTAAAAATCCTTTAAAAATAGGGTGTAAGAGGGAAGATTTACCAGATGTGCTTCTCTGGCTAAAGTTATGGCATTAGTAGGCAGTTTCACTCTAAAAAAATTCCATAATCTGCCGATTTAACACCTCAAGCTTGAAATTTGTCTATGAAAATTATACAGAATTAAGATTATAAATATGTTTTCTCAGATACAGCTGCAGGGTGTAGCAGGCGAACAGCTTGACCTCTATATGGACTGGCTACTGCATGAAATCGGCCGCTGCGAAACAGAAGCAGATACATGTTCACATGCGGTTGGGAACGAGGTTTTTCACAGGATCAAGCAGCGTATGCTGCATCAGGAACTGAGACGGCACCGCAGGGAGCTGCGGCGCGTACTTGATGAAAAGAAAAGACGGCTTCACTGGTGGTGTCACTGACGTCAGGCTGCTCTTGGGTGCAAATGGTTACTGATGGCTTCTATATCCGCATTTGTGTAGCTTTCAGATAGCTCGATGAATGCTATTCCTGCATTGTGGCATGCCTCACGCTTGACCGCGTCACGAACGATGGCGTCGCCTTTAAAGTGGCCACTGCCATGATACTCAACAACGGCTATCGGCTGCCCTGACCAGTCTATGATCACGAAGTCTGCCCGCTTGCTGTTAATCGCCAGGTAAGCCTGCTTGTCATCCGAGCCAAGAATTTCACCGAGTGATACCTGGGAGAATACGCGATAGCCACGGTGTGATGCTGAAAGCAGCTTTTCAAGCCTGCAAAATACACCGTACTCACTTTTATTCATCAGTGGGCGCTTATAAAATTCGTTGCCCCTGACCGTAACCAGCTGGCGTTCTGCTACAGACTGCTCCCTGACAACCTCCGGAGCACGGTCATAACTTTCACGCTTCGGTGGCTGATAATCTGTTTTGCGTTTGTATACGCTCCCCTTCCGTTTACATTTTCCACCTGAAACCAGGTAAGCGATCACAGCGATAGCGATCAAAAACCAGAAAAACATATCCATATATCTTCTCCAAAAAAACCGAAAGAAACGCAGGTATCTTGCTGAGATAACCACGCCTGAAAAACCGATTGTACCCCTCCCCTGCCCTGGTTCGAAGAGCAATGCTAATGAATATGCGTGTTCTGTTTGTGTATATCTAACACACCTTTTAAATACTAAAAATGTACATTTTTAGTATTCAGTAAGTATTGTTTGTTGCACATTGATAGATGTACTGATAAGGTGCTGAACAGATACTGAAAATGTACATTTTAGGGATGGAGAAAGTATGAATAACGCATCAAATCCATACGCGGGAAAAGTTATAGCGGTAGCAATCAAAAAGGGCGGTACGGGCAAATCGCTTATCAGTCTGAACATAGCGCCTGAGCTTAAGCCTGATACTTTTTACGACACTGACCCTACTCCGGCCGTGACGACGTTTAATGGCTTCCGTGATGAAGGTATTCGGTGGAATGTAGTCCGCCTGACCGACGACATGGAAAATGTCGTGGACCGCTTTATCGCCGATGTTCTTGAAGCTAAAGAGAAGGGGCAGACCGTACTGGTTGACTGCGGTGGTTTTGACTCCTCGATCACCCGTGCTGCTGTAGCACTTGCTGATCTCATAATTTCTCCGCTGAAGGATGACCCTTCCGATATTCTGGGCCTTCACGAATTCAGTAAGGTACTGGATGAAATTTCGGCGGAGCTGGGTGAGAAAAAAATTGCCCATGTGGTGATGAATAAGGTCCCGCCAAATCGACGCAATTACAGCGACATCGATAACTACATTGCTCAGTTCGACAATCTCGTCCGGATGGAGACGGCTATTCCGATGGATAAAGCAGCACCGCAGCAGTTTGGTCAGGGCATGGGGGTTGTTGAGCATATGACAACACGCTACAGCAATGTAGGTAACGCTATGCGCTCGCTCTTTTTAGATATGCGCAATGCTATAGAAAAGGTATGATTAAGATATTCAATGAGTATTGAAAATGTACTTTTTAAATATGAATGGTGTATCTGATGGCGAATCCTAAATCAGCAATGTTCGAACGCATTTCACAGCTCTCAAAAAACGCACCTTTGCACGAAGCAGGGAGTTCTGCACCGGCTGAACAACAGCCTGTCGCGGCCGAAGCCGTCAAACCTGCAGAACCAGAGAAGCTGGCTGAAAACGAACCTTCCGGCCCACGCCGTAAAGCGAAAGCTGTGCGCAGAGCCAAAAATGTTCAAATTCCCGAAGATCTCTGGGACGCATATGACTCACTAAAAGAGCGTAACGTCACATCCCTGTTGATGACGCCTTACATACTTGAAGCATTTCGCGAAAAGCTTGCGCGCGATGGCGCGTTTGATAGTAAGAAAGACTGAATGTAGCAGGTCATTACCTGAACAGTCTTTAGCACTTAGAAGATACTCTATAAATACATGTAATGTACATTTTATGTATTTTATGTGTTCTTTATAAGTATCTCTGTAAGGGGTGGTGAGTATTTCCAGCCTGAGTGAATTAAACATCAATGCGCTTTGCTGATAATGAACAAAGAGAACGCTAATGACTCAGTTAGAAGAGATGTACAGGACGTTCAGGAACGGTGACCCGGTAATCACAGTTACACAGAGCGTAAACATGCTTAAAGGAAATGTACGCAGAAAGCGGCCTGCGTTCGAAGAGTGGCAGCAGCGACTTAACGCCGGTGACAGGTTGCCGCGCGGTCGCTATTTCACTGGTAAAAAACCAGGGCTCGTAATGCGTTTTATTGATGAATTTCACCTGGTAAACTCATCCTCGTAAGAGAAAAGGGTAGCAAAATTTTTAGCTGCCCTGATCTATGTTGCTGATGCAAACTTAATGCATAAAAGTATTTAAAATGTACATATTAAATACTTAATAAATCCATTTAGCATACCTTTGCAACTGGTAGCTCCTTCCAGTTCGTCGTCCAGGCTTTACTCAGCATCTCCCGTTTCATCTTCCAGTCGGGGTCAATACCTTTACCCGCAAAGCCTATGCTGTAGCGCCCGGAGCGGTTCATCGAATCCATCAGGCTCATCAGCGCTTCACTGCCGGCGCGCGGCGCCTCATCGTCAAACAGGTTGAGCTGCGCCACGCCGTTCGGCCGCAGCTCACTCAGCATGATGCCGGCTTTCGCATAGCGAAAACCCGGGCGCCAGATCGCGTCTAGGGATTTCACCGCCGCCTCGATGATGTTGCGCGTGTCCTGCGTGCCTACGCGCAGTTTCACAAACGCTGTGTTGCCGTAGCCAGGCTGTCCGGTGTCGAAAGGGGAGGTGCGGATAAAAACGGAGATGTGGTGGCAGAACTGCCGATCCTCACGAAGCTTTTCCGCCACGCGTTCAGCATATGCGCAGACGGATTGTCGCATCGCGTCATATTCCGTGATGCGCTCGCCGAAGCTGCGGCTCACGACAATCTGTTGTTTGGGCGGGGGCGCATCCTCCATCGGGATGCAGGATTCACCGTTAAGCTCGCGTACCGTTCGCTCCAGTACCACACCAAAATTCTTGCGGATGAAAGAAGGGGAGGCGCGTGCCAGATCGAGCGCCGTTGTCACGCCGAGCAGCTGCAGGCGTTTTTCAAGCCGGGAACCCACGCCCCAGAGTTCACCCACGGGCTGACGAGACAGCAGCTTTTCGGTCCGCCCGGGATTGCCTGGCGTGAGCGCAAGCACCCCGCCAAACTGGGGCCATTCCTTACCGGCCCACTGTGCTGACTTCGCCAGGGTCTTCGTTGGCCCAAGCCCGACGCCGACCGTCAGGCCTGTGCAGGTCCTGACGTGCGCCCGGATCATGCGGCCAAAGTCCTCATATGGCATAGCCATTTCCATACCCGTGCAGTCACAAAACCCTTCGTCAACCGAATACACCTCCAGACGCGGCACCATCTCCTCGATGCAGGACATCACCCGCGTGCTCATTGAGTGGTATAAGGCGTAATTACTTGAGAAAATATGAATCTTTTCAGGAAATTGCTGGTTCTTTATCTTGAACCACGGGTCGCCCATTTTCACGTATTTTTTGGCTTCCTTGCTGCGCGCGATAACGCAGCCGTCGTTGTTCGACAGGATGGCCACCGGCGCATTTTTCAGGTCGGGCCGGAATACCTTCTCCGCGCTGGCGTAAAAGCTGTTCACGTCAATCAGGCCAAACATGTCAGTTCCTTTTGCGGGGGGTATGCACGAAGTGCACCACTACGCCGAAAATCTCAAGCGTGTCCGGGTCCGGAATAATGACGGGATAGGCTGGATTCATGGGCTGCAGAACGGGCCCCTTCGGCGTAAGCAAAAGGCGCTTTACCGTGAATTCGCCGTAAAGTTCGGCGATAACCACGTCGTTGTGCTCCGGCGTCAGGGAGCGATCGACAATAAGCAGGTCGCCGTCATACAGGCCAATATCCTGCATGCTGTTGCCCTGCGCGCGCAGGAAAAAGGTGCTTGCCCGGTGGGCTATAAGATATTCGTTGAGATCGAGCTCCTGCTCCGCGTAGTCCTGACAGGGTGAGGGAAACCCGCAGGGCACACGTTCCAGGAAAAGAGGCCTGAAGCTGGGCGGCGGATTGTCCGCCGGGTGCATCAACTCAAAGGCGTTAAACATAGCAAAAATCCCTGTTAAAGCGCTGTATGTATTTACAGTAGTATTATCTGGCTTGCTGGCCTGCGCAAGACACTGAAAATTTTCAGCGCCCGGGAATAAAAGAAGGCCATTGATTTATATATGTTTATAGTGAAATGAACGGTTAATATTTAACCGCGCAGGTACAGGCCTTAGCTGGCAAGGCCTGCAGCTGATTATCCACAGGTTTATGTGCCAGCTTTGCAGGACAGATGGGGATAAGGGCCCCCTTCGGCTCCCCGGCGTTGCCGTGTCGTCAAGCCTTACTGCGCTAACCGGCAGAGCCGGTAAGCTCCGCCGAATCCCTTCGGGTTTCGGGCCTGACGGCTAGAGTCTGATGGCTTAACCCAAATCGGCCTGGCGCTCCTCTGAAAAAACTGCTGCGGCTTTTTTAAACGTAGCCGCAGGCGTATGATTACTGTTCGTTTTCAGGGATCTTTCGCATAAGGACTATGTTTTGAAATCCATACCTCTCCACTATTTATTCAAATTCTTCCTCCAGTATCGCTCCTGCGCGCTGAGGACAGACTTCTGACGGCCATGTCTGGCCACCTTACAGCTTAAAAAAAATGGCAGGGCCACAGCCGGACCTGCAGCCAGCCCGTGGGCTGGCGCGAACCGCGACGGCCTGAATCCGCCGTCGCTCTGAGGCGCAACGCCGTTTCGCTGCCGCTCAGCCGCCGTTGCCGCTGCATCGTGCTGTGCTTTTCCGCCGGGCTTCACCGGTTTAAGTCCTTTCGCCGGGGCTGAGACAAGCACAGGCGCCGTGGTCGTCCAGGGTGAAGTGAACGCCGGGAAAATTTATTTCCGGCCACTGCGTTAGACCAGAAATAAATTTCCCCGTCGCCCTGGACGCCTGCCGTCACCCGCGCTGGTTTACGCCCTCGCGGCGAAGGATCTCAAACGGGTGAAGTGAATACCGGAGGAAAAAACCAGCCGATTTCCACAAAACGTCAACACCGCGGCTCCCGAAACTCAACGGGTGACGTGGTTAAAACCTAACTGCATGAGGAGAACGAACATGGCTTCACGAGGCGTCAACAAGGTCATTCTGGTCGGCAATCTGGGACAGGACCCGGAGGTTCGCTACATGCCTAACGGCGGCGCGGTCGCAAACATCACGCTGGCGACGTCGGAAAGCTGGCGCGACAAGCAGACCGGTGAGAACAAAGAAATCACGGAGTGGCACCGCGTGGTGCTGTTTGGAAAGCTGGCCGAGGTGGCGGGAGAGTATCTGCGCAAGGGCTCACAGGTTTACATCGAGGGCCAGCTGCGCACGCGTAAATGGCAGGGCTCGGATGGACAGGACAAGTACACCACCGAAGTCGTGGTGAACGTTGGCGGCACCATGCAAATGCTGGGCGGGCGCGGCAATGGCGCCGGCGGGCAGACCGGACAGCAGTTCAGCGGGCAGCAAAACGCTCAGCCGGCACAGCCAGCTTCAGGTAACGGCGGCAAAGGCGGTAAGGCAGGTAAGGGAAGTCGCGGCGCGGCTCAGCCGCAGCCGGAACCCCAGGCACCGCCGCAGGGTAATTATCCGCCAGCAGATTTTGACGACGACATCCCGTTCTGAATGACGCGGCTTCGCTCACGCGAGGCGGCGGCAGCGGTGAAAACAGCAGGTAACAAAGCAGGAAGGCGGCCGGAAAGGCCGGAATGGTTGCCCTGGCGGAGCTGTAACTCCGCGCAGGGCATGACAATCAAATTATGAGGAATCCGATATGTCAGCGACTCAGTCTAAAGAAAAAATTCGTAACGGCAAGTCTTCCACGTACTACGGTCGCCATCGCGGTGGCTACCGCAGCTGCTGCGGCAGCGAACTGACACGCGATGAGAGCGTGACACTGCAACGTCTTAAGGCCTTCACGCCGGGCGATTTTGAGGCCTACAGCGCGCGCGGCGAGGAGTTTCGCCGGCGGCTGTGCGGAACCGTGCTGAACGCCCTGCAGCTCAGCAAAGTCTGGCTTACCGACTGCGAATGCCGGGGAGAGTGGGGCGGGGTGTTCCCGGTTCACCTGCGCCTGACGCACCGCAAAAATCCGCTCGTCACGCTCGACATCCTGAGCCCGGGCAGCGAGTCGCCGTTCTGGCACGGGCTTATCTGGATAAATCCTGATCACACCGGGCTGTACGTTCTGAACACCGAACAGTTTGAGCCGGAAACCATCAGCCGGCTGCTGACGCGTATTGAAGAGATGGTGTCAGCAGGCATTACGCCAGCGGAAATCGTGGCGGTACTGGGCAGAAAAGGAGCGCGCATATGAATACCGTCATGATAGTACCTGCAGCGCCTCCCCTTTATCCTCAGCGGCACAGGGTCTGCAGGCTGCACAATGTATTTTCACGCCCTGCGCAGTCTGTAGCCCAGGCGAGGATGGCAGCAAGAAAGGATAATTCATGCCCTCCTGAACTCACGTTGCTGAGCCTGCCTGAGAATATCGGGCGGCCCGCTTCTGTAGCGTCAGAACGACGAACTTCACTGGCAATGATGCACCAGGCTGAAGTGCTGGAAAGACTTATCTGTGAGGCCGAAACGGCGCTGGCCAGCCAGTCAGTTCGCACATACCGGCAATGGTACTCGCACTGGCGGCGTCGAGGCGTACGGGTGAACGATCTGCTGGATATGACTTGGGTGTGGCGCCAGCGTGCCCGGACTGATTGAGAATAGAGAGCATTCTGTCAGTCAACTGTCTGCGCATGCATGAAGACAGAATATCTCGACCGGTCAGACCTGTTAATGTTTGAGGTTGTGGCGCCCATAGTGTTCAAATCCTTCACCAGGGATACACATTGATGGCAAATCCGTTTTGACGATGCTTCACGGCATCGTCTTTTTTTTGGAATGTACAAAAGAATCCGACTATTTATGATTCAATGGATTACATCCCGATGTTAATGGGTAATAGGGGATGTATAGTGAGAGCGTGTTGCTTACGTTGATCGCAAACGCTAAACAGTTCCTTATCTTTTACTCAAGGTGTAACCTGTACACTCCTGACGTTAGCCGGTTATCCGGCCTCTCTGTACTCGTCGTTATTCGACATACCGACGGCTACCGTTCGTCGCGGCGGGCGGCTATACGCTGCTTCTCGCTACTTGGGGTTGCCAAAGGTTTCTTATCGCCTCTTAAGGGGGCGTAGCGTTATTAGTTTGGGCTATGCGCTTGCGCTAAGAATCGTCAGGAATGTATAGAGAGAACGATCTATGTCTAAACAACATAAAATCGGCTTAGTTGAAGTGCTCGGGATTGCTACAGCAGTCCTGGCCTTTATCAACGAGTCGTGGACTTTCGTTGAGAAGGTGTTGAGCCTCTTCAACATAGTCCCTAACTACTTGTTTTTTTATGAATACAGAAAATGAATGGCTTCATAAGTTTGAGATAAAACCGGGCCGCTGGGTTTATATACCCAATGAGGCTACGTTAAAGCAAGGAAAGCTAATACACGCTTATATCAGGTCAAAATGGAAATCCCCTCTCTATATGTTTCACCTGAGAGAAGGTGGTCATGTTGCGGCTGCAAATCATCATGTCCAGAAAAAATACTTTGCATTGATTGATATACAGGATTTTTTTGGCGCCACCAGCCAAAGTCGCATAACAAGAGCGCTAGGGAATTTCATCCCCTATGACAAAGCGAGAAAAATCGCCAAGTTATCAACCGTGAAAAACCAAAACGGCAATGGATTGAAGCATGTGATTCCATATGGCTATCCACAGTCACCAATTCTGGCAAGTTTATGTTTCCATCAATCCTTTTGTGGGAGTCTTATTAAAAACATCAGTAAATCAGGTGATGTATCTGTGAGTATCTATATGGATGACATCCTTCTTTCAGGTAATGATTTAGGAAGGCTGGAAGATACTTTTAAAGCTGTCAATGAAGCGTTGGTTAAGTCAGGTTATACGGTAAACCGGTCTAAAACTCAGCTTCCATCAACAATCGTGAATGTATTTAATTTAGAACTTAGCCAAAACTCACTGCGTATATCAGCTAAAAGGATTGTTGATTTTTTGCAAGCCTATATATCCAGTTCGCACCCGCCTGAAAAAAAAGGTATAGCTTCATACGTTGGTAGTGTTAACAAAGAACAAGCCCGGTTATTCAAGTGACACCTTTATTCAGTGAAGTCGTAAAGCCATAAAATGAGAAGTATGCCCCCCTCCGGCTCCCCGGCGCTGCCGGGTCGTCAGCCCCACTGCGCTAACCGGCTATGCCGGTAAGCTCCGCCGGACCGTGAAACGTTCCGGGCCTGCCGGCTAAGGTCTGATGGCTTTAACAGATAACTGCCGCAGCGGGCCTGCGCCCGCGTCTTCACCGCGCCGGCATACGTCCGCCGACGCTTTCATGTCGTCACGCCTGAACGGCGCGCCGGGCATGTGCATTCCCTCTCTGTAAGGTTGTTCATCTCTCACCGGCTCTCTCGCGAAGGGCCGGGTTTCGCACCGTCGTCCGGAAAAAGCAAGGCTGAAGTGTACGGCTTCGCCGGCCCTGCTTTTTCCGATCGCCGTCGCGTGCACGCCCTTTGCCGCGAAAGGTCCCGACGAGAGATGAGTTAACCAACCTGAAGGAGAACCGGAATGAACACACAGAACGTCAACACCGCCGCTCAGGAGCCCTCGGAAAGATGGGGGAAAGGGCATGCCGCCTCCGGCATCGAAAAATGCCTGATATTGAGCACCGCGCACATGACCCAGGAAGACAGCGATCGGATTTACTGGCTCTCACGTCGTTCGGAAAAAGGGGACGGGGCCTGGATGTGGATACACGATACCGGCTATGGGCACCTTATATGCCTCGATATGGACGGAGACAGGCTCCGGTGGCTGCGTAATCAGGGTATTTCGGAAAGCCTCTGTTACCTGCTGGAGACGGTCTCACGGCTGTCCGGCACGCGCATGTTCCATTTCGACCGCGACGCAGACAGCCAGCCGGGTTTTGTAACTTACGACTGGTAAAACACGGCAGTCATGCCGTCACAAGCACCGGCGCGGCAGCAAACGCGCCGGTCAAAGCAGAAGCGAAGGAGTTAACTGATGCGTTACAGTAAGAAAGTAGAAGCGCAGGCACAGCGTTTTGCGCAGGCTTACCGCGAGGGCAGACCTGCCAGCATGCCGGCGATGCGGTTCAGTGACTGGCCATGCTTTATGGCCACGGTCAGAAAATTACAGGGAGGTCAGGTATGAAAGGGATGAGTAATGCATTTCCGGTATCGCAGGATGAGATTGTGCGTGTGCTGGGCCCGTGCTGTCACATAACGCTGAACACGGGCGCCGAGGCGTTTTACATCAACGGGCAGTTCATCACTGACGAATACCCGGGCGAAGGAGCACCCTGGTTGCTGAACCTCGCGCGCAGCATTGCAGCGGCCTCTGGCCATACGCTGCGCTGCTATGTGGTGTCAGAGCCTGATGACGAAGAGTGGGCATGGAATGACGTGGTCGATCAGCTGGCGATACGCGCCCGCGTGGATACTGCACCGCTATTTACGCCCGCCGTCCCGGAAGTTCCCAGAGGGCTGATAGCCAGGCTGCTGAGCTTCCGTCCGTAAGTCATTAAACACAGGCAGGTCCCCTCCTGCCTGAACCGGCTTTCGTTCTGATCAGCATGAAGGCGCTGCCGACATCGCATAAAACCCTGGCGGCCCTGTGGGCCGGAAGTAACCGGTGCTGACGCACCGGTCATCCCCCTTCGCCTGCGCTTTCTCTCTCCGGGACGCTGTCTCACGGTCTTCTCTCTCTGCTCACTGCTGCTCTCTGTTCTGCCGCTGTGCTGCAGCTGCTTCTCCGGCTTCCTGTCCCTGACGGTCAAAAGCATAAACAGCCTGATGGCCCCCTCCGGCTCCCCGGCGTTGCCGGGTCGTCGAGCCCTACTGCGCTAACCGGCTGCGCCGGTAAGCTTCGCCGGACCGCGATGCGTTCCGGGCCTGACGGCTAGGGTCTGATGGCAACGGCCAGGTCAACCCCTGCAGCCGGCTGGCGCCGGCGCGCTCACTGGCCACAAAAAGCCGTGGCCGCTGAGGACCGGCCCGGCACCGTGGTGTGCCGTTCCGGGGCTGTGCCCTGTTCATCCTTCCGCGTTGTGTTTCGTTTCCCGGGTCCCTTCGCCGTGCAGAAACCTGGCACCCGGGCGTCTTCACGCAAGGGTCGCGCAGCTAAACGGCTGCACCCGGTCCCTTCGGGCTGCGGCTTTGCCGTTTCCCCCTGCGCTCAGCCTGATGCCCGGTCGCCCGTTCTGCCCTCACGGCGACGGAACTCGGAGAAACATCACATGCAACCACACGGGAGAAACAACATGTCACAGCAGAACGTCAACACCACGGCTCCAGAATCTAAAGAATCATCTCTTTTTAACTGCGAAAACCACCGCGCAACGTATTCGCCGGATGACAACAAGCTGCGCCTGTATTCGCTGCACCGTCTCGATGAGGAAACGTATAAGCGCGTGAAGGATGCGGGCTTTAAGTATGCGCCGCGTCAGGGGCTCTTTGTCGCGCCGATGTGGACGCCCGATCGCGAAGACCTGCTGATCGCGCTGGCCGGCGAAATTGAGGATGAAGATCAGTCGCTCTTTGACCGCCAGGAAGAGCGCGCGGAGCGCTTTGAAGAGTACAGCGAAAAGCGCGCCGCTGAGTTAGAGCAGGCGCTGGCCGCTGTGGACAGCCTGGCTTCGGCCATTCCCTTCGGCCAGCCGATTCTGGTCGGACACCATAGCGAGCGCCGCGCCCGCAAGCACGCGCAGAAGATTGAAAACGGCATGCGCCGCGCGGTCAATCTGTTTGAAACCTCGGAATACTGGGAGCGCCGGGCAGAGGCATCACTGCGTCACGCAACTTACAAGGAGCGCCCGGACGTGCGCTGGCGCCGTATTAAAAAGATTGAGGCTGACCTGCGTAAGGCTGAGCGCCGGCTTCAGGACGTGCAGAAATTTATCAAACTCTGGTCGTCCGCGAACCTTGACCGGGCAATGGCGCTTGTTATTGCAGGCGTCGATCACCTTCACTGCTGCTTTACCCTGGAGAAGTACCCGCGTTCGCCGGAGAAAAGCCAGTATGAAGGCAGCCGCAGCATCTGGTCAGCCCTCGAAGACGACATTATTACCGCCGAACAGGCTCGGGACATCTGCATTCCGTGCCATGAACGCACCATCGCGCGCTTAAGCCGCTGGGCCGCGCACTACCGCAACCGCATTGCCTACGAGCGCGCCATGCTGGACGAACACGGCGGCGTGCTGGCCTCAGATACCGAAATGGTTCCGGGTGGCCAGGTTAAAAGTCGCGGGGAGTGGCTGACCATCATCCGTGTAAACCGCAGCGGCGGAAAAATCAGCTCGCTGGTTACTCCGGAATATTCGTTCATGTCACGGGGAAACGGCGCCGTCATCACCATCACGCCCGATCGCATTACGGAATACAAAGCGCCCAGCGCAGAGGAAGCAAAAACGGCGAAGGTGGCCGCGAAGCGCCCGCCGATTGTGAACTATCCGGGGGAGGGCTTTAAGCACATGACTAAGGAGCAATGGGGCAAAACGCACGCTGATTTTAAGCAGGTGAAAGGGATTGCGGCCGGTGACGATCATAAGGCCTACCGCATCCGCCGCGTGATGTCCACGGGCTACACGCTGTCGCCGGTTTACATCACCGATATGAAAACGGTAGAGGTGCCGCGCTAAAAGCCAGTGCTCCCCGGCGGCGCCGGGGAGGTTATGTATATACAGATGACTTTATAAAGTGCCGGCGTTGCCGGCACGGGAGAACGTGAAATGCGTACCGAACTCAGCGCGCGAATTGCGCACATGCAGCAGAAACTCAGCGGCCTGCAGCCCGTGGCCCGGGTGCATGCAGATACTCAGCTGTTTGTTTCGTCCGATCAGGTGTGCCGGAAGCTTGTCACTCTGGCCGATGTCCGGCCGGGTTGCCGGGTGCTGGAGCCGAGCGCCGGGACCGGCGCCATTGTCCGCGCCGTGCTTGCGGCCATGCCGGGGATAATATGCCAGTGCGTGGAGATGAACGCGGCGCTGGCTGAGCATCTCAGCGCGACGTTTCCTGAAGTGGCCGTGACCTGCGCAGACTTTCTGAGCTGCGCCCCCCAGGCTGTTTATGACCGGATTATCATGAATCCACCATTCCGCCACGGCGAGGATATTAAGCACATCCGGCACGCGCTGAAAATGCTGGCGCCGGGCGGTAACCTGGTGGCGGTCTGCGCAAACGGTCCGCGTCAGCAGCGGGAATTTAAGGATATTGCGACGCATCTGGAGGTGCTGCCGCGCGGGACGTTCGCATATACGGACGTTTCAACAATGATTGTCCGCATTGATGCCTGATTGCCTGCATTTATCGGCTTCGCGCCAGCGGGGCCGGATTAGTGCCGCCAGCTGGGGCCGCAAACGTCAACGGCGGCTAATAACTGCTGCGGCGGCTGCGCCGCCACGGCGGTTACTCTCCTTTCGCCTGCGCTTTCTCTCTCCGGGACGCTGTCTCACGGTCTTCTCTCTCTGCTTCCTGCTGCTCTCTGTTCTGCTGCTGTGCTGCAGCTGCTTCTCTGGTTTCCTGTCCATAAAGGCCAACGGCATAAAAAGCCTGATGGCCCCCTTCGGCTCCCCGGCGTTACCGGGTCGTCAGCCCTACTCCGCTAACCGGCTGTGCCGGTAAGCTCCGCCGAATCCCTTCGGGGTTCGGGCCTGACGGCTAAGGTCTGATGGCAAAAGTGATACTGCAAAAGAGTGATTAAACATGAAAGATAGCAGGAAAATTTCATGTAAATTTCACATAGGCTAATCAACATAGAGCGAACAAATGGTATGCGCATTAAAGAAGAAGTAGTTAGAGAAGGTGAGTTTTGGATTGCAGATAATATCGACGAAGTTGTCAGGGGTAGATTATATATAAGAGAAAACCAGACGATACTGCTAGAGCTAGATGGTGCTTTAGATGCAGCATCGTTTTTCAGCGGTAATACTGTAATTAAAAGAATAAACGGAGTTATTGAAAAAGAAGGTGAGGTTACACTTGAAGGCTGTCTGTATAAGAGGGTTAATTTAACCGGTGGTATTGGGGAGAAGTCATTAATACATGTAAATTGTGCATTTCTAGGCTATGCCTTTAAACAAAATGAGGAGGTTAAATTCGACTCTTTAAGTTTTAGTGTGGATCACTTAGAAGAATGGGTTGGAATTACGGGGATAAGTTTTGATCATAAACCAAATGAGAAGGATGTTTATGCCATAAATTATTCTCGCCCAAAGGATATTGTTATTAAGTTAGACAGTGGTTATAAACTCAAAATAGCCTTTGGATATGAATTTAAAGGGACAACCAGTTTAAAGGAAACTAAAGTAGAACATGTTACAAGCTTGGTTATAGAAGGGGGAGAGCCAATTCCATATGAAGAACTGAGTAATTTGGCTCACGACGTTGTAAAGTTTATATCTTTAGCTTTTGAGAAACCACTAGTGATAGGTCGAGTAAGGGGGCGAAAAAAAGTTCAAAACAATGAAGGCTTACAAGCGGCTGGTTTGATAAGTATCTACTACAAAAGCAACAGATACAATGCAGACGTAAATGATCTGGAAGTTAATGATATGATCTTTGAGTTCAAGGATGTAGCTGATAACGCTTCGCATTACTTTAAAAGATGGATGAAAGCATGTAGGGAAATATCCCCATCAATATCATTATATTTTTCATCAGTCGCAGGCCAACATGGAGTTATAGAAGCGCGATTTATTTCTTTAGTTCAAGGGTTAGAAACGTATCATCGTGCAAATAGCAATGATAAAAAAATGCCACAAGATATTTTTGAGGGTTTAGTTATTCACCTCATGAATAACTGTCCTGATGATCATAAAGATTGGCTGCGAGGGAGGTTGTCTCATGGTAATGAAGTTAATTTGATGGCAAGAATGAAGTGTGTGATTTCTTCCTTGGAAGGGATTTTAGGAGATAAAAGAATGCTAAAGAGTTTGTCGCGTGAAGTGGTAGATACAAGAAATTACCTAACACACTATAATCCCGACCTGAAAGGAAAAGCTGCATCTGGGAAAAGGTTGGTGCAATTAAACTATTTGCTAGAGCTCGTTTTTTTAGCTCACTTTCTGAAGATTATCGGGTTCGATGATGAGAAAATTAAAATGTTTTATGATCGAAATTCTAGGTTGAAGCAGTTGGTAAGGTTTATAAAAATTAAAAATTAGCTAACCAATCTCTTTTTGGCCCCCCTCCGGCTTCCCGGCGCTGCCGGGTCGTCAGCCCCACTCCGCTAACCGGCTGTGCCGGTAAGCTCCGCCGGACCGCGATGCGTTCCGGGCCTGTCGGCTAGGGTCTGATGGCAGCGGCCAGGTCACCCCCTGCAGCCGGCTGGCGCCGGCGCGCTCACTGGCCACAAAGGGACGTGGCCGCTGAGGACCGGCCCGGCACCGTGGCGTGCCGTTCCGGGGCCGTGCCCTGTTCATCCTTCCGCGTTGTGTTTTGTTCCCCTGAGCCCCTTCGCCGTGCAGAAACCTGGCACCCGGGCGTCTTCACGCAAGGGTCGCGCGCTAAACGGCTGCACCCGGTCCCTTCGGGCTGCGGCTTTGCCGTTTCCCCCTGCGTTCAGCCTGATGCCCGGTCGCCCGTTCTGCCCTCACGGCGAGGAACTCAGAGAAACATCACTTAAACCACACGGGAGACACAACATGTCACAGCAGAACGTCAACACCACGGCTTCAGAATCTAAAGAATCATCATCTTTAAAGGCAAAAACCCCGCGTCGTCCCGCGAAAGCGAAAGCGGACAAAGTCGCGGCGGCAGCAGTAGAGCAGGCGCTGGAAAAAATCGACATCGAGATGATCCCGCTTTCACGCCTGGCGGTTTCACCCCTCAACGTGCGCAGCAGGGTCTGTGTGCAGTCGCGCATTGAGTCGCTTGCCGCCACCATCAAAAATGTCGGCCTGCTGCATAACCTGATCGCGCACGACATGGCTGACGGGATGCTGGGCGTAGCCTGCGGCGGTCGCCGTCTCACCGCCCTGCAGCTGCTGCTGTCGCAAGGCGTGTATCAGCCCGATCAGCTGGTCCCGGTCAAGCGCGTCACGGAAGAGCTGGCGCGCGCGGCCTCGATGGTCGAAAACGGCGAGCGTGAGGATATGCACCCCGCCGAGCAGATCGCCGGATTCCGGGCGCTGGCAGACGAGGGCAAAACCCCGGCGCAAATTGGTGACCTGATGGGCTACAGCTCGCGCCACGTTCAGCGCTGCCTGAAGCTGAACGACCTTGCTCCAGCCATCCTGGACGAGCTGGCCGCCGATAACATCACGCTTGAGCAGTGTCAGGCGCTGGCGCTGGCCGACACGCATGAACGCCAGATGGAAGTATGGGAGCAGGCCTCGGGGTATTACAACGCATCCGCTGAAATCATTCGCAGGCTGATCACCTCCACTGAGACGGCAATCAGCCACTCTCCAAAGTTCGCCTTCATTGGCAAAGACGCCTATCTCGCGGCGGGCGGCTCCATTCGTGCTGACCTGTTCAGCAGTGAGGACGAGGGCTATATCGACACGGCGCTGGTCGAGCAGCTGACGCTGCAGAAACTGCAGCAGATTGCCGACGCCGTGCAAAAGGAGGAGGGGTTTGCCTGGGCAGAGGTCAGGATGGACAGCCGTTTACAGAGCTGGAGCAGCGAGGTGACAAAAACGTATCACCTGCTGCCGGAGCGCTGCCCGGAGCTGACGCCGGAAGAAGACACCGAGTTGAGCGAGCTGCGGGCACAGCTGAAGCTTTCAGAAGATGACGCGCTGGACGTGACGCTGAGAAAGCAGATCGCCGCCCTGGAAGAAACGGGCCTGAAGCGCAGCTGGGCAGGCGCTGACAAGGATAAGGTTGGAGCGATGATCTGCTTTGAGCGCGGCAGCTGCTTCATTCAGCGCGGGGTTCAGCGTCGGGCCGATCTGCCCAAAAAAGAAAAACCCGAAAGCAAAGGCGATCTGCAGACCCTTTCCGAAGACTACTCCGCGACGCTGGTCCGCTCGATGTCCTGCGAGCGTTCGCTGGCCGTACAGGCGGCGCTGAGCACGGAGCCGGAAATTGCGCTTGCCATGCTCACCTGGACACTTTGCCGCAGCACCTTCAGCCATAAAAGTTATGAAGGGACCCCAATGAAAATCAGCCTCACGGATAACAGCACGGCGCTGGTTGCCGCAACGGTTGCGAAGGAGGAGACAAAAGCTTGGCAGTTTCTTCAGGCGCAAAAGGCGCAGTGGGAGGCAAAGCTCCCTGAAAACTGGTTGCAGGATTTCCGCTGGCTGATGGGCTGGAGCACGGACGAGGTATTGCAGCTGCAGGGATTCTGCAGCGCCACGGCGGTGTGCTGCTTTCAGGACCGCGTCTATGGGCGCAGCCAGACCAGCAACCTCGACATGCTGGAAACGGCGCTGGGCTTTGACCTGGCGGAGTGGTGGCAGCCGACCGCTGAGGGTTTCTTTAAGCGCATCAGTAAAGAGCAGATTTCCGTGGCGCTGACGGAGGCAGGCAAAACGGGCAATGCCAGCGACGCGGAGAAAATGAAGAAGGGCGACGCGGCTGAGTTTGCTGAAGAGGTCATGAAGGACTCCCGCTGGGTGCCCGCGTGGATGAAACCTCTGCGACCTGCAGCAGAAAATGACAGCACAGACGACACGGGCAGCGAAGGCTGACAGCGACAGACCGCCCTCCGGGGCGGTCATTACAGACCAGGAGAAAACCATGAACACTATTCCCCGTCATCTTTCACTTGTTCCGGCCTGCCCGTACTCCCTTGCCATCAGTCTGGCGATTGCTGAGGTCGAAAAGCGCCTGCAGGGCAGAGCAGCACGCGGCGCACACCCCTACGCCAGCGCGTTCATGCGCCATTACTGCGGGACACGTACCATTAAAGCCGACCAGCTGCGCCGGGTTATGCCTGAATACTCGCCTGGCGATCGTGCCGGGCCACCCGCGCGGGAGTATCTGGCCGCGCTCGATATGCTGATCGCCTCACGGGGGGAGCGTTGTCCCTCGCCGCTGTCGCAGGATACCGGCTCACGGCTGTTTCCTCTGACCACCGCCCGTTTTACTGAGCGTCAGGAGAAGCGCCTTACGCTGCGACACAGCAGGGCGAACAACCGGGAGGCTCGCGAGCGCGAGCAGAAGCGCAGACGCTATCAGAATCGTCTGGCGCAGGCGGCGCTGGAGCTGGCGTTTCATACGCCGCAGACGGCAGGGCGCTGGTATGCTCACTGGCAGGGCAGGGACATTTATGAAAGCGATCTGCAGTCGCTGGTTCTGACCTGGCTGAAACGATTTGTCTCATGCAGGCATATCGATCCGTGGGACTGGCACGACGAACCGTTGTGGCGCGTGATGCTCGACATCAGCATTCTGGCCGGTGAAATGAGCGCCTTCAGCAGAATGACTGATCGGTTCGCGCTGCCCATGCTGCTGACGTGCCGACCCTGATCCTGTTAAGCCGGGCGCATCGTGTCCGGCTTGTTGCCTGCACTGGCCGCGTCTGAAAAGCGGGCGGCCCTGCAGGCCGGGGAAAACCGGTGCTGACGCACCGGTCATCTCCCTTCGCCTGCGCTTTCTCTCTCCGGGACGCTGTCTCACGGTCTTCTCTCTCTGCTTCCTGCTGCTCTCTGTTCTGCTGCTGTGCTGCAGCTGCTTCTCTGGTTTCCTGTCCATAAAGGCCAACGGCATAAAAAGCCTGATGGCCCCCTCCGGCTCCCCGGCGTTGCCGGGTCGTCGAGCCCCACTGCGCTAACCGGCAGAGCCGGTAAGCTCCGCCGGACCGCGATGCGTTCCGGGCCTGCCGGCTAGGGTCTGATGGCGAACGGCAAGGCTCACCCCTGCAGCCGGCTGGCGCCGGCGCGTTCACTGGCCACAAAAGGACGTGGCCGCTGAGGACCGGCCCGGCACCGTGGCGTGCCGTTCCGGGGCCGTGCCCTGTTCATCCTTCCGCGTTGTGTTTTGTTCCCCTGAGCCCCTTCGCCGTGCAGAAACCTGGCACCCGGGCGTCTTCACGCAAGGGTCGCACGCTAAACGGCTGCACCCGGTCCCTGCGGGCTGCGGCTTTGCCGTTTCCCCCTGCGCTCAGCCTGATGCCCGCGCGCCCGTTCTGCCCTCACGGCGACGGAACTCGGAGAAACATCACATGCAACCACACGGGAGACACAACATGTCACAGCAGAACGTCAACACCTCGGCTCCAGAATCTAAAGAATCATCAGGAGAAAAAACCGTCAGCGCACAACTGGCGCAAGCGGGCCTGCGACAGACCTTTTTTGAGGGCTTCATTGGTCATCTGGCACCGAAAGCGCCGCGTTTATTGACTCACTGGATGCGTTCTCACTGCAAGGACTACGCGGGCGGGTACTGGGAGTATTTTTACACCAGTAACGGAACCTGTTTTGCCGTGCCGGGGTTCGAGGGCAAAAAACACTTCCAGATTTTATCCAGGGGCTTCAGCGCGGAAATGTCGGCCGAGGCCGCAGGGGTCAGCGCCATGCTGTGCGTACTCAAATGTCTGGCCTGGCAGACGTGGAGTGAAAACGGCAATGACCCGTTGATCGGCAAACTTAACCACCTTGAAAGCGCTCTGTGGGAATACGCTCTGATGCTTGATGAAAAGCGCGTTATCTGTCTGGCCGTGGCCTGAATTATTACGACGCGGGCAGCAAGTCGCCCGCTACAACAGTCTTATTTGAGAACGAAAAAATGATTAAAAAAACAGCTGCAAGGTGTGACTTAGTGTCACTCTGTGGTAAAGTATGTGTTACTAAGTCACACACCGGAGGACATATGGCATCAACAAGACTTCGTCAGCAGGGCGGGGCCGTCGTGCTGACTATCCCGAGCGACATCGCGGCAAAAGCTGGCTGGACGGTTGGCATCGAGCTGGACGTGACAGCAGAGGGCGAATCCGTGAACTTAATACCGGTTGCGCGTGTGCCGCGCGGTCGTCGCACCGTGGCGCAGCTGCTGGCCGGTATCGACCAGCAGGAAATTCAGGGCTACAACGAAGAAACCGCTGACGGCCTGAACGATGCGCCGCAGGGCAGGGAGCTTATCTGATGGTTTCAAGGAGAGTGCCGCAGAAGGGCGAAATCTGGCACGTTAACGGCGATCCGGTAGAAGGCCGGGAGTTTAAAGGGCCGCATTACTATCTGGTCATCTCGCAGCGCGAGCTGGTTGCGGCGCTGGGAACGGCGGTCTGCGTGCCGGTGACAAGCGGCGGCGGCGCGTCCCGCTCGCACGGCGTGACCGTGTACCTCGACGGCAACAGCACGGACACAGGGAAAGTGACCGGCGTGGCATTGTGTTATCAGCTTCGCTCGCTCGACCTGACGGCGCGCAGGGCAAGCTATGCCGCAACGGTTGAGCCACACGTTATGGATGAGATACTGTCCCTGGTGGTTGATCTCATCGATCCGCGTTAAGCAGCGAAAAGCTGACTTAACAATTTTATGGACAATCAGGAGGATAGGGAATCATGGGTTGGATTAGCAATTTAGCGATGGCTGCTGTTATCGGCGGTTTAGCTTTCGGTGCGTACCATACGCATAGCGCGGACAAGGCGGAAGAGCAGACTTTTGAAGTGGCAAGACAGGCGGCACTGGATGCTCCAGATCCTTTTCTTGAGCTGGACAGGTTCAGGTCAGCAATCGGTGATTACGGGAAAAGTTGCTATGTCTTTGCCGATGCTAACTGCAAGCGCCGGACGGAAACAGAGAATGATCTGGTTGTTGCGGGCGCCAGAAAAGGCTCAGTCCCGGCGCTGATCTTTCTCTTTAACTCGGGTATCAGGTGGCCGCCGATTAGTTACACCGATTTACCGGATAATGAGTCTCAGCGCCTGGGACAGCGCCTGATAAGCCTGGCTGAAAGTGCCCCTGTCACGAAAGAAAATGCCGCGTTGTTCTCTGAAGCAGCAGCGCTGCTGAAGTACAGCACGCAAACGGCAAAGGCCATTGACCTGTACGTCAAAGCCTGGCAGACAGGTGCGCCGTGGGCGGCTTCAGAGCTGGCCTACATATATGATGAAATCCTGAACGATAAAACGCGGGCATATTTCTGGTACGTACGCGCCCGGAATGTACCGGTTGGCACTGAAGGTTTTAAGAGCCTGTCGGCTGAGGAAAAGCTGACGCTTCAGAGCAAAGCTCATGACACGAGCCTCGTAAAAATTTGAGCCGAATGCCCTGACGTGAAAAATTGCTACGCACAAGGATAAGATTATGAGTTTCGGAATTCTGAATGCTGTTATGGTTCTGCTGTACTGGGCAATCACAAAGAACTTTTTCCCTGAGCTGAGCGGGGCAAATTATTATTTTGGCCTGGCGCTGTGCGTCATTGCGGCTAAGGTGTTTGCTTCCAGAAAGGAAAGCCCGGAAGGAGACAGCATAGTTTTTCGTGCGCTGCTGCCATTAATTGGTACGGCAATGATTGTTGCAGGTGTTTGGGCATACTCCGTGCCGGAAGATATTACTACGCCAGACAGTGTTTTTGCCCCGGTCAGTACGCCTTTTCCTGAAGAGATTTTTGCTGTTGCGTGTGTCACTACAGGCATCCTGATTCTGATAATGAGCATCATCAGGCTGTTAAGGAAATGAAGGACGGTGCTCACATGGATGCACGTTTGAAAATAACAGATAACGGCAATGTGTTTGTTCTTTCATCAGATGTGGCAGTCTGAATTTGTCCAGGAAATCAGACAGGATAAGTTATATGCGATACGATATTCTAAATATCAGCCTGCAAGTTTTGCTTTATACAGGACTGAAAATTTTTGCGCCATTTGCCTTGTGGACTCCGTTCCATCTTATAGTCGGTCTGCTTTTGATGGCTGTAACATGGATTATCACAGGAGGGAGAAGAGAGCCAGAAGTAACATCGGCAGAGATTCCGTCCATGTTTTTTAAGACAGGTTTAGTCTGCATCGTGTTAGCCATTCTGGCGTTTTTTTTCGGCGATAAGCTCGGTGCGGTTTTTCTCGTTAATGAGTCCGAAAGTGGAACTATAGCTGATTTAGTGCAAACCTTTATTTTCGGCGATAAACACGGTGCATCTTTTCTCGGAGATAAACCCGGAAGTGAAAACATAGCTGATATAGCGCGAGCCTTGTGTTATGGCTTACTGGCAATTGGTACAGGCACAGTTATGACAGGGTATATACTGCGCCAGCGGTCTTGACTCCTGAAGCAGTAACAAGCGTGACGACTGACAATGACAGCCCCGGAAGGGGCTTTTTTATGCCTGGCGGAAATGCCTGTATCTGTATGCGGCACTGTATGAACGGCGGGCGGCCCTGCGGGCCGGGAAAAGGCGGTGCTGACGCACCGCCTATCTCCCTTCGCCTGCGCTTTCTCTCTCCGGGACGCTGTCTCACGGTCTTCTCTCTCTGCTTCCTGCTGCTCTCTGTTCTGCTGCTGTGCTACAGCTGCTTCACCGGTTTCCTGTTCCAGAAGGTCAACGACATTAACAGCCTGATGGCCCCCTCCGGCTCCCCGGCGTTGCCGGGTCGTCAGCCCCACTGCGCTAACCGGCTGCGCCGGTAAGCTCCGCCGAATCCCTGCGGGGTTCGGGCCTGCCGGCTAGGGTCTGATGGCGAACGGCAAGGCTCACCCCTGCAGCCGGCTGGCGCCGGCGCGTTCACTGGCCACACAAAGACGTGGCCGCTGCGGACCGGCCCGGCACCGTGGCGTGCCGTTCCGGGGCTGTGCCCTGTTCATCCTTCCGCGTTCTGTTTCGTTTCCCGGGCCCCTTCGCCGTGCAGAAACCTGGCACCCGGGCGTCTTCACGCAAGGGTCGCACGCTAAACGGCGGCACCCGGTCCCTTCGGGCTGCGGCTTTGCCGTTTCCCCCTGCGTTCAGCCTGATGCCCGCGCGCCCGTTCTGCCCTCACGGCGACGGAACTCGGAGAAACATCACATGCAACCACACGGGAGAAACAACATGTCACAGCAGAACGTCAACACCACGGCTCCAGAATCTAAAGAATCATCATTTTCAAAGGCAGAACCTGCAGAAAACGTCAGCTATGACGCGATCCGCCGCGCCTTTCGCCGCAATCTTTTTTACGTCAACTATCCGCAGTTCAACGTGAATACTGCAGCACTCCGCTGTGATTTAAATATGCATATAGGGTACATGGTCGCGGCCACGTTTACGCGCGATGAGGCTGTATTCGGTACAGGTAAGTATCGCTCGTCAACCGAGCTGTTGTTTATTAACCCGACTGAAAAGCTACTGATCACCGTGTCTGTATATGCCCCGAAAGCAGGTGCGGCACCGGAAACTTATGATACCCGTGTCGTGCATGCCGCAAACCCGATCGGCGACGAAGGGTATGAGGAAAGCACTGAGTATCAGACAACCAACGTCTATAAGTCCGCGGGCCTGCTTAACGTGGCGGCGCTGGAGCTGTTCTGGTCAGAACATGAAGGCCTGAAGAAACACGCGCAGGCAAACCTGCCGAAAGGCGATGAATACAGCCCATTTTGTCACTGGCAGTTTTCCCGCCTGAAAGGGTAACACTGACGCCCCTGCAGTGCGCTGCAGGGAAAAGGAGACAGCAATGAACACACAGGAACGTCTGGCAGAAGCGCTGAAGAATCCACTGCGTGCCGGGTATGTCACTTATACCGGGCATATCATGACTGAAGCAGAATGCGCATCATACAACCTGTATACAGCCGAAGCGGCACGACCTTGGATAAGCGAGCAGGCGCGAGAATTTTTACTGGATCAGCGGCATCGCTATTTCGTTCTGATAAGCGAAAGCTGACAGTCTGCGGAGTTTGTAAATTCTGAAAGCGGAGCCTGAAATGGGCTTCGCAGCGCTCAATGAGATAAACCCATGTACCCTGAGGGAATACCAGCAATAAGGAGCTACTGTGCATTACATAACTGATCAGCGGGCGGGAGAGCCGGATATTCTGACGCCCGTCAAAAACAGCAGACTGACCATCCGTAACCTGGACGGGCAGATAATTCATACTCAGGCGGCGCCGGACAATGGCTGGACACATTTGCTTCTGTGCGAAGTACAGGCGGAGGGGATGGAATCCGGAGCTGACGCCTGGCTGGATGACGTCTGGATCGGTTCAACAGAGGTCTGACATAGCCCACAGCCAGAGAGATGCCGGCGCGCAACACAGGTGCAGGCTTCTCGTCCGCAGTAAAAGCCTGGCGGCCCTGCGGGCCGGGAACAGCCGGTGCTGACGCACCGTCTTTCTCCCTTCGCCTGCGCTTTCTCTCTCCGGGACGCTGTCTCATGGTCTTCTCTCTCTGCTTCCTGCTGCTGTTAATCCCTGTGCTGCGCTGCAGCTGCTTCTCCGGTTTCCTGTCCCTGAAGGTCAACGGCATAAACAGCCTGATGGCCCCCTCCGGCTCCCCGGCGTTGCCGGGTCGTCAAGCCCCACTACGCTAACCGGCAGAGCCGGTAAGCTCCGCCGGACCGCGATGCGTTCCGGGCCTGACGGCTAGGGTCTGATGGCTGACGGCCAGGTCACCCCCTGCAGCCGGCTGGCGCCGGCGCGCTCACTGGCCACGAAAGGACGTGGCCGCTGAGGACCGGCCCGGCACCGTGGCGTGCCGTTCCGGGGCCGTGCCCTGTTCATCCTTCCGCGTTGTGTTTTGTTCCCCTGAGCCCCTTCGCCGTGCAGAAACCTGGCACCCGGGCGTCTTCACGCAAGGGTCGCGCGCTAAACGGCTGCACCCGGTCCCTTCGGGCTGCGGCTTTGCCGTTTCCCCCTGCGTTCAGCCTGATGCCCGGTCGCCCGTTCTGCCCTCACGGCGAGGAACTCAGAGAAACATCACTTAAACCACACGGGAGACACAACATGTCACAGCAGAACGTCAACACCACGGCTTCAGAATCTAAAGAATCATCATCTTTAAAGGCAAAAACCCCGCGTCGTCCCGCGAAAGCGAAAGCGGACAAAGTCGCGGCGGCAGCAGTAGAGCAGGCGCTGGAAAAAATCGACATCGAGATGATCCCGCTTTCACGCCTGGCGGTTTCACCCCTCAACGTGCGCAGCAGGGTCTGTGTGCAGTCGCGCATTGAGTCGCTTGCCGCCACCATCAAAAATGTCGGCCTGCTGCATAACCTGATCGCGCACGACATGGCTGACGGGATGCTGGGCGTAGCCTGCGGCGGTCGCCGTCTCACCGCCCTGCAGCTGCTGCTGTCGCAAGGCGTGTATCAGCCCGATCAGCTGGTCCCGGTCAAGCGCGTCACGGAAGAGCTGGCGCGCGCGGCCTCGATGGTCGAAAACGGCGAGCGTGAGGATATGCACCCCGCCGAGCAGATCGCCGGATTCCGGGCGCTGGCAGACGAGGGCAAAACCCCGGCGCAAATTGGTGACCTGATGGGCTACAGCTCGCGCCACGTTCAGCGCTGCCTGAAGCTGAACGACCTTGCTCCAGCCATCCTGGACGAGCTGGCCGCCGATAACATCACGCTTGAGCAGTGTCAGGCGCTGGCGCTGGCCGACACGCATGAACGCCAGATGGAAGTATGGGAGCAGGCCTCGGGGTATTACAACGCATCCGCTGAAATCATTCGCAGGCTGATCACCTCCACTGAGACGGCAATCAGCCACTCTCCAAAGTTCGCCTTCATTGGCAAAGACGCCTATCTCGCGGCGGGCGGCTCCATTCGTGCTGACCTGTTCAGCAGTGAGGACGAGGGCTATATCGACACGGCGCTGGTCGAGCAGCTGACGCTGCAGAAACTGCAGCAGATTGCCGACGCCGTGCAAAAGGAGGAGGGGTTTGCCTGGGCAGAGGTCAGGATGGACAGCCGTTTACAGAGCTGGAGCAGCGAGGTGACAAAAACGTATCACCTGCTGCCGGAGCGCTGCCCGGAGCTGACGCCGGAAGAAGACACCGAGTTGAGCGAGCTGCGGGCACAGCTGAAGCTTTCAGAAGATGACGCGCTGGACGTGACGCTGAGAAAGCAGATCGCCGCCCTGGAAGAAACGGGCCTGAAGCGCAGCTGGGCAGGCGCTGACAAGGATAAGGTTGGAGCGATGATCTGCTTTGAGCGCGGCAGCTGCTTCATTCAGCGCGGGGTTCAGCGTCGGGCCGATCTGCCCAAAAAAGAAAAACCCGAAAGCAAAGGCGATCTGCAGACCCTTTCCGAAGACTACTCCGCGACGCTGGTCCGCTCGATGTCCTGCGAGCGTTCGCTGGCCGTACAGGCGGCGCTGAGCACGGAGCCGGAAATTGCGCTTGCCATGCTCACCTGGACACTTTGCCGCAGCACCTTCAGCCATAAAAGTTATGAAGGGACCCCAATGAAAATCAGCCTCACGGATAACAGCACGGCGCTGGTTGCCGCAACGGTTGCGAAGGAGGAGACAAAAGCTTGGCAGTTTCTTCAGGCGCAAAAGGCGCAGTGGGAGGCAAAGCTCCCTGAAAACTGGTTGCAGGATTTCCGCTGGCTGATGGGCTGGAGCACGGACGAGGTATTGCAGCTGCAGGGATTCTGCAGCGCCACGGCGGTGTGCTGCTTTCAGGACCGCGTCTATGGGCGCAGCCAGACCAGCAACCTCGACATGCTGGAAACGGCGCTGGGCTTTGACCTGGCGGAGTGGTGGCAGCCGACCGCTGAGGGTTTCTTTAAGCGCATCAGTAAAGAGCAGATTTCCGTGGCGCTGACGGAGGCAGGCAAAACGGGCAATGCCAGCGACGCGGAGAAAATGAAGAAGGGCGACGCGGCTGAGTTTGCTGAAGAGGTCATGAAGGACTCCCGCTGGGTGCCCGCGTGGATGAAACCTCTGCGACCTGCAGCAGAAAATGACAGCACAGACGACACGGGCAGCGAAGGCTGACAGCGACAGACCGCCCTCCGGGGCGGTCATTACAGACCAGGAGAAAACCATGAACACTATTCCCCGTCATCTTTCACTTGTTCCGGCCTGCCCGTACTCCCTTGCCATCAGTCTGGCGATTGCTGAGGTCGAAAAGCGCCTGCAGGGCAGAGCAGCACGCGGCGCACACCCCTACGCCAGCGCGTTCATGCGCCATTACTGCGGGACACGTACCATTAAAGCCGACCAGCTGCGCCGGGTTATGCCTGAATACTCGCCTGGCGATCGTGCCGGGCCACCCGCGCGGGAGTATCTGGCCGCGCTCGATATGCTGATCGCCTCACGGGGGGAGCGTTGTCCCTCGCCGCTGTCGCAGGATACCGGCTCACGGCTGTTTCCTCTGACCACCGCCCGTTTTACTGAGCGTCAGGAGAAGCGCCTTACGCTGCGACACAGCAGGGCGAACAACCGGGAGGCTCGCGAGCGCGAGCAGAAGCGCAGACGCTATCAGAATCGTCTGGCGCAGGCGGCGCTGGAGCTGGCGTTTCATACGCCGCAGACGGCAGGGCGCTGGTATGCTCACTGGCAGGGCAGGGACATTTATGAAAGCGATCTGCAGTCGCTGGTTCTGACCTGGCTGAAACGATTTGTCTCATGCAGGCATATCGATCCGTGGGACTGGCACGACGAACCGTTGTGGCGCGTGATGCTCGACATCAGCATTCTGGCCGGTGAAATGAGCGCCTTCAGCAGAATGACTGATCGGTTCGCGCTGCCCATGCTGCTGACGTGCCGACCCTGATCCTGTTAAGCCGGGCGCATCGTGTCCGGCTTGTTGCCTGCACTGGCCGCGTCTGAAAAGCGGGCGGCCCTGCAGGCCGGGGAAAACCGGTGCTGACGCACCGGTCATCTCCCTTCGCCTGCGCTTTCTCTCTCCGGGACGCTGTCTCACGGTCTTCTCTCTCTGCTTCCTGCTGCTCTCTGTTCTGCTGCTGTGCTGCAGCTGCTTCTCTGGTTTCCTGTCCATAAAGGCCAACGGCAT
>Ga0268254_10000108_pt1 | contig 83687 bp, 64 predicted proteins | sample AgamicOrSfrz_FD_200251 | JGI IMG/M metagenome (GOLD analysis project Ga0268254, IMG submission 200251) | Agave microbial communities from Guanajuato, Mexico - Or.Sf.rz (v2) (version 3) | ecosystem: Host-associated > Plants > Phyllosphere > Phylloplane/Leaf | place: Guanajuato, Mexico...
GCATCCACTGTTGCAATGTCGCCCGTTTCAAACCAGTCGCTATTGGCGGTCTTTGATTCGACAAAGGGAACGGTGAAGTATGTCGACGCGATCCATGGACCGCGGACCTGCAACCGTCCGGAGGTCTCTCCGTCGTGCGTCAAGGTCTGATTGTTGTCGTCGACAATGCGCGTCTCTACACCGAAGAGCGGCTTGCCTTGCTTCAGGCGCCGATTGGGAGGCGCGGTGCCTTCCGGGGCGATTGAGGCAGGTGCCGGGCAGCGATTGGTCAGTCCGACTGGGCTGGTTTCAGTCATTCCCCACGCATGGACCACCTCGACGCCGTGTCTATGGAAACGATCCGCCATGATCTGCGGACATGCTGCGCCGCCGATAGCCACCCGTTCCAGTGGGGCGAGCGTCTCCTTCTGTTCGTTGACCCAGTCCAACAACGAGCCCCATATTGTCGGCACGCCTGCGGTGAACGTTACTTTTTCGCTGGTGATGAGCCAGTAGAGACTGGCCGCATCGAGTTTTTGCCCGGGCAGCACAAGACGTGCGCCAACCATGGGGGCGGCGTGCGGTAAGCCCCAACCGTTGACGTGAAACATGGGGACGACCGGCATAACGGTCGTGTGCTCGCCCAGGTTGAACACGTCGGGCGCGCACACTGCCAACGCATGAAGCACAGTGGAGCGGTGGCTGTAGAGCACGCCCTTCGGGTCACCGGTTGTGCCTGACGTGTAGCAGAGGCCCGACGCGTCCTTCTCGTCCAGACACGGCCATTCGAACGTGCCCGTGTGCGCCGCGATGACTTCCTCATCGCACTCGAATTGTTCTGCGACGGCCTCGGCCGGCATGGAATTCGCCGCACACATAACGACGACCCGCTCCACGCAACGAAGTCGCTGCCGCAGACCTATTACCAATCCAACGAAGCTCGGGTCCACGAACAACACACGGTCACCGGCGTGGTTGATGATATAAGCGATCTGCTCGGGGAAGAGCCTGGGATTGATGGTGTGGCAGACGAAACCCGCGCCTGACACGCCGTAATAAATTTCCAGATGCCGATGGTCGTTCCAGCCGAGTGTTCCGATGCGGTCCGCGCTTTGCAACCCCCAGGAGCTGAGGGCGTTTGCCAGTTTCCCGCTTCGTTCGTAGACCTCGGCGTAGTTCGTGCGATGAAGCGATCCGTCGCTCACCCGCGAGACGATTTCAGTCGACCCATGACAGGCCGCCGCATGACAAATGATCGAAGATATAAGTAGCGGTTGGTCCATCATCGTAGAGCGCATTTCCAGGAACTCCGTCGTTGGCGCTCAAGCGCCGGTTACAGTTTGCAAGCGCGCAGGCGCATGCCTGACCAAAGCGAAACCACAGCAGCCGGCAATGAACAGCGACCCCATCATCGCGCCGAAACCGCTCGCGAATGTGCCGGTGTCCCTGACCAGCGTTCCGATGACGAGTGGGGCAAGTACGCTACCGATCATCCCCACGGTGGCTACGATGCCCGCATAAGCGGCCCGTGCTTCCTTGGGGGCAAAATCCAGCACGAGGGTGCCGTACGTGCCGAGGCCGCCGTAGACGCAGAAAGCGGCACCGCACAGACCCGCGATACAAAGCGGCAGTGTGTTGGCGTAGTAAGCGGCGAACAGGCAAAGAGCGCCAAGCAGGTTGATGCCGCTCAGCAACTGCGGACGTTGCTTGAGCATGGGGCCTCGGCCAAGCCAACCCGTGACAATCAGCCCAATCACGCCGAAGACATACGGTATGCCGCCGAGCATGCCAGCCGACTTCAGGTCGATGTGCCGTTCGAGAGACAGATAGCTGGGCATCCAGCCGAGCAAGCCCCAGTACGCAGCATTCCAGAAGCAGAAGACGCCACTGATCAACCACAGTGCCGGCTGTTGCGCGAGGATGCGAAACGGAATCCTGACTTCTTCCATCGTGCCGACAGCGCGCGCCACTTCAGCTTTCCTCGGAAGCAGTACGGCGTTCAGCACAGCGATCGCTATCGCGGGAGCGGCGAGCATGACGAACACCGTCTTCCAGCCGAACGTGGTGAGAAGTGTCCCGACGAGGGGACCGGAGAGGGCGGGGGCCGCCGCGATGGCCGTGGCCCACCAGGCAACCGCCTGGGCCCGCTCGCGCTCGTCGAACGTATCGCCAACGAGCTTGTAGATCGCAGGGTTCGACAGTCCCTCGGAGACACCGAATGCGAAACGCACGAGGACGAGAATCGCCACTCCTGTGAACAACCCCGTCAGTCCCGTCAGCAGCGCCCAGAAAAGCGGTGCGACAACGAGAACTACGCGCGTGCCGAACCGGTCAGCGAGCCAACCTCCTGGCATCTGCGATACCAGGTACCCCACGGCGAATGCCGATAAGATGACGCCGAATGTCTGCGGGTTGAGATGGAGGGTCTGCATCATCGCGGGTCCTGCAAAACCGAGGACGACGCGATCTATATAGTTGACGACCTGCAGCAACCATATTGCAACCAGGATGCTCTTTTTGCCTTTCATTTCTGTCTCCGTAGTAGTTCTGTGCTTTGGGTTCAGCAGCTAGTTAGCTGAGCGTGACCCCACGTAGACCCAGGGACGCCTGAGAGCATCGTCTGTTTGCCACTGGCGAATGGTGTCTTGCCTGCGAAGGGTGAGCGACAGTTCATCGGTGCCTTCGAGCAGCATTTCGCGTCTAACGGGGTCGACTGAAAACGCAAGCGCTGTTCCGTCGGGCGCCTTGATGACGCAGGCACCGAGGTCTGCGGTTACCGCGGCGCCGCCTTGCGCCTGTTCAGCCAGACCTGCGACCTGCTCTTCAGTAAGGACAACTGGCAATACGCCGTTCTGGAAGCAGTTCGACATGAATATCTCGCCGAACGACGGGGCGATAACAACGCGCAGTCCCAAGCCTTGCAATGCCCACACAGCAGCTTCGCGCGACGATCCACAGCCGAAGTTCGCGCCTGCGATCAGAATCGGAGCGCCGACAAAGGGCGCGCGGTCAAGAACGAAGTCAGGTCCGCGCCAGACTTCGAACGCGTACTGACCCAACTCCTCGCGCGCAAGACCAGTCAGCCTTTCAATGCGAATAATGATGTCCGTATCGACGTCTCGGCGTAGCAGGGGAGCTGCCGGGCCGCTCACAATCTGGAAACGCTCCATTGCCTAGCTCCTTCTTGGATCGACGATGGTGCCGGCGATTGCCGCCGCTGCTGCCGTTGCGGGACTGGCCAGGTGCGTGCGCGCTCCTGGTCCCTGACGGCCGATAAAGTTACGGTTGGACGTGCTGACGATGCGTTGGCCAGGCGGGACGACATCGCCATTCGCGGCGACGCACATCGAGCAGCCGGGCTCGCGCCACTCGAAGCCGGCCGCGCGGAACACGTCCGCGAGACCCTCGGCCTCGGCCATCTCCTTGACCCGTTGCGAACCGGGTACGACCCATGCCCGCACGGTAGGCGCAACATGCTTGCCTCGCACGATCGTTGCTGCTTCACGCAGGTCGGAAATTCGCGAGTTCGCGCAGGAGCCGATGAACACCCAGTCGACGGCTGTTCCAGCCAGAGCATCTCCGCCGCGAAGGCCCATGTATTGAAGCGTCGCTTCGATATCCTTGCGGCGCTCGGCGTCCGTGCTGTCTTCCGGGTTGGGAACCTTGCCCATGACAGGCAACGCGTGCTCGGGCGTCGTGCCCCAGGTCACCATCGGTTGGACATCGCCCAGATCAATGCTGACCTCGAGATCGAATTGCGCATGGTCGTCAGAGCGCAGAGTGCGCCACTCGCTGACCGCATGCTCAAATGCCTCGCCCGACGGTGCGTAGGGCAGGCCGCGCAGAAACTCGAAGGTAACGTCGTCGGGCGGGCACAAGGCGATCTTGCTTCCGAGTTCCACCGACATGTTGCACAGCGTGAGCCGTTCCTCGACGCTCAAGCCCTTAAGCGCAGGGCCCGCATGTTCGATTGCGTAGCCGACGCCAGCGGAGCAGCCCAGTTTTGCAATGACGTGAAGTGCCAGATCTTTGGCAAACACGCCGGCGCTCAGTACACCGCGATAGGTAATACGCATCTGGCGGGGCTTTTTCTGGCGAACGGTCTGCGTCGCAAGGACGTGTGCCAGCTCCGAAGAGCCGATACCGAACGCGAGGGCGCCCAGGCCGCCATGCGTGCAGGTATGGCTGTCGCCGCACACGATGGTCGTGCCGGGCAGCGTGAGGCCCATTTCCGGCGCCATCACGTGCACGATGCCCTGGCCAGCTTTCCCGAGGTCGTAGAACGGCACGGCAGACGTATCGCAGTATCGCCGCAGGCTTGCATACAGCTTCGCGCCAGCCGGATTCGTCTCGCCGGTACGGTGCGGGGCACTGCTGACCGCGTGGTCCGCCGTTGCGAAGGAAAGGTCCGGGCGGCTCACAGGCAATGCGCGCGCAGCGAGCGTATCGAAACCGCCGGGTCCGGAAAGGTCGTGGAGCAGATGGCGGTCAATGGCCAGCAGCGCCCAGCCGCCGCCCAGGTCCGTTACGACGTGAGCATCCCAGATCCGGTCAAAGAGAGTCCGCGCCATCATTTCGCTCCATGAACACCGGTGGACGCAGACGGGAATTGCCATTCAAGTGCACCCAGCCGGTTGAACAGATCGCGGACAGGAAGGTCGTCGGGTCGAGCCTCAACGCGTCCCTTGGTGCGCACTGTCGAGAGTGCGAGATCCGCAGCACTCATCATGTGGGTAAGCAGCAGCCCGGGCAAAATCGCGATGCGAAAGCCCAGCTCGGCCACTTGCGGCAACGGAATGTTGGGGGTTTTGCCGCCCGGGACCAGGTTGAGAAGACCGGGGCCATTCAGGCGGCGGGCGATGGTCGCGGCTTCTTCGACGGTTTGCGGAGCCTCGACGAAGGCGATGTCGGCGCCCGCGTCAAACGCACGGTTTACGCGCTCGATCGCGTCGTCCAGGCCCGTCACAGCGCGGGCATCGGTCCGCGCAACGATCAGGACTCCGCCTTCGCTGCGTGCGGCCGCCGCCGCGGCGATTTTTTCCACGAATTCGGCCGTCGAGACGAGCTCCTTGCCTTCCAGGTGACCACAGCGCTTCGGAAACAGCTGGTCTTCAATCTGGATGGCAGCGACACCAGATCTCTCGTATTCCTGAACTGTGCGGCGCACGTTCAGGGCGTTCCCGAACCCCGTGTCCGCGTCGGCGATCACCGGGATGGACACCGAGCGGGTCAATGTCCGCGCGGCCGCCGTCATTTCAGTCAGGGTAACGAGCCCGAAATCCGGATAGCCGTTCGCCGCCGCTACGCCGGCGCCCGTCATATACGCGACGGGAAACCCGGCCTGCTCGATCAGGCGGGCGCTGATTCCGTCCCACGCGCCCGGCGCAACGATGAGTTCCTTTGACTCCAGCTGCTTTCGCAGCTTGCTGACTGCTTCCACTTTTCTTCTCCGGTATTGCTAGCGTGCTTTCACTCTACGACGTATTATGACGACATGCAACTGGTTGTTATACTAAGTATGGATGGGCATCGCGAAGTGGTAACTTCTATTGGCCGGTAGATGAGCGAGTGTTGGCAGTCTTTGTGGCGCAGAGGTAATATGACTTCTTTAAGCGCGACTATTGATATGACAGAACTCAAAGAGGGTCCTTTGTACGCGCGTGTCCATCAGGCCCTCATGGACGCCATCGAGCGTGGCAAGCTTGCGCCGGGAACCGTGCTGCCGACTGAAAAGGAACTGGAGAAGCAGTACGGCGTAAGTCGCATTACCGTGCGGCGCGCACTGGACGATCTCGAGAGGGTCGGTTTGATAGAGCGTGGCCGCGGAAGGCCGGCAAGGGTGGCCGCGCCCCTCATCGCGTCGACCACGATGGCTATCGACCAGGATTTGCCGTCGATACTTGAGATAGGGCGCGGAACCGTGGCCCATGTGCTGTCGTACGTATGGAAGATGCCGAGCGCCGAGGTAGCGCAGCGCTTGCAGGTCGATCCCAGCGAGCCGGTTCTCGAGGTGGCGCGCTTGCGTCGTCGGTTCGAGCGTCCGGTTCTGCATACCGTTGCGCGGGTTCCTGCGCCCATCGGTGCGCTTCTGTCGAAAGAGACACTGGAAGCGACCAACATGCTCGATCAGCTGTCCAGTCGCGGTCTGCGGGCGGCGCGCACTGAGATGGAAATGCGTGCGCAATCGTGCGACGCAAAAGTCGCTGAGCTTCTCGAGCTGAAAAAGGGCGATCCTGTGTTTGTGATGGAGCGCCTGGTATCTGATACAACAGGGCGGCCCATACAAAGCATGACGGCCACTTTCCGGGCCGACAGCTTCACGTATCGAATCGTCTCGGCCCCTCAACCCGAAAACGGCCAGGCAATGCGAATGGAGGCAGCTGGGTTGTTCAACTGAGGAACACGCGCTACGCGCGACGTTTCACTACCTCCCGGCTATCGGCATGAGGCCTCTTTGCGCTACCGTACCCATCTCGGTCGTCAACGGATTCCTGGCCCGCGCGGATCGCGCCGCAATCGGTCGCCTCGCGGTCCGCTCGGGTATCTCGCATAACCTGCTGTCCCAACCTGCGGCACGTGTCACGCAGGAGCAGTTCGCGACGCTGTACCGGCTGCTCGCTACTGAGCTTGACGACGAGATGCCCGGCATTTTTGCCCGGCCACTGCGCAAAGGGACGCTCAAGTTTCTGTGCTTGAGCCTTTTCGATGCACCGCGTCTCGAAGTGGCATTGCATCGCTTCGGTCAGTTTTTTCACCTGATTCTCGACGAGTTCGAGATTGTCTCTCGTCGTGAGGAAGCACGCGCTGTCGTCGAGATTCTGCCTAACCCGCACGGACCGGCTGCAAGCGCGCTCGCGCGCGAATTGATGTTGAAGTTGATACATGGTGTTGCATCGTGGCTTGTGCGCGAAAAGATCCCGCTCGTTGAAGCCGAATTCGATTTTTCACGGACCGCTCAGTCCGGCGATCTGCTCAATCTGTTTCCGGGGCCGGTCCGCTTCGAGCGCGAGCGCACGCGTCTTGTCTTCGATGCGGCGTACCTGAACCTTCCGGTCCGGCAGCGAAGGTCCGACCTTAGCGTGTTCCTCCAACGCGCCCCGGAGGACTGGATCTTCGTCTCGTTCTCCGAGGAAATGGTTTGCCATCGAGTCAGGCAGTGCATCGCTTCGGGGCTACCTGCGGTGCCGACAGTGGATGCTGTCGCAGAGACGCTGCATTACTCCGTTCGCACTCTATGCAGGCGCCTTGAAAGCGAGGGCACATCGTTTCAGGCCATCAAGGATGAAGTCCGCCGGGACATTTCGATCCAGCGGCTGATTCGGTCAGACGACGCGATTGCCTCTATTGCGTATGACGTCGGGTTCGACAATCCCACAGCGTTTCATCGCGCTTTTCGTCACTGGACCGGTAGTACGCCTCGTGCATACCGGGAGGCAAGGGGCGGTTGATGCCTCTCGCCTGAACGTCACGTTGGCAGGTTTAGTCAATCAAAGGGCAGGTTTAGGTAACGTCGATTGGCTGGGCCGTCGCTACCATGTCACGCAACGTAGCAACAGATTCGCAGCCCGCATTCCTCGTGATCGGGACGTGGCGGTACCAGGAGACATTCATGAGCTACACGGTCCCCGTCAAGGACATGCTTTTCGTAATGGAGAATCTGGCGAACCTTGCCAAGGTCGCCGAACTTCCCGGTCTTGCAGACTCAAACTCAGACACCGCGCGTGCGGTGCTGGAAGAAGGCGCCAAGCTTTCTTCTCAAGTCGTTGCTCCCCTTAATCTACCCGGTGATCAGAGCCCGAGCGAGTGGCATAACGGCACGGTCAAAGCGAGCCCGGGGTTCGGCGACGCGTATCGTCAGTTCATCGAAGGCGGATGGCAAGGCACCAGTCATCCCACCGGGTTCGGTGGGCAGGGCCTCGCAAAATTGATATCGGCACCGTGTACGGAAATGCTAAACGCGGCCAACGTCTCGTTTGCGCTTTGTCCTCTATTGACCGACGGCGCCATCGAAGCGTTGCTGACCGCTGGCTCGGAAGAACTGAAGAAACGTTACCTGCCGAAACTCATTGAAGGTGTCTGGACAGGCACGATGAATCTGACCGAGCCTCAGGCGGGATCGGACCTGTCTCTTGTCCGCACACGTGCCGAACGACAGGGCGACGGCACTTACCAAGTGTTTGGGACGAAGATATTCATTACATGGGGCGAGCACGACATGGCCGAGAACATCGTGCACCTCGTGTTGGCACGAACTCCCGACGCGCCGCAAGGCGTAAAGGGAATATCTCTGTTCCTGGTTCCAAAGTACCTGACGAATGACGATGGAAGCCTCGGCGCGCGCAATGATGTGAACTGCGTTTCCATCGAGCACAAGCTCGGTATCAAGGCAAGCCCGACCGCCGTCTTGCAGTACGGCGACAACGGCGGCGCGATCGGATACCTCGTGGGCGAAGAAAACCGCGGGCTGGAATACATGTTCATCATGATGAACGCGGCGCGATTCTCTGTCGGCATGCAGGGAATCGGCATATCGGAGGCCGCCTATCAAAAAGCTGCCGCTTACGCGAAGGAGCGCATCCAAAGCCGGCCCGTGGACGGATCGAGCGCTGCGTCGGTGGCTATCATCGAGCATCCGGATGTTCGACGCATGCTCGGTACGATGCGCGGTTTGACGGAAGGCGCGCGCGCCCTGGCATACGTGGCGGCAGCCCATCATGACATTGCGCGGAACCACGAGGATCCGGCCGTCCGCGCGGAAAACGCAGCCATTTACGAGTATCTCGTGCCGGTCGTGAAGGGCTGGAGCACGGAAATGAGTATCGACGTGACCAGTCTTGGCGTGCAGGTGCATGGCGGCATGGGATTCATTGAGGACACCGGCGCGCCTCAGTTTTACAGGGACGCGCGAATTCTCCCGATCTACGAAGGTACCACCGCGATCCAGGCAAACGATCTGGTCGGTCGCAAGACGTTACGGGACGGCGGCACCGTGGTGAACGCCCTGTTGGCACAGATCGATGTCACGCTTGATGAGCTCGACGCGTTGTGCGCGCAGGACGCGGGGCGTGCATTCGGCGCAATGTACCGCCGGCTCACGGACGGGCGGGCCGCGCTGGCTCGCGTTGTGAAGTACGTGCTGGAGGCCGGAAAGAGCGATCCGAACGCCGTGTTCGCGGGCAGTGTGCTTTATCTGAAACTCGCTGGGATCGTGCTTTCGGGCTGGCAGATGGCGCGCGCACTGATTGTGGCGCAGGCCAGGCGAGCCGAGGACACCGTGTTTTACGAGGCGAAGATCGCGACTGCACACTGTTTTTCTGAGTACGTCCTGACTCAGGCCGGCGCGCTTGCAGAAGCCATCGTCTCGACGCGCGGCGATGATCCACTGCTGCGTTTGACACAAGCGCATTTCTAAGCGCCGACAACCGAACGTTTGGAGTGGACGAAATGAGGGAAGCAATGCGTGAAGTGGTGGTCGTTAGCGGAGTGCGCACGGCAATCGGCGACTTCGGCGGCAGTTTGAAGAACTTCTCGCCCACCGAGTTGGGGGCGATGATTGTTCGCGAAACGCTTGAACGCGCGAATGTTCACGGTGACGAGGTAGGTCATGTCGTGTTCGGTAACGTCATCCATACCGAGCCCAAGGACATGTACCTCGGACGTGTGGCTGCGATTAATGGAGGCGTCGGGGAACATGTACCCGCGCTCACGGTGAACCGCCTTTGTGGTTCAGGATTGCAGGCAGTTATCTCTGCCGCGCAAAGCGTCCTGCTGGGTGACGCTGAAATTGCGATTGCCGGCGGAGCTGAATGCATGAGCCGCGCGTTGTACGGCGTTCCGGGTGCCCGGTTCGGGCAACGCATGGGCGATGCACGTCTCGTAGACATGATGCTCGGCGCCCTGCAGGACCCTTTCCAACCGATTCACATGGGCGTAACCGCAGAAAACGTGGCCCGCCGGTACGGGGTTTCGCGTGAGGCGCAGGACGCACTCGCACTCGAATCGCATAGGCGGGCCGCGCGAGCGATTTCCGAAGGGCGCTTTCGCGGCCAGATTCTGCCAGTCACGGTCCGTACGAAGACCGGCGAAGTGGCCTTCGACACAGACGAACACGTGCGCCCCGACGCGAATGCCAACGACTTTGCGAAGCTCAAGCCAGTATTCGCGAAAGAAGACGGCACGGTGACGGCTGGCAATTCATCCGGTATCAACGATGCGGCTGCGGGCGTTTTGCTAATGGAGCGCAGTGTCGCCGAGCGGCGCGGCGCACGGCCACTTGCGCGCCTCGTGTCATATGCGCATGCAGGCGTGGACCCGGCATACATGGGAATCGGCCCTGTGCCGGCAAGTCGAACTGCACTGCAACGTGCCGGTCTGGATTTTGCGCAGCTCGATGTCATCGAGAGCAATGAAGCATTCGCCGCACAGGCGTGCGCAGTGATGAACGAACTTGGGCTTGAGCCGGAAAAGGTCAATCCCAACGGGTCCGGCATCTCGCTCGGCCACCCGGTCGGCGCAACAGGCGCGCTTATCACGGTTAAAGCGCTGTACGAGCTGCAGCGCATTGGTGGGCGGTACGCGCTTGTCACGATGTGCATAGGTGGCGGCCAGGGAATTGCCGCCGTTTTTGAAAAGCTTCAATGATCGAACCGGTGCGTTCGAAAAAGACGACTCATGAAAATTGAATCGGTCGGTGTCATCGGTGGCGGCGCGATGGGCTCCGGAATAGCGCAGGCACTCGCTGTCGCCGGCATTAACGTCGTGATTATCGACGTAAGCGATGTTGCGCTTGAAAAGGCAACAGCGAGCATCGGTGAGAGCCTGCAGCGACTCGTAGCCAAGGGCAAACTGGAGGCGTCCGCGATAGAGACGGCCCTTGCGCGGATCGTCCCTTCAACGGAGTACGCAAGTCTCACATCGGTGGATATGGTCATTGAGGCTGCGACCGAAAACCTCGAGTTGAAGAAGCAAATCATTGCTCAGATCGAATCGGCGGCGAGAGCAGACGCGGTGATTGCAACGAACACCTCTTCGATTTCGATTACGGCACTTGCTGCGGGACTGGCCGACCCTTCGCGCTTCATCGGTATGCACTTTTTCAATCCGGTGCCTGTAATGCCGCTCGTGGAGATTATCCGGGGTTTGCAAACGAGCGACAGGACAGCGACCACGGTTCATGAGCTCACCGAGCGGATCGACAAGTCACCTATCGGCGTGCGCAATTCCCCGGGATTCGTCGTCAACCGCATTCTCGTGCCGATGATCAATGAAGCGTTCTTTGTTCTGCAAGAAGGTCTCGCGAGCGCAGAGGACATTGATACAGGTATGAAGCTTGGCGCCAACCATCCTATTGGGCCGCTCGCGCTGGCCGACCTGGTGGGGCTCGATGTCTGTCTCTCTGTGATGGATGTTTATCTGCGGGATTTTGGCGACCCGAAATACCGCGCGTGTACATTGCTGCGAAAACTTGTTGAAGCGGGACGCCTGGGACGCAAGAGCGGCCGTGGCGTATACGACTATTCGGCTTAGAAGCCGGCGTGTGGGGACGCATCTAAGAGGATAGCGTGCGAGGAATTGCGGGGGGCAAGGCCGCGGTGTCTCAGGGCATCGCGGCCTTTCTTTCGCCTTGGCCAGCTACGGAAAGGGCGCGGCTCTCATGAGCTAGTCTTTTGCAGGAGAGCGAGGATTTCCCCGGTCGTACCGGTTTCTCCAAGCCAAGGGAAGATGCGAGACACGCTGTTCTCATGCGCATCTGCGTTCAGATCAGTCATTGCATCAATGGCCAGGGTCACATTGAAGCCGAGACCATGCGCCTCTCGCGCCGTTGATTCCACACCAATGCTGGTGGCGATCCCGGCAAGCACAACTTGAGTGACGCCTTCAGAGCGGAGCCAGGACTCGAGAGCCGTGCCCGAGAAAGCGCCCCACGTTTGCTTGGTCACCAGGTGGTCGTCTGCATCGCGCTTGAGTTCTGAAATCAGAGCGGTCCAGTCGGCAGGAAAGTCAGCAGTGTTGTGGGACAACTCCGCGCGACCGGGAGGTCCCCCGGCGACATTCACCAGTACCACCGGAAGATCAAGACTGCGAAACGCCACGGCAAGCGCATTCGCGTGTTCGGTAATGTGGCTGACGGGGTGAACCACCGGAAGGGCGGCGATGCCTTTCTGAAGGTCGATCACGATTAATGCTGTTCGAGAGTCGAGCGTTGTCACACTCATTGCGGTAATTCTCCAAAGATAGAAGCGCAAGCGCAAAAGACTTGCCCACGTCGAGCAATCCAAACTAGGTATACTACCATCTACAAAGTTGTTATGACAAAGAGTACGATGGCGCTTGATGGACTTGCATCGCAAGTGCAACTTCCCCGACGGGGTTAGGGGCACGTTGCGCACGCGATCCGCGACCTACGTTCGGCTGGATGAATGCTCACCCGTCAACCCTGAGCGCGATTCCGGTCGGCGCGTAGAGCGAGACCCGGTGCGCAAAATGATGCATGTCCATCAACTCATAAAAGTCTGTACAACGAACGATCACACTCACCAATTCTCAAGTTGGAGGCGAAAATGCCGCGAATCGATATTCCAGGCGACGTACGCCGGGTCTTTGAAGTCGTAAAAGGCGGGGGCATTGCAATCTGGCCAAACGATGTCGGTTACGGCATGGTCGGCAGCAGTAAGGCAGCCATGCAAAAAATTTTCGACACGAAAAAGCGCGGCAGCCACAAACGCAATGCGATCCTGGGGGATGCGATTACCCAGCGGGAAATTCACGAGCTCGACAAGCGGTCGCAGGACATCATTGAGTCGATCACACTTGACTACAATTTGCCGCTCGGAGCGGTCGCGCCCTGCCGGCTTGATCACCCGCTTCTTCAGAAAATTGACAGCGACTTGCTTCAGGCAAGTACAGCAAACGGCACTATTGCCATGTTGCTGAACGCCGGCCCTATCTATAACGAACTCTGCCGTTTGAGCCGTGAAGCGGTGCAACCTCTTTTCGGCTCGTCGGCAAACCTCAGTGGTAGCGGTCCGAAGTTTCGGGTGGAGGATATCGAGCCGGAGATCAAAGCGGCCGCGGACGTGATCCTGAATTACGGCCTGCGCAAGTATCACCACTATAAGCGGTCGGCAACGATCATCCGGTTTCCCGAAGTGGAAGTGATTCGAATCGGTAGCTGCTACGAACTCATCTCCGATGTGGTGCGGCGTGAATTCAGTATCGAATTGCCGACGGACCCGGGGCGGGACAAGTTGCCGTCAGGTCATCTGAAGGAATTCGAACTGCTGAACGCGTCCTGACATCGACTAGAAGCGGGCGCTGTTATCGCTAATCGCTACGGGGTTGCCATGCGCTCGGGCGAGGGCGGCGAGCGGCGTTGCCTGAATGCGCGCCGCGATTATCTGTTGCCGCTGCATCGCTTTGCGCTATTGCGGAGAAGGTTGCGCATTGCCCTTTTTCCGCTCAAAAAAACATCTTCAAGGAGACTGAACTATGGTTCGGAGTGCGATTTGTCTTGCGTCAATGTGTGCCTTCTCAGGCTCCTTATGGGCACAGAGCAGTGTCTCGCTGTACGGTGTGATGGACGTCGGTATCAACTATATTAACAACGACGGTGGCAGATCGAATGTCGACATGACTTCCGGTGTCTTGCAGGGCAACCGGTTCGGCATGGTAGGCAGTGAAGACCTGGGGGGCGGTCTGAAGGCGGTGTTTCGCCTTGAAAATGGGTTCTCTTTGACCAATGGCAACCTGGGCCAGGGCGGGCGCATGTTTGGGCGCCAGGCCTATGTCGGCATCAGCAGCACGTTCGGCACGTTGACGGCCGGGCGACAGTACGACTCAGTCGTCGACTATCTGCAACCCTATAGCGGCGTGCCATACACCGGGCTTGCGCATCCGCTGGATAACGACAACATCGTCAATTCCTTCCGGATCAACAACGTTGTCAAATACGCCAGCGTGGAGCTTAAAGGGTTCAAGTTCGGCGGCATGTACGCGTTCGGTAATAGCGCAAACACCGGTGCGCCGAATTCCGGATTTGCCGTTAATCGTGCCTGGAGCCTCGGGAGTTCGTACACCGCCGGTGCGTTCAGCTTCGGCGCGGCATACATGCACCTGAATTCGCCGAACAGCAACACAGCCGGCGCCGTGTCCGGAGACTACATCAACGTCGGCCGCACAGGCTCCCTGCAGGCAAATGGGCTCGCGGGCCCCGTTACAAGACAGGACGTCGTCGGCGTGGGCAGTTCCTACTCTTTCAACGGCGGGAAGGTCGGCGTGCTCTACAGTCACACCCGGTTTGATTCGAATACAGACCGTCTAACGTTCGACAACTATCAGATCAACGGGGTCTACTTCGTCACCCCGTTCTTTTCCTTGGCCACGGTGTACAGCTTCACGGACGGCAAGTTGAAGTCGACAGACGCTAGCCCGAAGTACCACCAGGTGCAACTGATCGGCGACTACTTTGTGAGCAAGCGGACAGACGTTTATCTGCTTGGCGCCTATCAAAGAGCTGCTGGCGACGCGAAGGTCGCATCGATTGCACCCGACACTTTCGGAACAGGTGGCTCTGCGGCGCCGGATGCGTCGACTACGAAGAATCAGGTATTGGTGCGTCTGGCTTTACGGCACAAGTTCTGAGTGCGCACGGGCGGCGTGACAACCGGCTATCGCAGACGCGCGCGAGTATTGGAATCTAAGGGCACGTTCAGAGTTACTCAAAGCGGCCCTTAGCACAGCGGGCAAGAAACCTGTGGCTCGGGTTTTCCCAACCTCTAGCGCGAGGTTTTTGACTCCGGCGAGAGTAGTGTGCGGTCAAGCGCTTGCGGAGCCAGGCAAGGTCGGTTTGCGTTTCATACCGGCGAAAAGAAGCATAGCCACCCCGAGCATGATTCCGACATCCGCGACGTTGAAAACGCCCGTTCTCAACTGCCCGATTCCGATATTCAGGAAATCGAAAACCAGGCCTCCATACACATAGCGATCAAAGAGATTACTGAGTCCGCCGCCCAAGACGCAGGCGATTGCAACGACTTCCGTGCGGCCAAGTCGGGGCGAGCGGAATAACCATACGAACAAGCCGACCAGGATCGCAAGCACGCCATAGATAAAGGCGATGTTGCGGGTCGCGTCGGACATTTGCGCTCCGAGGCTGAGGAACGCCCCATGGTTGTAGATAGGAAGTATCACGAGGCTTCCCGCAAGAAACGACTTTATGTCGCCCGGAGCCAATACCTGCTTGAATAGGGCCTTTGTCAGCTGGTCCGCGACGATCCAGGCGAGCGCGCATAGCACGGCAATCGTGAGCCTCTGCTTTTTCGACATTCTTTATTCGAATTGGTAGACGGGTGACACGATTGTAACGGTCCCTGACTGAGCAGCAACGGGGCGTGGACCATGCCTGCCGGTGCGACGCACCCTGTGCTGCGCGGGCAGGTCGAGCACTCGTGAACGGCGCGCTAGAACCGGTACAACACCGAAGCCATGCCATTCAAGTCGAGGCGCCGCTCGGTGATCGGGCTACCGGCGGCGGACTTTTGCAGACGCCCGATCACAGCCGCGACGTTCGCCGACCAGTGCGAATCGAATTTGTATAGCGCGCTCATGTTGAAGTGCACGTCGCGCACGCCTGAGTGCGTCGCATACCGGGGCAGGCCCGACGCTGCGCTTTCCTGAGCGTTCACGCCGAAAAAGGTCTGCGTGTACGTTGCGTTTGCCCACGTCACGCCAGGACCTGCGGACAGCAGCAATTTGCCAAGTGGCGCGGAGACGAAGAGGTCCGCCATTGCGCTCAGGCCTTGCCCGGTTCCGGCGATGTCCCTGTACACTGCCGCCGAGCCAGTGAAGGCCCACCAGGTGTAGTCGGCGAAAAGCCGCAGCTTCGGTCCGTAGTGCACATCGGGCAGGCCTTTGAGCCGCGCATCGTCGGAACTGTTACGCGACTGGAAATCGAAACTGAGCGACGCCCCGGCATGATAGTTCTCGCCCGCGAGCGCATTGACGCCCAGCACGTCCGGACCTTGGGAGAACATACGGTCCTTCCACGAAATGTCCTGAACGGGAAACGGCAACACCTGGATCCGCGCAGAGCCCGGATATTTCGGAAACACATACAAGCCCGGCCCAACCGATATTTTCCAGTCGCCTGCTGCTTGCGGTTCGTCGGCGTAGACCGCGCCGGCGACAGCTACCGCGGTCAAGCCGCACACCGCTGCGAGCATCGGCGCGCGCTTCATGCTTTCCTCGCGACGGTCGCCAGTTGCCGCAGGCGGCGCGCAAGCGCTCGAGAAACCACGGGCGCCGGCTTATGGCTGGACACGGTTGCCGCGACGCTTTCGCGCAGGAAGAGTGCGCATTCGCGCGCCACGACTTCGCGCTCGTTGTCGGAAGTGATCATGTGATAGGAATCGTCGAGCCAGATGGTTCGCAAGAACGACGCGCCGATGGTGGTCCCCACGAATCGCGCGTTATGCGGGCTCGAGGTTTCGTCGTCGATAGCGTGAATGATCAGGCAATCGGTTCCGATGCCTTTGAGTTTTTTCTTTACTGAGCCCGCGAGACGGCCGGCCTCGTGCAGCGCCGGCATGCAGATGGATGCCGGTCCGACTTCGCTGATGTCGTTCTTCTGCATGGCTCGCGCGATCTTCGAGCGCAACGCCTCGTTGCGCAGCCCGTAGGGTTCCTGTTCACGATAGCGATAACGTGAGCGTAGGGGCGTGTAATACACGTAGTCCAGCAAAAAGCGGTACCAGGGAAGCGACCAGCCGTCGTAGTTCAGCGTGATCGACAGCAGCAGCAACGCGCGCGCGGCGGGCCGCTCGTGCGCGACGGCAGCCGCGAGTGTCGCGCCCATCGACAGACCGCATATCGAGACGTGCCGATGCCGCGCGGCGAGTTGATCGAACTCCGCGATGGCCGCGCCGATCCATTGCTCCATCGGCTGATGTCCGGTGCCTGCGCTATAGCCGGGCAGTTCCGGCGTATGGGTGGCAAAGCCTTCGTCGGCGAGCAGTCGCGCGAGAAAGCGCAGCTCGAGCGGCGAACTCGACAGGCCGTGCAACAGCAGCACGACGTGATCGCTGCCGTCCGTGCTTGAAAATGGTGTGGCGTTCATGTCAGTCATCTGCGCGCAAAACCAGGAATTCACCGGACGACGTCGTGAAGCGGTCGCATGCGCACTCAACCGGCCTCCAGTCGTCGCGAGCGCCGGAGAGAAAACGCATGCGGTGACGCCCTGGCGTCAGATGGACGCTCACGTGCGCGAGATCCTCCTCATGTACTTGCGCATGCTTCGCGCAATAGGCGATGCCTGCTTGCAACGACGCGTCGTCCACGAAGGTGTCGGACGTGGCCGCAGCGCCCGCGGCCACGAAGCTGCCAGGGGGCAGGCTGTTGGCCGGATCGAGCGCCTTGATGAGAATCAGCGAGCGGTTGTATTGGGCGATATGACGCAGCATGCGATGCATTTCGTCGGTAGCGCGGCGGGCAAGCAGCCGCTCGTTGTCGTGGCGCAGCAGCATTTCGTAGCGCGACTGCGCCACGGCTGCGAGCAGTTCGGCGCGATACTGTGCGCGCCGCAAACGCTCAACAAGGCTGATGACGAAGATCGTGATAACAGGGTACGAGATCAGCAGATGCAGATCCGACGCGTCGATCACGTCGATGTGGCCATAAGGCGGCACGAAGAGATAATCGGCAAGGCAAAGCCCGAGCAGCATCACGCATAGCGCGGGCGCGAGGCCGCAGTAGTACTCGACGAGCACCGCGGCGACGAGAAAGGCAGTACCGGGCATGAACGGCCCGAGCAGCGGGTGCAAGAGCGTTCTGATGATCGCCGCGGCAACGAGGGCCGCAGCTGCGGCGATCCACCTGTTCCGGCCACGTGGCGCCCACCGTGTTGAATTTTTGACTTCCATGCACTCAATGCAAACATAAAAACCTTTCATCCCCGTTAACGGCGATAGCGGAGAAAGGTTTAGCAGATAACTCGTTCGATGTACCAAACTTCGAGGGCGGCGGCCGAACGAGCGCCGAAGTTTAGTACAGTGCCGGTGGCCGCGCGAGTTTTGAGACACGGGCGTGCAGCCGCGACGGGCATCGCATGGACGATCCGATGCGTGCGCTGACGGTGCCCAGTTTTTCAGCGGTTCGCGACAAGAACCGCTTGCGGACAGCAATCGCACAGAAAGTCGACGAACGCTGGCACCCGCTGCATTCCGTGCATAAACCGCTCGGGTGGTCCGTTCTTTTGTGCGCGAGAATCATCCGGCCCGACGCCTGTCGCGGTGCGGATTCGGCGATAGGTTTGTCCTGAATGGACGGCGCCTCGCGGGTGCCTACCTATGCGCAGCCCAGCGCCGGGTGCCGACTCGCGCCTGGCGAGTCGGTCCAGCGCTGGGCCATGTCATTGCTGCTTGGCTATCCCGGCTTGTGCGGATGGCAGCGTGATGGACGCTGCTGCCGTCTTGCCGTTGCCGAGTGCCTCACAGGCCGGATCTTCCCAGCGCGTCCTCGTGACCCGGCTGTCATCGTCGAATTGAATCTGATACTGGCACGTCACAACTCGGCCTGCGCTGCGGAAGTTCAACAGGTAGTTCCAGACCCGCACGTGGACAATCCATTCATGAAAGTGGGGCGGTCCGAGCAAGTCGTAGATCTGATTCTTGGTAACACCGGGTTCGATCTTGCCGAGGTTCTCAAGGTTAGGAAACGTGCCTTCTTTCAAGGTTGCCGTATCCGGCTTCGGAAACGACGTGTCCACCGTGCCGCAGCCAGTAACGGCGCACAGGCCGCACAGCGTGGCAAACAGGACGAGAACTGATTTGCTCTTCATATTCAATACTCCAGACGTTATGCGATGGACGCGGTTGGCTATCGTGTTCACCATTGATATCCTGCGCCGACCACTGCGCCGTATGTGCCGCGGGTATTCGTGGACACGGCGGCCTTGTAGATCCAGTGATCGTTTTCGGACACTGTCGAAATGCCGAGCGCCTGCCCCGACTGCCCGCGATACACGCTGCCCGCAATAGCCACCATGCTCTTTCCAGGACCCGTCGGCTGGGGCAGGCCGGCAACCGCCATCGCTGTAGCCGTTCCGCCGTCCGCATCGCGGCGGTACGAGTCAAGGTTGTTGCGCAGTCCTGCCACTTGCGCGTCGGTGTAGGCGTTGGCCTGAGAAAGCGCGGAGTTCAACTGCTGGACGTTGACGGCATCCGTGGGCGCTGTGCCGGCTGCGAGGTTGACGATCTGGCGCGTCGTGTCCGCCGAGCCGACTGCCACCACATTCGCGCGGCCGCCGTCGTTACTGTTCGCGCCGAGCGCCGTCGAGCCGCTGCCCGTGGACGTTGCTCCAGCTCCCACAGCCGTCGAACCGGTGCCCGACGCGGTCGAGCCGTTGCCCACCGCGGAACTGTTGTTGCCCGAAGCCACGGCGCCCTGGCCGCCCGCCGAGGAGTTCGTCCCCGAAGGCGTCGGCGGCGTCGGTGAGCCCGGCGACGACGAGAAGCTGCCGCCGTTGTTGGTCGTCTGCTGGTTGATGAGCGTCGTCAAACGGCTTGCAACCGCGTCGAGTTGCGACACGTTCACGGCGTCCGTGCCTGCCTTGCCGGCGGCAAGGCCGGTGATCTGCCGGTTGCCGACGTTCACTTCACCTATCGACGATTGCGGACTGCTCAAGCCGTACGCGATGTAGTTGCTCAAGGCCCCCACCGTTGTCGCGGACCCGGCTCCAAGCGCCACGCTGTTCGCAAACGACGCGCTCGCGCCGGCTCCCAACGCGAGCGCGTCGATGGCGGTGCTGTGCGCGCCAGAGCCAATGGCGATGGAACCTGCATTGGCTGCACTGGCATTGGCACCCTGGGCGATGGATTGCGCGCCGCTCGCGACCGAGCCGCTGCCCACCGCAATCGCATCCGCCTGGGCGGAATTCGCGGCCTGCCCGATCGCGACGCCGCCGGGCGCAGTCGAATCGACGATCGCGCCGTTGCCCATGCCCACGCCGTTGTCGCCGTTGACCACCGTCGTCGGTCCGACGGCAATCGATTCCGCACCTATGGCCAGCGAATCGGCAGCCGTTGAATTGGCGTGGAAGTACATTTGCCCGGTCACCGCAAACGACGACAGTGCGCCGGCCAACTGGCGGATCGTGACGGCATCGTGCGCCTGCGTGCCATCGGCGACATTGGTCAGCTGACGATACGTGTTGCCGCTCGCGCTACCGAACGACACGGCGCCAAGCAGCGTCTGGTCCGCCGTGTTGAACGGAATGGCGTGCGTGCCGTTGGCAATCGAGCCGATGCCGGAGAGCACCGCGCGGTCCGATACGGACCCCGAACCGATTGCGACACCACCCGCCACCGAGGCACTTGAGAGCGCACCCAGCGCGACCGCGTTGTCCGCGAGCGCGGAAGCGCCGTTGCCGCCCGCAAAGCTGCTCGCACCGCTCGCCGTGGCTGCGACGCCCGCCGCTAACGCGTTCAAACCGGTGGCGCCGTCGTTGTTGTAGTTGCCGCCTTGCGTGCCGCCGTCGTTGACGCTGTAGTAGTGCTTGGCGTTGGCCGTCACCACGCTCGCCAGGTTGTCCACCGCCTGGTCGGTCGCGAAAAGCTGCGAGCCGTTCACGGCATCAGTGCTGCTCGAGTTGACGCGGCCCGCTGCCACGTTCGTCACTGTGCGCTCGTGACCGAGGCTGCCGACGCTGACCGTGCTCGTTGGCGAAGTCCCGGCATAGGCGTAGGCGATGCCATTGATGGTGTCGCCCGCGGTTCCAACGGCGACGGCGGTCGTGGAGCCGCTGCCGAGCGCCACGTCGCCCGCGTTGCCCGCGCTCGCGCCCTGGCCGAGCGCGGTGCTGCCCGCGCCGGAAGCGATGGCTCCCACTCCGGCTGCCAGTGCTTTCGTTCCGGTCGCGCCGTCATTGTTGTAGTTGCCGCCCTGCGTGCCGCCGTCGTTGACGCTGTAGTAGTGCGTTTTGTCGGCGGCAACGGTGTTCGCGAGCGCGTCGATCGCCTGATTGCTCTGATACAGCTGCGAGCCGTTTACCGCGTCCGTGCTGGTCGCGTTCAGCTGGCCGGCGGCGACGTTCTGGATCTGCCTCTCGGCGCCCACCGTGCCGACGCTCACTACGCTCGTCGGACTTGTGCCTGCGAAGCTATAGACCGTGCCGTTGATGGTCGTACTCGCGGTCGGCGTTGCAGTGCCGGTTTGCGAGCCCGAGCCGAGCGCCACGCTGTTCGCAAACGACGCACTCGCGCCGGCGCCCAACGCGAGCGCGTCGATGGCGGTGCTGTGCGCGCCAGAGCCAATGGCGATGGAACCTGCATTGGCTGCACTCGCATTGGCACCCTGGGCGATGGATTGCGCGCCGCTCGCGACCGAGCCGCTGCCCACCGCGATCGCATCCGCCTGGGCGGAATTCGCGGCCTGCCCGATCGCGACGCCGCCTGGCGCCGTCGAATCGACAATCGCGCCGTTGCCCATGCCCACGCCGTTGTCGCCGTTGACCACCGTCGTCGGTCCGACTGCAATCGACTCCGCGCCGATGGCCAGCGAATCGGCAGCCGTTGAATTGGCGTGGAAGTACATTTGCCCGGTTACCGCAAACGACGACAGTGCGCCGGCCAACTGGCGGATCGTCACGGCATCGTGCGCCTGCGTGCCATCGGCGACATTGGTCAGCTGACGGTACGTGTTGCCGCTTGCGCTACCGAACGACACGGCGCCAAGCAGCGTCTGGTCCGCCGTGTTGAACGGAATGGCGTGTGTGCCGTTGGCAATCGAGCCGATGCCGGAGAGCACCGCGCGGTCCGATACGGACCCCGAACCGATAGCGACACCGCCCGCCACCGAGGCACTGGACAGCGCACCGAGCGCGACTGCGTTGTCCGCGAGCGCGGAAGCGCCGTTGCCGCCCGCAAAGCTGCTCGCACCGCTCGCCGTCGCTGCGACGCCCGCCGCTAACGCGTTCAGACCGGTCGCGCCGTTGTTGTTGTAGTTGCCGCCTTGCGTGCCGCCGTCGTTGACGCTGTAGTAGTGCGTCTTGTCGGCGGCGACGGTTGTCGCGAGACTGTCGATAGCCTGGTTCGTCTGGTAGAGCTGCGAGCCGTTCACCGCGTCCGTGCTGCTGCCGCTCAGGCTGCCCGCCGCCACGTTCTGGATCTGACGCTCCGCACCTGGCGCGCCCACGCTCACCACGCTCGTGGGATTGGCGCCGGCAAAGCTGTAGACCGTCCCGTTGATCGTCGTGCTCGGGGTGGGCGTGGCCGTACCGGTCTGCGAGCCGGCCCCCAGCGCGACATCGTTGGCATTGTTGGCGACCGCGTTCGGGCCGATTGCGACGCTGTCGGCGCCGAGCGCCTGGCTGTCGGTCGCCGTCGAATTCGCGTGGAAGTATTTGATGCCCGGTGCGCTGCCGCCGCCAGTGATGGCGGTGATGAGATTCTGGACCGAGGTATAGGTGTTGCCGCCGTAGCTCAGGCCTGTGGTGAGCGCCCCGGTCGTGCTGTTGTAGGTGCTGCTGCCGCCGAGGCCCGACGCAATGGTGTTGCCGAGGTTCGTCACCTGAGCGCCGATGGTGTTGATAGCGGTATCGGCGGCGAAAAGCTGCGAGCCGTTCACCGCGTCCGTGCTCGATCCGTTCACGCGTCCGGCCGCGACGTTGGTCAACTGACGCGGCGCCGCAGAGGTGCCCACGCTGACCACGCCGCCGGGCGCACCGCCCGCATACACCACGCTCGCGCCGTTGATGGTGCCGCTCGGGGTGGGCACCGCCGCCGACGTAACCGTCGATCCCTGGCCCAGCGCCACGTTGGAACCCGTGACCCCACTCGTGATGCTCGCGCCCTGACCGAGCACCGTGGAATTCGCCACGCCGTTGTCGGTGGACTGATTGCCGACCACGAGCGAAGCCGCCCCGCTCGCCGATGCGCCAAAGCCGCCGGCCGCCGCATTCGCCCCGGAAGACACCGGTTGCGTCGACGTGATGGAGTTGTCGGACACAAACGGGCCTACGTCGCCGCTCGTCAGACTGTCGACAGCCTGATTGGTCGCATATAACTCGCTGCCGTTCACGGCGTCGGTGCTGGTCGCGCTCACGCGGCCCGCGGCGAGATTCGTCAGCGTTCGCTCATTGCCGACCGAGCCGATGCTGACCGTGCTGGCGGGCGTCGTGCCTTGCACCGCGTGCGTGACGCCGCCCACCGTGACGGTCGCTGTGTCGACGGCGGCGGCGGTGGTGCTGCCAGAGCCGAGCGCCACTGCATTTGCATTGCTGGCCGAGGCGCCGGCGCCAAGAGCAATCGCACCGCCAAGGTTCGCCACAGCCGAGTCGCCGAGCGCGAGCGCGCTTGCGCCGGTCGCGTTGCTCGCGTTGCCGAGCGCGACTGCGCCCTGGCCGCTCGCCGTGTTGCCGTTGCCTTGCGCAACCGCGCCATTGCCGGTTGCCGTGTTGTCCGCGCCTACCGCGATAGCGCCATTGCCGGTTGCGCTATTCGGATCGCCGATGGCGACCGCGCCGTTGCCGCTGACCGTCTGCGCCTGACCGAGCGCGACTGCGCCCGTGCCGCTCAGCACCTGGGAACTGTGGCCGCCGGCAATCGAGCCGGCGCCCGCTGCGGCGGCAACCCGGTTGTTGTCGCCGAGGGCCACCGTCGACGCCGCGAGCGCCTGCGACGTGAAGCCGATTGCCGTCGCATTGCCATTGCTCGCGAGCGCCTGGTTGCCCAACGCGACAGCGCTGCTGCCCGAAGCCGTCGCGTTGGTTCCCATCGCAATGGCGTTGACATTCGTGCCGGTGCCGGCCGAGTCGCCGATTGCAATCGACGAGGAGCCTGCCGAGCTCGCGCCGGAGCCGATCGCAACCGCGCGGATTCCGGAGGCTGCGGCGCCTCCCACTGGGGCCGGTGTCGCAGACCCGCCTTCGGCGACGGTATCTGAGGCGCCCAGCGCTATCGCATTGGCGCCTGTCGCGGTCGAGCCGTTCATCATGCTGAGCGAGTTGAGTCCCGAGGCGTGCGCACCGGCGCCCAACGCAACTGCATTCTGTGCCGTAGCTTTGGCCACCGTGCCTGCAGCGAGCGAAGAGGCGCCTGAAGCCGTGACGTCCGTGCCGAGGCCAATGGCCCCAGCCGCTGTTGCGCCGGTGCCCGCGACGGTGCGCGCGCCCAGGTACACGGCGTTCAGGCCGCTCGCGATGGACTGGAAGCCCACGGCGACGGCGTGCGTGCCGGTGCCGCTGGCGATATAGCCGAGCGCGACGGCGGCGGCGCCACTGCTCACCGCCTGGTATCCGAAGGCGGCCGCGTAGTCGCCAGTCGAAGTCACGTCAGTGCCGATGGCGATGGACGACTGTCCGCTCGATCCGCTGCCCGCGGCGGTGCGCGCGCCCAGATACAGCGAATTGACGCCTGTTGCACTGGCTCCCGAACCCACGGCTAATCCGTTCATTTGCGAACCGACGGCGCCGCTGCCCAATGCCACGGCGCCCGAGGCCGCAGCGCTCGAACTCGTGCCTAACGCGACACTGTTGTCTCCCGTGGCCTTTGCCGTCGGGCCGACTGCCGTTGACAGGTTGCCGCTGGAAACCGCGTCGACGCCGATACCAATGGCTGCGGATCCGCTAGCCGTCACGTCGGTGCCAATGCCAATTGCCGACTCGGCCGTCGCTCCTGTACCGGCTGCAGTGCGAGCGCCCATGTAAATCGCGTTGGTCGTGGACGCAATGGCCTGGAAGCCGAACGACAAGGCGTTAATCCCCGTACTGGTCGCGCCGTACCCGATCGCGGTGGCCCCGCCTCCCGATGCCGAGGACATAAAGCCCGCGCACGTCGTGGTGCCGCTATAAAAGTTGTACGGCGCCGTCGCGCAGCTCAACTGGGCCTGGGCTTGGGTGCCCCATGCGCCCGCGCCGATCGCGAGGAGCACTGTCAGCACACGTACATTCGCACCGTGCGGCGCCAACGAACCGCACTTGTCCTGCTCGCCCTTGCGGCCATCGCTCACTGAGGTTGCCGCCCCAGCTTTCCCCTTGTCGCGCGACGAGTCCAATTCCGACGCCGCGACGAAGGCGCCCAGCGCCTTGTTCCAGATGGTCCGATATGCCCTGTTCATGTCGTTATCCCGCTGAATAATTGAAAGGTGAAATTAATAAGCACGAGCGTGCGAATGCCTCCCGTTGCTTAGGATGCCTATTTACATCGTTTAAAACGTCTCTTTCGGGCGAGTTGCTTTAGCGTCGGGGTTTCCGCAATTCGCTTATGGTCTTTATGACTAACGAACGGTTAGTGCGAAGAAGCGGACTTCTCGCACAATGAATTCGCATGCACAAAGGAAAAGCGAGCGTCAACCGGATGTCCGGAATTCCGACAAAGCTGAGCGCTGAGACGATTGATAAATTGCCGCTTACGAAGGCCCGAACGGGCACGGCATGGCGACAGCAATGGGACGGCGGAGCGCCCATTGCCGGCCTTGTTCTTGTTGTTCGGCCGGGCATGCGCCCGCACTGTTACCGACTCGGATACTCATGGTTGCCTACCCCTGATGCCGCATCATTTCATTTCGCCGGCGCCTAATGGCAGAGTGTCTTATGCCATGTTCGAGCGCTATTATTCAAATAAATGAGCACTATGTGAGACGAGGATCGACCTATTCGCGACAGATGCGGTGCGTCGCACGAGGTATTGCGTAACAAAAAGAAATTTGTGTGCTCAAGGGAACTTTCTCACAAGGTCTTTCATTTGTCCACGGAAAGCCTGTGACTATTTCGGCATATCGCATAATTTAACAATTGAGCGAACTGGTCCCAATTCCGTTTCCGAATTGAGAATGACTGTCATATGCGTGGCGCAATGCGGATATCCGCATTGCCGCCGCTTTTGCATTGCGCAAAAGCCCGGTACTGCCCGTGAGCAGCCTCGCTCATAAGCGGGCCCCAAGTCCATTGCCGGGAGTGCCAACTGCAGTCCAGGTGAGCTCGTTGCAAATGGGCCGCCTCTGGATCACGCAAAGCGCGTGCTGACATTCACATCGTGTGTGATGTCGGCTTTCCTTCGCTCGACGCCCGCCGAAAGTTAAGGCGCTGCTAAATGGCTATGCGAAAATGCACCACACCCATCCTGGAGCGAGCATGGCCCCATTGCACTCCTCAGCGCTGTCGTCGGCGGGTGAAGCCGACTGCGCGCGAGAGCCCATCCATATTTCAGGCGGTATTCAACCGCACGGATTCCTGTTTAGCGTTGCTCCGGATGGAACGTTGTTGCAGGTCAGCGCCAATATCGCCAGCTTGACGGGTTCGTCTGCGGAACACGCGGTGGGCCGTCCCATCGCTCATATTCTCGGCGACGAATGGAGCGCGCGCATTGTCAGTGGTCTTGCCTCGCATGACGCCGAAGGCGTTCCGGTGTACGCATCGACTGAGGAATGTGGTTTGGCTTCTCTCGAACGAGTCCGGCGTTGTGACCGAGCGTAGATGATGAAACCGAGACGGTGAGCAGTAAGAGGCCATGCGAGATTCCGTGGGGGACGCTGCTAACACACGCCCGACAAAGTCGGATACCAGTCGGCTACGGAACTTCGGATTGATTTGTTGAACGGTTAGTCATAATATCGGTTGGATGAAGCCAACCGGTCAACCTCATTCGTCACCGAAGAAAGCGGGCGAAATGTGTCCGCGCGGCCGGCCGCGCGAGTTCGACACGAACGCCGTGCTCGCCAGCGCGAGCCAGGTATTCTGGAACCGCGGCTATCACGCCACTTCCATCGACGACCTGTGCAAAGCCACCGGCCTGCTACGCGGCAGCCTGTACGGCGTGTTCGGCGACAAGCACGGCATCATGCTCGCTGCGCTCGACCATTACGCCGAGGGTTCAGTGGCCCGACTCGCGGAGCGGCTGAATGCACCCGTGCCCCCGCAACAGGCCCTGCGCGACGCGCTGCTCCATTACGCGCGGGTCGCCTGCGCGCTCTCCGGCGAGCGTAGCTGTTTCATCACCAACACTACGCTGGAAATGCAGCCCGGCGACGACGAATTGCGCAGCCGCGTCGCCGCCATTCAGCGCCGCATGGCGACGTTGCTTGCAGCCTCGGTCATTCGCGGCCAGGCAAGCGGCGCATTCAGCTCGACACTCGACGAAAAAGCCGCCGGCGATTTTCTGCTGTGCGTCATGCAAGGTTTGCGCGTGCTGGGCCGGGTCGCTCACAAGGAAGACGCGCTGACTGGCATCGTGGAGGTGGCGATGCGAGCGCTCATCTAATTTTTTTATCTATTTATTGAACGATCAGTCATGAAATCTGAGCCGATCAATTCAACCTCGACAGCATTCGCCCAAGCGGATGGCGTGGCAGCCGAACGAGGCGCCGGCACTGGCGTTGCCGTGTGCCCGGGGCCTGTGGCGGCGAGCGCCGCGGCACAGAGCCCAACTGCCACCGCAAGACATCGTATGGCCGAAAGCGCGAACAGCGGTGGAAACCAAAGCGGAAACCAAAGCAGACACAACAGCGGTAACGCGAGTGCAAACCCCGCACAACCCGCGGAGGTGGTCGACCAACCCGCGCCCGCTTTCGAGCGTCAGGGACTGGCGCTCGCGGTGCTTTTCGTCGGCGCGTTTCTCGCGCCGCTTGACTATTTCATCGTCAATCTCGCGCTGCCGTCCATTCGTAGCGGGCTGAACGCGACCGAGGCGCAACTGCAGCTCGTCGTGTCGGCCTACTCCTCGGTGTACGCGGTATTGCTGATTACCGGCGGCCGGCTCGGCGACCTGTTCGGCCGGCGCCGTATCTTCATGGCGGGCATGGCTGGGTTCGTAGTCGCTTCGGCGTTATGCGGCTTCGCGACGAGCGGCCAGATGCTGGTGGTCTCGCGCATCGTCCAGGGCATGGCGGCGGCAATCATGGCGCCACAGGTGCTGGCGACCATCCGCGCCGTCGTGCCGCTGCATCAGCAGACCCGGGTGATGAGTCTATATGGCTTCGTGTTCGGCCTCTCTTCGATCGTCGGGCAACTTGGCGGCGGCGCGCTTATCACCTATCGCCCGTTCGGGCTCGACTGGCGCATCATCTTTCTCATCAATATTCCAATTGGCATTGCGGCGTTTCTCGGCACGTGGAAGTTCGTGCCCGAGAACCAGCCGGCTACGCGCACCAGTCTCGATATGAAGGGCGTCGCGCTGCTTTGCGCGGTGCTGCTGCTCGTGATTTATCCGATGACGCACGGCCGCGAAGCCGGCTGGCCCGCATGGACCTTCGCGATGTTTGCGCTCGCGGTGCCCGCGCTGGCGCTTTTTGTCGCCACCGAAAAGCGGGTGGAGCGGGGCGGCGGGCATCCGCTCGTCGATCTGCAGTTGTTTCGCAATCGCGCGTTTGCGCTCGGTCTCGTGCTCGCGTTTCTGTTCTATTGCAACAGCGCGTTCTTCCTGACCTACGGCATCTTCCTGCAGACCGGTCTGCACTGGACGCCGCTTGCCTCGGGCGTCGCCATCATGCCGTTTGCCATCGGCTTCGTGATCGGGCCGCTGACCTCGCCGGCGGTCGTCAGGCGCATCGGCGCCCACGTGCTCACGCTCGGCTTTTCGCTGATGACGCTCGGCTTCGCGGTGACCGGTTCGGCCGCGACCGGGGCTGCGGCACCGGACCTCGCGTTCTACGCCGGTCTCGTGTGCGCGGGCGTCGGCCATGGTTTGCTGTTGCCGTCCATCATGCGCATTGCACTACTGGAGGTCGCACCTGAAAAGGCCGGGCTCGCGTCGGGCGTGGTGTCGTCCACCTTGCAGATCGGCTCCGCATTCGGCACGGCTGCGATCAGCGGCGCATTCTTCGGCGCGCTCGGCGCGGCAAATACGACGGGTATGGGCGGTAGCCACGGTGCAGGTGCGACGCCCGCGGCCTATGCGCACGCGTTCGAGTTGAGCCTCGCGATCAACGCAGTGCTGATGTTCGTTTGCATCGGCCTGAGCGTGCTGCTTGTGCGGCATCAGCAACTCAGGTTGCGGCGCGCCGCGCGCCCGCTTTAAAACTGCCGGGCAGTAATCGTTTTCATGGCTGTGGCAGCGCCAAAATTATTAACGCTTTTCACACGGATTTCATTTAAATCGACGCGCCATTTAGGGATGATTGCGTCATTCATAGGTAATCCGGAATGCGCGATAAATGGTAATAACCCTGTGCCGATTCAAGGGTGTTTCAGATTTGAAGCATTTGTCCGAGCAGTATCTACTGCGCGGGCGGGCGGGGGCAGTAATTCTTGCGCTCTGTGCGCTTGCGCACCATGGGCCTGCAACGCCTTGCGGGTAGTGCCTCGGGTGTAACCCGCAATTGCACTGCGGCAAAGTGTCTTTCTCACGCTTATTAGCGCGCTATTAATAGAAAGCGCTTGCCGACTTCATTTTCGATTGTTAATCTGAACGCGTTCTAGAGGCATCCCTCAGTTGGTCGTAGTCGATACACGGCGCAATGACTTGAATACTGCAAACGGTTCCGTAGAGGATTGAAAATGCTGACCGCTACTATTGACGCACTCACACCGCTTCCCGCCCGCTTCACCACTGGCGACGTCGTCACGTTGAAAGACGGCGGCCCGCGCATGACGGTGACGTATGCAGGCCCGGTCGCGCTCAATCCTGGCGAATGGCTGGTGTGCGAGTGGTTCGACGAACAAGGCGAATTGCGCCGGGAAATGTTCGCGCCTTCCAGCGTGCGTGCCGAGCCGCGCTCCATTCCTGCCGGCTCCGTGAGATGGAACCGCATGAGCCGCGCCGCATGAAGGCAGTGGTCGACGCCGGCTTATTTCTGCGGGTGATCTCGCGTCGTCTCCCGTCGCTGAACGCGTAGCAGTAGCGCAGACGAGAACGCGCGCATGCTCACCAGTTTCCGTTTCTCCACCACTTCGCCCGCGAGATTTTTCGGCGGGTTCGGCTGCAACGACCAGTAGAGCGCGAGCAGCCAGCCGAGCACGGTCCATCCCAGGCACGCATTGAAGAGCGCAAGCGTCAGCACGTCCACGCGCTTGCGTCGATCGGCCAGAATCGCCGGCAGGAAATACAGCGCCAGCGCGATCACCACGGCGATGATCTGAATGGCAACACGCTCATTCATATGCCGCCTCCCCGAAACCTTGTGTCGCTGCGCCGCAGGTGCTCGAATCACCGGCATGCCCAAGCGCGGCTCCCATGCAAGGCGTGCGCAACGCGTGCGCCTTGCCGCTCATATACCGATTGTCGCGCGATTGTTGGCCGGGTGCAGCGTCGGCGAAAGCTTTCCCGTGCATAGGTAGTGAATTCGGTGCAGCGTCGCCGCCATTGCGCCGCAGCCGGATAGGGCGGATGCCCGCTACGCACGGCTTGCGCTGCGTGCTGTATGCGCCGCCGCGCCTCAGCATCGCCGCCGGGCCACGAATACTTCAGCGCACGCGGCATCAGGACTATCATGTCCGTTTCGAGTGAACGAAACCGTTACGGACTGCCATCATGATCTCCGACGATACGACGCAAGAGGCCCAGCGCCTGAACCCCGACACGCTCCGCGAATTCGTGGACCGCAAATGGAACGATGAGATCGTGCCCGCGCTGACCGACTACATCGCGGTGCCTGCGAAGAGTCCCGCGTTCGATCCCGAGTGGGTGCAGCACGGCTACCTGGAGCGCGTCATTACCGACGCCGCGCAATGGGTCGAGCAGCAGCCGGTGCGCGGCCTCACGCTCGAGATCGTGCGCTTGCCGGGCCGCACGCCGGTCATTTTTTTCGAGACCCCGGCCACACGTTCCGGCAGCGACGAAACCATCGTGCTCTACGGCCACCTCGACAAGCAGCCTGAGTTCGACGGCTGGCGCAGCGACCTCGGTCCGTGGACGCCTAAGCTGGAAAACGACAAGCTCTACGGTCGCGGCGGTGCTGACGACGGCTATGCGATCTACGCGAGCATTACTGCGCTCGCCGCGCTGGACGCGCAAGGCGTCGAGCGGCCGCGCTGCGTCGGTCTGATCGAAACCTGCGAGGAGTCGGGCAGCTACGATCTGCTGCCCTATGTCGATGCATTGCGTGAACGCCTCGGCAAGGTCGGCCTCGTGGTGTGCCTCGATTCGGGCGCCGGCAATTACGATCAGTTGTGGCTCACCACGTCGCTGCGCGGACTCGTCGCCGGCGACCTTGAAGTGCAGGTGCTCGACGAGGGCATTCACTCGGGCGGCTACGGCGGCATTGCGCCGTCGAGTTTTCGCATCATGCGGCAACTGTTCGACCGCCTCGAGGACTCGGCCAACGGCACGCTGTTGCCCAAGGGCTTTCACTGCCCGATTCCCGCCGACCGTTTGCGCGAAGCCGAGGCCACCGCGCACATTCTCGGCGACGACGTGTGGAAGAAGTTGCCGTGGGCGTGCGGGCAGGACGGTCGCCAGGTGCTGCCTACCACGACCGATCCGAAAGAGGCTTTGCTTAATTCGACGTGGCGCCCGTCGCTCTCGGTGACCGGCGCCGCGGGCTTGCCCGCGCTCGCCGACGCCGGCAACGTGCTGCGTCCGCGCACGGCGTTCAAGCTGTCGCTGCGCCTGCCGCCGCTGATCGAAGCGGAGAAGGCCGTCGCGGAGCTGAAGGCGCTGCTCGAACTCGACCCGCCGTACAACGCGAAGGTCACCTTCAAGCCCGACGCCGGCGCGGCGAGCGGCTGGAGCGCGCCCGACCTCGCGCCGTGGCTGGCCACTGCGCTGAACGACGCCTCGCGCGCGCATTACGGCGCGGACGTCGCGTACATGGGGCAGGGCGGCACGATCCCGCTGATGAACGTGTTGAAGGCCGGCTTTCCGCAGTCGCAGTTCATGGTGTGCGGTGTGTTGGGGCCGAAGTCGAACGCACACGGACCCAATGAGTTCCTGCACGTGCCGTACGGCAAGAAGCTGACGGCGGCGGTTGCTCAGGTGATTGCCGCAGCGCCCTGATCGAGCGGCGATCGGCTCGTCGCGGAGGTGAGGCGGCGAGCCCGCGCGCACCTCCGCAATTCGCGCAACTGGCGCAACTGGCGCAACTGGCCTACCTCCCGCTTCTCGCGGCGAGCGCGAAGCCAATAGCATTTCCGTCACTGCCGCCACATGGATGCCGCTCTGCGCGGCTGCGCCCGCCGTCGCCTCGCGCGCGCAGCCGACCATGCGCAGGCCCGGCGTCGCAAAACCACGTTTCATCGCCTGACGCGCGAACCGCTATTCATGCGTAATAAATATTCCGTCTGTTAGCTCACGAATTGCACGTTATTTGCAAGCGGCAATGTCGACTAAGGCGTCTAATCCGGCTTTATTGTTTTTTCTTTCAGATTTGCAAGGCGCATTTTCTCCCGCCGGTGCAGTCTGCGTATTCCGCGACGGCGCTCAATTTCGTGCTACCTCGCGCATCTTCTTCGCGCAAGCGTTTGCGCGGCAGCGCACGCGTGCGCGTTGACAGGCGCCGCGGCGATGCCCGCTCCGCAAGGATTTGACGGTTCCTTGCATTCATCTGTTGGTTATCCCGCTCCCATCGTATTCCGGTCTGTTTTAGGCTCGCATTGCAATGTCAGTGTTTAACCTTAAAGGACCGCTCAAATGAATCTACAAAACCACCACGCCTGCCGCCCGTTCCTCGAAGCCGGCAATCTGTCGCAAATCTCCGCGTATTACGAAGAAGGCCGCAATGTCATGTGGATGATGCTGCGCGCGCAGCCGCGTCCCTGTTTCAATCTCGATCTGGTCCACGACATTCTCGGGCTCGCGCAGGCGGCGCGCGAGTCGGGTCTGCCCATCGACTTCTGGGTGACGGGTTCGCTGATCCCGAACATCTACAACGTGGGCGGCGACCTCGATTTCTTCGCCGACGCGATCCGCTCCGGCAAGCGCCAGGCGCTCATGGCTTACGCGCGTGCGTGCGTCGACTGTGTTCACGCGGCGGCGCGCGGTTTCGACACCGGCGCGATATCGATTGCGATGGTGGAGGGCACGGCGCTCGGCGGCGGCTTCGAGGCGGCGCTCGCGCATCATTTTCTGCTGGCTCAGTCGGACGCGCGCATGGGCTTTCCCGAGATCGCGTTCAATCTGTTTCCCGGTATGGGCGGTTATTCGCTCGTGGCGCGCAAGGCGGGCATGCGCCTCGCCGAGGAACTGATCGGCGCCGGCGAATCGCATACCGCGGAGTGGCATAGCGAAAAGGGTCTCGTCGATCAACTGTTCGAGCCCGGCGACGCCTACGTGGCGACCCGCACTTTCATCGACACGCTCAAGCCGAAAATGAACGGCATTCGCGCGATGCTGCGGGCCCGTCAGCGCGTGCTGCAACTGCCGCGCGCGGAACTGATGGAAATCACCGAAGACTGGGTGGACGCCGCTTTCATGATCGAAGAGAAGGATCTCGCCTTTATGGAGCGGCTTGTGATGCTGCAAAACCGCCGCACCTCCAACTTGCGGCAGACGGCTGCGAGCGCAGCCAATTTCGGCTGAATCATCCCGGCGCGGCCAGCGCGCGCGGTGCCGCTCGCAAGCTCAGGCAATCAGCCTGAGCTTCTGCCTGTCCTGCAGCCAGCGCTCGAAATCCGCGGCGGGCATGGGGTGAGCGTACAGATAGCCCTGCACGTATTCCACATCCAGCCCCTTCATGAACGCCTCTTCGGACTCCGTCTCAATCCCTTCGGCGACCACCTTGAACCCCAGTTCCTGCGCGACCACGACCATCGAGCGCACCAGCGCTTGCGCTTTGGAGTCCGCGTTGATGGAACGCACGAAACTGCGATCGAGCTTGATCACGTCGAGCGGAATGCGGCCCAGTTGGGAGAGCGACGAATAGCCGGTGCCGAAGTCGTCCAGATGCACCTGTGCGCCGAGCTGGCGGAACTGCTTGATGAGGTCGATTGCCGCGGCTTCGTCCTCGATCAGACAGCTCTCAGTCAGTTCGACGTCGACGAGACAGGGGTCGAGTCTTGCCTCTGCAAGCGCTTCGGTGAAATGCCGGACCACGGCCGTGTCCACCAGTTGCCGCGCCGACACGTTGATGGCAATGCGCAGGTTGTAACCGTCCGCTTTCCATTTGGCGGCCTGTTTGGCGGCGGTATGCATGACCCAGCGGCCGAGCACGCCGATCAGGCCCGATTCCTCGGCATAACGAATGAACTCAGCCGGCATGATCTGCCCGCGTTCCGGCGAATTCCAGCGCACCAGCGCTTCCACGCCTTGCACCACGCCCGTCGAAAGCAGCAGCTTTGGCTGATAGTGCAGCGTCAGTTGGCCTTCTTCGAGCCCGCGCCGCAGGTTCGTGTCGAGCCACATGTATTCGGCGACCTTGCGGTTCATTTCCGGCGAGAACACGCGGTGCGTGCGCTTGCCTTCGTCTTTCGCGACGTACATCGCGGTATCGGCCGAGCGGATCAGCGACTCCAGATTGTCGCCGTGTTCCGGATAGCGCGCGATGCCGATCGAGCAGCCCGTATACACCTCAACCAGGCCGAGGCTGAAGGGCGTGCGCATGCGCTCGAGTATGCGCTGCGCGGTGGCTTCCAGTTCGTGGGCCGCGCCTTTGGCCGCGAGCACGATGAACTCGTCGCCACCGAGCCGCGCGAGCGTGTCGCCTTCGTTCAGGCAGGTGCCGATTGCCGCGGACACGTCGCGAATCAGACGGTCGCCGAACACATGGCCGTAGTGATCGTTGACCTTCTTGAAGTTGTCCAGATCGAGAAACAGCACGCCGACCGATTCGCCAGGAGCGGCTTCTTCGATTGCGCTGCGGATCTTGTCCTGAATCGCATTGCGATTGGCGAGTCCGGTGAGCGAATCTGTGTTCGCAAGCTGCGTGAGACGTTCCTGCGCGAGGCGTTCCTCGGTGATGTCCGTGCCCGAACAGATCAGGTATTGCTCATCCACGCCGCTGCCGCTTTGCACGAACTTGTTGCGAAACAGAAAGAGCCGTTCGCCCTGCAGCGTCTTCACGCGCCGTTCCACTTCATACGACACGCCGCGGTTGAAGAAGCCCGTAATGTTCTGGCTCGACGCCGCGCCGTCTTCCGAGGACATGAAAAGCGCCCATACATTGCGCCCGACGATGTTCTCTTCCTTCACGCCGGTGAGCTCTTCGGCAAGCCGGTTAAAGCGCTGGATCCGCCCGTGCCGGTCGACGATCACCACGACCGAATTCACTTCGGACACCACCTGCTCTGCGAACGACAGACCGTGCATCAGATCGCGCGCGACAGATTCCGTGTCGTCATAAGCGGAGGCGGTGCCGGCCCAGTTGCTGCTGTTGATTTTTCTGCCGACGAGATGCAGCCGCAGCGGCTCGCCGAACATTCGCACGTCGAGCACCAGGTGCGACGTGATACCCGTGAGGCAACGGATCTGCGCTGCCTGCTGGGGATTCAGCGGAATGGCCACGTTGGCCGGCACGTCGCCCGTGACTGGCGTCAGTTCGAGCGCGTTGCTGTCGCTCGACAGACGCCAGCAAGGGCTGCTTGTGCCGAACTGCGCAAAAAGCACCTGCTCGTGTTGGTCGTCATTCATGGGATCCCCGGGCGGTGTGCCGTTTCGGCCCTGATGGCGGATAGCGGCAGACAGTCTTCATCATACTTAAAGACGGGCCCATTGTAGCGAAGCCACTGAAATTCGGGACATAAAACATGAATGACGCGGGCTTGCGCGCGGCGCGGCTGAATCGGTAAAAGAGGCAGTCCGAACAATGCCGGACAAGGCATTCTCTACATGCGGGGCATTCTGCCGGATAGCGTCTAGAACCGTCGCGTGAGGAAGCTGCGGGCGCGCTCCCGTTCGAGCGGATCGGCCTCCACTGACGCGTCGAACCAGAACGCGCCCGCCGCGAGCGTGGCAACGACGATGCCGTCGCGATACAGCACTCGGTTGCCGGCTACTGCGGGAACGCGCTCGCCGACCAGCAGCGTGCCGGCCAGATTCAACGGATCGGTGCCGCCGACGCACACAAAAGCACTGTCGTTCGCATGTCTGCGCACTTCGCGCAGCAAGGGTATCGCTTCGGGCAACGCGAATTGCTCGCCGGCCAGTCCATTTACGAAGCGTCCGCCACGAATCACGCCGCGCGCTTCGAGCCGCTGATACACGCGCAGCAGATCGCGCCACGGCGGCAACCAGTCGGCTTCGCGCGCAAGCAGCCGCCAGAACACGACGCCGTAGCGCCGCAGCAAGGTCATCGCGACATGTTCGAGAATCTCGGGCGGCAATTGGCGAGGCTGTTGTGCTGGCCGCTGAAGATCTTTAGCGACGTCGCCGGATTGCATGCTCGCGGCCGCCGAGCTGCGTCGGTTCACGAGTGCCCAGCGACCGGCGTCGTCCATGCCGCCGATCAGCGCCGTCGAGCGCGCGCGGCGGCTGCCCGCGTAGGCATTGCGTTTGGCGGCCGGCTTGAGCAGCGCGCGCAGGCCCGCGAAACTGTCCGAGTTGACGAGACCGGCCGCCACCAGTTCGCCGAGGGCGTTTTCTAGTTCGATACGCAGTACGCGAAGTTCGTGCAGCAGTTCGTCGAAAAACATTGCGCCGTGCTCGGACAGCGCGTCGTGAACCGATTGCGCGCGCGCCGAGAGTTCAGGTTGACGCGCCGGGTCGATCAGCGCGCTCCACACGCGCACCTGGGCGCGCGGCAACAGGACGATCGGCGTGCCGCGCACCGGCGCCGCGGCGCTGCGCGAACGCTCGGTGAGGCGGGTCCAGACAATCTTGCCTGCCCGGCATAGTTCGTCGAGCGAAGTATTGGAGTAGGCCTTCACGCGCGCCGGCAAAATCTCTTCCTCCCAGGCGCTGGCCGCGGCTTCGAAGCCCGCCATCTGTTCAAGCACCGCCGCAAGCGCGTCGCGGCCTTCGCTGCGCGTGTCCGGCGTCAGGTGCTGCCACTCGAACAGAAAGCGCATGAAGTCGTGGCGTTCCACCGGTTCGATCTCGCGGCGCAGGCGCTTGACCGTATAGCGGTGAATCCGGGCAAGCAGGTGCCGCTCGCACCATTCGTCGTCGGCGGTTTGCGCAGTGAAGCGGCCACGCATCACGTAGCCTTCCGCTTCGAGGCGCACGAGCGCCTCGTCGACTGCCGTCTGCGGTAGCCTCAACGCGTCTGCAATCGCGCCGGCCGGCAGCGGGCCGAAGCCCGTCAGCCGCGCGCGGAGCACGTCGAGCAGGGCATCGTCGGCGCTCCACTCGTTGGCGTAGCCCTTCGGCGCGGCGAGCGGCGGCGCAAAGCGCGCGCCGTTCGTGTCGGGATACAGCGCGGCGAAGCAGGTCAGGCGTTCCACGGGCAGCCACAGCGCGGCATCGGCGGCAATTGCGAGGCGCGTCGCGCGGCCCGATTGCGCAAGCGAGGCGAGCCATTCCAGCCAGCCTTCGTTGTTGCGCGCCTCGGCTTCGGTCACGCACGCGAGGCCCGTGAGCGCCTCGTGCATTTCGTCGACACTGCGTGCCTGCGGCCAGGCTTCGTCGCGCACGCTGGCAATCGCGTCGGCGTCGAGCGCACCGAGGTCGTCGGCGCTCGACGGGTCGCTCCAGCGGCGGTTCAGCACGGCCTGCGTGCGGCGCTCTTCGATGGGCGCGTCGTCGAGATAAGCGTAGGGCTTCGCGTTGAGGATTTCGGCGGCAAGGGGCGAGGGCGCCGGCAGATCGCGCGCCACGAGTTTTACTTCGCCGCTTTCGATACGGCGCAGCAGCGCGATCCAGCGCTCGCTGTCCATCGCGTCGTGCAGGCAGTCGTCGACGGTCTGATCGACGAGCGGGTGACGCGGCAGTTCGCGCTCGCCGACCACGTTTTCCAGACACGCAGCCTGCTCGGGGAACACGCTCGTCAGCAGATCTTCGCTGCGCATGCGCTGCAATTGCGGCGCCGTTTTGCGCCCCCCGGTGTAGCGCGGCAGGCCGAGTGCGGTGGTCGCGTTCCAGCGCCAGCGCACGCCGAACAGTGGTGCGTCGAGCAGCGCCTGGATTAGCAGCCGTTCGGCGCTTGCGGAATGCAGATAGCGCCACACTTCGTCGAGCACGAACGAGTGGCTGCCGGTCAGCGACAGCACGATTGCGTCTTCGGTGGCGGCCGCTTGCAGTTCGAAGTTGAACTGACGGCAAAAGCGCTTGCGCAGCGCGAGGCCCCACGCGCGGTTCACACGGCTGCCGAACGGCGCGTGAATCACCAGTTGCGTGCCGCCGGATTCGTCGAAGAAGCGCTCCATCACCAGCGTGTCCTGCGTCGGCAGCACGCCGAGCGCCGCGCGAGCGCGTGCAAGGTACTCGACGATCTGGCGCGCGGCGGCTTCGTCGAGCCCGAGTTCGGCGATGAGCCAGTCGATCGCGTGTTCGAGGCGCGCGGGCATGGGGTTGGGGGAGTTGTCCGGACTGGCCGGATCAGCGCTATGGGTGGAATTCGCGGGCCCGGCCCTGCGGGTCAGACCGGGCGGATTTTGCGGTTCGGACGAAGCGGTGAGATCCGTGGGACGGGCAGGACCGGCAGGACCGGCAGAACCGGCAGAACCGGCAGAACCGGCAGAACCGGCACGACCGGCACGACCGGCATCCCCGGCCGCACTGCCGCCATCGCCGCTATCGCCACCAAGCAGCCGCCCGATCTGCGCCCGCAGCCGCGCTACGCCGCACGACAACTCGTCGCTGCGGCCCGGCGCCTCGCCGAGCCAGAACGGGATATTGGGCGGCTGGCCCTGCGCATCCTCCACACGCACCCGGCCGCTTTCGATCCGCAAAATCCGGTACGACGCGTTGCCGAGCTGAAACACGTCGCCCGCGAGACTTTCGACCGCGAAGTCTTCATTGACGGTGCCGATATTGATCGCCTGAGGCTCCAGCACGACCGCGTAGTCGGCGTTCTCGGGAATCGTGCCGCCCGAGGTTACCGCGACGAGCTTGCCGCCGCGCCGGCCCCGCAACGTGCCGCTCACCACGTCGCGATGGATATACGCGGCGCGCGGTCCGTTGCGGCTCGTGTAACCTTCGGCGAGCATGCGCAGCACGGCGTCGAATTGCTCGCGCGAGAGCTCCGCGTAGGGCGCCGCGCGGCGCACCAGCTCGAAGAGCGCATCCTCGCTCCACTCCGCGCTGGACACCTCCGCGACGATCTGTTGCGCGAGCACGTCGAGCGGCGCGCGCGGAATGCGCAGCGCGTCGAGTTCGCCGCGCCGCACGCAATCGAGCAGCGCCGCACATTCAATCAGGTCGTCGCGCGAAGTGGGAAAGAGCCGGCCTTTCGGCATGCCGCCGACATGGTGGCCCGAGCGCCCCACACGTTGCAGGAACGGCGCGATCGCGCGCGGCGAACCCATCTGGCAGACCAGGTCGACGTCGCCGATGTCAATGCCGAGTTCGAGCGACGCCGTGGCGATCAGCACCCGCAGTTCGCCGCGCTTGAGCCGCTGCTCCGCGTCGAAGCGGTGCTCCCGCGCGAGGCTGCCGTGATGCGCCGCGACGGCTTCCTTGCCGAGCCGCTCGGTCAGATGACGCGCGGCGCGTTCGGCCATGCGGCGTGTGTTGACGAAAACGAGCGTCGTGCGATGCAGCGCGACCAGTTCCGCGAGCCGGTCGTAGACACGCTCCCAGACTTCGTTCGGCATGACGGCTTCGAGCGGCACCGGCGGAATTTCCAGCGCCAGGTCGCGCGCGCGGATGTGGCCCACGTCGACAATCGCGCAGTCGGCGGCAATCTCGCTGTCGACGCTCGCGCCTCCTACGAGAAATCGTGCAACCGCGCTCACCGGCTTTTGCGTCGCGGACAGACCGATGCGTGGCAGACGCCGCCCGCACAACGCGTCGAGCCGCTCCAGGCTGAGCGCGAGATGGCTGCCGCGCTTGCTGCCGGCGAGCGCATGAATTTCGTCGACGATCACCGTGCGCACCGTGGCCAGCATGCGCCGGCCAGAGTCCGAGCCGAGCAGCACGTAAAGCGATTCGGGCGTGGTGACGAGAATATGCGGCGCGCGCTTTTTGAGCGCGTTGCGCTCCTGTTGCGTGGTGTCGCCGGTGCGAACGGCCGTGCGGATCTCGAGCGGCGGCAGCCCGCGCGCCGCGAGTTCCGCGCCGATGCCTTGCAGCGGCACCTGAAGATTGAGACGGATGTCGTTGGACAGCGCCTTGAGCGGCGACACGTAGACCACCAGCGTTTCGTCGAGCAAGGCGCCGTTGCTGGCGAGACCTTGCTGGACCAGATCGTCAAGTGCTGACAGGAACGCGGTGAGCGTTTTGCCCGAACCCGTGGGCGCGGCGACCAGCGTCGAGCGTCCCCGGCGGATGGGCGGCCACGCGGCGGTTTGCGCGTCGGTGGGCGCCGCGAAAGTCTTCAGGAACCAGCCGGCCACGGCGGGGTGGAAGTCCGCCAGCGCGGCGTGCGCGTACTGCGCGACGGGGGTAGCCGGCACGGCGAGCGCGGCGGGTGTAGTAGACATAGCAGGCACGGCGGGCGTGGCAGCAGCGGCGGTCGTGGCAGGACCGGCAGCAGCAGGAGCAGCAGGCGTGACAGGCGTGACAGGCGTGGCAGAGGGGCTGCGCGCGGCGGCGCTGTCCGCCCCCGAGTCCGGGGCGGGGCTGATGGCGGACGCGTTTCTGGCGGCGGTTGAAGTCATGCGAGTGTAGATGGGGGCGCGACGCCCGATATCCAGCGGCGCAATCCTCGTGCGCGGGCAGCGAAACCCGGCGGGCCGGAAGATCTCCGGGAGATCGCCGGGAAACCAGTCTCGCAGGTTTTCGCGGCATTTGCCAAATGCCGCGCTCAGCATGCCACGCTAGGCAGCCGCGCCGCCCGAATGCGCCGCCACGGCGTCCATGGTCCGGGCCGAGTACACCATCGCCGCGCCGGCGTTGATCGCGACCGCCACCCCGAGCGCTTCGGCGATTTCCTCGCGGCTGGCGCCATGCTTGAGCGCTTCAGCGGTATGCACGGTGATACAGCCGTCGCAGCGCAAGCTCACGGCGACTGCGAGCGCAATCAGTTCGCGCGTCTTCGCGCCGAGCAGATCGGCTTTCTGCCCCGCGCCCGACAGCGCCTGGTACCCCTTAACCGTATCCGGCGACAGCTTGCCGATTTCGCCGATGCGCCCAAACAACTCCTTGCGGTACTCGATCCAGTTCAGCATGGCAATGCTCCTTTGTCTGTGGCGAGCCGGCGGTTGCCGGTGTCGTGGGACAAAGTATTGCGCGCAGCGGCGATATCCTGAATACTCGGCTGGCTCAACTTTTAGCGCCAAAGTCTCATGGACACGCTCAGCCGATTGCTCGACCTCGCCCGGCCGCAGGCCAGCCTCGATCTGCGCTGTCTGCTGAGCGGCGCATTCGACATAGACCATACGCCGATGGAGCCGGGCATCGCGCCATTTCACCTGGTGCTAGGGGGCGAGTGTGTCATCGAGACGGCAGACGGAGAGCCCGTGCCGCTGTGCACCGGCGATTTCGTGCTGTTTCCGCGCGGCACCGCGCATCGCGTGCGGGATACGAAGCGCCGCACAGCCACTGCGCCGCTCGTGACGGGCCACGACGGCCTGCTGCCCATCAAGAGCAATCACGCCGCAGCGGACGGCAAATTGTCGAACGGCGCCGCGCCTCGCGCCGACCTCGACCTGCTATGCGGCCGCTTCGTTTACACGCCTGGCTCTTCCGCCTTGCTGCTGAACGCACTGCCTGATCCGTTTCGCGTGTCGCTCGGCGGCGCGCACGCGCTGGGCCCGTTGCAGGCGCTCATCGGCCTCATGCGCGACGAAGCCGGACAACGCCGTCCCGGCGCGCTTGCCATCGTCACTGCGTTAAGCCAGGCACTCTTCACGATGGCGCTGCGCGTGCACGGCGAGGAGGCCGGCTCGGCCCCCGGCATGCTGGCGCTGCTTGCCGACCCGCGTCTTGCGGCGTCGGTGCAGGGCATGCTCGGTGAGCCGCAGCGACCCTGGACCATCGCCGAACTCGGCGACCTTGCGGCGATGTCGCGCGCCACTTACGCACGGCGTTTCAACGAACGCGCCGGCATGACCGTGATGGATTTCCTCACGCAGATCCGCATGACGATCGCTTGCGATTTGCTGCGTAGGACTCAACAAAGCGCGGCGGAAATCGGCGAGGCGGTGGGTTATCAATCGGAAGCGGCGTTTGGCAAGGCGTTCCAGCAGCACGTGGGCGTGACGCCGGGGCGCTACCGGCGGCTGCCGCACAACGGCGCACCCGCCGCGGCGGCATGAAGCCGGACGCGGCCTAGTGTGGGTCGCCGTGCGTGCCCGACCAGTGCTTTTCCGCGACTGAGATGAGCCACGCCACGAGCAACGCGCTCACCGTGCCGAGCGTGACTTCGCCAAGGCGCAGCAAGGCCTTGTCCCATGCCGGGCCGATGCCCGGCACCAGCAGCATGATGGTCGCCGTAATGCCGCCAAGCCGCGCCGCGCTGCCCACGTTGACCACCCAGCAGATCACGATAGCCGCTGCCACCGTCGCCGCATAAGCCGCGAAATAGCCGTGGCCGAGGGTCGCGCCCGCGAGGCCGCACACGCCGCCGACCATCGCGCCGATGAACTGGTCGCGCGACAGCTTGCGCGTGTCGATATAGCTGTGCTGGCTCACTGCGATGGCCGTAATCGCGGCCCAGAACGCCTGCTCGGTGTGCAGCATGCGGCCGATGCCGAACGCGAGGCTTGCGCCCGCTACGGCCTGGAAGGCCATCAAACTGCCTTCGGCAAGGCGCTCCGCGAACGGCAGTGACTTCAGGAAGGCGAACAGGGATTCGCCGGCGCTTCTGCGGCTCGTGTGCGCTGGATTGTCGGAAGGAGTCATCGGCTGGCGAAATGGCGAAGGCGGCTCGCAAAGCAAGGCGGTTCGCAAGCCGCGCAAGGGCGCTCGTATTTTACCGTTCGCGGCGGCGCAGCCGGCGGTAGCGGTTCATGAGCGGCGTTGCCGACACGCCGTGAATCACGACAGAAGCGGTGACGACCGCCAGCGCGAGCGGCATGAGCGGTGTGATGTCGGCAGCCGGTCCGTGTTCCAGCGCATACGCCAGGTAGTAGAACGAGCCCACGCCGCGAATGCCGAACCAGCTCATCAGGCGCCGTTGCGTCGGCGAAGCGGCCGAGCCCAGCAGCGACAATTCCACCGACGCGGGCCGCACCCCACAGAACAGCACGACGATGAGCGCGAGCGCGGGCCAGGTGAAGAGCGGCGCGTTCAGCGTGGCAAGCACGTTGCCGACCATTGCCATGATGATTACTTCCGCGATGCGTTCGAGCTCGATCGTGAAGCCGAGCACCGACTCGGTCATGAACGCGTGAGCCTTGTCAGGGTCGGACGCGGTCGCTTCCACATCGGCCGGGTCGATGGTGCCGATCGCTTCGCGCGGCGAGGTGCCGCCGCTCGCGCGATGTTCGACCCGGCGCATCGAAACCCCCGCCGCAAACACGGCGAGAAAGCCGTAGGTTTGCGCGAGTTGCGCGGCGCCGAACGACAGGCCGATCAGGCCGAGCGCAAAAAAGCCCTCGAGCCCGAGCGCATGCGCATGGCGCGTGCGCAGCCACGCGACGGCGTGCGTCGTCCCCCAGCCGAGCAGACCGCCAATCGCGATCGCACCCAGCACGCCCCACACGGCAGTGCCCGCGAGCCTCAGATTCAGCACGTCGCCCGCGCCGGCTGCGGGCATCGCGCAGAACGCAAGGCCGACCATCGCGAAGGGCAGCGCAATGCCGTCGTTCAGGCCGCCTTCGCCGGAGAGCGCAAAGCGCAGCAGATCGTGATCGCCGGGGTCGTGCACCTGCACGTCATGAGCGAGCACCGGATCGGTTGGCGCGAGAATCGCCGCGAGCAGGATGGCAGCCCCCCAGCCGAGATGAAGCACGTACACGCAGAAAAGGGCGAGGAGCGGCACGGTGGCGAGCATCGCCAGAAAGCCGAGGCGCAGCGGCACGGCCCACAACCCGTCAAGCATGCCCACGCGCAACCGCAAGCCGATGGTGAACAGCGAGACCAGCAGCGCAATCTCGGTGAGCGTGCGCAGCAGGTGCGCGTCGGCGATCATGTCGAGGTGCAGCAGATCGAGGCCCGGCGGCCCGAGCCCGTAGCCGACCGCGACATACACCATCGCGGCGCTAACAGGTAGGCGGCGCAATGTCGTCGCGGCTACGCCCATGAAGACGAACACCGCGCCGACGATCAGGAACCAGTATGTTTCGTGCATGTGCATCTGGTCGAGGCCTGTCATGCGATCTGCGCGCGGCAGGCCGGGTGAAGGGGCGCAGCCCCGGACGCCTCACGCGAACGTTGTGAGCGCATGGTTTGCGTCAGGGCGTGCATGAACGCCCACAGGAACTGCATGAAGCGAATGGACGCGGACGAATGCACGAGCGGATGCAGGCGGATGCACGCGGATGCAATCAGACGCAACCGTGCAACCATGCGAGCGAATGCAAGCTTGCAACCGTGCAACCGTGCAACGCAATGCACCTCAAGGCGCGCGTCCAAATGCTTCGCGCAGTTTGCGCTTGGCCTGCTCCAACGTTGCACGGCGAGTCTTGGGCAGGTTTCGGCCCGCGCGGTTGATGTAGAAGTTGAGCATCGACATCGCCGATTGAAACGGCGTGCCTTTGCGGCGCCGGCTTTTCGTCGACGACTGTTTCAGCGATTGCGCAATCTCTTCAGCGTTCGCGTTCTTGAAGATGTCGGGCTGGAGGTCCATCGCGTCGCTCGTTTCCATCACATGATGCGACCACTTGCGTGGGCGTTTGCCGCCGCCGGCGCTCGCAGCCTTGCGATGTTGCGCGGCATGCGCTTGCGCATGGCGTTGTCGCGGCGGTCTTCCGGACTTGCCGCGCGCCTGCGGGCGCTTCGCTTTACTGGTGGTTTTGCTGGTGGCCATGACAGCCGCCTCCCTTTCGGGTGCTGGGTGGCCCGGCTGTGCCCGCTCGCCTCGTGCGGTTCACGAGACTGCCGGTAATGGACTCAGCGCGCCGGCGCCGCGAGGGCTCCCGGCGCGTCGTCGACGAGCAGCGCGAAGCGCGGATCCGCCGGAACTCAGACGGGATTCGCTTCACGCATTCGCCGCAGAGTACCCGTTACAGCTTGACGCCGCCGGCTTCGGGCGCGTCGGACGAGCCGGCCGGAATGTCGCCGATGCGCGTGTCGTCGCGCGTGTCGAAGCGGTCGCGGCTCCAGTACGGCTCGCTGCCGTAGTACTGGTGCACCGAGGTGGCCCACGTCTCATCCGCCATCGACGGCCAGTGATCCTTGTCGAACCCCGGCGCGTTCTTCACGCTTTCTGCCGGCATGTTCAGCACGAAGCACTTCTGCTCGGTGTCGAGCGTGAGCGCTTGCCACGGAATGGCGAGCAGCTTGTCGCCGATGCCGAGGAAGCCGCCGCTCGAAAGCACGGCATACGCAATGCGGCCAGAGCGCACGTCGAGCATGATGTCCTTGATCTTGCCGATGTCCTCGCCGTCGCTACTGAGGACCCGGTTGTCGTCGAGCGTGTCTGCTGCCATGACGTCCGGCCCGGGGCCTTCCGCCGTTGCACTGCCTTTACCGACGATACGTGCTCCTTGCATGCCTTGCGTCTGACTTTGCATGACCATGATCTGCCTCCTTCGCAGGTTAAGGGTAATGACAGTGAAGCAACGCGCGTTCCTCGTCGTATCACGCAAGGCTTGGCGACAACGTGCAGGCGTGCAGGGGTGGATCGCCTGAATGGCTGAATGGCTGAGTGATTAACCGGCAGGCGGTTTTTCCGCGCCCGGCGCAGCAGCGGCGCGCCGCGAGCTTCGCGGGCGAGCTTTCATTCCCGCTTCGCCTTCCCTTGTTACGCCGGTCTTCGCGGCGGCTTTGCCGCGAGCTTGACGGGCGGTTTTCGCGCCCGCCTTAAGCGCCGCTTTATTCGCTTCCTTGCGGATTGCACGTGACTTTTGCAGCAACGTCGAAATCGAGCCGTTGATGCTGTCCGCCGCTTGCGCTTCGCGCAGCTTGCGTCCCTTTGCCCCCGCCTGACGTGCGAGTTTCGCCGCGCGTTTCTCGGCGTGCGCGAGCAATGCGGCAAACGCCACCTCGTCCACTTTCAGGCCACGTCTTGACTGCCCAGGAGGCAGACTCTGCAATTCGTCTGCCTCGAAGGCGCTGATCACAGCAGGATGGATATAGCAGCGCCGGCATACCGCCGGCGTGTTGCGCAGCAGGCTTGCCACTTCCTTGACGGTGGCCACGATATGGCGCCGGGCTTCCGCGGCGCTCTCGCACACGAGGCGCCGCAGCGTGGCGAGCGCGTAGACGCTGCCCGCCCATGTCCGATAGTCCTTCGCAGTGAAATCCGCGCCGCTTGCGCGGCGCAGATAATCGTTGATGTCGGCGGAACCGACCGTGCGGCGGTTGCCGTCGTCATCGAGATACTGGAACAGGTCGTGGCCCGGCAGTTCCGCGCAACGCCGCACGACGCGCTTGACGCGCGCGTCGTCGACAGTGACGTCATGTTCAATGCCGCTTTTGCCGCGAAACTTGAAGCGCACTTGTCCCGCTTCCACTTTGACGTGTTTTTTGCGCAGCGTCGTCAACCCGTATGACTGATTTTCGCGCGCGTACTCGACGCTGCCGATGCGCACGAGCGTCGTGTCCAGCAGCCGCACCACGGCGGCCATCACCTTGTCGCAAGGCATGCCGGGCAATTCGAGATCGCGCGCCACGCGCGCGCGAATCTTCGGCAATGCGCGGCCGAACTCGCGCATGCGTTCGTATTTGTCCGCATCGCGCGTTTCGCGCCAGCGCGGGTGATAACGGTATTGCTTGCGCCCGCGTGTATCGCGGCCGGTTGCCTGAATGTGCCCGCGCGGATCGGGGCAGATCCACACGTCTTCGTAGGCGGGTGGAATCGCGAGCGAATTGATGCGCTGGATTTCCGCTTCGTCTTCAATGCGCTTTCCTTCGACGTCGAAATACGCGAACCCGTCCTTCTCGCGCTTGCGCGTGTAGCCTGGCTTGCTGTCGTCAGCATGGCGCAGACCGGGCGGCATGGCCGTGGAAGCGGCCTGCTTCGCGGCGTCATCGGCCGGCGCATGAGCGTTGGGTGTGGTGCTGTTCGTCGTAGGCATCTTCGCAGGTAGAACTTTCAAGCGTGAAGCGCGTTGCGCCAGTGATGGCCCGGAGCAAGGGCGGTGCCTGGCGCTGCACGCCGACGGCTGCGGCGCTGCGTGCGCGGAACAGTCCTTGCGATGAACGTCATACGTAACCATCCGCCCATCAACCAACACAGGAGAGCGCCATGAGCAGCACGCTGAATCCCGATGAAGAGCCGCAACAGGTCGTGAAGCAGACCTCCGGTACGACCGGCACGTTGGGACCGAGCGATTCGTCCGATAGCGGCAGCGATGTCGCTGGCCAGAAGCGCCATGAGTTCGATGTCGATACCGAGCTCGACAATCATGCGCTGGAAACCGGCGAGCTCGAACTCGCCAGCGACACCGACCGTGCGGGGACTGGCGAGCGCGCGGCGGCCGACGGCGATTCGACGCTCGACCCGGATCGCGACATCGAACCAGATCGCATCGTGAGCCCACCGGAAGCGGCGGACGACGACGGTCTCGACGAGGACCCGAGCGGCCTGTAGACAGCCCGCATGGTCGCTGTGCGGTTGCCTTCGCGTTGCGCTGTGTCCTGCGCCTGGCGGGTCATACGGCGCGGCGCAGGCTCACGCGCCGGCGGCAGGCACATGCCTTGCTGCACCCCAATTGATGAACAGCTAATGAGGAGGGCTGGCGTCCCGCACGCAGCCCCGCATTTGAGTGAAGGAGAGAACAGATGGCTAATAGCCTCGACGGTCTGAAAGTAGCGGTACTCGCAGTGGATGGTTTCGAACAGGCGGAACTGGTCGAACCCAAACGCGCGCTGGCCGAGGCCGGCGCAACCGTGCACGTGATTTCGGAGAAGCCCGGCAAGATCCAGGGCTTCAAGCATGTCGACAAGGGCGACGCGGTCGAAGTCGACACGACTTTCGACAAAGCCACTGCCGCCGACTACGACGCGGTGGTGTTGCCCGGCGGCGTGGTGAACGGCGATGCAATCCGTCTGCTGCCGCAGGCGCAGGCTTTTGTGAAGGCTGCCGACAGCGCACACAAACCGATCGCGGTGATTTGCCACGGCACCTGGCTGCCGGTGTCGGCGGGAATCATCAAGGGCCGCACGGTGACGAGCTGGCCGAGTCTGCAGGACGACATTCGCAACGCGGGCGGCACATGGGTCGACCAGGAAGTGGTGGAAGACAGCAACCTGATTTCGAGCCGCAAGCCCGACGACATTCCCGCTTTCAACAAGGCGCTGATCGGGCAACTGTCGAAACGCAAGGCAGCATGAGCGGCACGACGCGCGTCGCGCTGTGCGCAAAGCGAGGCGATGGGTGTCGTCGAACAGCGCCGGTGACTCCGTAAGCAAGGGAGAAAAAGCATGAAACTACGGTATTCCCTCCAGGTAACGGCGCTCGCGCTGGGCCTTGGCGTGGCGTCAGCCGGCGCAGCGTATGCGCAGGCAAGCGACGCCCCGGCGAGCGCGGCGCCCACGGGCGGCACCAGCCTTTCTCCGGCGGACCAGCAATTCATTCAGGACGCCTCGCAATCCGACGCTACCGAAATCGCCGCGAGCAAGATCGCGCTGAAGAATTCGCGTGATCCGCGTGTGAAGAAGTTCGCGCAGCAGATGATCACGGACCACACGAAACTCTCGCGCAGCATGGCCGCGCTCACGGCGAAAAAGCGTGTGCCTGCGGCGCCTGCGGCCGACTCGGCGCTCGTCGGCAAGCTGCAAACGCTCAAGGGTCAGCAGTTCGACGAAGCGTATGTCGAGCAGGTCGGCGTAGAGGCGCATCAGCGGGCGGTCGATCTGTTCCGGCAGCAGAGCCAGAGCGGCACCGACTCGCAACTGAAGGCCGCGGCCGCCCGCGCGTTGCCGATCATCCAGCATCATCTCGAGATGGCGAAGCAGCTTGCCGGCACCATGAAGGGTTCTTCATCATGAACGCAATCCTGCCGCGGCCTGCCTATGAGGACTCTCTTATGCAGATCACTTTTCCCGACGACAAGCCGACCTTCGATGGCGCGAACCTGACCGTTCGCTTCATGGCGCGCGTGGAGGGCGAACCGGTTGTGTGCGCAATTACCGTCGAGGCGCTCGAGGATCATTTCGGCGCGGAGTCGCCGCTCGAAAGCGCGTTGATGGAAGCCTTCGAAAAGGGCCGCAACCGCATCCGTTCGGTGTGCGCCGAGGCGCTCGACCAGAACAACGGCGAGGGCGTCATCCTGCATAGCGGACTGTTCCGCGTTGAAGGCATGGAATCCGATCGCGGCACCGCCGCCTAGCGCGGGCATTCGCGTCGCGCGCACTGAGCGGCCCGGTGGCCGCTCAGTAGCGAGCGCAGCCGCCGCTCATCGCCGGAAGGCGCACCGAAGTTCGCGAGCGTCGTCCGCAAAAACGCTATCACGATGCAAGGAGGCCGTATGTCACTCATCGTCGCAGCACGCTTTACGACTTTCCCAGCCGCTGAAGAAGCGGCGCAAAAACTCTTTAACGCAGGCTTCGTCGAGGAAGACGTCACGCTTTTCTTCGTCAATCCTCGCGGCCAGCATGCGCGTTTTCCGATTGGCGGAGATACGCACACCGACGCCGGATCGAAGGGCGCCCCCAAGGGCGCAGGTCTTGGTGTGACGATCGGCGCGGTGGCGGGCGCAATTGTGGGCGTCGCCATCTTCGCGGCGTTTTCCGCACCGTTGCTGGTGTCGGCGATTGCCGCAGGCGTGGGTGCGTATATCGGGTCGCTTGCCGGCGCGATGTGGCGCACACGGCAGAGCGCCGAGGCCGGGCATCGCACGCCGTTTCATGAAGAGACGCGGGACTCCGGCGTGCTCGTCGCCGTGCACGTGTCGACGGATAATCAACTCGAGGCGGCGCGCGTGTTGCGCGATGCAGGCGGCGTGTCGATTGAACGCGCGACTGGACGTTGGCAACAGGGCCGCTGGGCCGATTTCGATCCGCTGAAGCAGCCTGTGCCGCTGAACGAATTCAACGAAAAGCGCGCGTAGGACGAGCGTTGTGTGAGTGAAACGTAAAGGGCCCGACGGTTGTCGGGCCCTTCGTTCTTGATGGTCGCGCCGGGAGCAAAAAGCTCGCGTGCTGCTGTGCGCGACCATTCGCGCTTGAGCTACACCCAGATGCGAGCAGCGCCACGCTGCGGCGGCGCATGTTCCGCGGGACGCTGCTCGCGCGCGGCTTCGCATGAGGCCGGGATGATGCCGCTGCGCGCGCGCTCGCAAGATGCGGGCGCTACCTCCACACTTTGCGGCGCGCCGGTCGCGAGGCTCTCGTCGGCTTGAGGGTGCTGCCGCAATTGCCATACAGCGGCCGACGAGACGATCGCCACGGCCGCAAGAAACTCTGCGCTGCTGATCTTCATGATGTTGTTCTCCCTGTCGTCGTTGCTTGCCCAGTCTTTTCAATTTGTCTGTACGTCATGCAGGTCCTCGTTTGACGCGCTGCATGACATTACGAAGGGCCAACGCAATAAGCAACGCGTATGCCACCGGCAAAAGCCTTGCCCCGCAAGCCACCCACGGCGCTTAGGGAAGATCGCGCCGCGCAACATTTACGCTTGCTGGCAGGAACAGCCGTGGCGCGTTGGCGGCACAGGCGCACGCGCGTCTAGCAACGCGCCGGGCACGCGCCATGCGGGTAGTGAACGAACCCCGTTGCTCATGCAGTTCATGACATGGCCGACGGCACGCGTGTCCGCTAACGCATGCGTGCAGGCCGGCGACGGATTTCGATCAACGAAACCCTTGGAGGTATTGAATGGCTACGAACGTTGTTTCCGTGCTGAACGATCTGATCGAAACTTCGAAGGATGGAGAAAAGGGCTTTCGCAAGGCCGCCGAAGATGCGCGCGACGCCCAGTTGAAGACGTTGTTCCTCACGCGAGCCGAAGACTGCTCGCGCGGCGCACGCGAACTGCAGGACGTGGTGCAGCGGCTGGGCGGCAAGCCCGAGACGGGCGGCAGCGTGAGCGGCGCCTTGCATCGCGGCTGGGTCGACATGAAGTCGGCGGTGACGGACCGCAGCGACCATCAGATACTCGTCGAGGTGGAGAAGGGCGAGGACGTCGCGAAGAAGAACTATCACGACGCGCTGGAAAAAGAACTGCCCGCCGACGTGCGTGCAATCGTCGAACGCCAATATCAGGGTGTGCTGCAAAACCACGACCGCGTTCGTGATCTGCGCGACCAGTATGCCGCGAGGAGCTAAGCCGGCGAGGACATAAGCTCACGCGTCACGTAAAAAAGCCGTCCGCATGCGGACGGCTTTTTTGTTTGCCCGGCGCGCCTTGCACTGAGCGTGCAAGGCGCCGCGCCATGACCCGGCTTATTCGGCCGCGATTTTCAGGCGGTTCTTCACGCTGCTCACGCCCTTCACGCCTTCCACGACTTCCTGTGCCGCGACCTTGTCGTTGGCGGAAGGCACGGTGCCCGTGAGCCAGACCACGCCCTTGCGCGTTTTCACGTGAATGTGCGTGGATTTCACATTCTTCGCGCCCAGCAGTTCTGCCTTGACCTTGGTGGTGATGGTGCCGTCGTCGATATGCTGGCCGACGCTTTCGGATGCGGCGGGCGGTGCGGAGGCACTGGTTTGTGCAGTCGCGTTCAGGGCGAATGCAACACACGCGATGGTGCCTGCGGTCTTGAGCATCTGGATGGTCTTCATGGTTTCTCCTTCGGGTGTTGATGAAAATTGCGGTCTTGTTGCCTGCGGTCGATCGCGACCAAAGCCGCCGATGACTCGCGTGGGGTCGTTGCCGCTACGGTTCCGTCAGGGCCCGTTATCGACACCGGCCGGCTCCTCGCAGTCGTTGCGCGAATTGCGCGGGATGCGGGGACACACGTCCGTCCACGACCAGCGAGTCGCAAAGTGCGTGCCCAACAGTCCGCTTACGCAGACAAACAAAGCGAGCTAGGGAGAGCCGGGTAGTTTCCGCTGATGAATTGGCCCAACCCGCATGGCCAGCGCGTTTGGAGGTGGGTACCGAAGGAACCCGGATTTGCCGCTCCGCTTGTAAAAATGGCGCCGCGCGAGGCCGCAATCCGCGAGCCCGAAAAAACAAAGGCTAGAAAAAACAGTGTGTTGCAAAAGCTGGTACGGCAGTTGCTCTGTTGAGGTTGCTCTCTACTTCAGCTATTAACGGACCTCAACACGATGCCTTCAATTGAACTTCGCACAAGGCAGTCTCTTGCACTCACGCCGCGGTTGCAGCAGTCCGTGCGTCTGTTGCAGCTATCGTCTCTAGAGTTCCAGCAGGAATTGCGCACCGCGCTCGACACTAATCCGTTCCTCGAATACGACTCGTCGGAGACGGAAGACGTCGCGCTCGCAACCCCGACTCCCGGCGACGAGTCCGGCGCGCTGCCCGCCACCGACGCCGTGGCGGCGGCCGAGCCCGACGCGCTGCCAACAGAAGCTGTCACGAGCGAAACACTCGACAGCGGCGGCCCGGACGATATGCCCGGCGACTTCTCCGGCGACTACAGCAGCCGCAGTTCGGCCCGTCAGAACGGCGATTCGGACGGCAGCGATCCCGCCGAATGGGCGCGTTCGCAGCCGACCTTGCGCGAGCAGTTGCACGACGCGCTGCGTCTTTACAGGCTGGACGACCGCGATCGCGCCGTGGCGCGCTTCATTATCGAGGCGCTCGACGACGACGGTTATCTACGCCAGAACCTCGCGGATCTCGCCGACAGCGTCGATCTCGAGCCCGAATTGACGGAAGAAGAACTGTTGGTCGCGCTGCGCCTCGTGCAGTCGCTCGATCGTCCTGGTCTCGGCGCGCGTTCGCTGTCGGAATGCCTGCTGCTGCAACTGAACGCATTACCTGCCGAGACGCCGGGGCGCGAGGTCGCGCGCCAGATTGTCGAGCATCACCTCGAGCGGCTCGCGCGCCGCGAGCAGGCTGAACTGCAAAAGCAGATCGGCTGCAGCGCCGAGGAATTGCGCGTGGCCTGCGCGCTCGTGCGCAAACTCGACCCGAAGCCGGGCAACTGCTATGGCCGCACGGAGGACAACTACGTCGTGCCGGACGTGATCGTGCGGCAGGTACGCAACAAGTGGGTCGTGACGATCAACCCGGCCGTGCAGCCGCGCGCGCGAATTCACCGCATGTATGCGGAGCTTTTCGCGCAGTCCGCGGGTGCAAGCCGTTCACCGCTCGCCCAGCAGCTGCAGGAAGCCCGCTGGTTGATCAGGAATGCACAGCAACGCTTCGATACCATTCAGCGTGTGGCCGAATGCATCGTCGCGCATCAGAAGGCCTTCTTCCAGTACGGCGAGATTGCGTTGAAGCCGATGGTGCTGCGCGATGTCGCCGACGAGCTCGGGCTGCACGAATCGACCATCTCACGTGCGACTGGCAACAAATATATGGCTACGCCGCGCGGCATTTTCGAGTTCAAGCATTTCTTCCCGCGCGAGCTCGGCACCGAAAGCGGCGGCACCTGTTCCGCGGCCGCGGTGCGGGCGCTGCTGAAGGAAATGATCGCTGCGGAAAACACGCGCGATCCACTCTCCGACGTGACACTGGCAAAAATGCTTGCGGACCAGGGCGTGCTGGTCGCGCGCCGCACGGTCGCCAAGTATCGTCATCTGATGAAGGTGCCGCCGGCGGAGTTGCGCCGCCAGGTTTGAGCTGGCTAAGTTGAGCTGGCCAAGTCCCCGCACGCGGGGACCGGCGAGGCTGAAGCGCCGCGCGAGGCTGTCCGCCCGCGCGGCGCTTTTTCGTATCTGGACGTTTCGCGCGGGCCCCATTACATTGGCGGGTCAAATCGGAATGGGTGAGCGCGATGAAGTATTCGAGTCGGGTGGAGGGTTTGCAGGGCAGGCGCACGTCGGCGTGGGAAATTCATCGTGTTGCGCAGCAGGCCGCCGCCAATGGCGAAGACGTGATCGTGCTGAGCGTGGGCGACCCCGACTTCGCGACGCCCGCGCCTATCGTCGAGCGCGCGATCGAAGCGCTGCGCGGCGGCGACACGCACTACAGCGCGGTGTCCGGCCGCGAGCCGCTGCGTGCGGCGATTGCCGCCGAACATTCGCGCATGAGCGGCTACAGCGTCACGGCGGCCAATGTAATTCTCACGGCTGGTGCGCAAAACGGCGTATTTGCCGCGTCGTTGTGTCTGCTGGAAGCCGGCGACGAGGTCATCGTTCCTGAGCCGATGTACCTGACCTACGAAGCCTGCGTGCGCGCGGCCGGCGCGACGCTCGTGCCGGTTCCGGTCGACCCCGCGCGTGCTTTCCATCTGAACTGCGATGCGCTCGAAAGCGCCGTTACCCCGCGCACCAAGGCCATTTTCTTCGCCACGCCGTGCAATCCAACGGGCGTCGTCATGCCGCGGGCGGACCTGGAGCGGATTGCGCGGCTCGCGTGCAAGCACGATCTTTGGGTGCTCTCCGACGAGGTGTACGCCGACCTGACATTCGAGCGCGAGCATGTAAGCATCATGGCGCTGCCTGGCATGGCCGCACGCACCGTTACGCTCGGCAGTCTGTCGAAATCGCATGCAATGGCAGGCTGGCGCGTGGGCTGGGCAATTGGCCCGACGCAGCTCATAGAACACATGGGGCGGCTCGCGCTCGCCATGCTGTATGGCTTGCCGGGCTTCATCCAGCAGGCCGCGCTGAGCGCGCTGCACGACAAGGCGCGCATAGTGGCCGACATGCGGGAGATTTATCGGCGCCGCCGCGACGTCGTATTCGAGCATTTGAGCCGTATTCCGCGTTTGCGCTGCCTGCTTCCGGAAGCAGGCATGTTCATGATGGTCGACGTGAGCGGCACAGGTCTGGATACGGTGGATTTCACATGGCGGCTATTTCGGGCGCAAGGTGTGTCGGTACTGGACGCGAGCGCTTTCGGGGAGACGGCGAACGGCTTCGTGAGATTGGGCTTCGTGGTCGACGAAGCGCGGCTTGCCGAGGCGTGCAAGCGCATTGCTGCGTTTGTGGCGACGCTATAATTCATGCGCCGGGCGCACAGTTGCGCTCGCCGATCTCACGCCCTGAACAGAACAATCCGGCTTTGTCAGCCGCCGCCTATGCACTTTCGCCCGATCCAGTCCTTCACGCGCAAACGGCTTTCCGACGTGGTTGCCGATCAGATCAAGCAATTGATCTCAGACGGTACCCTGATGCCAGGCGACCGCTTGCCGGCTGAGCGCGATCTGGCCACGCAGCTGGCTGTGTCTCGGCCTTCGTTGCGCGAGGCGTTGATCCGGCTGGAGTCGGACGGCTATATCGCCACCTCGGGGCGGGGCGGCTTCACGGTGGTCGACCTCACCGCGCCCATCATTTCGCGGCCGCTTGCCGAACTGCTTCTGCAGAATCCGCGTACCAGTGCCGACATTCTGGAGCTCCGCCAGGGGCTCGAATCCATTTCCACGGTGTATGCCGCCGAGCGCGCCACCGCGGCCGACCTTCGCAAGATCAAGACGGCGTTCGAGGCCTTGAAGGCGGCGTCGCAGTCGCAAGACCGCGTGAATCTGGCCGAACTGGACGCCGCGTTTCACCTTGCAATTGCCGACTCCACGCATAACATCGCGCTAGCACATGTGATGCATGGAATTCACACGCTGATCGGCGAAGGCATGCGTCAGTACCATCGCCTGATCGACTACGACGAGGCGATGGAAAAGCAGCTGATGAGCCAGCACCAGGCGATCTACGATGCGGTCATGGCGCGCGACGCTCAAAAGGCGCGCAAGGCCGCCGAACGGCACCTCGCGTTTGTCCGCGAGATTTATCAGGAGGATGCAGCGAAGCTGTAGCCCTCGCGCACGCCTTTCGTTTCCGCTTTACCCCTGCCGGATGCCATTGGCCGCGCGCGGCGCGCGCCGGTCGGCATGGTCGCGCCCGCCGCGAGCAGGCATCTTCGCATTGACAGCTACCGGCGACTTCCTTATATTTTGGTCTGACCAAGCTGACCGGCCTTGCCGACGGGCCGGTGGCGTCCCCGCCTGCTGCATAGGCCGATCGGGCCATAGATCCATAGGCCCGTGGGTCCAGCCGCCCACACGCCGCTTCCTCGTGAATTCATGAACAGATGAAAGTCGCCCTCTTTATCCCGTGCTTTATCGACGCGTTCTATCCCGAAGTTGGCATCGCCACGCTCGAGTTGCTGGAGCGCTTCGGCATAGACGTCGACTATCCGCAAGAGCAGACCTGTTGCGGGCAGCCGATGGCCAATAGCGGCGCGCACGCCGACGCTGCGGGGGCCGAACGCGTGTTTGCGCGCAACTTCGCGGGCTACGACTACATTGTCGGACCCTCCGCAAGCTGCATTCACCACGTGCGCGAGCATCTCACCGCAATCGAGCAGACCGACGAAGTGAGGAAGGTGCGGGCAAGCGCGTACGAACTGGTCGAGTTTCTACACGACGTGGTGGGCGCGCGCGAATTCCCGTGGGCTGAGTTTCCCTATCGGGTTGGATTGCACAACAGTTGCAGCGCGTTGCGTCATCTGAAGGAGGCGTCGATGTCGGAAGTGGCGGGGCAGCCGTTTTCGAAACCGCGCACTTTGCTGGAGGGCGTAAAGGGTATTGAATTCGTCAAGCCGGAGCGAGCGGACGAATGTTGTGGCTTTGGCGGCACCTTCTCGGTGACCGAAGAGCCGGTTTCCGTGCGCATGGGTCAGGACAAGGTGCGCGATCATCTGAACGCGGGCGCGCAATATATCGTGTCGGGCGACATGTCTTGCCTCATGCATCAGCAAGGCTGTGCGGAACGCATGAAGGCGGACGCGCGCTTTATTCACATCGCCCAGGTGCTGAACGGAGCGCGCGCATGAGCCGCATCGACCACGCAAAGGCAGCGGGAGAATTCATCAAGAAGACGGAGCACGTTGCGTTTCACGACAGACGTCTCTGGGATTTGCGGCAAAAGCGCGATGCGCAGGCACACGGAATTGCCGAATGGGAAACGCTGCGCGAGCTGGCTTCCGGCATCAAGGAACATACGTTGTCGCATTTGTCGGAGTACCTCGAACAGTTTGCGGCGGCGGCTGAGGCCAACGGTGTGGTAGTGCATTGGGCTGCCACTGCCGAAGAGCACAACGCGCTCGTGCACAAGATCATGTCGGAGCGCGGCATGACCACGCTCGTCAAAAGCAAGTCGATGCTCACCGACGAATGCCGGATGCGCGAATACCTCGAGCCGCGCGGCATAACGGTCATGGAAACCGATCTGGGCGAACGCATCCAGCAGCTCGATCATCAGGACCCGAGTCATATGGTGGTGCCCGCGGTCCATAAACTGCGTGCCGACGTCGCGCAACTGTTCGGCCGAACCATCGGCACCGATCCGCACAACAGCGACATTCACTACCTCGCGGAAAGCCAGCGCATGAATACGCGGCCGTACTTCATACGCGAGAAAACAGCGGGTATGACCGGTTGCAATTTTGCGGTGGCGGAAACCGGCACCGTCGTGGTCTGCACGAACGAAGGCAACGCGGACCTTTCGGCGAATGTGCCGCCGTTGCATATCGCGTCGATAGGCATCGAGAAACTGATTCCCAAGGTCGCCGATCTTGGCGTGTTCATTCGTATGCTGTCACGCAGCGCTCTCGGTTCGCCGGTCACGCAATACACGTCGCATTTTCGCGCGCCGCGTCCCGGCGCGGAGATGCATTACATCCTCGTCGATCATGGCCGCTCGGAACGGCTTGCGATGGAGGACTTCTGGTACTCGCTTAAATGTATTCGCTGCGGGGCGTGCATGAATACGTGCCCGGTGTACCGGCGCAGCGGCGGCCTCTCGTATGGCGGCACGTACTCGGGGCCGATCGGCGCGATCATCAACCCGACCGTCGATCTCAAACGCTACAGCGCGTTGCCGTTCGCCTCCACGCTCAACGGCAGTTGCACGAACGTGTGTCCGGTGAAGATAAATATTCACGAGCAGATCTACAAATGGCGCACGCTGATTGCCGAGCGTCACGAAGTGCCCTTCGTGAAGCAGGAAGTGTTGAAGATGGCAGGGCGCCTGCTGGCGAGCCCCACGCTGTATCGGGCGACGGTCGCGTCGATGAGCGGCGCATTGCGGCGTCTACCCAACTTCGTGCTGTATAACCCGCTGAATATCTGGGGCAGGCAACGCGAGTTGCCGGAGCCTCCCAAACAGACTTTTCATGCCTGGTACAAGAAAAACCGCGGAGGTGGCGATGGCAACGCGTGAGGCTTTTCTCGCCAGAGTGCGCGAGGCGCAACCAGCTGCGCGGCCGCGTCCCGAGGTGCCGCTGTTCAGTTCGATAGGCGGCGACCTGCGCGCGCGCTTTACAGCTGCGTTGGAGATGATGGGCGGTACATGCGTAGAGGCGCAGGCCGCATCGGGCGTGACCGACCTGATCCACGAGCGTTTCGGTGCAGCGGTGTCGATCGTATCGGCTACTCGCGAAGTGCCCGGCACGCGTGTGCTGACCGCCGACACGGAGCCTGCGTCGTTGCAGGACATCGACGTGGGCGTGGTGCGCGGGCGTTTCGGCGTCGCGGAGACGGGCTCTGTGTGGTTCAGCGAACGCGAGTACGTGGTCAATGCGTTGGGCTACATCGTGCAGCATCTGGTGGTGCTGCTCGATCCGGCGCAACTGGTGGACGGCTTGCAAGACGTCTACCGGCGCGACGACTTCCGCGACGCGCGCTACGCAGTGCTGGTCACAGGGCCTTCCGCCACCGCGGACATAGAAGGCGTGCTGATTCGCGGCGCGCAAGGCGTGCGTTCGCTGACGGTGGTCTGGCTGGCGGCTAACGCTTAGCGCCAATGGAGTTTGCTATCATCACTGTATATACATACAGGTCGTGCAAACTCCGTGGCAACCGATGCTACGCCGGATTCCCTCGCCGGCGTTCCCTACTATCTGCTGAACTTCGAGCGGGCGCTCGCCTGGCTCGCGCAACGTTACGACGACCTGCTCGATGCAGGCGAACGCGCTTTTTTCGGCTCGTTCGCCTTGCTGCCGCAGGCTTCGCGGGCCTTGCTGGTGCGCATGCTGATGCGCAAGGGCACGCTGTTTCGCGCAAGCCGCCTCGCGTATGACGAGATTGGCTGCCCGCTGCAGGCGGCCGCGCCGATCAGCGCGCTGGGCTGGCTGGACCCGGCGCCGCACCTGACGCTCGACGATCTGTTCGCACTCACCACGCGCGCCGAACTGCTCGATATTTTCGCGGATGCGCTCGCGCTGATTCCAGGCGCGCGCGGCTTGCGCAAGCCCGAGTTGCTGGAGGCATTGCGTCCTTTTCATGCGCAAAGGGATGATGAGCCGGGCAGCGGCAACGGCAACGGCAACGGCAGTAACGCCAATAACAGCGCCAACATCAGCGCCAACACCGCGCGCCCGCTATCGGCATGGCATCCTGACTCGAGCGATTGCGTATTTCGCGTGGATGTTGCGCCATTGTGCGAGCGTCTGCGTCTCATGTTCTTCGGCAATCTGCAGCAGGACTGGTCCGAGTTCGTGCTCGCGGATCTTGGCGTGTTCCAGTACGAAAAGGTCGCGTTCGGGCCGGCGTCGCGTGCATTCCAGCGGCGCGCGGACGTTGACGTGTATCTTGCGTTGCACGCGTGTCGCGAGGAACTGGGGACGATAGAGTCGTTCGGATCACTGATCGATCGCGAAGCGGAAGAGGCGGCAATCAGTGAGATCGTCGCGCGCGTTCGGGCGCTCGAAGTTCCTGATTCATGGCTCGAAATGCGCCGCGCGAAGCTGCTGTTTCGCATCGGCCAGCATTGCGAACGGCGCCAACTTTGGGCTCACGCACTGGCCGTGTACGAGCCATGCGCGTGGCCCGGCGCGCGCCACCGGCGCATGCGTGTGCTCGAGCGCAGCGAGCGGTTCGACGCGGCGCTTGCGCTCGCGTCGCAGGCCGCGGCGTCACCCGAAAGCGAGGAAGAGCAGCAGCGCATCGCGCGCATGCTGCCGCGCTTGAGGCGCAAGCTGGGTGAGCCGGCGGTCCGCGTGCGTGCAGAGCAGGCCGTTGAACGCAGCACCCTGATCTTGCCGAGGCCGCAGGCGTCGCCATCGCCGCACGCGCCCTCGCCCGAAGCGGCGCATGCGCCGCAGACGGTTGAATACGTCGTACGCGATCACCTGACCTGCGAAGCCGCGCCCGTCTATTACGTCGAAAATGCGCTGATCAACTCGCTGTTCGGCTTGCTGTGCTGGCAACCCGTGTTCGCGGCCCTGCCGGGTGCGTTTTTTCATCCGTTTCAGCGCGGTCCGGCCGACCTTCACGCGCCAGATTTTCATGCGCGCCGTGCAGTACAGTTCGCCGCGTGCCTTGAACAGCTCGATAGCGGCGCTTATCGCGAGACGATTTTGCGGCATCTGCGTGAAAAGGCCGGTGTGCAGTCGCCGTTCGTCTTCTGGGGGCTGCTCACGCCTGAACTCGTCACCATGGCGCTCGACTGTCTGCCGCCTGCCCATCTGAAACTGTGGTTCGAGCGTTTACTACGGGACGTGCGTGCCAATCGCTCCGGTCTGCCGGATCTGATTCGCTTCTGGCCCGCCGAGCGCCGTTATGAACTCATCGAAGTAAAGGGGCCGGGCGACCGTCTTCAGGACAACCAGATCCGCTGGCTTGCGTACTGCGTGCGGCACGGCATGCCGGTGCGCGTGTTGGACGTGCGTTGGGCGGACGAAGCGAACAGCGATGCATGCGCCCACGCAGCCGCCGCTACAAGTGCCGCTGCAGCCGCCCACGCAGCCGCCGCTACAACCGCCGATGCAGCCGCTGCAGCCGCCACTTCAGCCGCCGCTCCAGCCGTGCCTGCTGCGTCCCTGGCGGAGCGCACAGCATGACCTACGTCGTTGCTGTGCGAGCGATGTGCGAGTTCACCGCAAGACGCGGCGATCTGGATTTGCGCTTCACGCCGGCGCCCACATCACTGGAAGGCATGGCGGGCCACGTGACCGTCGCGGGCCGCCGCGCGAGTGGCTACGAAAGCGAGGTTTCGCTGACGGGCACACATCGCAATCTGACCGTGCGGGGCCGTGCAGACGGCTACGACCCGGTCGCCAATCGTCTAGAAGAGATCAAGACGCATCGCGGCGACCTCGAACGGATGCCCGCCAATCATCGCACGCTGCATTGGGCGCAGGCACTGGTGTACGGCCATTTGCTGTGCTGCGCGCGCGGCCTTGCCCAATTGAGCGTCGCACTGGTTTACTTCGATGTCGGCAGCCAGAAGGAAACGGTGCTCACGCAACTGCATACGGCCCGCGAGCTGGAGATTTTTTTCGTCGACCAGTGTGAGCGTTTTCTCGATTGGGCCGTGCAGGAAGAAGCGCACCGTGCCGCGCGCAACGCCGCGCTGAGCACCTTGCAGTTTCCGCATGCGCAGTTTCGCAGCGGGCAAAGGGAACTGGCGGTGTCCGTCTATCGCGCTGCACGCGACGGTAAGGCGCTGATGGCGCAGGCACCAACTGGCATCGGCAAAACGCTCGCCACGATATTTCCGTTACTCAAAGCGTGCGCGGCGCAGCAGATCGACCGGGTGTTCTTCCTCACGGCGAAAACACCGGGCCGCGCCCTGGCGTTGCACGCAATCGACACGCTGCACAAAAGCACCGCGCCGTTGCCCTTGCGAACGCTCGAACTGGTCGCGCGCGACAAAGCCTGCGAACATCCCGACAAAGCTTGCAATGGCGAGTCGTGTCCGCTCGCGCGCGGCTTTTACGACCGCCTCGACGCCGCTCGCAGCGCGGCGCTCACTGCGTCGCGCATGGACCGCGCGGCGGTGCGCGAAGCAGCGCTCGCCCATGACGTCTGCCCGTACTACCTCGCGCAGGAGCTCGCGCGCTGGGCGGACGTGGTGGTGGGCGACTACAACTACTACTACGACAGCAGCGCGATGCTCTACGCGCTCACGCAGATCAACCAGTGGCGCGTCGGCGTGCTGGTGGACGAGGCGCACAACCTGCTGGACCGCGCGCGCCGCATGTACACGGCGTCGCTGGATCAGGCAGCGTTGCGGGCTGCGCGCAAGACCGCGCCGCTCACGTTGCGCAAGCCGCTGGAACGTTTGCAGCGCGAATGGAATGCAATCAGGCGCGCGCAGCACGCGTCGTATCAGGTCTATGCCGAGGTGCCGGCGAAGCTGCTCGCAGCGGCACAAAACCTGATCGGCGCAGTGACGGATCAGCTTGCCGAGGCGCCGCTTTCAATAGACGAGGCATCGCTGCGGTTTTTCTTCGACGCCATGCACTTTGTTGCGCTGGCCGAGCAGTTCGGCGCACATTCCATTTTCGACATCACGCTGACCACAGACAGGCACGCACCGCGCGATAAATCCAGCTGCGTGCTGTGCGTGCGCAACGTGATTCCCGCACCGTTTCTTGCGCCGCGTTATGCGGCGGCGCGCACCACTGTGCTGTTCTCCGGCACGCTCACGCCGCATCATTTCTATCGGGACACTCTGGGGCTTGCGCAGGACACGCAATGGCTCGACGTAGAAGGGCCGTTTCGCGCGGAACAGTTGCGCGTGCGCGTGGCGGGCAACGTCTCCACGCGTTGGCGCGATCGAAACCGTTCGCTCGAGCCCATTGTCGATCTGATCGCGGCGCAGTATCTGGCGAAGCCCGGCAATTACCTGGGGTTCCTGAGCAGTTTCGAGTATCTGCAGCAAGTGGTGGCGTTGATGCGCGAGCGCCATCCCGGCTTGCCACTCTGGGCGCAGGAGCCGCGCATGGACGAGGCGGCCCGCGACGCCTTTCTCGCGCGCTTTCGCACGGCGAATCAGGGCGTCGGCTTTGCGGTGCTCGGCGGCGCGTTCTCAGAAGGTGTCGATCTGGTCGGGCAGCAGTTGATCGGCGCCTTCATCGCGACGCTCGGCTTGCCGCAAATGAACGAAGTGAACGAACAGATGCGCCGCACCATGGAGGCGCGCTTCGGCAACGGCTACGAATACATGTACCTGTACCCCGGATTGCAGAAAGTGGTGCAGGCGGCGGGGCGAGTGATTCGCACGGAGCACGACGAGGGCGTCGTGCATCTGATCGACGACCGTTACAGGCGGCCTGAGGTGCGCCGCCTGTTGCCGCGCTGGTGGCAGGTTCAGTAGTGGGTTAGCGCCCGGCGAGCGTCACTCGTGCGGCGAGGCCTGTCCAGGATTGGCAGGCGTGCCCGGGCCGCCAGCGGGTTTAGGGTCCACCGGAATCTGATCCTGCACCGGCGCGTCGCCTTTTGAAGCGCCACCGGACGAAGCGCCGTCGGTGGACGAAGGGCCTGAGGGCGCGCGTGCGGGTTGTGCTGCTTGTGCTGCTTCCGCCGCTTCTGCCGGCCGCTGCGAATCCTGCTCGGGAGGCTCGGCCGCTTCCACGCGCGGCGCAACGCTCTGCGGGTCCCACGTCAGCAGGTTGCGCTGCGGATTCGCGATTTCGATGCCGCGCTCGCGGAACTGGTCGAGAATGCGCCGGTTGAATTCACGCTGCACGCCCCAGCGCGCCGAGTCGCGGCATTGCATCTGGCCGGCGAGCGTCACCGCCGAGCCGTCCACTGCATCGACACCCCAGAAGCTGAAATCGGACAGAATGCCGTCCTTGAACTTGTCTTCCTCGCGCAGCGCGGCGCCGATTTCCTTGAGCGTTTCGATGGCGAGATCCACGTCCTGACCGAACACGATGTTCACACGCACGGCCGCATTGCCGATGCCGCGATTCGTATTGTTCACCGTCGACACGGAACTGAACGGTACGGTAAACAGCGAACCGTCGCTGCCGCGCAAGCGTACCGTGCGGATCGACAGATACTCGACGGTGCCCGACACGCCCGCGACCGTCACCCAGTCGCCGACCTGCATGGCGTTTTCCATCAACAGGAAGATGCCGGTAATGAAGTCCTGCACGAGCTTTTGCGAGCCGAAGCCGAGCGCCACGCCGAAAATACTCGCGCCCGCCAGCAGCGGCCCGATGTTCACACCAAGCTCGCTCAGGCCGGTCAGCACGACCACGAGCGCGATGGCGCAGAAGAGGGCGGTACGCAGCATGGGCAGCAGCGTGCGCAGACGCGCGGCGCGCACCAGATCGCCGCTCGTGGTCCAGCGCTCGAGACGCCGCTCCACCGAGACGTTCACACTTTCCCACACGAGCAGCGCGATCACAGCCGCCACGCCAATGGTGACAAGGGCCGACGCGAGCCGGTGTCCGATGCTGCCGTCGCGGAACAGCTCGCCGACATCGACGCCCCAAACCGCTAGCAACGCAAGCACAGTCGCGATACCGATGATCCACGAGACCACCCGCCGCAGCAGCGGGTAGTAACGGTACGCGTGCTGATGCACGAGCGACTGGTCGGCGTCTTCGCGCCCGTTGAAGAGCCGCGCCAGTCCGCCGAAGATCACGATGGCGAGCACGCGCGCGCCGACCAGCACCGCGAGCGACATGCCGCCCAGGTGCAGCAGCGCGTGGTAGCCGTTTTGCACGTCGAGCGCCCAGATGAACCAGAGCGCCATCACGACGAACACCGCGAGCCATGCCCACGCATCGGCGAGCGCGTTGCCGGCCAGTTCGAGCGACTTGCGCGCGGCGGCGCGCTGCCGGATCAGCTCGCCAACCGGTTTCGCGCATTGCAGGATGAGGATGGAAAGCATCACATGGCCGGCGAGCGCGACGACCTTCATCAACGCGAGGTGCGCCGCCTCGTTCAGGCCGAGCGACCTGGCAATTTCCGCCACCGCCGAACCGGCGCCGATCACGCTGACAATGCGGATCACCCAGCGATGCACGAAGACAGACCACGCATCGCTCATGCGCAACAGACGCAGACGCGGCGCGGCCGGCTGCAGGAAGAAACCGCTGACGATCACGATCAGGCGGCACAGCACATAAATGTCGACGAGCGAGTCCAGTGCGCGGTCTTGCGGCGTGTTGTCGTCGGTAAGGAGCGACATGAGGGCGCTGGAGGCGCCGACGAACACCGCCAGCGGCACGAGCCGCAGCACCGTGACCAGCAACGCGCGAGGCAGCCGCTGCAGGAGCGTCCAGTGATGCGTCGCGTTTTGCTTGCCTTTTGCTTCGGCGGCCTTACCGGTGGCGGCGGAGGGAGCGGGGCTGGGCGTCACCGGCGGCTCGCCGGTGGCGGGCGTAGCAGCCGGGCTCGCCGCGGCCTGCGCCTGCACCTCAGCCTCGGCCCGCGCTTCGGCGACCGGCGGAGCGGGCAGAGGCGGCGCGGCGTTCGGCGCGTCGGCAGGTTGGGGCAGCACGTCGACCGGCAGGTCGGTGCGCGGTGCGTCCACAGAGTCGCCGCGTTCGCGGCGCGCGGCGAGGGCGCGATAGGCGCGGCGCAGCAGACGCCGCGCGAGCCATTCGAGCGCGAGCGCCGGCAACAGCGCGGCCAGCAACGACCACGCGACGTGCGCGAGGATGGAGCGGGCCTGCGGGCTGGTCAATTGCCAGTTCCACCACGCATGCACCGATGCCACGTCGAGCAGCGCGGTGACCGAGTTGCGCAGCGATGTGCCGAGATGCACGGCCCAGTGCGCGCCCTGACGCGCAAGCTGCGAGGCCAGCCCATTGGACTTGAACGCGGCGGGCACGAGCGCGGCAGCGCCGCTCGCGGCGGCGGGCGCCGAGGCGGGCGTCGCAGCGGACGCCGGGGCGCTGAGCGCGCCGGCCGCGGCGATGGCCTGCAAGGTGTCGGCAACCTGCGCGCGGCGCTTCGGGTCGTTGAGCACCGAAAGTGCCTGGCGCGCCTGATCGGGAGTCAGGGTTACGGCGGTTCCCGAGGCCGCCGAGGCGGGCGTGGCCGGTGTTACCGCGGCCAGGACGGGCGGGGCGCCGAGAACGAGCAGGGCGACGAAGCAGGCGTGTAGTAGTTTGCGCATAAGTTATAAGACGGACTGCGGGGTGCGACGGCATCGCAGGATGCAGGGCCGGTCTGGCGATTTTCAGCTTGGCCTTGACCGACACGGCACGGGCGGCACAAGTTCCTGAGTCCCGAGTCGTGCTGCGGGCGCTGCAGGATGACGAATGCCGTGCAAAGGCGCGCGGCGCTGGGGACAGGCGGTAGCAAGTTGCTTGCCTGTCCATGCCGGAACGGGAGATTGTGGGGGAGCCGGTGGGTCTTCGGCCGCTATTAGGTGAACAGGCGCGGAAAGAAGTCGCCCGGCAAGTCGGTTCTAATGGGCGCGAATGCGTGGGGGCGGGCGGGGCATGGCGCGCATAGGCGCGAATTGGCGTGAACTGGCGCGAATCGGCATGAACTGGCGCGAATCGGCGCCAATCTGCGTCAATCGGCCTGTATATGTGTAAATCGGCGCAAGTCGGCGCGGATCTGCGCGATACGGCGCCGAATGCGCTCTTCGGATCACGGGCACACGCCGAGCCTCTGCGCCAGTCGCACTGCTTGGCCCGCCCCCATCGCGCAGCAAGCCGCAGAGCAGCCCGCTGCGCGTAAGGGCCCGCCGCGCACAACGGCTCACGGCATGGCCTGCCGCTCGCCGCACGGCCATCGCGCTGCAAACCGCGACGCGCCGCGCTCGCTGCGCTATACAACCCCTAAGCCGAAGCGGCCGACATCAACGAGTGCGCGCGCCTCTCCGATTCGCCGTCTTCTTCCGCGTTCGAACCGTGGCTCGCGCCGCCGGTCGTGCTGGTCGCGCCGCCATTTGACCCATGCCCGCCCGCGGGCTCCTGGTGCAGGCGGTCTGCGTGCATCAGCCGGTACAGCGTGGCGCGCGAAATTCCAAGCTCGGCCGCCGCTTCCGACAATTTGTATCCATGCCGCTGCAATGCATGTTCTATGGCGTCTTTTTCCGCCTTGCTGCGGATCTCCGCGAGCGTGACGGGCGGCCCGTTGTCTGTAGCGGGCAGGCCCAGGTCGCTCGCAGTGAGAAAACGACCCTCGCTCATCACCACGGCGCGGCGCACGCAGTTGATGAGCTCCCGCACATTGCCCGGCCACGCGTAATTCGACATGGCGACGATCGCGTCGCTCGACAGTCCTCGCAGTTTGCGCCCGCCGTCCTGCCCGTACATGCTGAGCGCATAGTTCGCGAGCAGCCTGATGTCCCCGCCGCGCTCGCGCACCGGCGGCTCGATCAGACGCAGCACGCATAGCCGGTGATACAGGTCGGCGCGAAAACGCCCGTCCTCCACAGCCTTGTCGAGGTCCACATGGGTCGCCGAAATGACGCGCACGTCGACGTGGATCGGGCCGTTGCCGCCGAGCCGCTCAATCGTGCCTTCCTGCAAAAAGCGCAGCAGCACGGCCTGGCATTCGTGCGGCATGTCGCCGATCTCGTCGAGGAAGAGCGTGCCTTCATGCGCGCTTTCTATTCTGCCGATCTTGCGCTGAAGCGCGCCGGTGAATGCGCCGCGTTCATGCCCGAAGAGTTCCGCCTGCAACAGGCTCGGCGGGATCGCCGCGCAATTGATCGCGACGAACTGGCGGCCGGCGCGCGGCGAGCGCTCGTGGATGGCGCGTGCGGTCAGCTCCTTGCCCGTGCCCGATTCACCCGCGATGAACACTGGCGCCTCGGTCGGCCCGCATTTGTCGATGCGCCGGTACAACTGCTGCATCGCGTCGCACTGACCCACCATGCCGTGCCGCCCGAGCGACGGTTCCGGCGCTACCTGCACATGCCGCAGCGCCGAAAGCCCGTGCGCGTGGCCGAGCGCGAACACGAGCCGCTCGTTCAGCCACGGCCGTGTGACAAAGTCGAAGCAGTAATCGAGGATGAAGCGGCTGACCAGTTCGTTATCTGCCTGCCCAGGCGCGATCTGCGCGACCCAGTTGGTTTCCGGGCGGCGCATGCACGAGGCGAGCGCGGACAACTGTTGTGACGTGCAGTCTTCTGGCAGTTCGACGAGACCGACCTTGATGTTTTCGCGCTCGATCATGCGTTCCGCGCTCGCGGTCGTTTTCGCGTGAACCGCGTGCCAGCCCGATGCGGCGAGAAAGTCGGCGAGTTTCTGGTTGGGCGAGTTCGATACGTAAAGAACGGTGCGTCCGATCTCCGCAGATGCGAAAGTCATTTCCATTACCCCCGATTCCGTGCTGGCTCAAAACTGCTGTTCGACGTTGTTCAAGACCGGCAAAGCCGCACGGCTTCCGGATTAAGCGAGCCGGCCAGCCTGTGTGCGAGGTCCGGCGCGAAGCCCAATGCCAGCGGCGCACGCTCATTGGTGAGCGCGGCCAATGGCCAATTCAACAGTCGACGTTCTAGCCGGGCAGGCAAAGTACGGCGCGAGCCGCGAGGTCCCGCATGTTCGCGACAGGCGCGCCCATGATTTACGTTGCAACCGCCGGAGTGTTCATCCCCGAATCACTTGTACCGCTTTTTGACCAGCACGCCATTTTTTATCGCGCCGTATCCGGCGCGTGACTTAAACATAAGCGAAAGCGCTTTGGAATGCTATACAAACAAATCAGTAGCGGAAAAGTTTGTTGATTGACTCGCGATTATTCAGTAGTTGCCTGATACGACGGGCATTGCGCGGCTAATTCAATGCCGTTTCAATTAGGTTGCGTCAAGCCCTGTTATGCGCGTTGGAGTACGCAGCGCGTGCACGAGTATGGCGCGCGCGTGCGTACGCCGCGACTCGCCATGTTTCAGACCTGCAACAAAATCGGCGTCATGCTTTTGCGGCCTATTCGCACCGTTTCAATGCACGGCGATGGCGCAACATCTGAGCGGCGCGTTCCCGCAAAGCGCGAAGGCACGCGGTCCGGCAGGACGGAGCGCTTACATGATGCGCGAACTGGAAGCGTTCAATTCGTGTGTCGCGCACCTTTGCGACGCCGCAACGCGTCTCGAATACGAATCACTCGGCGTCATCTCATGCAGCGGCGAAGCGAGCCATTGCCGCGCATCCTGCCACAAGCCTTGTGCGACAGTGCCTGCGTGCACATGGCATAGCCATTGCAATAAGCGAGTCACAGCGAATGTGTTGCTGCCGGCCTGCCGAGAAAGACGAGGCCGAAGCGAGGGGAAAGCCGGAACGACCGGCAGCAACAGAACGACTTCGTGGACGCGGCCGGGGAACGCCAATGCGTCATACGAGGCTGCGGCGGGGCCATGACAGACGGACGTCCAACAACAAGGGCCGAACAACCGATGCGAAGCGGTGGTTCGTGAACCGACGACGCAAAGCTCTGACCTCGCCGGTTTTTTTCGTCTGTGAACGTGAAGGTGAAGGTGAAGGTGCTGGACATATAACGACAGGTACCTCGCGCGGCAACGTTTGCGCGAGCGACGTGCATAACAGGGAAGGGGCAGCGTACGGTCTGGACCAACCGGCGCGACGAAGCGGGGAGAAGGCCAGAGCCTCCATAGAGAGGCGCAATTGCGAGTGGACCGGGCGCCGTGTTCGCGCATTCGCGTGGGCACGGCGGACCTGGAAAGCTGCTCGGGAGCCATCAGCAGGTCAGCGTATCAGCGTGTCATTCGTACGGGGGATGTCATGAAAACGCAAATTTCCAGGCCGGCCTGCGCGCCGCGCCACGATCAATCAGCTACGTCAGTCACTTTGTCCGCGGCCAGTGGGGCGCGCCTGCGTTATCAGGTCCACCTCGGCGCGAAGCGCGCGTTGTTCGCCGCGCCGCCGGTCGATCTGACGACGCTCGTGATTGCCGACGCCATCAAGCGCCGCGCACAGGCGGAGATTCAACGCCCGGCATTGCGCGACGCGTACGAGCTGCCTGTTGCGCATGACAGGACCGATGCTCGCGATACGGGCATCCGCCCGCCCGAATCCGACGACGCCGACTGAAGACCGTTGCCCGTCAGCGGGCGGGCCGCTTGGCGATCTGCGCGAGCGGCGCATGACCGGGCCCAGCACTCGCCCGCCGCGCGGAGCATGCTCGTGGCATCATGTAAAGTCAGTTACTGTCAGCGAGCCGAGCGCGGAGTTTCTTCATGATCAACGAATCCAGCGATCCTGGCGGCGTGCGCGCGTTGCTGTCGAATCCCATCCTCAACACGGATTCGTACAAGGCGTCGCATTATCTGCAGTACCCGCCAGAAGCGTCGGCGATGTTTTCTTACATCGAATCGCGGGGCGGGCGCTACGACTGCACGCTCTTTTTCGGCTTGCAGATGCTCATCAAGGAGTATCTGTGCCGGCCGATTACCGCGTCGATGATCGACGAGGCCAGGGCCTTTTTCATCGCGCACGGCGAACCCTTTAACGAAGCGGGCTGGCGTCATATCGTCGAACATCACGGCGGTTATCTGCCGGTCCGCATTCGTGCGGTGCCCGAGGGTTCCGTGGTGCCCACGCATAACGTGCTGGTTACCGTGGAGTGCGACGATCCCCAGGTGTTCTGGCTCGCTTCCTATCTGGAGACCATGCTGCTGCGTGTGTGGTATCCAGTCACGGTCGCTACGCAAAGCTGGCATCTGCGGCAGACGATTCGCGCGTATCTGCGCAAGACCAGCGACGATCTCACGCAACTGCCGTTCAAACTGCACGATTTCGGGGCGCGTGGCGTGTCGAGTGCGGAATCGGCGGCGATCGGCGGCGCCGCGCATCTGGTGAGCTTCATGGGATCGGACACGGTGCTCGGCGTGGTGGCTGCGAATCACTACTACAACGAGAGCATGGCCGCGTTCTCCGTGCCCGCCGCCGAACACAGCACGATCACGTCATGGGGCCGCGAGCGGGAGGCCGACGCGTACCGCAACATGATCGCGAAGTTTGCAAAGCCGGGCGCCATCGTTTCCGTGGTGTCGGACTCGTACGACCTGTTTGCTGCGCTGAAGGTATGGGGCACCGAGCTGAGGCAAGCGGTGCTCGATTCCGGCGGCATGCTGGTGATTCGCCCCGATTCGGGCGATCCAAGGAGCATTGTCTTGCAGACCTTGCATGCGCTGGAGGCGTCGTTCGGATCCAGCGTGAACAGCAAGGGCTGGCGCGTGCTGCACAATGTGCGCGTGATTCAGGGCGACGGCGTCAACCCGGACTCGCTGGAGGCCATTCTCGCCGCAATGGAGCACGCAGGTTTCGCGGCGGACAACATCGTGTTCGGTATGGGCGGGGCGCTGTTGCAACAGATCAATCGCGACACACAGCGTTTTGCGATGAAATGTTCGGCGATCCGCCTCGGCGACAGGTGGCATGACGTATCGAAAGACCCCGTGACCGACACGACCAAGCGCTCGATGAAAGGCCGGCTCACGCTGCTCGTGAATCGCCGCACGGGTGAGTACCGCACGGCGACACTGCCGCTCGCGCCGCATGAACATACCGGCGATGCAGATGCCGAGTGGCAGGACGCGATGGTAACGGTATTCGATTCCGGCAAACTGCTGGTCGACGCTTCGCTCTCCGAGATCCGCGCTCGTGCTCATGCGCATGAGCATGAGCATGAGGGCTAGCCGTCGCGGCTTCAGGGGCACGCGTGCCGATTCGATACAATCCGCCTTCCCACACGCCTGAAGTCGCGGACTTCATCAGCGGCTTGAATGCCGGCAACCCCAGCTACCAGAACAAATGAGACATCCGAATATCGAACTGATCGAGCGCTTCTATACGGCGTTCCAGCGGCGCGACGCCGACACCATGATCGCCTGCTATGCGCAAGACGTCGTTTTCAGCGATCCCGCATTCGGCGAGCTGCGCGGCGACGAAGTGCGCGACATGTGGCGCATGCTGGTCACGCGCGCGCAGGATTTCACGCTGACCTTCGACAGCGTGGAAGCCGACGAGCACGCCGGCCGTGCGCACTGGACAGCGGGCTATGTGTTCGGTCAGACCGGCCGCCCAGTGGTGAATCAGATCGAAGCGCGCTTTGCGTTTCGCGACGGACTGATCGTCGAGCATCGCGACAGTTTCGATTTATGGGCATGGATGCGGCAGGCACTCGGCGCACGGGGCGCGCTGCTCGGATGGTCGCCGCTCGTGCAACGCTCGATCCGCGCGCGGGCGCGCAAAGGGCTCGCCATTTATCGGCGCCAGGATCATCAGGCCTGAACGGAGGGCGCGGGCCGATGCACTATGCTTGTTCTATCCAACAGCGGGGAAAGGTATGCCGGTAGTGGACGCCGCATGGCAGGAATGGCTGCGCACCAACGCAGCACGCGGCTGCACGATGGAGTCGATGATCGAGGCCATGGTGCAGGCCGGTTTTGCTTCCGGTGCCGCCGGCGAAGCGGTGCGCGGCGCATTCGGCGTGACTGCGTTGGACGCGTTGCCCTTGCCGGCGTCTGCGGGCGGCGTGGAAGCAGCCTTGCCGCAACAGCTCCAAGACTCACAGAAGGCGCGTGCAGCGTACGAGTACGACGCAGGCCCCGTCGCGCGCGGCAATACGATCCGAGCCTTCGACCGCGACGTGCAGGTGCTGATGCGCTGCGAACGGCCGCAGGTCATCGTATTCGGCAACGTGCTTTCGCCGGAGGAGTGCGCGGAGATGATCGAGCGTTCGCGGCACCGGCTGAAACGCTCGACCATTGTCGATCCGGCGACGGGGCGCGAAGACGTGATCCGCAACCGCACCAGCGAAGGCATCTGGTATCAGCGCGGAGAAGACGCGTTGATCGAGCGGCTCGACCAGCGCATTGCAAGCCTGATGAACTGGCCGCTCGAGAACGGCGAAGGCTTGCAGATTCTTCATTACGGCCCGAGCGGCGAATACCGGCCGCATTTCGACTATTTCCCGCCGGAGCAGCCCGGCAGCGCGGTGCACACCACTCGCGGCGGACAACGCGTGGCGACGCTCGTCATCTATCTGAACGACGTGCCTGACGGCGGCGAAACCATTTTTCCTGAAGCGGGCTTGTCGGTGGCGGCGCAGCAGGGCGGCGCGGTGTATTTCCGCTACATGAACGGCCGGCGTCAACTCGATCCGCTGACCTTGCACGGCGGCGCGCCGGTGTTGTCCGGCGACAAGTGGATCCTGACGAAGTGGATGCGCGAGCGCGCATACGTCTGAACGACGCTGCGGCGTGCATGACGGCCGGCGTTTGTGCGCGTGGTCGTGGCCGCGCCGGGTCTGTCAGGCGCTGGTGTAGACGTCCGGGTTGTGTACTTCCATGAAAAGTGCGGGATTCGACAAAGCCTTGAAGCCATGCGGCCGATAGACGTGATGCGCGTCGGTTGTCGCCAGCATGATTCTTCTGAGACCTTGCAGCGACTCGCTCGCAAACAGTTGCGTAAGCAGCGCGCGCGCATAACCTTTGCCGCGATGCTCCGGCAGCACGAAGACATCGCATAAATAGGCAAAGGTCGCACGGTCCGTGACGACGCGGGCGAACGCCACCTGCCTGCCGCCGACATAGCCGCCAAAACATAGCGACCCCGCAATCGCGCGTTCCAGCGTTTCGCGCGGCATGCCCTTCGCCCACGGCGTGTGCTGCGAGAGGAACGCGTGCACCATGTCGAGGTCGAGCTCGTTGTTCTCGCTCGAGATTTTCAGATCACTGGACGTCGTCACTTTGTCTCCTGACTATCTGCTGACTCTCTCCTGACGGGCTTACCCCTTCGCAGGGTCTTCGGCGCCCCGCGAGCCGCCGCCGATGCTTTGGCCCGCATCGCGCGCGAGACCCATGTAGCCGATCACCGACAGCAGCGTCAACACGCCTGCGAGCAGGAACGCAAGGCGGAAGTCGTCGAGCGTGAAGGCGTGGCCCGTCGTCTCGCCGTTGAAGAACGCGGCCGCTCGCAGCGACACCGCGCCGAACGCAATGCCGAGCCCGATGGTCATTTGCGCGGCCGCGCTCCATAGCGTGCTGGCCGCGCTCATTTGCGGCTGGGCGACGTCGGCGTAGGCGAGCGTGGCCAGCGTCGAGAACTGCATGGAGCGCGCGACGCCGTACACGAACACCACGATCAGCACGAGTGCAAGCGGAACCTCGGGCGTCAGCAGGCCGCACGCGATGATGAAGATGCCCGCCACCGTCACGTCGACAATCGACACCATGCGAAAGCCGAAGCGCTGCAGGATACGCGTGGTCAGCGCCTTCATGCCCAGATTGCCAAGCGCGCTCGCGAGCAGCAGCAACCCCGACTTGAACGCCGACAGCCCGAAGCCGACCTGAAACAGCAACGGCATCAGATAAGGCACAGCCCCTATGCCGATGCGTGTAAAGGAGCCCGTCACCACGGTCACGGAAAAGGTCGGAATTTTCAGCGTCGAGACGTCGATGAGCGGATGCGGGTGCCGCTTCGCGTGCTGGAACGCGACCACGCCGACCAGCAAGCCGGCGGCGATGATCGCGCCGGCCACCCACGGATTCTCGGCCGGCTGGCTCGCCAGTTCCGCGCCGTACAGGATCGCGGTGAGCGCGGTGCCGCTCAGGAGCAGGCCCGCCACGTCGAGCGGCCTGCGTTCGCTGCCGCGCAGGTTCGGCACCATGGCGAGCGCCACGCCCATTGCCGCGAGGCCGAACGGCACGTTGAGCAGGAAAATCCAGCGCCACGACGCGTAGGTCGTGATGAAACCGCCTATCGGCGGGCCGACCACGGGCGCGGCGATGGCCGGCCAGGTGATGGTGGAAATGGCCTGCATCATGCGCGACTTTTCTGTGCTGCGAACTACGATCAGCCGGCCCACCGGCACCATCATCGCTCCGCCGATGCCTTGCAGCAGACGCGCCGCCGTGAACTCGGCGACGTTCTGCGAGAGTCCGCACAAGATAGAAGCCACCGTAAACACGCCGATTGCACTGAAGAACACGGTGCGCGAGCCGCAGCGGTCGGCCACCCAGCCGCTCGCGGGGATGAAGATCGCCAGCGCCAGCATGTAGGCCGTCATGCCGAGGCTGATGCTGTTCGGCCCGACGCCGAACGAGTGCGCCATCTGCGGCAGCGCGGTCGCGATCACCGTGGTGTCAAGATACTCCATGAAAAACGTGGCCGCGACGATGTAAGGCAGCCAGCCGACATGCTTGTGAGGCGCGTGGGTCGCGCTCATCGTGCGGCTCCGGGCAGGTTGCTGGAGACTGCGCGCTCGATCGCGCCGCGAGCGTGTGGGCCACGGCCGCACGCCGGGCGGGCCATGAGCGATGTGATGGGCTTCATTTTGTTGACTACCTTTCGAATGCGTGTTGGTGCCGTGCCGGGCGGGCCTGCGAGAACCTGTGAGGCTGGCGCAACCGTGCCGGTCGCGCGGCGCGGCGCGGGGTTCCGTTGTCCGGCGGCATGGTGCGGCGATGTCCGCGCCTCGACCCTGCCGGCCCGGGCCGCGACGGCCGCCTTTGGACGCTGCACGTGCGTGCGGCACACATCGCCGTTGCACCCAGGTGCGGCACTCGCCGTGTTGCTGGCCGGTCCTGAATCCTAGCGCAATCGGGCTTGCCGTATCGGCGACCCATGCAAGGCGGCGGTGAATTGCAGCCGACTCTTGCAGCCGACCCTCGCAGCCGACCCTCGCAGCCGACCCGCGCAGCGGACCCTCGCAGCCGGTTCCCGCACGCAGCACGGGGTATGCCGCGCTGCGCGCGATGGCAACACGCTTCAAGCGACGCGCGCCGCTCAGTCTTTCGCCGCGTATTCGCGGTCGAGCCGGTCGTACAGCGGCTTGTTGACCAGACGCTGGCGCTCGCTGAACGGCGCGACGAGCGACGCGTCTTCGTCGAGACGGCCGTTCGTCTTCAGCGTCCCGAGCGCGCGCTGCATGCCGAGCACCGCGCCTTGCAGCGCTGCGTTCGCGTAGAGCACGATGCCGTAGCCGAGCTTGGCGAGCGCCTCGCGCGACTGCACCGGCGTTTTGCCGCCAATCACGATGTTGATCAACTGCGGCTTGTCGAACAGTGACGGCAGGCGTTCGATGTCCGCGAGCGATTCGGTCGCCTCGATGAACAGGATGTCGGCGCCCGCCTCGATGAAGCGATGGCCGCGCTCGATCGCGTCTTCGATGCCGTGGACGGCCGCGGCATCGGTGCGCGCCATGATCTGCAGATTGCCGTCCTCGCGGGCGTCGACGGCCGCGCGGATCTTGCCGACCATCTCGCTCGTGCTGACTACCTCCTTGCCCGAAAAGTGGCCGCATTTCTTCGGCATGATCTGGTCTTCGAACTGGATCACGTCTGCGCCGCTGCGCTCCAGCACGCGCACGGTCTGGCGCACATTCAACGCGTTGCCGAAGCCGGTGTCGGCGTCCACGATCAGCGGCAACGCGACCGCGTCGCGAATCCGCGCGGTGTGCTCCGCGACCTCGGCAAGGCCGATAAAGCCGAGATCGGGCAAGCCGAGCGACATGTTCGTGACGCCCGCGCCCGTGATGTAGACAGCCTCGAAGCCGGCGTCCTCGATCACGCGGGCGCTCATCGCGTTGAACGCACCGGGCACCAGCAGGCCATCGCGTTGGTTGACTCTGGCACGGAAGGCGGCGCGGCGGGTGGCGGAAGTGCTCATGACGGTTTCTCCGGAAAGTTGACGGGTAGGTGTGGCCGGTAGGGCAGGAACTGTGCCATTACCGGCCTGTATGCGTTTCCCTTGCTGGATCAGGGGCTTGCGATACGCCACGGGCATGAACGTTTCGTGGCAGAATGCGCGAACGTTCCATGAGACGTTTCATGGAACGTTTCAATGGCGTTCCTGCGCCGCCATGAACAGGTCCTTAGGAGCTTGCCGTGTCCACTTTTACGCCGTCTTTCAGCAACGCGGACCGCGGCCGGCCGGGTGTCGCTCTCGTGAGTATCAGCCGCCTCGAGTCGCTTTGCGAGACTATCGCGCCGCGCTACGCCGACCGGGCCAGATTTTTCCCGGTGCGCGAGGGATACGGCGCCGCTGTCACGGCGCTGCAGCGCTACGTGGATGCCGGCTCCGTCGACGTGGTTCTCGCGGCCGGCTCGAACGGCGCTTATTTGCGCGACCACCTGAGCGTGCCGGTCGTCATGGTCAAGGTGAACGGCTTCGACGTGTTGAGCGCGATCACGCACGCCACCGCCACGTGGCCCGGCGCGCCGATCGGCCTCGTGCTGCACGAAACGGTCGCGCATGAACTCGCCGAACTGGATGGCTGGCTGAACGTGCGCCTGACCCAGCGCGCGTACCGCTCGGCGGACGAAGTCAGAACCGCCGTGAACCACCTTGCCGACGCGGGCTGCCGCGTCGTGATAGGCCCCGGCATGGCGTGCGACCTCGCGCAGCAGGCGGGGCTCGCGAGCGTGTTCCTCTACTCGCTCGGCGCGGTGGAAGAAGCGTTCGAGCGTTCGGTCGAACTCGCGCGCGTGAGCCGGCAAAAGGAGTCCAAGCGCATACGCCTGAACACGATCGTCGCGCATTTGCGCGACGGCGTAGCCGCTTTCGACGACGCCGGCCAGCTCGAAGCCGTCAACCCCGCGATGCTCGAACTGCTCGGTCTGCCGCGCGATCGCGACGTGTCCGCCGGGCTCGTGCGAACAGTCGGCCCGTGGCTGCGCGAAGCGCTGGAGCGCGGCGGCTCCGTCGAAGAACGGATCCAGCAGATCGGCGAACGCTCGCTGATCGTCAATTGCGTGCCGATTCTCGAGCAGGGCGTGCGCTCCGGCTCCGTCGTGACAGTGCAGGACGCGCTCGTCGCGCAGCGGATCGACCGCTCGCTGCGCACCAGTCAGCGGCCGAAGCACCTGGTCGCCCGGCACCGGCTGGAGGATCTGGTCGGCGAGTCGGCGGCGCTGGAACGCGTGCGGCGGCTCGCGCGCGCAGCCGCGGCGCACGACGTCACCGTTCTCTTGAGCGGCGAAAGCGGCACTGGCAAGGAACTGGTCGCCCAAGGCATTCACAACGCGAGCCGGCGACGCGGCAATCCGTTTGTCGCGTTCAATTGCGCGGCGCTGCCCGAAGGCCTGATTGAAAGCGAGTTGTTCGGCCATGAGGAGGGGGCGTTCACCGGCGCGCGGCGCGGCGGCAAGCCGGGATTGTTCGAAATTGCCCACACGGGCACTATTTTCCTCGACGAAATCGGCGAGATGCCCGCCGCATTGCAAAGCCGGCTCTTGCGCGTGCTCCAGGAGCGCGAGGTGATGAAGCTCGGCTCGGGCCGCGCGACGCCGGTCGATGTGCGGGTGATCGCCGCGACGCATCGCGACCTGAATGCGCTTGTCGAGCAGGGCGCGTTTCGCGCGGACCTGTATTTCCGTCTGAATCTGCTTCAGATAGAATTGCCGCCGCTGCGCGAGCGGCGCGTCGACGCGGTCGCGCTGGCCCGGCACCTGTTGAGCCGCAGTGCGCTTCAATATGAGTTGTCGGAGACGGCGCTCGAGCGGGTGCTCGCGTTTCTGGGGCCGCTCTTCGACGGTTATGCGTGGCCTGGCAACGTGCGCGAGCTGGAAAACCTGCTGACGCGCGCGGCGATTTATCTGGACGCCGCTGCCGACGGGGCTGACGGTGACAGCGGCCCGGATCTGCGGGCGCTTTTTCCTGAGTTCGAGCGCATGGCGCGAGGTGACGTGCGCCACACGCTGGCCAGTACTGCGGCTGACCAGGCGGCGGCCGCACGGGGCGCCGCGCCCCCGGTCATGTCGGTAGCCGCACCCGCGCCGGGGGCCTCGCCTCAAGCTGCACTGCGGGCGGCCGCTCCCGCCTCCGTGTCCCGCGCCGCTCCGAGCCGCCAGCAGGTACTGAACGCACTCGAGCAGTGCCAAGGCAACCGCGCGGCGGCCAGCCGGATGCTCGGAATTGGCCGGACCACGCTCTGGCGGATTCTCAAGGCCGACGGCAACCGATAGCCGAAAGGGTTGCGGTAGCGGAAGGGATTGATAGCTGAAAGGGTCCGATAGCTGAAAGGGTCGAGTCGGATAGATTGAATCTATCAATAGAATTAAAACAATCCACTTTACCTATTAAGCGCAGTCTGACATACTGACTCCACTTTCCAACCACTCAGAAAGAGGACTCAGCAAATGCCGATCATCAACAGTCAAGTCAAACCGTTCAAGGCACAGGCTTATCACAACGGCGAATTCGTGACCGTCACTGAAGAAAGCCTGAAGGGCAAGTGGTCGGTTTTCGTTTTTTATCCGGCCGACTTCACGTTTGTCTGCCCGACCGAACTGGGTGACCTGGCCGATCGCTACGCCGATTTCCAGAAGCTCGGCGTTGAAATCTACAGCGTGTCGACCGATACGCACTTCACGCACAAGGCATGGCACGACACGTCGGACACGATCCAGAAGATCAAGTACCCGATGCTGGCTGACCCGACGCTGGCTATCTCGCGCAACTTCGACGTGCTGATCGAAGAAGAAGGTCTGGCACTGCGCGGCACGTTCGTGATCAACCCGGAAGGCGAGATCAAGCTGTGCGAAATTCACGACAACGGCATTGGCCGTGACGCAGGCGAACTGCTGCGCAAGGTTCAGGCTGCGCAATACATCGCGGCTCACCCGGGTGAAGTGTGCCCCGCCAAGTGGACGCCGGGCGCAGAAACGCTCACGCCGTCGCTCGACCTGATCGGCAAGATCTAAGGTTGCGCAGGCCTGGAAGCGTCAATCCGCTTCAACGCCATCAGCTTTACAGCTTCAGGCAGTAGCGCCTTCGCGGCGCATCAACGTGCGGGCCGCTTCATGCAGCGACTCGCACGTCCCCGGTCCGCACGCGTCCTACCGGCACGCATGCGGCGCCGGGAACCCAACACCCATCGTCACGGAATCGAATAGCCATGCTTGATGCCAATCTCAAGACTCAGTTGAAAACGTACCTCGAAAAGGTTAGCAGGCCTATCGAGATCGTCGCGTCGCTGGACGACAGCGCGAAATCGCAAGAGCTGCTGGCATTGCTTAACGATATCGCGACGTTGTCGGAGCGCGTGAGCGTGGTGGAGCGTCGCGACGACAGCGAACGCAAGCCGTCGTTTTCGATCGGCGAGCCGGGCAAGGACACTGGCATTCGCTTCGCGGGCATTCCGATGGGGCATGAATTCACGTCGCTCGTGCTCGCACTGCTGCAGGTGGGCGGCCATCCCGTCAAACTCGACGACGCGGTAATCGAACAGATCCGCAGTCTCGACGGCGACTATCAATTTGAAACGTATTTCTCGCTGTCGTGCCAGAACTGCCCGGAAGTCGTGCAGGCGCTCAATGTGATGGCGCTCATCAATCCGCGCATCCGTCACGTGGCAATTGACGGCGCGCTGTTCCAGAACGAAGTCGAAGCGCGCCAGATCATGGCTGTGCCGACTATGTTCCTGAACGGCGAAGTGTTCGGCCAGGGCCGCAGCGGCGTGAAGGAAATTCTCGCGAAGCTCGACACCAACGCCGGGGCGCGTGCCGCGAAAGAACTGGAAAAGAAGCCGGTGTTCGACACGCTCATCGTCGGTGGCGGGCCTGCCGGCGCGGCTGCGGCGATCTATTCAGCGCGCAAGGGCATTGTCACCGGCGTGGTGGCCGAACGCTTCGGCGGCCAGGTGCTCGACACGCTCGCTATCGAAAACTTTGTGTCAGTCACCGAAACCGAAGGCCCGAAGTTCGCCACGGCGCTCGAGCAACACGTGAAGACGTATGAAGTCGACATTATGGACGTGCAGCGCGCCGAAGCGTTGATTCCCGGCCGCATCAACGAGGTGCGTCTTGCGAACGGCGCGGTCCTGAAAGCGAAGACGATCATTCTCGCAACCGGTGCGCGCTGGCGTGAGATCAACGTGCCGGGCGAGCGCGAGTATCGCAATCACGGCGTGGCGTACTGCCCGCATTGCGACGGGCCGCTCTTCAAGGGCAAGCGCGTCGCGGTGATCGGCGGCGGCAACTCTGGTGTGGAGGCCGCAATCGACCTCGCGGGCATTGTTAGCGAAGTGACGCTGTTGGAATTCGGCGCCAGCCTGCGTGCCGACGAAGTGTTGCAACGCAAGCTGCGCAGTCTCGCCAACGTCACCATCGTCACGCAGGCGCAGACCACCGAAATCACCGGCGACGGCAAGAAGGTGAACGGGCTCGTCTACAAGGACCTGCGCTCGGGCGAAGTGAAAAAGGTCGAGCTGGAAGGTGTGTTCGTGCAGATCGGTCTCGTGCCGAACACCGAGTGGCTCAAGGGCACGGTCGAGTTGTCGAAGCACGGCGAGATTGTCGTCGATGCACGCGGCGCGACGTCAGTGCCCGGCGTGTTCGCCGCAGGCGACGTGACCACGGTGCCGTTCAAGCAGATCGTGATTGCAGTGGGCGAGGGCGCGAAGGCATCGCTCAGCGCGTTCGATCATCTGATCCGCAACAGCGAGGAAGCGGAAGTGGTCAGCGAGGTGGAAGCCGAAGCGGCGGTTTGACGATCACGCGCGACAAGTAGCGAACGACGGCGGCCCGCGGGCCGCCGTTTTTATTTGCTCATCGCACAGCGCTTATTCGGTGCTGGTGGCATCGCGAGTGAGAAGAAAAGGAAACGCTCGAGCGGAACGGCGCTTTGCGCAATGCGTGCGTACAAAAAAACCGCCCGGCGCAAACCGGGCGGCTTTCAATCAGAAATGAGCCTAAGACGCGGTAGCACTGCTCACGCCCACAGCTCCGAGACCTCGATGTTGCGCAGGTCGAACACCAGCACCTCGGCGTCGTGGCCTTGCGTGAAGGTCAGCGCTTCTTCGCCGCGCACGCGTGCGCCGTCGCCTTCGCCGAGTTCAACGCCGTTCACCGTCACGCTACCGCGCGCTACGTGGACATACGCGTAGCGGTTGCTCGCCAGTTCGAGGCGCGCTGTTTCGTCGCCGTTGAAAAGTCCGGCATAAACGCGGGCGTCCTGTTGCAACGTCAGCGAACCGTTTGCACCGTCCGGCGACAGAACGAGGCGCAGCACGCCGCGCTTGTCCTGCTCGCTGAAATGCTGTTGCTGATAGCGCGGCGCGGTGCCCATTTGGGCCGGCGCGATCCAGATTTGCAGGAAGTGCACCGGCTCGCTCTTCGAATGGTTGTATTCGCTGTGCGCCACGCCGGTTCCCGCGCTCATCAACTGAATGTCGCCGGGCACGATCACGGAGCCGGTGCCCATCGTGTCCTTGTGTTCCAGCGCGCCCTCCAGCACGTACGAAAAGATTTCCATATCGCGATGCGGGTGCTTGCCGAAACCCTGGGCCGGCGCGACGCGGTCGTCGTTAATGACGAGCAGGTCGGAGAAGCCGTTCTGCTTCGGATCATGGTAATGCGCGAACGAGAACGTGTGACGCGAACTAAGCCAGCCGTGCTCCGCGCGGCCGCGTTGATTGGCATGTCTGATTTCAAGCATCTTTCCTCTCCTGTGGAGCGGACGCTCGCGGCGTCGCACTCCTCGTTGGATGCAACTTTCGTTGCGGGGTGATCGGCATGGATGTTGTCTGCGATCTGTGAATGGAAGTGTAGGTCAACTGGAGTGCGTATAATTGATCGAGAACCGGAAAGACCGTCTCATTTCAGTGGACAATACCCATGCAACTGGATGACATGCGCATCTTCGTCGCGACTGTCGACGCTCATAACTTCACGGCCGCCGCCAGGCGCCTGTCGCTGTCGAAGCAATTTGTCAGCCGGCGCGTCATGGCGTTGGAGGAAGCGCTCGGCGTGCCGCTTCTCGTGCGCAATACACGTAAGCTCGCCGTCACCGAACTGGGTCAGGAGTTCTACGAGCGCGCCAAACGCATCCTGAGCGAGGTGGAAGAGGCCGAGCAGGCCATGTCGCTGCGGCGCGCGGGCCCGCGCGGGCTGCTGAGGGTCAGCGCGCCGATGTCGTTCGGCATGACGCATCTGTCGCCGCTCGTCGCTGACTTCTTGCGCGAGCATCGCGACGTGCGGTTCGACATGGAATTGAGCGATCGCACCGTCGACGTGGTCGGAGAGGGTTTCGACATGGCGGTGCGGATTGGCGTGCTGCCGGATTCCACACTGATCGCACAGAAACTCGTAGACGTGAATTTCGTCGCATGCTGCAGCCCGGGGTATCTGCGGCGCCGCGGCAAGCCCGCGACGCCCGCCGAGCTCGCGCGCCATTCATGTCTACTCTACGGGCACGGCGGGTTGGTGAGCTGGGAGTTCGCCGTGAACGGTGCTCTGAAGAGCTTTGAAGTACACGGCCCGCTGCGCGCTAACAATGGCGATCTGATTCGCGACGCCGCGGTGGCCGGCCTTGGAATAGTTCGGCTTCCTCATTTTATCGTTGCCGACGCACTGCGCGACGGCCGGCTCGTCACGGTGCTCGACGACTTCATGCCCAGCTCGACCGGCGTGTATGCGGTATATCCGCAGCATCGGCAGAGTTCGCTGACAATTCGCGCTTTCGTGGACTTCCTGCGCAAGCATTTGAAAAAGCGCCTGACGGCATGAGCGCCACGGCCTCGCGGCCCGAGCGTCAAGAAGGCGCTCTGGCCGCTGCATTACCGCATGCTCAGCCGTCGCGGAAAATGAAACTGTAGCCGTTCAAAGCGGGCACGCCGCCAAGATGCGCATAGAGTACGCGCGAGCCGGGCGGAAACTCGCCGTTGCGCACCATTTCGATCATGCCGTGCATCGACTTGCCTTCGTACACCGGATCGGTCAGCACGCCTTCCAGGCGCGCACACAGGCGGATCGCCTCGAGCGTGCCTGCATTGGGCAGGCCATATTCCGGGCCGCCAAAGCGTTCGTCCAGCACCACGTCCTTTGCAGTGATGTCACGCCCGAGGCCCACTCTCTCCGCAGTTTGCCGGGCGATTCGCGTGATCTGCTCGCGAGTTTGCGCGGGCTTGGCCGATGCGTCGATGCCGATCACACGATCCGCGCGACCGTCGGCGGCAAAGCCCACCACCATGCCGGCTTGCGTGCTGCCCGTCACCGAGCACACCACGATATAGTCGAATTTGAAGCCGAGCTCTGCCTCCTGCTGGCGCACTTCCTCGGCAAAGCCAACAAAGCCGAGGCCGCCGAGCG